>Ga0206913_1080_pt1 | contig 21734 bp, 20 predicted proteins | sample Alteio_BWOrgHeat_72_FD_152942 | JGI IMG/M metagenome (GOLD analysis project Ga0206913, IMG submission 152942) | Enriched cells from forest soil in Barre Woods Harvard Forest LTER site, Petersham, Massachusetts, United States -... | ecosystem: Environmental > Terrestrial > Soil > Temperate forest >... | reverse complement strand
TGAAAAGCAATTGAAAAAAGGAGATAATATTATTATCTCCGCATTTGGCGGTGGATTTACATGGGGAGCCATTTATTTAAAGTGGGCTTATAATTCCTGAAATCAGGGTTGGTGATTTCAGAATAAAAACATATTTTTAACGATAATTTTAATTTTCTAAAAAAATGAAAATAAACGAAATTCAGGACCTCATAAAGTTTGTTGCAAAATCAGGTGTGAGTGAGGTGGAAATACAGATCAAAGATTTCAAACTGGTTATCAAAACTCCTGACAGTGGAAAAAATGGAAAGCATGAAGTTCCACAACCTATGATAGTTCAGGCAGCACCTCCTGTTGTGCAGCAATCTGCCGTACCTGTTGCAGCCGAATCTAAGAAATCAGAAAAGAAAAAAGAAAAAACAGATGATGATTCCAAGCTGATTACAATCAAATCTCCTATGATAGGAACTTTTTATAGATCTTCTTCTCCTGATAAACCACCGTTTATAAATGTAGGAGACGAAATAAAGCAGGGTAAGGTTATTTGCATCATTGAAGCAATGAAATTATTCAATGAAATAGAAGCAGATATTGCCGGCAGAATTGTAAAAGTGTTGGTAGACGATGCTACACCTGTGGAATATGATCAACCTCTGTTTTTGGTTGAACCAGCTTAAACTCACTACTAAATCTTAAGACGTGTTTAAAAAGATTTTAATTGCTAATCGGGGAGAAATTGCACTGCGTATTATTAGAACGTGCAAGGAGATGGGAATAAAAACAGTAGCTGTTTATTCTACTGCCGATAAGGACAGCCTTCATGTTAAGTTTGCCGATGAAGCTGTTTGTATCGGACCTCCTCCGAGTAAAGATTCTTATTTGAATATTCCCAGCATAATTTCTGCTGCTGAAATTACCAATGCCGATGCAATTCATCCGGGTTATGGATTTTTATCTGAAAATTCAAAGTTTTCAAAAATTTGTCAGGAAAATGAAATAAAATTTATTGGTGCGACTCCTGAAATGATTGATGCAATGGGTGATAAATCCAATGCAAAAGATACCATGAAAAAGGCTGGAGTTCCTACCATTCCGGGCTCAGATGGGTTACTCACAAGTGTTGAAGAAGCAAAAAAAATTGCAAAAAAAATTAAATATCCGGTTATAGTAAAAGCTACTGCAGGTGGTGGCGGACGTGGGATGAGGATTATTTGGAAGGAAGAAGAACTACAGGCAGCTTATGAATCAGCAAGTAAAGAAGCGGAGGCAGCATTCGGAAATGGTGCAATGTATATGGAAAAATACATTGAAGAGCCTCGCCATATAGAGATACAAATTGCCGGTGATCAGTTCGGTAAAGTCTGTCATCTCTCAGAAAGAGATTGTTCTATACAAAGAAGACATCAGAAATTGATGGAAGAAACTCCATCACCATTTATGACTCCAGAGTTGCGTGATAAAATGGGAGATGCTGCTGTTAAAGCTGGAATGTCAGTAAAATATGAAGGAGTGGGAACGGTTGAGTTCTTGGTTGACAAACACCGCAATTTTTATTTTATGGAGATGAATACCCGTATTCAGGTGGAGCATCCAATTACAGAAGAAGTTATTGATTACGATTTGATTCGTGAACAGATATTGATTGCAGCAGGAGTTCCCATTTCCGGAAAAAATTATTATCCGCAGTTACATGCGATTGAATGCCGTATCAATGCAGAAGATCCATTTAATAATTTTCGTCCTTCACCAGGAAAAATCACAACGCTTCATACTCCCGGAGGACATGGTATTCGGGTAGATTCTCATATTTATGCAGGTTATACCATCCCACCTAATTATGATTCAATGATAGCTAAACTTATTACAGTTGCTCAAACGCGTGATGAAGCCATCGCGAAAATGTATCGTGCTTTGAGTGAGTTTGTAGTAGAAGGAGTTAAAACAACCATTCCATTTCACCTGAGGTTAATGAAGGATGAAAACTTCCTAAAAGGAAATTATACTACCAAGTTCCTTGAGACATTTGATTTAAAGGAATAAAAAACATTCTACTTTTTCTCTAATCGCATCATATAATAAGGTTCATCCACTTTCAGTTTGGTAGTGCAGATTTCATATTTTCTTATAATGGATGATGGAACGTCTTCTACTATTTCGAAATTGAATTTTTCGAAAAATTTAGGTATAACACAAACAAGGTAAAGCGTAGAAGAAGCACGATAGATCAATTCTGCAACTAATTTTTTACCTACACCTTTTCCACGATATTCAGTCACTACACCTAGAGTGCAAAGTTCAATACAATCAGAATGAGTTCGTAATCGGCCAAATCCAACTAAAGTATTATTGCTTTTGGCGATCACAAATTGTTCTCGTTCTAATTGTTCATCATCTAACATATATTCATTGACGTGACGAATAACTAATTCCATTTCTTTAATATTAGGAATATCAATTTTTACATCCATAAGCTTCTATTCATCAACAATTATATCATATTGTAAGTTCAATCCTTGTTTTAGAAATTGATTGGTAAAATCATTTTTATCCTTACTTATATCCTGCGAAAATAAAAATCCTGAAGGAGGTAGTTTTTTTAATTTCACTACTCCCGACATGTTTTTTTCTTTTAGTTCCAATAAATAATTAATTCTTTCATCCACAGCTTGAGCATAAAGAGAGACTTTTTGGTATTGATATATCAACATTGTTAGATTTAACATCAGCATAATCAAATAGGTTGTTTTTAAAAGCGAAGCTGATAGTTTCCTTTGATTTATATATCCTGCATAAAAGAAGATAAAAAACGAAATGATTGTCAGGTACAATGAAATGTGATGCCAAGAACGTAATGGTCCTGCTTCGCCCATTATGTAACAAACGGGTAAATAGCTTAGAAATAATAGTGCATTAAAAAGAGTAAATGATATAATAACTGCCTTTTTCAGAGAATAACTTATGAGTAAGATATTTTTTTTGCGCAATTCGTTGCCAAGAAAGTAAAATGGAATACCAAACAAAACTATGTAAGGAATTTTAGAAGGCAGATAAAAAATATAAAATTTTATAACAGCAAAAACATCTCTTTTTATTGCTATAAAAAGACTTACCTGTGGTAGATATGATTTTCTGTTTATTGTTCCTGAAGCCATTTCAGAAATAATAAATCCTGTAATACAAGCAGTAAGTGCAATAAGTAATTGAATCTTTTGTTCTCGGCTTGTTTTTTGGTTGTATACTAAAGTAAGTGTTCCTAAAAGTAGAATACATATTATTGCGAATGGTTCGCTTGCCGATCCTGTGTACAAAAAACAAAAGGCAATAAATAAGTAAGAAAAAAAATTAGTGTTACTAGATGTTAAAATTGATATTCCAAGTAAACAAAATATCAATCCCCATAAATAATTTGTTGACGGAAATATCCAGAACCAGCTTTCACCAACACCAAAAGTGACGTAAAATAACCCGGAGAAAAATAATAAACTCAAGCTATGTTTTTGAATTCCAGTTATGTTTAAAGCGTTAACGATTAAAAAAATAGCTAAGTACAAAAAACAATAAGACAGAAGATGATACCACAGGAATGAGATTCCCATTGTATGAAACTTTAAAACAATAAAAGAAAACATGAAAGGCAATAAGTTTCCGCCCCAGCTGTTATATGTCTTAATAGCGCCACCTATTGTTCCATATTGTTCAAGATCAGAAATGGTTGAATAATCTTCTGGCACTAATCGGTTATAATATCCTAATATACATAACATCAGAAAAAAAATACTACTGCTAATTAGTAATAAAATAGTGTTTTTCTTTTCGAACATCAATGTAAAAATAACAAACTACCAGCGTTTTTTATGTTGATGAATAGATTTCGTATTTTGGATGTGAAAATTATGCTTCATGCCAATACTGAATTCCATAGCATCATGGCTAATGAAAAAGCGGATACACCAGATCGAGCTTTTTATGAAGTATCCGCATGAAGTTCAGACTGAAAGTTTGTTCAAACTATTGGATTTGGCTAGAGACACAGAATGGGGACGGAAATATGATTATGCCTCAGTCAGTTCAGTAGAAACTTTTAAAGATCGCGTTCCTTTGCAGGATTATGATACGCTTAAACCTTTTATTGAAAGAATCCGGAGAGGAGAGCAAAATATTTTGTGGTCGTCAGAAATAAAATGGTTTGCTAAGTCGGCAGGTACGACAAATGACAAGAGCAAATTTATTCCCGTAAGCCAAGAAGCAATAAATGAATGTCATTATAAAGGTGGAAAAGACATGGTTTCCATTTACTGCAATAACAATGCTGACACACAAATTTTTACCGGTAAGAATTTAGCGCTTGGAGGAAGCCATCAGATAGACAGTTTTGAAGGATATGAATCGTATCATGGTGATCTTTCGGCTATTGTTATTCAGAATCTCCCTATGTGGGCTGAGTTTTTAAGAGCTCCCAACATTTCAATTGCACTTATGAATGAATGGGAAGAAAAACTGGAAAAGCTTGCCCAAACAACAATGAATGAAAATATTACCAGTATTGCTGGTGCGCCTTCATGGATGCTGGTTTTGCTGAATCGTATTTTGGAATTATCTGGAAAGAAGACGATTATTGATGTATGGCCGAACCTCGAAATTTTTTTCCATGGAGGAATTAATTTTTTACCTTACCGTGAACCATTCAGAAATATTTTCAATTCAGAAAAGATAAATTATATAGAATTATACAGTGCTTCCGAAGGTTTTTTTGGAATTCAAGACATTCCAAATTCAGGCGAAATGCTGCTTATGCTTGATTATGGAATTTATTATGAATTTATGCCGATAGATGAAATTGAGAAAGAACAAGGCAAAACATTATCGTTAAACGAGGTACAACTCGATACCAATTATGCAGTTGTAATAACCACCAATTCAGGTTTGTGGAGATACAAGCTCGGAGATACTATTAAATTTACTTCGCTCAAACCTTATCGTTTCAGGATTACCGGTAGAACAAAACATTTTATCAATGCTTTTGGCGAAGAAGTGATTATTGACAATGCCGAAAAAGCCCTTAAAATAGCTTGCGAAAGAACAAATGCGATAGTAAGAGAATACACTGCCGGTCCTGTTTTTATGAAGGATAGCGAAAGTGGCTCTCACGAATGGCTCATTGAATTTGAAAAAGCTCCGGATAACATCAATTACTTTTCTGAAATTCTTGACAATGCTTTAAAATCCATTAATTCCGATTATGAAGCCAAACGTTATCTTAATTTTACATTGCGTGAACCTATTGTGAAGACAATGCCTTCTGGAACTTTTTATAAATGGCTCAAATCAAAAAATAAATTGGGCGGACAAAATAAAATCCCACGTTTATCAAATGATAGGAGATACATCGAGGAAATTTTAAATTTGCTCAAGCAATGATTAAGAAAAATCTGCAAATAGTCATTATTCCATTTTTATTAATCTGTTTCGGATTTCAAAATCCGGAATTGTCATTGGATAAAAGTATTCCTGTAAAAGCTTCTTTTATTAGTACGGATGATTTGGGCAATGTATATGTAGTAAAGGAAGATGTATTGGAAAAATATGACGGTAAGGGAAATCTTTTGAAAACGTACAGTAACAAGTCTTTCGGTAAAATAAGTTCCGTTGATGTTTCCAACCTGTTAAAAGTAATTTTATTTTATAAAGATTTTTCGCAAGTTGTTTTTCTTGATAACACATTAAGCCTTAATGGAGAACCCATTCGTCTGGCAGATATAGATCTGGAATTAGCACAATTAGTGTGTTCATCCCACGACAATGGACTTTGGATTTATAACCAGCAAAATTTTGAACTTATTCGTCTCGATCAGAATCTTCAAAAAACACATCAGACGGGAAATATAAACCAATTGCTTCAAACGGAAATCAACCCCAATTTCCTTATGGAATACAATAACAAAGTTTATCTTAATAATCCGTCTGAAGGCATTTTGGTTTTTGATGTTTATGGAACATATTACAAAACCATACCAATAAAAAACTTAAACGAATTTCAGGTACATGGAGACAATTTGCTTTATTATTCAGGCAATCAGCTAAAATCATTCAATATAAAATTGCTTGATGAACAAATGCAAAGCCTTCCTGATTCAACAGCTATTTCTGTTCGTTTAGAAAAAGATAAATTATTTTTACTGAAAAAAAACAGCCTTGATATATACTCAGTAAACCAGAAATAAACTCCTGTTTTAGTCTATTTGCAACTTGCGTATCTGCCTCTAAACACCTATCTTCGCGTTCCTTTTTATTAAGCCCTCGCTGACAAAATGAGTAATGATAAAATAAACTCAAGTAAAGCACCTGAACCGGTAGGACTTTATCCACATGCAAGACGTGTCGGTAATTTACTTTTTCTTTCGGGTGTTGGACCAAGAGAAAGAGGAAACAAAAAAATTCCGGGAGTAGAATTGGATGATAAAGGAAAAATAGTTTCTTACGATATTGAAGCTCAATGTCACAGCGTATTTAAGAATGTGAAATATATTTTGGAAGATGCCGGCAGCAGTTGGGACAAAATAGTGGATGTAACGGTTTATCTTACTAACATGAGAGATGATTTTCCGAAATACAATAAACTGTGGGCAGAATATTTTAAAGAAAATCTTCCGTGCAGAACAACATTGGAAATAAATTGCCTGCCAACTCCGATTGCGATTGAGTTGAAAGTTATTGCCACTATTGATTAGTTGTAACGTTGGCAAGTTAAAAGTTGAAAAGCGGATGAGTAAAATAAAAACTTTCGAAGATATAAAAGCTTGGCAAAAAGCCAGGCAATTAAATATTGACATTTATCGTATAACAAACAAAGATTCCTTTTCTAAGGATTTTGCTTTGAAAGAGCAAATTCGAAAATCCAGTATTTCGGTACTTTCAAATATTGCAGAGGGTTTTGAGAGAGAAAGTAAGCAGGAATTTATTCGTTTTCTTTCGATTGCAAAAGCCTCCTGTGGAGAGTTACGTGCTCAGCTTTATATTGCATTTGATATAAAATACATTTTAAAAGAAGAATTCGAACTTCTTTTAAATTTCGCTTTAGAAGTTAGTAAAATGATAAGTGGTTTTATGACTTATTTGAAAGAATATAAGTCAAAGACAGCTTATAATATTGGTGAACCGGAAGCAGAATATCTTTCAGAACTGTCTCAACTTTAACTTTTTTAACTTTAAAACTTTGCAACTAAATAAATACCCCGAATATAAAAACCTCAATCTCTCCCAAATAGCCAAAGACGTGCTTAAATTTTGGGAGGAGAATAAAATATTTGAGAAAAGCATAACCACGCGCGAAGGAAAAGAACCATTTGTGTTTTACGAAGGTCCACCTTCAGCGAATGGAATGCCTGGTATTCACCACGTAATGGCGCGCACCATCAAAGATATTTTTTGTCGTTACCAAACTCTTAAAGGCAAACAAGTAAAACGAAAAGCCGGTTGGGATACGCACGGATTGCCCATTGAGCTTGCTGTTGAAAAAACGCTTGGTATTACCAAAGAAGATATTGGAAAGAAAATTTCTGTTGAAGACTATAACAAAGCTTGTCGCAAGGAAGTGATGAAATATACCGATAAGTGGGAAGAACTTACTCGTGTTATGGGTTATTGGGTGGATATGAAGAATCCATACATTACTTACGAAAATGAATACATTGAAAGCGTTTGGTGGCTGCTGAAAAATCTGTACGATAAAAAATTATTGTACAAAGGTTACACAATACAACCATATTCTCCGGCTGCAGGAACAGGACTTTCGTCCCATGAACTAAACCAGCCAGGTTGTTACAGAAATGTGAAAGACAGAACGGCAACGGTGATGTTTAAATTAGTTGATAGTTCAAAGTTAAAAGTTGAAAAGTTGGATGCAGAGGTTTATTTTCTAGCCTGGACAACCACTCCTTGGACCTTGCCATCTAACACTGCATTGGCAGTTGGAAAGAATATTGATTATATTATAGTTGCAACGATTGAAAAGCATTCGGAAAAAATTTGTTTTGTGATTCTTGCAGAAAGTCTATATGACCGATATTTTGAGAAGATTCTAATTACTGGGAGCTATACTGAAGAAGAACTGAAGAGACTACAATATCCTAATGCAAGTGAGGCAGTTAAAGATTTAGAGACATTCAAAGCAAAAAAGATTCTTGCTGCCAATAATAAACCCTTAGGAATAAAAATTGGAAAATCGTTTAAAGGGAAAGATTTAGAAGGAATACGATACGAGCAACTTCTCTCCTTTGCAAAACCTACAGATGGGGATGCGTTTCGTGTAGTTCTTGGAGATTTTGTAACAACCGAAGATGGAACAGGAATAGTACATATCGCTCCAAGCTTTGGTGCAGATGACTTTCGTGTTGCAAAACAAAATGGAATTGGTTCACTTACGTTGGTTGATAAGCGTGGTAAATTTTTGCCAGAAGTGAAAGATGGTGTTTTTCTTTATGGAGAAGAATATGTGAAGGAAGCTTATTTATCAGATTCGGAAAAAGAGACTGAGTTTGAAAAACAAAAGAAGATTTTAGAATCGAATGGTAAAATCAAAGACTTAAAAGCATATCTGAGTGTTGATGAACGCATTGTTTTGAAACTTCAGGAAGAAGGAAAACTTTTCAAAAAAGAAACCTACGAACACAACTATCCACATTGCTGGCGTACAGATAAACCAGTGTTGTATTATCCGCTCGACAGTTGGTTCATAAAAGTTTCCGATCCGAAAGTGAAGGAAAAAATGGTTGAGCTAAATAAAACCATTAACTGGAAACCGGAATCAACCGGAACAGGACGTTTTGGTAATTGGCTGGAAAGCGCTAACGACTGGAATCTCAGCCGTTCACGCTTTTGGGGAATACCTTTACCTATTTGGCGAACGGAAGATGGAAAAGAAGAATTGTGTGTTGGTTCGGCTGAAGAATTGAAAAAAGAAATTGACAAATCCGTTAAAGCCGGATTTATGAAATTGAATCCTATCGTCATTGCGAGCGAAGCAAAGCAATCTCAAACAAATAAGAAGGTTGCTTCGTCCGCCAGCGGACTCGCAATGACGGTAGATTTAGATTATAAAGCATTCGATTTACATAAGCCATATATTGATAATATCATTTTGGTTTCATCTTCAGGGAAAAAAATGTTTCGTGAAAGTGATTTGATTGATGTTTGGTTCGACAGTGGTGCCATGCCTTATGCACAATTGCATTATCCTTTCGAGAATAAAGAACTAATTGATAAGAAAAAATATTTTCCTGCCGATTTTATTGCCGAAGGTGTTGATCAGACGCGCGGTTGGTTTTACACTTTGCATGCAATTGCCACTATGTGCTTCAATTCGGTTGCGTATAAAAATGTTGTTTCCAACGGATTGGTGCTTGATAAGAATGGTAACAAAATGAGCAAACGCCTTGGCAATGCAGTTGATCCGTTCGAGACATTGGAGAAATATGGCTCGGATGCTACGCGCTGGTACATGATTACCAATGCACAACCTTGGGACAATTTAAAATTTGATGTGGAAGGAATTTCGGAAGTACAGCGCAAATTTTTCGGAACGTTATACAATACTTATTCTTTTTTCGCTCTGTACGCCAACATTGATGGTTTCGCCTACAAAGAAAGCGAAGTGCCGATGAACGAACGTACTGAAATAGATCGTTGGATTTTATCTGAACTCAATTCGCTCATTAAAACTGTTGATGAAACGTATAAAGATTATGAACCCACCAAAGCTGGTCGGGCAATTGAATATTTTTTAGATGAGCATTTGAGCAACTGGTACGTGCGCTTATGCCGCAGACGTTTCTGGAAAGGGGATTATTCTGCTGATAAAGTAGCGGCTTATCAAACATTGTATCGTTGCATGGAAGTGGTTGCAAAACTATCAGCACCCATTGCACCTTTCTTTATGGATAGGTTGTTCAACGATTTGAATACAGTTACTCAACTTGATAAATCGGAATCCATACATCTTTCTGATTTTCCAAAATCAGATGAAAAGTTTATAGATAAAGCGTTAGAAGAACGCATGGAGTTGGCTCAGAAAATATCTTCGATGATACTTGCCATACGAAAAAAAGAAAACATTCGCGTTCGTCAGCCCTTGAGTAAAATACAAATTCCTGTTTTGGACGATGCATTCAGAAAAAAAGTGGAAGCAGTGAAAAATCTTATTCTTTCGGAGGTGAATGTAAAAGACATAGAATTTGTGGATGAATCAAAAACACAGATTGTAAAAAATTTAAAATTGAACTTTAAAACGTTGGGGAAAAAATGTGGCAAGGATATGAAGGCTGTGCAGGCTTTTGCTGCTGATAACTCGCAAGCTATTATTTCATCAATAGAAAGAACAGGAAGATATGAGATACCTGCTCATGTCATTGCGAGTGGAGCGAAGCAATCTCAGGATGATAAGCGGATTGCTTCGAGCGTTGCTCTCGCAATGACAATTGTGCTGGAAAAAGAGGACGTGGAAATAATTCCGGTTGATATTCCAGGCTGGAAAGTTGCCAACGATGGACAAATAACAGTTGCTCTTGATATAATGATAACGCCAGAGTTAAAAGAGGAAGGCATTGCCCGCGAATTGGTCAATCGCATCCAAAACCTTCGAAAAGACAAGGATTTTGAGGTTACTGACAAGATCGTTTTAAAGGTGCAAAGAAATAACTTAATAAATTCAGCGATAAGTAATAATTTAGAGTATATTTGCGCGGAAATTTTGGCATCTTCCTTAGAGTTGGTCGATGATTTCAAACACAATGAGGGAGTAATGGTGGAGTTGGACGAAAAAATAAAAACATTGATTAGTATAAATAAATTGAATTAATACCTGTTGAAAAATGGCAAAAAAAACTAAAAAATCGAAGCCAGCGAAAAAAGCAACTAAGTCTGCTAAAAAAGCTGTGGCAAAAAAGAAACCTGCTAAAAAAGTATCCAGTAAAAAAGCATCTCCTAAAAAAGTAAAAAAAGCTGTTAAAAAGGTGGCAGGTAAAAAAGTTGTTGCAAAAAAAGCAACTGCAAAAAAAAGCAAACCTGTTAAAAAAGCTGTTGTTAAAAAGGCAGTAAAAGCTATAAAACAGAAACCAGCAAAAGTAGTTTCTAAAAAACCTGTTGATAAGAAAAAAAACAGTGCTTTGGCTAAGCAGGCTAAACCTGTAATCAAGGCGAATAAACCAGAAATCAATAATAAAAACCATTCAACAGGTTTCGTTAAAAAAAATGAATTTGTTATAGATAAAAGACCGATTTCCGAATTGAAATTAAATATGGAAAAGCCTTTGATCAATAAGTTGGAAGTGCCAAAACCGAAACCACATTTAAGCACTGATAAAAGGGCAAGATATTCTGATAAAGAATTGCAGGAGTTTAAACAAATCATCCTGAAAAAATTAGATGAAGCCAAGAAAGATTATGAACTTTTAAAGAGCACTTTGTCTCATAAAGATGATCATGGAACTGATGATACTTCTCCTACATTTAAACTTTTGGAAGATGGTTCGGATGTTCTTTCTAAAGAAGAAACGGCACAATTAGCAATCCGTCAGGAAAAATTCATACAGAGTTTGCAGAATGCTTTGGTAAGAATTGAAAATAAAACTTACGGAATATGCAGGGTTACCGGCAAATTGATTTCGAAGGAACGTTTGAGAAGTGTTCCTCATGCTACTCTTGCAATTGAAGCGAAACTTGATCAGGTAAGTGCACAATAAGATTTGTGGTAAGTAATTCTGAGCGTTTGATTTTTTTGTTGTAAATCCTTGAAAAAAGCCCTGTCCATCATAGCGCTGGTTATTTTTCTCGATCAGGCTATTAAGTTTTATATAAAGACTCACATGTATCTGGGTCAGGAATACCATGTTCTCGGAAATTGGTTTATCATTCATTTTACTGAAAATAATGGCATGGCTTTCGGCTACGAACTTGGAATTCAATATGGAAAAATCTTTTTAAGTGTGTTCCGTATTATTGCTGTAATTGGAATTGCCTGGTATTTGATTGGCTTGATAAAGACAAAAGCCCATTCCGTTTTAATAGTGAGCCTATCATTAATTTTTGCAGGTGCACTTGGAAATATTATTGACAGCGCATTTTACGGATTGCTCTTTAGCAATAGCGATTACGAAGTTGCCCAGTTTTTACCATCTGACGGAGCTTATTCAAGTTTTCTTCATGGAAAAGTGGTAGATATGTTTTATTTCCCGATTATCGAAGGACATTTCCCAAGCTGGTTTCCCTTTTGGGGTTCTGAAGAATTTATTTTTTTCAGACCGGTGTTCAATCTTTCCGATGCTTCCATAACAATCGGGGTTTTCATCATTATTCTTTTTCAGTCGAAATATTTCAGAGCTCAATCAAATGATAATTCTGATACAAGTTCCAGTCAGGAGTCTGCAAATATTATTTCGGGCTGATTATTTTTCTTCCGCTAACAAGGTTTTCCAACCTTCCATTACCATTCCTTTGTCCAAATACTCTTTAGCTTTCAGGTGAAGTTGATAATGCAACTGTTGCGGGTCTTTCCCGAATTGGGTGATTAAATCTTTAATAGCAGAATTTTTAAAATCAATTACTTCTTCGGATGAAGGTAGTTTTTCAATATTTCCCAGTTGCCCGAGATTGTTACCGCTAAGAACTTTGCTGTTACGAATGGTTGCAGGAATATTATCAACTCCGATTCCTAAAGTGGCAATAGGTTTTGTTACTTCAAAAATAGCATCGCCCGAAGCACGGCAATACCAGTTGCCTCCCATGCGCGAAACCAAATCTATTTTATTGGGATCAATGTTTTTATTTGCATCTAAGATATTTTCATCAATGTGCACCAGCACAATTTCACATATTACCAAATTGCCTGCTCCTCCCTGATTGCCGAGTTCTATAATCTGGTTCACTTTGCATTCCATCTGAACAGGAGATTCTTTCACTCTGAATGGTTTTACCAGTTCTGATTTTATCGGAGTGAATCCTGATTTTTCAAATTCATTTACACCTTTGGGATATTCCGTACTTGAAAGCGAAGCCTGTTGTACCATTGCATAGTTGACCACGTTGATGACTACTTCTGGAACTTCCTTCATGTTATCGTGCGTGTGCTTGGTAACTCCCGTTCTTCCGCTGCGTGCAGGCGAAAATATAGCAATAGGTGGATTGGCGCTGAATATGTTGAAGAAACTAAAAGGACTTAAATTTGGATTCCCGTTTTTATCAATTGTGCTTGCAAAAGCAATTGGTCTTGGCGCAATAGCTCCAAGCAAATATCTGTGTAGTACTGGAACTTTAACTTCCTTGGGATTTATTGTAAGCATAGATAATTTTTTATCAAAAGTACCGATTATTGCTTTATCAAATTGCCGGTGCCTTGTACAGTTTTTTGAATGGTGGATGGATTTCCTGAATAATAAATATCACCTTCGCTGTAAATAAATATTCTCAACCAGTCAGGTGCAGATACGTATGCATTGCCTGTGCTATTGTTAGATACCCACGTATATCCTGCGTGCATATCACTTGCGTAAAGAAATCCGTTGCCTCCCATGCTGCATTCCCAGTTGCTGGATTTCCCTTTAATTGTTAAATCTCCCACTCCAAAAAGGTCAGCACTTATAGTAGGAATGTTTGCTATTATAGTTATGTTTCCGGCACCGTGCTGACGTATAAAAAGTGAACTTCCGTAAATGGTGTCGGTAGTAATGATATCTCCGTTTCCTTCGTTATCCAGTGAAGTGAGTTTTGGCATTTTTATGTAAACATTAATTTCCTTTTTATAACTTCTCACCCAATTGCATTTGTTCCTGTTTTTAATAAACAATTCTCCGTCTGTCACTTCAGTCGTGATGAGATTTATAAGATGTTTTCCTGCCTCAACTTTCACTTCTTGAGTACTATCGCTGGTAATAAAAACATTTATTTTATCGTCTGCATAAATTTTATCAAATGCAGAAAGCGTGCGGTATTCGGTAGTTGTACTTCCTGTACTTTTAACACAATCGCACATGTTTTCTCTTTTGCAAGTTGTGAGAGAAAGTGCACAAATAATGATTAGAATAGCACTATGTTTTTGTAAAAGGTACATTTAGTTATACCCAAGTTTTTGCCGAACTTTTTTTAATGTTGCTTTTGCAATTATCTTCGCTTTATCAGCACCTTGCTTAAGTTTAGTATCTAACTCAGGTTTGTTATTCATGAAGCTATTGAATAACTCTCTTTCTTTTTTAAATTTTTCAACAATCAGTTCAAACAATGCTTGTTTGGCATGACCATAACCATAACCACCTTTGGTGTAATTGTTTCTCATTTCAACAATTTGTGTGTCGGATGCAAGCAATTTGTAAATATTAAAAACATTGCAGGTGTCAGGATCTTTGGGTTCTTCAAGAGTTTTAGTATCGGTTACAATTAATTTAATTATTTTTTGCAATTCTTTTTCAGGAAGAAAAATATTAATGTAATTATTGTACGATTTACTCATCTTTTGTCCATCTATTCCGGGAACGATCATTACTTTTTCATCAACTAAAGCTTCGGGTATTACAAACGTTTCTCCGTATTGACGATTGAAAGAAGAAACAATATCTCTTGTCATTTCAAGATGCTGCATCTGGTCTTTTCCTACCGGAACATAGTTGGCATCATATAAAACAATATCAGCAGCCATAAGTACAGGATAAATAAATAAACCTGCATTTACATCAGATAAACGACCCGATTTATCTTTAAATGAAGTTGCGTTAGTCAGCATTGGGTAAGGAGTAAAACAATTTAAGTACCAGGTAAGTTCACAAACTTCGGGAACATCGGACTGTCGGTAAAAGGTATTTTTATTAGTATCAAAACCAAATGCCAACCATGCAGCGGCAACAGCGTAAGTACTGTTTCTTCGGAGTTCTGCATCCTTTAATGATATAAGAGAATGTAAATCGGCAATAAATAAAAAGGCTTCATTTTCAGGTTTATTTGACAGATGAATTGCTGGAATAATTGCTCCAAGTACATTTCCTAAGTGAGGAACTTGATTGCTTGTTATACCTGTTAATATTCTTGCCATACAAAACCGGATGTGAAAATATCCGTAAATATATTTATAACAGTCGAAATGAAGAACATTTTCTGCCACAAATAGTGAGATATAACTATTTTTGAATAATGAATGTTCTTAAAATAGTACTAAGTTCCATTTGGAAATGCTTGTTCGTTTTGAACTTTATACTGGGCTTGGTAATCCTATACCCGTTCTTTTCCATTTTATTATCCAATGAAAAATGGTTTCCACTTGCTTTCGCTTTAAAAAGATTTTGGGCAAAATGGATATTGTTTTTTCCAGGAATAAGGGTTTCCTTGAAAAGTGAAATGGATTTGAATAAACTGCCGCAGCCTTGTGTTTTTTGCGCCAATCATACTTCTTATTTAGACATTATCGTCAGTTATATTGTTATCCCCAATTATTTTGTTTACATGGCTAAACAGGAGTTGGACAAAGCGCCTTTGTTTCGGATTTTTTTCAAAAAGATGAATATTCTGGTTGATCGTAAAAGTAAAATAGGCTCGCATAAAGCTTTTGTAAAAGCAGGAGAAGAAATAGATAAAGGGCACAGTGTTTTTCTTTTTCCTGAAGGAACTATTTCAAAAGACGGAATTCTAAAACCTTTCAAAAACGGTCCGTTTAAATTAGCCATTGAAAAGCAAATTCCTATTGTTCCCATAACCTTTGCAAATAACTGGACTATATTGCAAAATGGTGGATTTTTAAAAGCTACCGGATGTCCTGGTGTTGCCAAGGTTGTTATTCACGATGCAATTGAAACGAAAGGAATGACGGAAGAAAATTTAGTAGATTTGCGGACGAAAGTGCATGAAAAGATAACATCTTCTTTAATCAGATCATGAAAATAGATCATTCGATAGTTAATAAGCTTGCAGATTTAGCCAAACTGGAATTTGATAAGGATGCCAAGGAAGAAATCATTGCAGACCTGAACAAGATTTTGATTTCTATCGAAAAGCTAAACGAAATAAATACTTCCAATGTAGAACCTCTTATATACATGAGTGAAGAAGTCAACGTACTTCGTGAAGATAATGTGAAACATGAAATTACTCAGCAAGAAGGGTTGAAAAATGCTCCTAAAAAAGATTCCGATTATTTCAGGGTGCCTAAAGTAATAGACCAAAAGTAAAAATGTAAGATTTCATCTTAAAACCGCAATAAGCCCATATTTTATGGGCTTTTTTGTTAATTTATACTAAGGGATGTTTTGTTTTATAATTAGGTTATTTTGTATAGTTTTGTACCTTATTTGTACCTCGATGGGAATTAAGGTTAAATTAAGAACAAAGGCTATATCAGGCAAAAGGCAAAGTTTATACTTGGATTTTTACCCACCCATTCCAAACCCTGAAACTGGCGAACCCACACGAAGGGAATTTTTGGGACTTTACTTATTTGATAAACCCAAAACTCCCTTTGATAAACAGCATAATAAAGAAACACAGCAGACAGCGGAACAGATACGGCAAAAAAAGGATAACCAATTAAACAAGCCGGAAATTTATACCGGATATGAAAAGGAGCAATTAAAAATAAAGGAGCAGAACGAAAAATCTTTTTTAGAATACTTCAAACAATTAGCTAATAAACGTAAAGCATCAAACAGCGAAAATTGGCTGGCAACATATAATTACCTTGATAGTTTCGCAAATAGCAAAATAAAATTTTCCGACTTGAATATAAAGTTCTGTAATGACTTCCGTGACTACCTTTTAACAACTCCATCAAAAAAAAGTAAAAAGGTAACACTTACTCAAAATTCGGCTGCAACCTATTTTTTTACTTTTAAAGCAGCATTAAGACAAGCCTTTAAAGATGGATATTTATTTTCCGACCTAAGCTCAAAAGTACAAACGATAAAAACACCCGAAATTCAAAGGAATTTTTTAACCATTGAGGAACTAAACAAACTACAAAAAACTGAATGTAAATTACCAATGCTAAAGCAGGCAGCTTTGTTTTCAGCACTTACAGGGTTGAGGTATTCCGATATTGAAAATTTAGTTTGGGGGGATTTGGAATACATTAAGGGGCAAGGGTATTTTATAAATTTCAAGCAACAAAAAACAAAGGGGATTGAAGTATTGCCTATTTCTGAACAGGCTTATAAGTTATTAGGTGAACCAAAAGAACCAACTAAGAAAGTATTTGAAAACCTTTATTATTCAGCTTGGGTTAATAAGCAGCTTACAAATTGGATTAAGGCAGCAGAAATTACCAAAAAAATAACTTTTCATTGTTTCAGGCATACATACGCTACATTGCAATTACGTTACGGAACGGATATTTATACTGTATCAAAAATGTTAGGACACAGAAAATTAAATACAACTCAGATTTACGCCAAAGTAATTGACCAAACCAAACGTGAAGCAGCCGACAAAATAAAATTAGATTTGTAAACTCTTTGAGGTCGCAATTTGCAACCTCAAACCAAAATAATCAATATGCAATTACAGGTTATTCAAAATAAAATATACGAAATAAGAGGGCAAAAAGTAATGTTAGATAACTAGCCAAACATACTTTTTTAAATAAAATAAATAGCTTTGACGTATCTAAAACATCAAGGAAACGGAATTTATTAAATGCTATTTAACTCCCTGCACTTTTTAGTATTTTTTGTTGCAGTAACAACTTTCTATTATTTATTATCGCACAAACACCGATGGAAACTATTGCTTATTGCAAGTAGTTATTTCTATATGGTATTCATTCCGTGGTATATTTTAATACTGCTGTTTGTAATTGCTGTAGATTACTTTGCTGCTATTGGAATAGAAAAAGCACATGGGAAGAAAAGAAAATGGCTGCTGATTGTTAGCTTAACAGCCAATATTGGTATATTGGTAGTATTCAAATACTACAATTTTCTAACCGATAATTTAACTGCATTATTTCACTCCTTAGGCATTGGTTATTCGATTCCTTATTTGTCTTTATTACTGCCTATCGGGTTATCTTTTCACACTTTCCAGGCTATGGCTTATACCATTGAGGTGTATAGAGGCAACCAAAAAGCTGAAAGACACATAGGTATTTACGCATTGTATGTACTCTTCTATCCTCAATTGGTTGCAGGACCTATTGAGCGTCCGCAAAACTTAATTCCTCAACTTTATCAGGAACATAATTTTGATCACGAACAATTTAAAAGCGGGCTGCTCAAAATGGCTTGGGGATTCTTTAAAAAGGTAGTTATTGCCGATCGTTTGTCACTTGTTGTTGATAATGCCTATAATAATGCCGGTATGCAAAACAGTACAACATTATTAATAGCAACGCTGTTTTTTTCTTTCCAGATATACTGTGATTTCTCAGGATACTCTGATATTGCCATTGGTGCGGCAAGAGTAATGGGCATTCGTTTGATGGAAAATTTTCGTACTCCTTATTTTTCAAAATCAATAACAGAATTTTGGCAGCGGTGGCACATTTCTCTTTCCAGTTGGTTCAGGGATTATGTATACATTCCTCTTGGTGGAAATCGTGTCAGTGCGTCAAGATGGTGGTTTAATATCATTTTTGTTTTCATTATAAGCGGCTTGTGGCATGGAGCAAAATGGACATTTATTGTATGGGGATTATTTCATGGATTTTGTGTTTTAATGGAGTCAATTAAAAATAAATGGATGCCCGAATTAAAATTCAATAAGTACATACAAGCTGGATTAACTTTTCTACTTGTTAGCTTTGGATGGATATTTTTTAGATCAAACAATCTAACTGATGCTAAAGGAATAATAGGAAGTCTATTCTCTTTTGCCAAATATCAAATACCACAATTCCCAATCAATCATGCAGAAGTAATATTTAGTTGTTTATTAATAGGAATACTGATGGCAAAAGAAAAATGGAACATACAATTAACTACAAAAAGAGATGCATTGTTTTACCCTTGCTTTATTACGCTAGTATTGTCGTGTTATCTTTTCGGAATATTTAATTACAAGCAATTCATTTATTTCCAGTTTTAGTATGAAAAGAATTATTTCCTATATCATTTTAATACTTTCAGTTTCATTGCTTATAGTTGCATCGAGCAGTTACCTGATGGAAAGAGTGGATAAATACCTTCCGAATATCTATCGTTATGGAGATTTGTATTTGTTTTCAAATATCAAAAAGTTTAAGCAGGAACGTACGGAATGTCCGGTTTATCAAAACCCCCAAGGAAAAATAAACAACGTAAATTTTTTCCTGATAGGCGATAGTTATACTCAATACATGCCTCCATCTAATTTCAGGTTTAATCAATATACGTTTACCCATTGGGATATTGGAATAACGCAAATAGATTCTTTAGATAAAAGCAAGAAGAACATTTTAGTTATTGAATCCACAGAGCGCTATGTTCGATGGCGGTTTAATACAGCAAAGGCTAAAAGCCTTATTGTTATTGGTGCTTCAGGTAACCAAGATAAAAAATCTAAAGAGGTTGACATAGAAACTTACTTTAAATGGCAGGCAGAAGATAATTTGGATTATATACTTGACTACAACGATTTTGCTTTCTTTTTCAAAGAAATTAAAGCTGCTATTAATTATTATGTGTTTGATAAACTTGATAAACGAGTAACTATTACCAATGATGAAAAATATATCTTCTACAGTGAAACAACCGATTCTACCCTTGCAACATCTTCTTTTAATTCTGTTACAAAAACACAAGTTGATACTATGGTAAATAACATTAATGATACTTACAGGTATTACAAAAAATCAGGATTTGATGAAATATATTTAGCCATTGTTCCAAACGCTATAAGTATTAATATGCCAAAATATGGAAAGTACAATAATCTTATAGAACGCATACAAAACCATAAAGCTCTGCAAATGCCTGTTCTAAATATTTACGATGTAATGACCAAAGCCAGCGGTAATTTATACTATATGAGTGATGGACATTGGAACTGCGAAGGACAAAAAGTTTTTTTAAAAGCGTTGTATGATTGCGAACAGGTGATAAAGTGAAGTAGCCTGATCAATGAAATAAATTGCGTTGATGTATCTAACCAACAAGAGAGATTGGATGTAGCATCCTAAAAATACGCCCTCACTTGCATACCTCCGGTGTTAATTACTTTACTGTTCCCTGAAACTCTTCCGTCATAAGTAACACTAACCTGCATATTATTGGACAGGTTACGCTGGTAGGTAACATCCCAGGTAATGTTTTCCACATCGTTGTATTTTATCTGAATGTAATTTTCTTTTATGAACAAATTCCTTTTTATTTATTATCTACAATATGTTTGAGCAATGGCTCAAAGATTACGTAAACCACAATATTGGGTTTTTCAGCCTCAACAATATTTTCATTTAATTTATACTGCCAGGCATCAAAAATATAAGTAGAGTGGCTAAAGTTTTCGGCAAAAAAAGGTATCATCTTTAACATAAAGGAATCGTGAATTACCAAAGCTTTAGGCAGTTTTTTGTTAGAACAATCTTTTTGTGTTTCAAAGTCCCAGGGATAAGGAAAGCCGGATGGTGGCGGATAATTTTGTTTTTTTCCGTTTTGCGTGCATGGTTTAGCTGGTTTTAATCTGTGCTTTCTCTCTGTATAATGCTTTTCCATATTCATCATCATAGCAATATTACCTCCGTCTATTATAGTATCACTTGCCTCTAAATCGTTTTCGCCCAATGGTTTTAATTGATTGTAAGTGTAGCTTAACTGGCTTATGATTTCTTTATAACCAATGTAAGCACCATAATCGCTCCAATGATTATCGGTTGTACAAAACAACAACGGGTTTTCCGCACTCTTGGCTTTTAAAAGAGCAGGCAGAAGATAAGTAACTGGAATATCACTGTTTTTTTTAAAATACTCGGCAACTTGTCCTCCTTGTGTTGGTTTATCGTTTCTTTTTATGTTCTTTCCTACGTATTCAGGATATACAGTAAACTTAGGCGGAATGATATAAATATACATAGAACAATTTCTTTGTTTCAGGTATTCTTTTCTGCGTTCAAATTCTTTTAAAACCACGACTAAATCAGAATCAGAAAAACGATTAGAGCCATTGTAGGTTAATTCTTCATCTTTCATATACAACCAGTTTTCTTTCCCGATAAAAGCCTTGTCGGGAATTGGCGACACATTAAAGCAAATGGCTTTAATGTGGTTATATACATTAATTAATAAATCCCGCAACATAAAATGATCGTTGTAGTAAAGGTCATATTTAGAAGGAAAATAATCGAGCTTATTGATGTCAACTTCCGGCTTTTCAGTTAATGCTCTGTTTTCACTGCTTTTTTCATCCACCAATAGTTTTGACACATTGAAAACACTATCAATAGCAGGCACAAGCAGCACAAAAAGAAAAATAACTACTATGTACTTTTTTGAAAACATATTACATTAAAATCGAAAATAGATAAAGGGATTGTATGTTCCTGCAATAAGATAGATTGTACAAACCACGAGTATGCTCAAAGAGAAAGCAAGTTTTACTGCGTCAATTGTATTTATAATTAGAATTGAGCCTTTGTCTTTTATGCCACTAATAAAATTGATGATGATATTAAACATGCCGAAAGAACCGGTTGCAGCAATCAGAAGAGCAAGGATTTGTTCTGAAGTAATTCCATTTTCTAAAGTTTGCAAAAAAGACTGTTCGTTTCCATTCATGCCAAACATGGCTTTGTAATAAGAAAATGCATACTCAATATT
>Ga0206913_1001_pt1 | contig 21766 bp, 21 predicted proteins | sample Alteio_BWOrgHeat_72_FD_152942 | JGI IMG/M metagenome (GOLD analysis project Ga0206913, IMG submission 152942) | Enriched cells from forest soil in Barre Woods Harvard Forest LTER site, Petersham, Massachusetts, United States -... | ecosystem: Environmental > Terrestrial > Soil > Temperate forest >... | reverse complement strand
CTCTTGTGCACTTAGCATGGTTGGCGGTTGGCGGTTGGCTGTTGGCGGTGATTGGTGGGTTAACAAATTAGGTTATTGTAAGTGGTAGTAGCATAATAATTATGCTATGTCAAATTATAAAAAGCTGGATGTTTGGATTTTTTCTATGGAAACAGTGAGGGAGGTATATAAAACAACTCATTTATATCCACGGGAGGAACGGTATGGTTTAGTATCTCAAACAAATAGAGCAGCGATTTCAATACCTGCAAATATTGCGGAGGGTTTAGGAAGAAATTATAAAAAGGATACTATTCAATTTCTTCATATTGCAAGAGGATCCGCTTATGAAGTTGAAACACTGTTAGAAGTTGCACGAATGATAAATATTATAGATGAACAAGATTTTAATAACCTAATCGATATCATTGACAGAAACATTCGGGTCGTAAATGGATTTATTAATTATTTAGAAAATAAACAATGAACCGCCAACCGCCAACCGCCAACCGCCAACCATGCTAAGTGCACAAGAGATATTAAAAAAAGTAAGGGAGTTAGAAATTAAAAGCAAAAGACTCACCCGCCACTTGTTCACAGGTGAGTACCACTCTGCCTTCAAAGGCCGAGGAATGGCTTTCAGAGAAGTGCGCGAATATTATCCCGGAGATGACGTGCGGTTTATCGACTGGAATGTGTCGGCGCGGTTCAATCATCCCTTCAGCAAATTGTTTGAAGAGGAAAGGGAACTGACCGTCATGCTCATGGTGGATGTAAGTGGCAGCTCTTTGTTCGGAACGCAGAAAGGCCGGAAGAAGGATCTGATCACAGAAATTTGCGCGGTCCTCGCGTTTTCTGCCGTGAATAATAATGATAAAGTCGGACTGGTTTTCTTCAGTGATAAAATTGAAAAATATATTCCGCCGAAAAAAAGCCGCGATCAGGTACTGCATATGGTGCGCGATCTGCTGATTACAGAACCGGCCCATCGCAAAACCAATATCTCACAGGCACTGAAATTTCTCAACAATACCCTTCGGCAGAAGACCATCACATTCTTACTCAGCGATTTTCTGGACGAAAATTATGAAGAGGCACTTCGTGTGGCCGGTAAAAAACATGACCTCATCGGCATCAAAGTGTATGACAAAATGGATATGGAACTGCCCGACGCCGGACTGATCGAAGTGGAAGACGCAGAATCAGGTGAGATGATCTGGGTGGATACGTCTGATTATAATCAGCGGAATTTTTATCAGCAATCTTTCTTCAAAATGACGGAACTCAGTAAATCACTCTTTCTGAAAGCAGGTGCGGACCTGCTGCACATGCGTACGGATGAAGACTATGTAAAAATTCTGCAGAAGTTTTTTGTGGGTAGAAACCGACCCGCCTAGCCGATGGCCAAATCCCTTACCTATATCGTTTTTTTGCTGACCCTGCTCATGGGAATCTGTCCGGCATGGGCGCAGGAAATCCCTATAGTAAAAGCCGCTGTCGATAAAAATCAGATTCTGATCGGTCAGCCCATCCGGTTTACCATCGATGTGAAATCACCCATGACATCCAGCAATCAGCTCCCTCAATTCGACAGCATCCCTCATTTTGAGATCATTGAAAAAGACAGTCCCGATTCAACGATTTCAGCTGCAGGGGCCAGCTATCACATGGAATGGAAACTCACCAGCTTCGATTCAGGCACACATGTGATCCCTGCGTTGGCCGTTACGATCGGTAAGCAGCTTTATAAAACAGATTCACTGCACATCGAAGTCACTTATGGCAAGGTGGATACGGCACAGGATTATCACGATATCAAAGGCATCCGGGATCTCGAAAATCCGGATGTAAAATATATTCCCTGGATCGTAGGCGCTGTTGCTGCTATATCTCTGTTTTTATTTGTTTGGTTTATCCGCCAAGCGCCAACCGTCAACCGTCAACCGTCAACCGTCAACCAGGAAATTATTCGCGCCACTCCTATCGAGGAGGCGATGACAAGCCTCGGACAGTTAAAACAAATGTTGAAGGAAGATCCTTCTACGGTGAAAAAATATTATTCCGGACTGACCGACACGCTGCGGATATTTCTGAACAGGCAGCTTGGACTCGTCACCATGGAAAAAACCTCGGAGGAATTGATTCTCAGTCTGAGTAATCTGAAAATGGACCGGGATCTTTTCTCCAGCCTGACGGAAGCCCTGCGTATGGGAGATTTTGTAAAATTTGCCAAGTATATTCCGGGCCCTTATGAAAATGATAATAATTGGGAAACAATCAGGAACTCGATTGTGGCATTTGCTAATCATCACTAATTATTAATTATTAACGATTAGTGATTAACGATGAAAACCTGATTACGATGAAAACGCGATGAACGACAACAAACCGATTGATGATGACAAATGCAGAATCTAGAAAAAAACCGTTAATAATTAATATTTAATAGTTAATCATTGCTCTACGACTGGCTTTCAAATATTCATTTTGCCAAACCCTGGTTTTTTGCCCTCTTTGCTGGGCTTCCGGTGCTGATATATTTTTATCTCCGGCCGCCGGTTCGCCTGCAGGGAACTTTTCTGGTTTCCGGTGTGAAGGCTTTCGGTCATGGGCGTTCATGGAAAACCATGCTTCGCCATATACTTTTTGTATTGCGCATGCTGTCCATATCCTGTATTATTATTGCTTTGGCAAGACCTCAAACAGGCAGCGAGCAGCAACTCACTTCGGGTGAAGGCATTGATATCGTGTTTTGTCTTGATATCAGCGGATCCATGCTGGCACAGGATTTCACACCGAGCCGGATGGAAGCGGCCAAACAAGTGGCGTCAGAATTTATAGACCGGCGGCCGACAGATCGCATGGGCCTGGTGATTTTCGCGGGTGAAAGTTTTACGATGTGCCCCCTCACAACGGATCATGCCATGTTGAAATCACAGTTGTTCAATGTCCAAAGCGGTTTGCTCGAAGATGGTACGGCCATCGGAAGCGGACTGGCGACAGGCGTGGAGAGGCTTCGTTCATCGGTTTCAAAAAGTAAAGTGATCATCCTGCTCACAGATGGAGAGGACAATGGCGGTCGCCTCGATCCCAACACCGCGAAGGAGATCGCCAAGTCTTATGGCGTGCGTGTGTATACTGTGGGCGTGGGAACAGAAGGATTCGCGCCGGTTCCGGTTCAGACCAGCAGCGGAGTTATCATGCAGCGTGAAAAAGTAAGTATTGATGAAAAACTGCTTACCCAGATCGCGAATGAAACAGGAGGAAAATATTTTCGCGCAACAGATAATGAAAGCCTGGATGCCATCTATAAAGAAATCGACAAACTTGAAAAATCCAAATACCAGGTGACAACTTTCACCCACTATACCGAGAAATTTTTTCCTTTCGTGCTGGCAGCCGTGATGTTTCTCGTACTGGAATGGATATTACGTTTCACCCTCTTTAGAAAATTTCCCTGATGCGTGCCAGAGTATATAAATCAACTGGCAGCTGGTATACAGTAAAGACCGAAGATGGGAATTTTTCCATGGCCCGTATAAAAGGGATTTTTAAAATTGATGGTATTACGTCTACGAATCCCATTGCTGTTGGCGACTGGGTGAATATTGAAGTGGAAGCAGGCGGCGAGGAAGGTGGAATGATGATAACGGGTATTGATGAAAGAAATAATTATATCAACCGGCAGTCACCCGCCAACAAATATCAGCACCATATCATCGCTTCAAACCTGGATCAGTCACTGCTGTTGGCCACGCTGAAGGATCCGAAAACTTCGCAGGGTTTTATAGATCGTTTTTTGGTGGCGGGTGAAGCCTACCATATTCCATCCGTTATTATTTTTAATAAATCGGATATCTACCGGAAAAAGGAATTGGATCTTTTTGAAGAAAGAAAAGAAATGTATGAATCTGCTGGCTACAAAGTGATCCTCATGAGCCTTGCAGATAAAACGGGTTTGGAAGGAGTAGAAGAGATCCTGCGAAATAAAACCAGTTTACTCAGCGGACATTCAGGTGTTGGAAAATCTTCTTTTATCAATTTTATCGTGCCGGGTATGGGGCTTAAAACCCAGGATGTCAGCGGTTGGAGCGGGAAGGGAATTCATACTACTACTTTTGCCGAGATGTACGATCTGCCGCTGTTAAATGCCCATATCATTGATACCCCGGGTATACGTGAGTTCGGGCTGGTAGATATTCCCAGGCAGGAACTCTCTCATTATTTTCCGGAAATGCGTTCCAGGCTGATGAATTGCCAGTTTAATAATTGTCTGCATTTGAATGAGCCGGGTTGTGCCATAAAAAAAGCCCTCAATGAGGGCAAGCTTTCGTTTAATCGTTATGTGAGTTATTGTATGATGCTCGAGTCGATTGAAGAAAAAACCTATTAGGATGCCAGACGGTTGGCCGTGTGGATCAACAGTTTTCCCTCCAGGAAATGAGCTACTTCTACAACCGCATCATTATCTTTTCTTGGCGCTTCCCGGAATTTCCTGGGATAGATTGAAATGCCGGTATAGATATTATAATGCAGGGTAAGAATATGACCCTTGAAAGAAAAGTCCCACATCAGCGAATCGAAATCGTCGGTTTTGTGGTTGAAGTTTACATCCAGGTCGTCAGACAAAATATTGGCGACTTCATAAAATCTTTTAAGACCGCAATCGTCATCTATAACTGCTTCGGTACAGCCGAAGTCGGTGCGTAATGTTAGGCTCATAGTGGTGGGATTTAGATGGTTAACGAAATACATAATCGGGTTGGTTTTAATAGGAACGGATATAATTGTCAGTTGTTAATTGTTAATTGTTAATTATGCTTTGAATTTGGGTGCTTTGGGAACTTTTTCTCCACTCAAAATCCTTTCCGCTCCCACATTTTTTCCATTGGAAGGACAACCATACTGAGTTTTACAGGAAATCAACATGCCGAACAGAATGCACAGCAGGGTTAAATAGAGAAGGTTCTTACTTGGTTTCATTTGGATACGCATTAACAATTTAAACCTACAAAAAAGAGCCCGGATTTGCAATGAACTACCCCGAAACTCGATGAATTGCAGGATATCTTCGATGAAAAGCCTAAAGCCGAAGGCCTAAAGCCTAAAACTGGATCAGAGTAATGGGCTTCTTGTAAGTCAGGGATTAAACGCTAATCGCCAAATGAGTATTGCATTCATGCGCAGAACGCGGAAAGCAGAACGCGTAACGCTCGTTAATACAGCTTTTCCGATTACTATTCAGCCGTAACTAACTATCGGTATTAAGCCCTGAATCTCAAGTACTAAGCAATAAAAGCGTTGAGCGTTAAGCGTTACGGAACCAATCCGCGTACTGAATATAGTTATTGGCGATCCGCTCAATCTCCCCGTGGATGAGGTCCTGGGGTATGTCCTTTAGCTTACGGGCGGGAATACCGGCGTAAATGGCGCCCTGCTCTACCTTGGTGTTTTCCAGTATCACGGCGCCGGCGGCTATAATGGAATTGCTGCCGATTTCGGCTCCGTCCATAATGATGGATCCCATACCGATCAGCACATTATCCTGGATCGTGCATCCGTGTACAATCGCATTATGGCCGATAGATACATTATTGCCGATCACCGTTTTAGCTTTCTGATAAGTACAATGAATGATGACACCGTCCTGGATATTGACTTTATTACCGATCCGGACACTATTTACATCTCCCCTGACAACAGCATTGAACCAGATACTGCAATCGTCTCCCATCACCACATCCCCGACGATGGTGGCATTGGGTGCGATAAAAATATTTCTACCAAATCCGGGCGAGACGCCTTTGACAGGAAGAATGACGGGCATAGTTGTGGTTTTACGGTTATATAAGCCTAAAGCTTAAAGCCCAAAGCCTAAAACTGAATTCTTAATATTAAATTATCAAATTTCCAGACATCAATTTACAGCTAAGACTCATATAAAAAAATTGGAGATCCAAAAAGTAGTTTTGGGCTTTAGGCTTTGGGCTTTAAGCTTTAGGCGTATATTAGTTTTAGGCTTTAGACTTTGGGCTTTAGGCTTCATAATATGAATCAACGAGAACTATTTTTCAAACATATTGGCCAGACTTCCCCCGCTCCGCTGGGTCTTGAGATCGTTCGGGCGGAGGGCGTTTACCTGTACGATGTTGCAGGAAAAAAATACCTGGATGCCATTGGAGGCATCAGCGTTTGTAATACGGGCCACCGGCATCCGGATGTTATTAGCGCTATTAAAGACCAGGCAGACCGGTACCTGCACGTTTTGGTATATGGAGAATTGATTCAGTCACCCCAGGTTGAATATGCGCATACACTCGCCAGTTACCTTCCCGAAAAACTACAATCTGTTTACTTTACCAACTCAGGCACCGAAGCAACGGAGGGTGCTATGAAACTGGCCAAACGGGTTACGGGGAGAACAGAAATCGTGGCGTTTGACTATTCCTATCATGGTTCCACCCAGGGATCTCTCAGCCTGATCGGAGACGAGTACTGGCGAAATGCCTTTCGTCCCCTGTTACCTGGCGTATCACATCTGAAGTACAATCATCTGGCTGATCTGGACCGCATCACGGAAAAAACAGCCTGTGTGGTTGCGGAAACAGTGCAGGCAGAAAATGGCGTGATCAAACCTTCGAAGGAATGGATACTGGCCCTTCGTAAAAAATGCGATGAAACAGGCGCATTATTGATTCTGGATGAGATCCAGGTGGGTTTTGGAAGAACGGGCACATTATGGGGATTTGAACAATACGGGATCGTTCCCGATATCCTGTTGTTGGGAAAGGCCCTGGGTGGCGGATTACCATTGGGCGCTTTCATTGCTTCGAAAAAACTGATGGATTCTCTTATGGATCAGCCGGTATTGGGTCATATCACCACATTCGGAGGTCATCCGCTCAGCTGTGCTGCGGGATTGGCTGCTATGAAAGTGCTGATAAAAGAAAAACTAATTCATTTCGTTGCAGAAAAAGAAAACCTGTTTCGAAAACGGCTGATTCATCCCTCCATAAAATCCGTTCGCAGTGCCGGTCTCCTGATCGCCGTTGAATTTGAAAATTTCGAAATCAATAAACGCGTCATCGACGGCTGCATTCGCGATGGTCTGCTTACTGACTGGTTCCTGTTTGCATCCGCCTGCCTGCGCATTGCGCCGCCGCTGACTATAACTACCGAAGAGATTGAAGAGATCTGCAGGATTATCTTACTGGGTGCTGAAGGGTATCGCTAATAGATTTTCTTTTTAATTCGGAAGATTTGAGACAACTATTTTTAGTTGAGTCACCTGCCTCTCTCCCCGCCATATCCTTTGATCTAAGTGACAGCCAGTCGGTTTCCTATCTGGTAGATTTCAGAATAAGATTTCTAATGCCACCCGATTGCAGATTTACTTCTACTCTTTCCAAAACAGAACTTGAAAATCCAACCGCAGATAGTATTGTCTTTTTGATCCCGGCAATCGGACCTGTTATTTCGCCCAGGCATATTGGATTTGTCAGGTCCAAAAAATTTTCAAAACGTTGCATATTTTTTTAGTACAATTCAGACTACGACTTCCATTCCCTCTTTGGCAAAAAGTGAATTGGGAAAAATGGACTGACATTCTTTCTCCATGGAATCCAGAAAATCATCATTGTGATCCGGATCGTGATGGGTAATGATGAGTTGTTTCACATTCGCCTGAATTGCTACTTTAACCGCGTCCTCCCATGCGCTGTGTCCCCACCCTTTGAATTTTTTGTATTCTTCCTTCGTATACTGACCATCGTGGATGAGCATGTCCGCATCCCTGGCCAGGTTCACAATATTCGGATCAATGCCATCCATGTGCTCCACGTCCGTACATATAACCAGTGATACGGATTCGTCTTCTACGCGAATACCGTAAGAGCCGCCGGCGTGCAGATGATGTTGGGCGACTGTTGTGACAACGGCCCCGAATAAGGTTTCTTTGTCTCCATAGGTCAGAAACTCAAACTGGGCGCCCATCGCGTCGAGATGAATGGGAAAATAATCTTCCTGCATTTGCAGGGTGAATATTTCTTTGAGGTTATTTATTTTGCCACGTCTGCCGGTGGCAAGAATGCCGATTTTCTGATTCGCGTTGTAAGCCGGCGGGAAGAAGGGCAGTCCCTGTATATGGTCCCAGTGAAAATGGGTGAATAAGATATTTATGATTTGATGGGATAATCCTGCCTTAATAATTTCTTTCCCGAGATTTCGAATACCGGTGCCGGCGTCGATGATGGCAATCCTGTTTACTTTTTCGCGGAGTATCCTGATGCAGGTTGTATTTCCGCCAAATCTTTCAAATTCTCTGCCACATACCGGCAGAGAACCCCGCACTCCATAAAACTTGACTTTCATTGGTTCAAAGTTTTACTAAATGGCCGAAAGCACTGGGACAGGTTCGCTTTCTGAAGTTACATCTTTAAGCTTAAAGCGTAAAGCGTAATTCGTTACGCGTTAAGCGTTATGCGTTCTGCGTTAAGCGTTCTGCGTTAAGCGTTACGCGTTCCGCGTTACGCTTGAAACCCCAATTATTTATCTTAGCTTAGAATATCCCGCGCCCCCGTCTCAAATTATTCACCTTAAAACTTTATTTATGTCTGAAACAGAGGTTATGCCGGTGGATACTTCCACCCGCACAATTCCCACAGTCGGTTATGCCGCTTACGCAGCATCGGAAGATCTCGCGCCTTTTAAATTCGACCGGAGAGAACCGCTTGCCCACGATGTGCTGATTGAAATTTTGTATTGTGGGGTTTGTCATTCGGACCTTCATTGCATCCGCAACGATTGGGGTATATCCATGTTTCCGCTGGTGCCGGGACATGAAATTGTGGGACGCGTCACCAGGACCGGTGACCACGTCACTAAATTTAAAGCAGGAGATACAGTTGGTGTCGGAGTGTTTGTAGATTCCTGCCGGGAATGCGAAAGTTGTAAGGAGGGCCTTGAGCAATATTGTGAAAAAGGTGCGGTGTTAACTTATAGCGCTTTTGAGAAAGACGGCAAGACGGTCACGTATGGCGGATATTCCAGGCAGATCGTATGTGATGAAAAATATGTTCTGCGGATTTCGGATGGGCTGCCGCTGGAAAAAGTCGCTCCTTTATTATGCGCCGGAATAACAACCTGGTCCCCGCTGCGCCATTGGAAGGTGAAGGCTGGAGATAAAGTGGCGGTGATTGGGCTGGGTGGTCTCGGGCATATGGCCGTAAAGTTTGCGGTTTCATTTGGCGCGGATGTAACCGTGCTAAGTACATCAGCATCCAAAGAAAAAGATGCCCTCCGGTTAGGGGCTCATCATTTTGCATTAACCAACGATGAAGAACAGGTTAAAAGTCTGACCAATCAGTTCAATTTTATTCTGGATACCGTGGCCGGTACGCATGATTATAATTTTTACCTGAACATGCTAAAGAGAGATGGAACCATGGTAGGTGTCGGACTTCCGAATGAGCCAGCACATGTACCTGCCTTCACACTGGCGCTCCAGCGGCGTAACATGGCAGGATCCATCATCGGAGGCATCGCTGAAACCCAGGAAATGCTGGATTATTGCGCTGCGCATCAGATCACGGCGGACGTGGAAGTGATCAATATCAGTGATATCAATAAAGCATTTGAAAGAATGGAAAAATCAGATGTGAAATACCGGTTTGTGATTGATTTGGCAAGCCTCTAAAAGCTTAACGCGGAACGCATAACGCCTAAGGCTGAGGCTAAGGCTAAGGCTAAGGCTGAGGCTTAATGCGGGTTTCAATAAATTTGACATGGTTGCAATAACATTAACTTGAAAAGACCCATGAGATATTTTTTAATATCGGGATGGATCTGCATTATTCTTATGCTGGCAGGTTTTGTACCCCGCTATCATAATGAGCATAAAACCCTGGAGATCGGCACAGCAGCTCCTGATTTCCAATTGAAGGGAATTGATGATAAAACATATAACCTGGCTTCGTTTAAAAATGCAGAAGTGCTCGTAGTTGTCTTTACCTGCAATCATTGTCCGACAGCCCAGGCTTATGAGGACCGTCTCATCAAAATGACTTCCGACTATGCCAATAAAAGCGTGGCCGTGGTAGCCATCAACCCCAATGATCCCGCCTCCCTGCGTCTGGATGAACTCGATTTTTCCGATCTCGGGGATTCGTTTGCAGAAATGAAAATAAGGGCCAAAGAAAAAAAATTCAATTTCCCCTATTTATATGACGGTGAAACGGAGACGGTATCCAAAGCCTATGGGCCGATTGCCACACCACATATTTTTATTTTTGATAAGGACAGAAAGCTGCGTTACCAGGGCAGGGTGGATGATATGGAGAATCCATTCAAAACGCCGACGAGTACAGATGCCCGAAATGCTATTGAAGCACTTTTGAATCATCGCGAAGTTCCGGTAAAGACAACAAAAGTTTTCGGATGCTCCGTAAAATGGTCGGAGAAAAAGGAGCAGGTGCAAAAAGCCAAAGAGAAATGGGCTAAGGAAGCCGTTTATCTGAACGTAATGAATGAGGATAGTATAAAAAACATCATGAAAAACTCATCCGGGAAATTGCGTCTGATATATATATGGGAAATTCAATCCCTTCCTTCCGTACAGTCATTTCCCGATCTCATTAGCATTAACCGAATGTACAGGGACCGCGATTTTGAATTGATCAGCGTTGCTATAGACGGACCGGGCAACAGGGATAAATTGCAGCAATTCCTGCAAAAGCAGGAGGCATCGAATTCCAATTACCTTTTTAGCACAGATGATAAAAATAAAATGATCGGGGCAATCAATCCCTTATGGAATGGCGATTTTCCTTACACTATGCTGGTGGAACCCGGAGGAGAAATTGTTTATGCAAAAGAAGGCCAGATAGATCCGACGAAATTGAAGACAATTATTGTGAACAATCATTTGCTGGGACGATATCCATAAAAGAAGATCGTGAATAATCATTTTGCCGGGCGACATCTGTGGGACGGGCGGTTAAAAATTCGTCGTAGAACAATCATTTACTGGGACGATATCCGTAAGGCGGGCGGTTAAAAATTCGTCGTAGAACAATCATTTACTGGGACGATATCCGTAAAAAGAAGATCGTGAACAATCATTTTGCCGGCGACATATGTGGGGAGTGCGGTTAAAAATTCGTCGTAGCTGGGACGCTATCCGTAAGGCGGGCGGTTAAATATTCATCGTTGTTTCATTCGAATTATCCATTCGTTGGATAATCAGAATAACAAAATCCTTAGAAACCGTTGGCTGCTGCAAGGAGTCTCTAAGGATTTTTTTTAGCCTTTAAAAAATTGAATTATTTTATCGTTTTCCCTCTGCCCAAAACAACACCAATCACCCCACCTGCGATGGCAGACATCACGATTCCTACCAGCACATCGACAATCATCGCGGTCATGTCAAAACTGTTTTCGACTGCATATCGAATTAAATCCATACTCAGCGATACGAATAATCCGATGGCCGCACCTGTTCCCGCCCCGCTGCCAAAGGAACCGATGTTTCCCAGTTTCAGGAAAATATAACTGAGCAGAGCACCCGAAGCCAGGTTTCCCAGGATCAGCGCCCACCAGATTATTTCACTCATTTGTTTCATAGATCCCGGCGCAGCGGAAGTATGATGGCTGAAAAAACCTGCCAGTGCCATGCCATAAATCAGATAACCCAGGAAGAAGAAAACGATTCCGCCTGCCAATGTTCCGATGAAGAATTTTTTGGTATTCATTGTCGTTAGGTTTAGGTGAATAAGAAAGTTACGCTTTAGATATAACTTAGCCACCATTTCTTGTGTGTTGCCTTATAACGGGCATACCAACGGCAGGGGAAGTACAGAATCACGATCACTGCGATCCAGGCCGCATAAACAAACCATAAAGGGTGGCCGCTTCCGTAGGGCAGACTGCCATCCCTGAAATGCGTAAAATCCAGATCCTTCCAGGAATGTCCCGTTGCAAAAAAAGCCAGCCAGGCGATCGTATGGATGAGGAAAACGTGAAGTATATAATAGAAGAAAGGCACTTTGCCGAATACAATTATTTTCCGGCTCAGGCTGCCATGTACATTTTCAACCATCGATAATATGATCAGGGCCGGGCCGATCGTCATTAAAATATATAATAGTGAAGGCGGGTATTTCGTGGTTTTGATGAAATCAAGTAATGTAAAAACAGGCGTTTTCTGAATTGCCCATGGATGCATGTCCCCATATTGATTGATCAGACGGATGACCACGAATAAAAGGATAGCGACCATACCGGTAATTCGTAATATTTTTTTTCTTGAGGCTGGGGGGAAACCGGGCAGGTATAATCTGCCTGTTGAATAACCCAATATCATCAAACCTAACCACGGTAAAAAAGGATACTGGATGGTGAACATCAGATGATCATTCAATAAATAAGAATGCCGCTGATGTATCACTGACCAGGATACGGATCCCCAGAAAGGACTTTCAATGACTGTTTTATCGAGAAGGTTATGTCCGAACACCAGGATCAGGCCAATAGCCAGTAATATCCTGTAAGGAAGAAATTGCAAAACGGAAAGTACTACCATACTCAACCCGATTGCCCAGATAACCTGTAGAAAAATAACTATGATATTAAAATCCCAAAGGGGCTGAATAAGGAGCAACTCAACCAGCATAAGCCAGATACCACGGGTTAAAAGAAAAAATGCCACTTGTTTTTTTGATTTTGCTTTACTGCCATATAAAAAAATACTGGTTCCGGACAGGAATACAAAAACAGGAGCACAGAAATGTGTGATCCATCTTGTCAGGAACAAAAAAACAGTCGTGTTGGAAAAGTCAAGCGGGTCCTGGTCAATCGAAACATTGTAATGCAAAAAATCCCTGCAATGATCCAGCGCCATGACAATCATTACGAATCCCCTCAAAAAATCGATTGATTGTATTCTGTTGCTTTGGGTTGTGGTCATCAAACGGGGTTAAGTGGGGCTGACTGTGTTTAAATATATGCAAGTTTGGGCTCTTGCTGAGTCAGACATCTCGGGTTTCATTCCTGATTTTCGTAAATTCGGGAAGTGACGGAACTTCTGTAACCTGGGATCACGAATTGACCCACGCCATGAAAAGAATATTCTTCTGGAAGCATCTGATCATTTTTATTTTGCTTTTGCAGGGTTCCTGTAAAACGAAAGATAAAAACATTTCTTCTGAGGAGATCAAATCGATCAACCTCAAAAGAGGGGAGATTGTACTTTGTGGTCCTGCTGATAAACAATTTGGTACTGTACAATTTGATATTTCCTGTTCAAAGGAGGTTAAAAATACATTCAACCTGGCGATGGCCTTGTTGCATTCCTTTGAATATGATGAGGCGGAAAAAGTATTTACAAAAATCATTGACCAGGAACCCGGATGTGCCATGGCATACTGGGGTGTTGCGATGTGCAATTATCATCCGCTCTGGGCTCCGCCCGGACCGACCGAACTGATCAAGGGATCGAAAGTGATTGAATTGGCGGAATCCCTGAATAGTATACCGGAAAGGGAATCTGGTTATATACATGCGATCGCTGCCTACTACAAGGACTGGGAAAAAGCCGATCAGCATACCCGTTGCATCCGGTATGAAAAAGCCATGGAGAAATTATATACCCAATATCCGGGTGACCACGAAGCGGCGATATTCTATGCCCTGTCCCTCGATGCTGCTGCCGATCCTTCCGATAAAACTTTTGCCTTTCAAAAAAAAGCAGGTGCCATTTTAAATGCCATTTATCCGAATGAACCCAACCATCCCGGTATTGTGCATTATATCATTCACACCTACGATTATCCCGGATTGGCTGAACTGGCATTGCCTGCCGCAAGAAAATATGCATCCGTTGCACCGGCTTCGGCGCATGCCCAGCATATGCCTTCTCATATTTTTACCCGGCTGGGACTTTGGGATGAATGTATCAGCTCCAATCTGATTTCAACTGCCTCTGCGAAGTGTTATGCAGAGAACGCCGGTTTGAAAGGTCATTGGGACGAAGAATTTCACGGAATGGATTATCTGGTCTATGCTTACCTGCAGAAAGGGGATGATAGCCTGGCAAAAGCGCAGTGGGATTATCTGCGAACGATCCGTGAGGTTTACCCTGCGAATTTCAAAGTTGCCTACGCATTTGCGGCTATTCCTGCCCGTTATGTACTCGAAAACAGGATGTGGAAGGAAGCGGCTACACTCGAAATATATCCCGGTTCCTTTCCCTGGGATAAATTCCCCTGGGAAAAAGCGATCATTCATTTTACGCGTTTGCTGGGTGCAGTACATGCAGGCCTTATGGATTCGGCCGTGTCCGAACTTGATAAATTAAAAACACTTCGCGATACCCTTCTTCGACAGAAAAACACATACAAGGCGAACCAGGTTGATATTCAGATCATGGCCTCTGAAGCCTGGATGTTATTCAAAGCAGGGAAATATAGTAGTGCGTTGGAACATATGATATCTGCTGCTGATATGGAAGATGCAACGGAAAAAAATCCCGTAACGCCCGGAGAAGTTATTCCTGCCAGGGAGCTATTGGCGGATATGTTATTGGAGATGGGATATAAGGAAAAAGCATTGACGGCCTATCAGGAGGATTTAGTAGCACATCCAAACCGTTTTAACGGACTATATGGTGCGGGACTGGCATCAGAAAAATGTGGGGACAGAAAAAATGCGATATTTTATTATCACCAGTTATCGGATATAAGTGCTGTACATTCCGCCAGGCCTGGACTTAGAACAGCCAGGTTATTTTTGAACAGCCCATAACGCGTAACGCTTAACGCGTAACGCGTAACGCCAAATTTCGTAGTGTGGTGAATGTGGGAAGCGTGTATAGTATGAAAATTCTAAATGAAATGATAATTTGAAATTGGGAATTTCCCATTTACATTAGGCGTTACGCGTTATGCACTACGCGTTAGGCGTTACGCGTTAGGCGTTACGCGTTAAGCGTTGGGCGTACCAGGGCCGTTTATCTAAAACTGTAATCTGAAACTGCCGAACACACCAAACTTTTGAATATAGGAAAGATCCTGGCCGGTGGGCAGTACGTGCCAGATAAAATCGACCCGGAGAAAACGGAAGATATTGTCAACGCCGGTTCCGATTTCCATATAGGTTTTGCCGTCCAGTGATTTGAAAGTATAATCCTGATTATTATTATAGGCGGCATTCTCCGTCGAAAGATGCCCCCATAACAATTTGACATTATAAAACTGCCGGAATTTCAATTTACGCGTGAGGGGAGTAAACCGGAATATGCCGCTGCCGATATTATGCTCGAAATTGAATCCAAGAAACTGATCGTGCAGGTATTCGTATTTATTCATCAGGCTGAATGCATACTTATTGTAGTAATAAGTTTCATTACCGGGAGCTACATTGAGGAAGGGAAAGGGTTGCACTCCGGTGGTTTTGCCTCCGAAAAAATTATAGTAGAGCGTACCTATCGGAGGCACTTTGATGATATCGGAAATACTCACGAACAGTTTATTGTATGTAAGCGTACTGCCCAGAACACCCGGAAATCCATGGGTATATTTCACATCGATGATGGGGAACTCACTGCCGAGGCTCGTGCGGTAAAACGTGGTTTCAAAAAATTTCTCCAGGAAGGCAAAACGAAGGTTTACTGAAAGTTCAAATCCATTCATCGGATTGCCGGGTCCTTTTATAAAATCACTCAGCGGTGCCAGGTTCAGTTCCGGATTATATACTTTATGGTCTGCGGTGAAGGTTACCGAAAATCCATTCAACCATTCATTGAACCATTGAACTTGTTGTTCTGTCAGGTTGATGAATTTAATCGGGATGCCGGGCTTTCTGACGGCGATGGCGAATATATTATCGCTTGTGATCTCATCATAATACTGTTGACCATAGTCCAGATCCTGACGGAACATCGCATATAGGCTCATTCGGGGGTTCCGTTTAAATAAATAAAGGGCGTCTCCCTCCCAATGCCATACCTTATCACCGAATCCATATGCCATATAACCATGCAGGATCAGGTTTTTATTAAAACCTTTATTGGTGCCGAGGTCGAACCGCAGGCGGAACCCCTGTAGTTCATTGGCGTAAATCCAGTTGTACCAGGGACCGATCACATAGTTCCCGATGTTGAGATATCCGGTACCAATAAAGTTCAGCACATTGGCATAGGTATGAAACGCGGGCATATTTGTGAGGGTATCCACCATTTTGTAAATCGCCTTCTCGTTCTTGGTTAATACTTCGTGCCGGTATTTCAGCCAGAATGAATCCGATCGCTGTCGCGCATTTTCAGAGAACATTATTTCTTCCGAAATCTTATTTTTATCCACCTCACGGACCACCGAGCTGTCGTTGTACACGATATTTTTATAGGTGGTGGTTTTTCTGCCGATCATGCCCATTCTGTTTTTACCCAGTGGCGCCAGGGTGGCCACGAATTTATCCCTGGAAAGAAACCAGGTTGTATCGTTTATCAGCGAGAACTCCTGAATGATGGTGAGTTCCCGTACAAAATTCAGATTGGAAGAGGCATCCAGGCGGAGTGTCATTTTCTGAATGGCGAAACTGGAATCATGTACCCAGCAATCTCCTTCAAAAGTATTTTCGCCTTTTCTTTTCGCCGTAAAGATCAGGTGGAGCAGCCTGCGTGAATTCACATACTGGGTATCAATAATCCGGTAGCGGTAATAAAAATCGCCGTTGTTGCTGAGCGGACTCACAAATCTTTTATCGAATACCGGAATGAAATTATTATAGAAATCCAGATTCTGTTGCATCCCGCCCAGATACTTGCTTACACTCTCATTATTCAGGCCGACGGTTTTACTTCCTTTTATCACTTCACGTCTTTTCGTAACCGGGTCGCGCACATAGTAATAGTCAGAGAGTGTTTCCGTAATATATATGGGAAGAAATGGGTGTTCTTCGCTGCTGTCGACGTTATTCAGGATAAAAGCAAAAGGCTTGAGTAATTTGACGGTCTCGAGCCTTTCTTTGTTTACCTGGTTCAGGTCCAGTTCCAGCTTATTATATAATTCGTAGGAGAAATTCTGGAACCGGTAACGGTCGTTCTGTTCTTTATGTTTTTTGATCTTGCGCCAGAGCAACAGTCCGAAATCTACTTTTGCTCTGACGACCACTTCGTTATTATACCTGCCGCGTGCCATCGTGATATAGACGAACAAGCTGTCGTTTACTGCTCGTCTCATAAGAGAATCATTCAATATAAGGGCATAAGGCTGATAACCCACATAAGTGATCCGGAGGGTATCCTTTGGCCATTGTTCAAAACGCATGGTAAATCCACCGGCTGAGTCACTGAGTAGTCCATGACCACTTTTTTCCATTTGCATTGAGGCAAAGGGAACAGGTTCGCCGCTTTGTTCATCCCGGATAACACCTCTCAGTACTTTCGTCTGGGCGCACACACTGAAGGATACGAAGAGCAACAAGAGGACGAATAGAAAGGGCTGACATTTTCTCAATGCCGACATAGCGCCAAATTTACTACAATGAGGCCGAAGGAGTTGCTCCGGGTTATTCATTCTCCTTACTTTTGCAGCCGTTATGGCAAATGATACGTTAAAACTACAGGCAATTATATCCCATTGTAAGGAATATGGATTCATATTTCCGTCCAGTGAAATTTACGATGGGCTTAGTGCTGTTTATGACTACGGCCAGTATGGCAGCGAACTCAAGAAGAATATACGGGATTACTGGTGGAAGAGTATGACCCAGCTCACAGATAATATAGTGGGTATTGATGCCGCGATTTTTATGCATCCAACCACCTGGAAGGCCTCCGGTCATGTGGACAATTTCAGTGACCCGATGATTGATAATAAGGACAGCCAGAAACGATACAGGGTGGATCACCTGATCGAGGCTTATGCCGATGAACTGGAAGCCGGAATCGGTGAGCGGGAGGCGGGAAGCGGGAAGCAGGAGGCCAAAGAAATTTTGGAAACCATGGACAGGCTGCTCGCCCAAAATGATTTCGAGGGTCTCAAAAAATTAATTGAAGAGAAGAATATCAAATGTACTATCAGCGGCACATCCAACTGGAGTGACGTCAGGCAATTCAATCTGATGTTTTCCACCCAGCTCGGGAGCCTGGCGGAAGAGGCCAGTGAAATCTACCTCAGGCCGGAAACAGCCCAGGGTATTTTTGTGAACTTCCTGAACGTTCAGAAAACCGGCAGATTAAAAATCCCCTTCGGAATCGCACAAACCGGCAAGGCTTTCCGAAATGAAATCGTGGCCCGCCAGTTTATATTCCGGATGCGCGAATTTGAACAAATGGAAATGCAGTTTTTCATCCGGCCCGGTACACAGAAAGAATGGTATGAGCATTGGAAAGAAACACGGATGAAATGGCATTTGAGTCTGGGCATTTCACCCGATAAATTCCGTTTTCATGACCATGTCAAACTCGCCCATTATGCCGATGCCGCCTGTGATATAGAATATCTGTTCCCGATGGGTTTCAAGGAAGTGGAAGGCATTCACTCCCGTACAGATTTTGATTTGAAAAATCACCAGGAGTACAGTAAGAAAAAACTTACTTATTTCGATACGGAACTCAATCAGCATTATATCCCCTATGTAATTGAAACCTCCATCGGCCTCGACCGGACGATCCTGATGATTTTAAGTGAGGCCTACCAGGAAGAAGACCTGAGCACGGCCGACAAAAAGGACAGCCGGGTGGTATTGAAATTTCCTCCCATGCTGGCACCTGTGAAGCTGGCCATCCTGCCGCTGGTCAAAAAAGACGGTCTGCCGGAAATTGCCAAAGAACTGATGTCAGCCTGCCGGAGCCAGTTCCGATGTTTTTATGAAGAAAAAGATACCATCGGGAAACGGTATCGCCGTATGGATGCCATCGGCACACCCTTTTGCGTTACCATAGACTACCAAACCAAAGACGACCGGACGGTAACCATACGCTACCGGGACAGCATGCAGCAGGAAAGGATATCCATCGATTCTGTCCGTGAAATAGTGGAAAAACAAATTTTATAATACTTAAAAGGGAAACCTTACATTTGGGAATTACCTCCAATGGCATGATAAACCCTCGCCGGAAAGCTCCATCCAGCCCCAGCGTGTACTTTTGACAAACCTTTGACTCTGATTAATTAATTTAACATCAACCATGCTTACGAACGAGGTTTCGCTGAATATCTACCTGCTTGCTTTTATATTAGGTTTATCAGTTTTCGTAGGATTTGCCTTCAGAGCGAAAATGATTTTGAAGGCCAAAGCAAAAATAGAGGAGCTGGAAAGAGAGATCCTCAGTAACTATGAAATCATCCTGGATCTGGAACGCGAAACCCTGAATATGGAATCCAAAATTCAGGATATCAAGAGTCCGGTGATTACTATGAAATCCCCCAATAACGAAGTACAGGTAACATCCAAAAAAATCCCCAATATTGCTCTTCGTAAACAACTGCTCGCCAAGAAGCATCTGGGGCAGTCGGCTTCAGGTTTATAAGCCTAAAGCCTAAAGCCTAAAGCCTAAAACTAATACAAGCCTAAAACCTTAAACCAGGTCAAGCCTATTGGCTAAACAAATCGAAGTGACGGTCGATTCAACCGTTATTTTACGTCCATGAATTATGGTAAAACACTTTGTAAGGTTCAAGTGCAGAATCTTCCTTTGTGAAATGAGAAATTATAATAAATATGAAGTTTGGATCAAGTCTCACGATTTGGTGCAGTTCATTTATACAGCGGTAATTCCGGTTTTACCAATTAGTGAGCAATATGAATTGACCAGACAGTTGAAGAGAGCAGCTTACTCAGTGCCTTTTAATATAGTTGAGGGAAGTGGCAGAAATTCGGAAAAAGATTTTGTTCATTTTCTTGACATTTCTTTAGGATCTATTCTGGAAGTTGAATATTGCAGTCTGCTTATGAAGGACCTTTCATATTTCGATTCAATACTCTACACAACGCTGAATGGGAAAATAAATCATATAAAAGCGATGTTAATCGGGTTGATAAAATCGATTCGTGAACCTAAAGTTGAAAATCCGGAACACTAAAATCCCAATACGGTTTTAAACTTGATCTGGTTTTAGGCTTTAGGCTTTAAGCTTTAGGCTTTTTAACCATATAACTCCAAATGAATCGACTTGCGGTCAAAGCCCAAATCAACGATTCTTTTTTTCGCTTCGTCGATCATGACTTTCCAGCCACACAAATAAAAGGAAGGTGAATAATTTCCGGACTCCATTCCGTTTATATGCTGCTGGTTCTTTTTCTTTTTACAAATTTCTTCGAACACAGCATGCACGTAGCCAGTCCGGATCAGGTGTTCGCGGTTTTCGGGTACTTCTCTTGAAAAAACGGGCAGGTATTGAAAACTGGTCAGATTCAGTTCCAGCTCTTCCATTTCCTTTTGGTAAAGCGCGTCTCCGAGTCGACGGCATCCGAATATCAGGTAGATATTACGGTGTGGCAGATTATGATTTAATATATGATGAACCATGGCGCGGAAAGGTGCAATGCCTGTTCCGGTGCAAATGAGGAAAATATCTTTTTCCAGCGGAGCAGGTAAAGTGAACGAGCCGAGCGGTCCGCGTAAGGTCAATTCGCTACCCACTTTGACTTCTTCAAAAAGATATTTGGTTCCGACTCCTCCTTCCAGGAGTACAATAACCAACTCTATAACCGGACTGCCATCGGGCCAGGATGCAATGGAATAACTGCGCCATCGTTTGGAGGGCTTCTCGTGAATGGGAAGATCCAGGGTTACAAATTGGCCGGGTTCAAAATGAAAAGGTTCTCCGGAAATCAACTCAATCCAAAACCGGCGCGTAACCGATGTAGCATCTTCAATGCGAATAACTTTTCCGGTTTGCCAGGGAAGCGCCATATTCAATTGTTAATTGTTAATTGTCAATTGTCAATTACTAAGATAACTCATAACTCATTACTCAAAATTGATAACCAACAAACATCAAAAAATAACAATTGACAATTGACAATTAACAATTGACAATTGATCTAGTATACCGCAATTTTTCGCACGTATTTATTCGATCCGATTTGAAGTTGTAAAACATACACGCCGGCGCTCACTACGCCCAGGTTAATGGATTTATTAAACGAGCCTCTGAAATTCGGTTGTTGTATTTGGTACAACAAGCGGCCATTGATATCCAGTACCCGCAGATCTACATCCTGTGTTGACGTTTGATAGAATTCTACACTGAATACACCATTGTTTGGATTCGGCGCCACGATCAGTCCGATATCATTGCCCGGCGTATAGTCATACACGTCAGAAACCAGGGAACATCCCGTGCTGTCGTTTACAGTCACTTTATACGGGCCGGGTGGCCCCAGGGTGTCTGTTTGCTTCGTTGCACCCGGAATCGGGGTACCGTTAAAATACCATTGGTTACCCGATGCATAATTGCTGGACAACAAATTGCCAATGCGTGTCAAAACAACCGGAGCAGGCGTTTTAGCCTGAACGGCTACTCTTGGAGAAGGGCATTTATTGAGAGAGATTTTTGTATCATAAAAGAAATAATAATAAGCATGATAAAAACCGGTATCCTTACAATTCGCCGTATTGATAGCGCTGTTTCCGGTAATGGTGAATACACCCGGAATTCCTATGGGGTAGGGATTTTTTGTAATACCATTATTTCTGAAAAGGAAAGCACTGTCCTGTGCCAGCACGATCAATACATGGTCGCCCGGAGTCGGAACAGCCAGGTTCAAAAGAAATACGGCTCCCGTA
>Ga0206913_1079_pt1 | contig 21839 bp, 24 predicted proteins | sample Alteio_BWOrgHeat_72_FD_152942 | JGI IMG/M metagenome (GOLD analysis project Ga0206913, IMG submission 152942) | Enriched cells from forest soil in Barre Woods Harvard Forest LTER site, Petersham, Massachusetts, United States -... | ecosystem: Environmental > Terrestrial > Soil > Temperate forest >... | reverse complement strand
TCCGAAAAGGGAACGTGTCCAGCCCCATTGCGACTCATAGGAGTTGGAAGAAGTAAACGTGAGGTTCTTCAAAATATGATATGTCAAAACGCCTGTTCCTACGGCGTCGACCGAGTTTGCGTCCACTTTCTGATAAGTAGCCTGGGCCACCGGACTCACACTCAGCGTTCCATACTGTGAGGTGAGGGTCAGTTTTCCTGTGGTCGGGTCAACGACGGGTTTGGTCGGATCCCAGAAGGCGGCTGATGAAAAAGGATCTCCGGTATCCCCGACGTAAGCAGTATTACGGCTTGAAGGAATAGCAGTGAGCAGATAAAATTTCAGATCCAGTTTATCATTGATCTTAAAATCCAGGTTGGATCTTAAACTTCCTCTTTTATAATATTGATTCAGGATCAGGCCGGGCTGGTCGAGATAATTAAAAGAAACAAAATAACTCATATGGGATGATCCTCCGGAAACTGAGGCATCATAATTCTGAACCAGGGGTTTTACCTGCAGCGCTTTTTGCCAGTCCGTACCCGCATTGGTTTTGAATCCATCCAGTTGTGCCTGGGTGAATCCGGGTGGCAGATTTACAGCGGCATTCTGAATATTTACGGTATTGGCAAAATCATAAGCATCCATTAATTTCAGGTCCTTGGCAATTTCCTGTTTCTGAAACCAGGCACTTACATTGATCCTGGGAACTCCATCATGTCCGGTCCTGGTTGTAATGATAACAACACCATTAGATGCTCTGGATCCGTAAATGGCGCTTGCAGAAGCGTCTTTCAATATTTCAAGCGATTCTATATCCGCTGGATTGATACTTCCGATCGACCCTCCGATATATCCGTCTATTACATATAACGGTTCATTGGATCCTGTAATTGAATTGGTACCGCGTATGCGAACACTCAACGGATTTCCCGGCATTCCGTTGGAACTTTGTACAGCGACGCCGGGTGCAGTACCCTGCAGGGCCTGTTCCACTTTTACCAGCGGCCTGTGTGCATTTTCGTCAGGTCTTACTGTACTGATCGCACCGGTGACGTCTCTTTTTCTTTGCGTTCCATATCCAACCACGATCACATCGTTTAAAGTCTGACCGTTTTGTTTTAGCTGTACTTCGAAATAACTGCCTTTCCCGATCGAAAGTTCCGAACTAAAAAAACCGACAAAAGTGACTACCAGATCTTCTTTTGATTTGCCGGTAACTGCAATCTCAAAATTTCCGGATGAATCGGTTAAAGTGGATGTCGTGGTATTCTTAATATTGATGCTTGCGCCGGCCAGGGGTTTACCATGGTCATCGGTAACCTTGCCTTTTATTATGCGGCTTTGGGCAAAACCGTGAACACAAAAGCCAAATACCAGTAAGACCAATAAAGGAAGTTTTTTCATATCAAGCAGTGGTTTTGGTGAGTAAAGCACAAATAACGCAGCAAGGCATTAACGGAACTGCTAATAATTGATTAATTAATAAATTAATTAATCTTTTTCCCGGGGTTTTCTAAATTTATTTCAACCCGATGGATTCCGGTTCGGGATTTCAGCAGCATAAAAAAAGGGGAATGTGGAAACATTCCCCGTAGAGCAGTGTCATAATTCATTGGACCTCTACTCGCTTAAACCAAAAAAGACTAAATTCTTCAAGCCCTAAAGCTTTTTAAATACACAGGAATACAAAGTAGTTTCCCGGGATTAATTAATGGGCTAATAATTGATTAACTCCATTATTAATTCCTGTTTACTGAATAAATATTAGAAATTAATTGATAATTAAAGGACTGGTTAACCGACCGCGTGTTTATTGCACACATCAATAAACACCGCAATGCACATCAAAAAAAATTCCGCCGTCCACGATCGTCGTTCCGTATTAAAAGCACTCGGAATCGGTACCGCTTCCGGTTTTTTAGGCTTGTTGGGTGGCTACTCATCCGCCAGGGCCGCCGGCAACACCATACAACATCATACAGGCGGCAGCCTGCCATCCATTAAAATCAGAAGCGTAAAAGCGATTGCTACCGCGCCGCATGGCGCCAACCTCGTAATCGTAAAAGTGGAAACTACAGAACCCGGCCTCTATGGTCTCGGCTGCGCCACGTTTACCCAACGTGCAGAAGTGGTCGTAACTGCTATCAATAACTATATGCCGGATTTCTGTGTGGGCAGGGATGTCGATAATATAGAAGATATGTGGCAGTCTTTTTTTGTAAGTTCCTATTGGAGAAATGGCCCGGTATTAAACAATGCGCTGAGTGGTCTGGATCAGGCTCTCTGGGATATAAAAGGCAAAAGAGCCAATATGCCCTTATATCAACTGCTCGGCGGTAAATCCAGGTTTGCAGTAGATTGTTACGCACATGCAGATGGAAAATCGCCTGAGGAAGTTGCTGTGAACGTTCAGAAATATATGGATCAGGGTTTTCAGCACGTGCGGATACAACAGGGCGGTTACGGCTCTTTGTATCTCGCACAAAAACCTGATTTCAAAGACGCCGGGTTTGGCCGCGCGACGGATGATTTCATGGATGAAAATGCATATCTGCTGGCCGTTCCGAAAATGTTTAAAGAAGTGAGAAAACAATGTGGCGAAAATGTGGAACTATTGCATGATACCCATGAGCGTGTGCAGCCGATAAACATGATTAATATGTGCCGCAGGCTCGAAGAATATAATCCCTATTTTATTGAAGACCCGGTATCGCCGGAGAATATGGACTGGTTTAAACAACTCCGGATGAGTACGACCGTTCCCCTGGCTATGGGTGAACTCTTTAACAATCCAAACGAGTTTGTCGGGGCCATCACCAGTCACTCATTTGATTATATCCGTTGCCATCTCTCGCAGGTGGGCGGCATCACCCCTTCAATGAAAATTGCAAGGCTGGGAGAATTCTTTAATGTAAAATCGGCCTGGCACGGGCCGGGAGATGTTTCACCGGTCGGTCATGCAGCACAGTGTCATGTGGATCTGGCCATCTGGAATTTTGGTGTCCAGGAATCCATTGAGTTCTCCGACAAACTGAGAGAGGTCTTTCCCGGCACACCGGAACTGAAAAAAGGATATTTCTATGTGAATGAGGCGCCGGGACATGGAGTGGACATCGATGAAAAGATGGCGGCCAAATATCCGATCAATAACCACGCGGGCCGCTGGACGATCAGAAGGAGAGACGGAACGATTATCAGACCCTGATACGCTATCTGTATATTGAAAGCGGTAAGCAACGATGAAAAAATAAAACAGCAACATGTCTGATACTGCCATCAGTAAAATGAAATCCAATTACTTTTATTTGACTGCCCTTTTGTTTTTATCCGGATATATTTATTTATCCGTTTTGGGGAAATTGTCTTTTGCAGGTTGGCTGCTGACCGGATTTTTTCTTTCCCTGTCATTCGCATTCCGGCGTTCCTCTTTTTTAAAAGGATTTTCTTTTACGCTGGTGATTTTTGCAGCCGTGAGTCTGGCCCTGTATTATCCCGGATATTTTCTTCAGGTAGGTAGTTTGAAATTGTCAAGTCTCATCCTTCCATTGTTACAAATCATCATGTTCGGGATGGGCACGGAATTAAGCATCAAACAATTTATGACCGTGCTGAAAAAACCAAGGGGCATTTTGATTGGTATTCTTTGTCACTATACGATCATGCCCGTCCTCGGCTTTACGCTCGCTACTGTTTTCAGTTTTCCGAAAGAAATTGCTGCAGGGATCATCCTGGTTGGTTGTTGTCCCAGCGGACTTGCATCCAATGTGATGTCATTTCTGGCCCGTGCGAACCTGGCGCTGTCGGTCTCCGTTACAGCTGTATCTACCCTGCTCGCTCCTTTTTTAACGCCGATGCTTATGCGCTTATTGGGCGGTGAATTGATCGAAATTCAATTCTGGCCCATGGTATGGGATATCGTGAAAATTGTGATTCTGCCCATACTGGCGGGTCTTATTTTTCATTATTTCGTTCGCGGGCGTTTTTCGATCATTGATAAAGCGATGCCCATCATTTCCATGGCGGGAATCGCTTTGATCATCGTAGTCATAACGGCCACAGGCAGGGAAAGCCTTCTCCAGGTTGGTTTGAAATTAATCCTGGTCACTTTTATTCAGAACGTGACCGGTTATACTTTAGGGTATTGGTCCGCACGCTTATTTAAACTGAGTGAAAAAGACTGCCGGACGGTTTCCCTCGAAGTGGGAATGCAAAACAGTGGTCTTGCTTCCGGTCTTGCTTTAACCATGGGAAAACTGGCAACTGTCGGTCTGGCGCCGGCCGTATTCGGACCCACGATGAATATTACCGGTTCGGCGCTTGCGAACTGGTGGCACAGGAAAGTGGTGCTGTAATCCTCGAAATATATCAGGCAACCAGCAGTTTTCGATGCTTTAACATTTCTATAAGGCTTGACATTTTCAGACTGATGAACAAGAAAGACCTCAATTTGCTGACAAACAGGGACAGCGGCAATTTCTGCATCATAAATTAAATCCACCGGATTCGATCAGACATAATGTGGAAAACTTAACTCCTTCAAAATGAAAAAGTCTTTTATTTTCGCGCAAGCAAAAAAAGGGCCGGATAGAAATCCAGCCCGAAGTTTATCCAATATCCAAGCCCCTTTCGGGACTGGTGAGTCCCCGTCGGGACTCATATCAATCAATCTGCAAATATTATTCCCTGCAGTTTGATTTGAAAGACCCTGTAAGCTACCCGGCATCTGCTGCCACCCCCCAAACCCACTACCAGTAGAAACTCATTTAGTTAGAAGGACTCATCGAATTATCCAGAAAAACCGCCCGGAAACCTTAGACCGTACCCCTTCATATATGCCTTGCTACTTAATTGTAGCAGGGCTTTTTTCGTTTCCCTGATATTATCAAAACCAGTTATATTGATACGCGACCGTTACGGCAGTATAATTTTGTCCTGCCCGGGTAGCCACACCGGTGTTAATCATGAATTTGACGGACTGGTGTCTATTGAAAACGGGCGTTGAAAACGTGGCGCCTATCCGCCAGTTATCCTGATCGTCAAATCTATCCATGCCATTTAAAATGGTTTCCCCGCCACTCGCAAATCCTCCGTTTAGTGCGACATATTTTCCATGTTTGAATGTATAATCCACATGTGCCTGGAAACTGAATAGCGCGTTTTGACTGAGTGTTGATTTATTAAAATATTGATTGTTTTCGGTATAAAACCAAACGCCGGCATATCCTTCGTAAAACAGTCTGCCTTCACGATGTGAAACGCCGATTTCGGGCTTGATACCCCAGCGGTTGGATCCGATATTGATCAGTTTGTCACTAAAATACTGGCCAATCGGAACTGACAACACCACACTCACGCCAAGCACCGTGTGCTCCTGGAATTTCTGAAAATCTTTCGGCTCTAAAACGGGCGACCCGATCAGATTGATGCCCAGTTTTATTCTTCCATCACCAAAACCGTTTCGGCTGGCCGCTGTATCCACACCCACCACTCTGGCTGTCCCGTTTAAAAAAGCGTAGGGCACTCCGACTGCAATCCGCCCGAGCTTTTTGAACAGCGAAAAAGTCTGTACATATCCAAGACTGATGATAGATGCATTGATGTTCAGATTCTGCACAGGTGAATTCAAACCTGACACCACATCTCCTCCGGAAAAAGTATAGGACAACTGAGCCGCGTGTAAACCCACGGGTACCACCGAATAACTTCTCGGTTCCATCTCCTGGGCAAAAACGGAGAAAGAAAAACATATCGCGCATACGCTGAAGAATGCAGTTTTCAGAATCGGACAATCCATTGGGTTATTCATGCAGGTTTATGAGCAGTCAATTCTAAATTTACACTTGTTCGGGTAAATTTTCGGGGAGAAAATCTTTTGGCCGGCAGCAAACTCCCTCTTCATACCGATCTGCTACTCTTAGTATTGGGTGGCAGAATTTCAATATTTATTTTAACTGTTGAATAATTTGAAACGATGCGTTGGGCAACGGGCATGGACCGGAAATTTGCCAGGGGACTATTTGCCGGAGCAGCGGTGAATCAAATGCAGAAAAAAAAATTTGCGTAGTTAAATAACTACACATATATTTGTAGTCAAATAGCTACACAATGCTCACAAGACGAGATGTATTTCAAGCCATAGCGGACCCGACAAGAAGGGCCATCTTATTGTTGGTTGCTTCGCAATCCATGACTGCCGGCGCCATAGCTGCAAACTTTGATACAGCCAGACCGACCGTTTCAAAACACCTCCAGATACTCAACGAGTGTGAATTGCTTACACAGGAGCTAAACGGCAGGGAGATTTACTATCATATTAATGCAAAAAAAATGAAAGAGGTTTCCGATTTCATTGAGCCTTTCCGCAATATGTGGGATGACCGGTTCAATAAATTAGAGGCCATTATGAAAAAACATAAAAACAAATAATATGGAACGCAAAACAAAGATCCATGCCGAAGAAGGCAAACAGGATTTAACGATCACCAGGGAATTTGATTTGCCGCTGGAATTACTTTTTAAAGCGAATGCACAGGCAGAAATCATTGAACAATGGATGGGAACGAAAGTACTGAAATTCGAAAGTAAAAAGCAGGGCGGCTGGCAATTTGAAACAAAAGATGAAAAAGGAAACGTGGTGTTTAGTGCCAATGGAGTAATTCATGAATTTGTTCTCAACCGGAAAATCATAAGGACGTTTGAAATGGACAATACGCCCTTTGGCGTTCAGCTTGAGGTTGCAGAATTTGAACGAATTACCGATGACAGCAGCAGACTGCAAATCCATGCAATATATGAATCGGTTGCACAAAGAGACCAGGTACTAAAGTTACCTTTTGCCCAGGGCATTAACATGGCACATAACCGCTTGCAGGATATTGTAAGCAAATTAAGATAACACATCAAAAATAACATATCATGGAAAAGAGAAATTTAACGATCTATTGGATTGCAACCAGTTTAATGTCTGTGGGCATGCTGGGAAGCGGCCTGGCTCAAATAGCGCATGCAAAAGAGATGGTTGATTTAGTAGTTCCCCTGGGTTATCCATTGTATATCCTGTACATTATTGGTGTCTGGAAAATACTGGGCGTAATTGCTATTTTAGTTCCGGGATTTAAACTGCTGAAAGAATGGGCCTATGCAGGTTTTTTCTTTGTTATGACGGGAGCCCTTATCTCCCACCTGGCGAGCGGTGATTATGGCTTAAAGGGACTTATCGGACCATTCATGCAGACCATTTTTATTATTACGTCCTGGTATTTCCGACCTGCAAACAGAAAAATTATAACAACAACTGCTTCGTTTGCATAACAATAATATAAGCGTATGAGCAATAACAATATTAAAAAACTGACTTCAACAGAACAGGATTCACTATTCAGCGTATTGAAAATCCGTTTTGAGAAAAACATGAGCCGCCATCAGGGTCTTGAATGGGCTAAGGTACTGGCAAAGCTGGATTCGTCAACAGGTGGAGAAAAACTATGGTCGCTCAGCGAAATGGAAAGAACGGGTGGTGAGCCGGATGTAGTTGGCTATGATAAAAAGACGGACGAATATATTTTTTATGATTGTTCGGCGGAAAGTCCGAATGGCCGCAGAAGTTTTTGTTATGACGGCGAAGCGCTTGCATCAAGAAAAGAAAATAAACCGAAAAACAATGCAGTGGATTTGGCTGCAGCCATGGGTATTGAAATTTTATCGGAAGAGCAGTACCGGGCATTGCAGAAACTTGGGAATTTCGATACGAAAACATCGAGCTGGATAAAAACTCCTCCTGGTATCAGAAAACTCGGCGGCGCCATCTTCTGCGATCGTCGATACGACACTGTCTTCGTGTATCATAACGGCGCAGATTCTTATTATGCTGCCAGGGGGTTTCGCGGCTCACTGAAGGTCTGAATTTTGCATAAAATGCAAGGGGCATTCTCCCTTTTCATCAGATTAAAGGATACAAATCCAAAAATGAATACAATGAATCCGAAGGTTGATTTTTATTTCAATAAGGCCGGAAAATGGCAGGAAGAAATCAGGAGATTGAGAACAATGGTCCTTGACTGTGGACTGACCGAAGAATTGAAATGGGGCTGTCCCTGTTACACGTTTGAGAAAACGAATATCGTTTTAATACATGTATTTAAAGAATACTGTGCGCTTCTGTTTTTCAAAGGAGCTTTGTTAGATGATGCCAAAGCCATTCTGGTCCAGCAAACGAAAAATGTGCAGGTGGCGCGCCAGATGCGGTTCACCAGTGTCCGCGAAATCGTTCAGATGAAATCCATTATCAAAGCCTATATATTTGAAGCCATAGAAGTGGAAAAATCAGGCTTGAAACCCAAATTAAAAAAAACGACGGAATATAGTATTCCCGAAGAATTTCAAATGAAACTGGATAAAACACCTGCATTGAAAACTGCTTTTAAAGCATTGACGCCGGGACGACAAAGAGGATACATTCTTTATTTTTCCGCACCCAAACAATCCAAAACCCGTTTATCAAGGGTTGAAAAATCCATGAAGCAAATTTTCAATGGAAAGGGGCTGAATGATGATTGACGGTGGGTGGTTACGTTGACCGTTGAGCGTTGAGCGTTACGCGTTACGCGTTGAGCGTTATATGACCGGTGTAATGAACGGTGGTTCTCCCAGCCCATTCTTTAGCCATACTTCAGCCTCGTGTTCCAGTCCTTCTAGAACGTCCTGTTCGTCTTCGCCTGCAATCGGCCATTCTTCAAAGATTTCATCGGTGTAATATTCGACGAACAAAACACTGTGCGAATAGGCGGAAAATGCTGCGTCGGGATTTGCTGCATGTTGTTCCGGAGAAAGATAGGGGAAGATGAAGCCTTCCGGTAATGTCAGATATCGTTCAGTTAAGTATTCAATTGCTTCATGTCGTGCTTTACGCAGATCTACATCTTTGAAATCTTCCACATGATGATAACTGTTGACCACTTCCTTGTCTTTAAATGCGGCAACATCTTGTGTAACCCGATAAAAATAACTGGCGACCCGCTGCTCATTGTAAAGATTTGCACGAAAACCCTGCGGTTTAAATTCCATCTTCATAAATTTTTGATGCCCCGGGGTCATTCTTCCAAAGAATGTGCCACAGGCCGGATATTTGTCGGCATTCCGAAGACCTTTTTTACCTGTGATTCGTCTGTTTACCTTGTCTGAAAAGGATCGCATCGCCCACTTTATTAACATTCAACGCGCTTATTGTCCGGAAACCTGCGGGAAAAAGCATATCCTGTGCAATCATTGGCGGAGATCAATAGCTGATAACCGAACCGATCTCACGCACTTCATGTATTTTTTGCATCAGCCTTAAATTTATCAGAAAGGGAATTTCCGGGCATATGTTCATCTTCTATTTGAGTGGGATAAACAACTGCTGCTTACTTTTACAGTAAATTTGGGAAATCTGTCCAACATGGGTCGCATTTTTTATGGAATAGCCATAGCCGGAATAGGATTTCCGTCGATCTATTATAAGGATTTTCCCTATATGCTATTTCCTGCACAACTTTCGCCGATCCCTGCCCTTGTTTATATTATCGGAGCTATGTTTATTTTGGTTGGAACATGTATTGTTTTTGAAATAAAAATCAGGCTTGTTTCTCTCCTGTTCGGATCTTTTCTACTGTTGATATTCTGCTTTTACCATATCCCGTATGAGTTTGGGGTTAACTCAAATTATAAACACCTGCTTGAATGGGACAATCCCGGCAAAGTATTGGCATTAGCCGGCGGCGTATTTTTAATTGCGGGCTACTCTTCAGAAAAAAATAAAAACTCAATGAACAGGTTTTGGGGGAAATCAATGTCCTTCGGATCTATTTTATTTTCAATACCCATCCTCCTTTTTGGCATTCTTCACATGTTATATGCAAAAGATGTATCAACCCTGGTACCATCATGGTTTTCCCACCCTGTATTCTGGACTTATGTTGCCGGTATCGCATTAATGGGATCAGGCATTGCGATTATTTTTAAAATCAGGCCCGGATTCATCGCGGCTCTTTTGGGAATAATGATTTTTATTTGGTTTATCATACTCCATATCCCCCGGGTGATGACTTCTACTGTTGCTGATATCGGAGGTGAAGTTACCAGCGCATTTTTAGCGCTTGCCTACAGCGGAATTGCTTTTGTTATTGCCCGGGCCAATAAACCGATTGTTTAAAAAACAATCGCTATTACAAAGTGCATTTTAAAAACCAATGACCAAGTATTCAGTGCGAAGACTATTGACAGGATTAGTGAGCGAGATCTCCGTTCTGTAGGCATATCCCTGAAGAGACATAGTTATGTTGAAAAAAAAACGGCATGATGCCATGCCGTTGCTGTCCAGGGGAAGGGGTCGGGAAATAAATTACTTTTTCGTTGCTGCGTTTATGGGTGCCCTGTCCAGGAATTGAATCTCGCGGTCAATTTTATCATTTGCATCAAAATGCATAGCCGTATGGATCCACTGCATCATTCTTTTTCCGGTTTTGTATTTAGCCTGTGTAAGATACCAGCCCAATAACCAGTTCCCCGGTAAATGAACCGCCTGCTGAGGTTTATTCACTTTAACAGATAACCAGATGTCTTGTGAGAAGTTGATGGAATCGATCACACTACCCCTTCTTTGCTTCCAATAGGCAGTGATGGCTGGTTTGCCCGCCAGACTGTCGCCATTATTCCAAATGTACACTGCATTGTCGGCAAAACTTGTCATCCAGGCATCGATGTTGCCGGACGAGAGGTTAGCATTTCCCGATTTACCAATATCAACAAACTTCGCATCTCCAATTTCTGTTGGAAGTGGTGTTGCGGGAGTCGCAGCAGCGGTCGAATCTGTCGTAGCTGCCTTGTCTTCGGACTTTGGATTCGAACAGGCAAAGAATAATGAAATGGCAAGAGCCATAGCAATCGTTTTTTTCATTCTTGAAGTTTTTGATGATTAAAAATGCACAGGGTAGAGAAGGGCGGGCTGACGGCGGGTAGAATTCAAATAAATGTAGTTATAAAACATATGATCAAAAGAAATATTTCCAATGACCCCATCGCTCAGTTTTTAGCATGACAACTGGTCTTGCCGGGCAAATTGTAATTTCCGGAATCTAAATCCCGTAAAACGCCCGTCAGGCATCCTCAGAAATCGACGAAAAACGAATGGCTGGCGCCGGGTTGGCGGGAAAGTTCAATAAATTTTTGAGAAATAGATATTAACTTAGGAAGATAAAAATTAAGAGATAAATTTCGGGATGTAGCGCAGCCCGGTAGCGCACTACGTTCGGGACGTAGGGGCCGCAGGTTCGAATCCTGTCATCCCGACCGATGCCGTTAGTTATTTTTTGAAATGCCTATTGCCAGAAATCCGGCTTAACAAGAGTGCCACCCTGATAGGTGCAATTCAGGCAACTCTTATACGTAATAAGCATGATTCCCCCGGAATAATAATACAACTGCAAAGTCGTGTCGGGATTATTCCAGTACACGATATTGTTGAGATCAGGTGGAAAGGCCATTTTAACCGGACAATTCACCGAAGGATTCGATTGCCATCCCGGCAACTGATTATTACTGATGAATATTCGTTTTTCCCCGATGGAACATGCAGATACATAACCCACCACGGGATCCTTTGGATTCGTTACGCCATGTATGTTACCCGGAAGCTGACCCGGCTGCAGGTCGAACAAACCGCCGAGGCTTTGCGAATTTTTCTGTACGTTCAGCCAATACGTGTAAGCCTGCTGATCCAATGGATACTGTCTCACCAGCATGCTATATCCGATGTCCATTTTCGGATCGTCCTTCGTGATCGTTGCCACTTTGATCTGGCTGATTACATCCGAGCTCAGGGTGATGGTAGTTCCCAATGCGATTTGTGTGGACAAAAGTGTAGACCAGCAGGTATGCGTTGTCTGACTCGGAAACAATCCGTATTCGAGATTGCCGGGACCCAAAGCCCAGAACGTCTCATAGGTAGAAAGGTGTTCCCAGGTTTCCAGATAATCCCAGCGGTAAAATTTTGTACTATTAGTGGGATCATGGGAGTTCACATACACATTCACCACTTGGGTTCCGAAAGAGGGATCCTGCACCAGTTCCCAATTCACGCTGTCGATGGGTGCTGAGATTTTTGGGGTTACCAGTTCAGACAAATACTTACTGCCTTCGGAGGTTGTCACTGCAAGTTGATATTTCTGTCCGGGATCCAGGTTCAGCGGATCACTGACATAAATACCATTGGCGCCCGTATCGATCAGCGGGTAGTTCGCGCCGGCGGCACTTTGTATCATTACCTGTGCACCCAGCTCAGGCAGATCGGTCACAGAATCCAGCAGGCTGCGTGACCGGGTGAGGACGAATTGTGTAGAACTATTGGCGCCGATATCAATCACCCCATCGATTGCCAGGATATGACTACTTGCTTTGATCGCGGGTGGTTCATAAGGTTTTCTGCACATGAGTACAGAAAAAATGGTCGCTACAACGAGTACAGATTTCCAGTATCCTGACATATTCAATCCTTCCGCTTTCAAACAATAAACCGTTAAAGTTCAATAAAGATACGGAACAATTCAGACCAGCTGCCGAGACCCGGGATGACTGACTTTCCGTTAACTAAGAACATTATCCATTTTCCATTCTGGTCTTATGAAATGGCAGGTATATCCATAGGGATTTTTTTGAAGATAGTTTTGGTGCTCTTCTTCAGCATTCCAGAAATCGGATGCCGGAACAACCTCCGTAACAATCGTCCCCGGCCATTTATGTGAAGCGGTCATTTCTTTTATTAATTTCTCTGCGGTTTCCTTTTGCTTCTCATCGAGGTAAAATATGGCGGAGCGGTACGAGTTACCCCTGTCGTTCCCCTGCCTGTTTTTTGTTGTGGGATCATGTATCTGAAAGAAAAATTCCAGGAGCTTCCGATATGACAACCGGGCCGGATCAAATGTTATTTCAATAGCCTCGGCATGAGTTCCATGATTCCGGTAAGTGGCATTGCGCACGTCACCACCTGTATATCCCACGACTGTTGAAGTAACACCCGGGAGATCGCGAATCAGTTCTTCCACCCCCCAAAAACATCCTCCGGCTAATATTGCTTTTTCTGTATTCATAAAATTCGATTATAAAAAGATACGAAATTACATGAAATTTATTATTGACGTTTGATCTGGTCAGGTTACAACTATTTGATGCTTATGATAAAAAATTCGCGGATACAAAATTCAATTTTAACGGACAGATTATTGTTAGAAAAATTAAGAGTAGAAGATTATGATTTTATTTTATCACTTGTCAATTCAAAAGGCTGGATTGAGAATATTGGCGACCGAAACGTTCATTCAAAAGATGAAGCAATAGAATATATCAATAAAATCCTGTGGACAGAAAATTTTATCTACTGGGTTGTCAGAACAAAAGTCGCCAACACACCCATTGGAATCATATCCCTGATAAAAAGAAGTTATCTTGAATATTTTGATATTGGTTTTGCATTTCTTCCAACTTATACTAATTATGGTTATGCTTTCGAAGCTGCAAAAGCCGTCCTGCTGATGATATCCAAACTGCCTGAATTTAAAATAGTACAGGCTACGACTTTATTTTCAAATAAAAGCTCCATTAAATTATTAACGAAACTCGGATTCAGATTTGAAAAAGAGAATGATACGGAAAATGAAAAGATGCATATTTATACAAATGCACCCCTGACATAGAAATGAATGCCGGCAGCGGTTATAAAGTTTTATTCATTCTGTCCGTACCAGAAGTTTACAATAATATCTGTCATAGATATCCGGAATTTCGGTAGGTATTCTGCCTCCGGGGGAATGGAAATAAATACTTCCCGGTTCATACCCGAATTTATTGGGGTTACCGGGTTCGTTGCTATAATACAAATCAATCGTATCTACATTCAGGTAATCTGAAGCAACGCAAAACTGTGCTGCGCTCCAGGCCGCCTGGTCGTGTCCTTCCTGAACGATCCATTTTTGATGTATATTCTGATAATGTTGCGGCAGCAATGCAGATTTGGTGCAGGATGCGATAGCAATCGCAAACAGGAATATTGGATATTTCATTGGGTGGCCTTTTGTCAGCGGATCTGGTACCCTTCAGGTTTTTTATAGAACGACGGAAGACCCGCCGGATGTATCTATTTGAAAAATAAAGTGAGGTTCCTGTATCCGGTGGGTTTCGGGTTTGGGGCTCGTGTTTTTAAATGCGTGATTACCAATGCATCGTGTTGCCCGTAATCTCCGCAGATCTTCACGGAATATGGGCCTGAAAACCCGTTTACGGTGTTGCTGCACTCAAGTTATCATCTCGTATGGCGGCCATTTGTATATAACTGTTGATCATTTGACCCGGCATGGGCAGATGCCACTATACATCCATGCTTCTCAATTATGGGGCTGTAATGATCGTACAGACTTTTTCCAACCAGCCAATATGGGTTTGATGTATATGCCGAAATCATTTTATTCACTTTCTGATTTTAAGAATTGCCTGATCAGGGGCAGGGCTACCGGCGGTCCGTCTTGTTCCTTCCAAACTGCAATCTCTCCCATATATCCCCCATGTCCCCCGGGGAAAACAGCCAGGCTCGCATAGGGCATCAATCGGGACATGGCCAACGCGCCTTCAACCAGGGGAACATCATGATCACCCAATATAATTAATGTTTTCGCCCGTACCGACTGCACTACTGAATCCTGGATATCGGTGAACTTCTGCATCCGCTGAACGCATTGATCGAACATAATTTTAAGCGCTGCCGGATTTGGGTTAGTAGAAAGGAACGCCTTTTTATACACATCGGGCATAACTTCCAATCGCGCGTTTCCAAACCCCTGCCAAAATGCAGGAGCGCAACCGGAGCGTTTATACATGGAAGAAGCAAACACGAGCCTGCCGACCAGGGTTGGATGATGAATGGCAATCTCCAGCGCTGTGGTTGCTCCGTTACTGAAGCCAAAAAAATCCGCCTTTTCAATATGCATTTGCCGCAGCAACTCCACCACATCTTCCGCATCCTGTTCAAAGCTAATCGGCCTGCCATCGCGATTATCGCTATGACCATGCGCCTGCATTTCAACGCCGATGATCCGGTGTGTTTTTGAAAGCTCCGGTATCAGGCGGCCAAAACTCGTCTGTACCGTCGAAGCCGCTCCATGGATCAACACGAGCGGACTGCCTTTGCCATACTCCTCATAATACATATGAAGGCCGTTTACTACAGCATATTGTCCGTTCTGTGCATTTGCACCATGCGTATTCATAGCGATATAGATTATCAGCTTAATGAAAATTCTCATTTATTATTTATTTAGAAAAAGCCTGCAAATAGGTGACCATCTTTTCTACGTTCTGTTTGAGACCCACGTCTGCCTTGTGTTTTTTTACCACTTCGATAAATTTTTCCCGACTGTCGAATACTGCATGCCAGTGGATAATCGTTTGTTTTCCCTGCTTTTCAAAAGTTATCGTCGCCACGATATGCGGCTCGGATACATGTTCATATACAATTTTCTCCAATGGTAGCACTTCTTTGAAAATACTTTTATTTGGATAATCAGTGCCATCGGGGCCATGCATGATCAATTCCCATACCCCACCCGGTCTGACTTCCATTTTCGTAATCGTGTTGGTGAATCCGTCAGGTCCCCACCAGTTGGCGATATGCTCCGGTTTGGTCCATACTTCCCAGACCAGTTCCACCGGCGCATTGATCTTTCTTGTGATCATCAGTTCGCGGTCTTTCGTGTTATCTTTTACGCTTTCCATATCTTTCTTTTTTTAGTTTCTCAATATATTTTTCCATTGCGTCGAGCTTGCTTTCATAGTGCTGGCGATACTGGCTGACCCATTGATCCACTTCACCCAGTTTCCCCAGCTTCGCCTCGCAAATCCTGTTTCTCCCCTGTTGTTTCATCCTTACGAGCCCGCAATCCGCCAGAATCTTCACGTGCAATGAAATCGCCTGTTGGGTGATATCAAATTTTTCTGTGATCGAATTCATATCCAGCGGCCCGGCGGCGATCAACCCTATGATCGCCCTTCGGGTCGGGTCGGCTATTGCCTGGTACACATCGCGTCTGGCTTTCATAATATACAAGTATGTGGTTGTAAATATATGCACAAGTGTTCACTTGTGCAATTTTTATGTTAATAATTTTTTAAAAAGAGGGGGCGCCGCGTTTTTACAGGTTCTCTAAAATATCCCTGTAGCCCCTGCCAATGGGAATCGAAACGCCTTTCAATTCAACGATTTCGGCTGTGTAGGACACGATCTTACTGATTGAAATGATATAAGACCGGTGGATTCGTTTGAAAAGACCGGAAGGCAGGAGCTTCTCTATTTCATGGGTGCTCATTTTTGACAGGTATTCCTTATTTATCGTGACGATCCGTATATATTCCTGCTGGCTTTCAATATATATGATTTCAGAAAATAATATTTTTACCTTCTTTTTCTGGACATTCAGAAATATAAAATCTTTTACCTCACCGCTTTCTGTTTTCTGTTTTTCGGCTAGTGCCGTTTTAACTTTGGTTACAGCAATTAAAAAACGCTCAAACTCAAATGGCTTCAGGAGGTAATCCGTTACATTCAAATTAAATCCCTCTACAGCATATTGATGATAAGCTGTTGTAACAATCACCGCAGGCGGATGGGAAAGCGTTTTTAAAAAGGCCATGCCCTTTAATTTCGGCAGATGAATATCCAAAAAAATAAGCTCCGTATAATTATTCCGCAGGAAGTCAGTCGCCAGAATCGCATCCTTAAATGTGTGCTGTAGTTCCAGGAAAGGAACCTGTGAAATATAATCCGATAGAACTTTCACCGCCAAAGGCTCATCTTCTATGATAATGCACTTAATTCTGGACATGACTTGCTAGATTAATTTTTAAGATGGCCGAAAATCCGGAGTCACTGTGCTGAACGGAAAGGTTGTAATCGGTATAAAGCAATTCCAGTTGGCGCCGCAGGTTTGAAAGTCCGATATTTCCCTTCAGTCTGCCTTTCTCCTGAAAATCCTCGGTGGAATTTTTTACAATAAACAGCAACTGACGTTTATTAACAGACAGATAAATATCGACAAATGGATCAGTTCTCGTTTCGGAAACGCCATGTTTAAAGGCATTTTCAACCAGCGGGATCAGCAACAGAGGTGGCAGGGCCTGTTTCATATCCTCAATATCATTGTTGAAACTAACCCGAAGGGTTTCATCGTATCTCAATTTTTCAAGCGCTATATAATCGCTGATTATTTTCAGCTCCTGCTCAATGGCTACAAAAGAGCCGCCGGTTTCATATAGCATAAACCGCAATATTTTCGACAGGCGTAAAATAGATTCCGGGGCCAGATCGGACTTATCTCTGGCCAGTGAATAGATATTATTCAGGGTATTGAATAAAAAATGCGGGTTCGTCTGAGATTTGAGATAATTCAATTCTGCCGATTGCTTTTCGATGAGCAGACGCTGAGCCGATGCTTTTAATTTTATATAATTATAAATATGGCGTATGATTCCAAAAAAGAAAAAAGATCCCACGCTGAATCCAAACTGAAAACTGAGTTCTTCCTCAATATCTCTGAATGTCCTGAACTCGTTATAGATTCCCATGCCGGCTCCGATGGTTTTCCATACATACAACATAATTGTATACAAAAAGAGATGGGCAAAGAAAAGAACGAGGGCCAGTACAATATTGATCAGCAGGTATTTCCTGCGACGCAGGATCGCTTGCACACTGTACTCAAATAATATATAATTGACGACAATAATATACGATGTGCGCCAGATCTCATTCAGCAATATCGTTCCAAACATACCAGGATGGCTCTCCCATTCACCATGGCCGCCCCATTCAACTAAAACCCACAACATTAAATAGGCGAGTCCGACCCATAAATAAAATGTAAACCGCCTGATATTGTTTACTTTCTTCATCCTGTTATTATACAATAAATGTCGGCAAAACTATTACTTTCCACCAGGTAATCTATAGAATCGGCTTCCTGGTAAACGAATGACGGGAAGAAGTCAACCGATGGCGGCCTATTTCGAACGATAATTGATGCGAAAGTGAATTTTTATGATTATGCCCGGAGAAAAGAAATTTGATATGATCATCGTGGGAGGCAGTTACTCAGGTCTCGCAGCTGCGACGGCTCCTGGAAGAGCTTTGAAGAAAGTATTAATTATTGATGATGGTAAACCGTGTAACAGGCAAACACCCTGTTCGGCCGGAAAATGATACTGGAAGATTTTTAGAACTCATTCTGCTATCTGTAATTTTTTCAGCATTTCATTGGTCAGCGGTTCGGAATAAATACCATATGCATTGATCAGGATTCCTTTTAAATCATGTTTTTGAGAGGAAATGGCATAAATGATACTTTGATCCGCTGCATCGCTGCTGACGTCGAACCGGAAATATTTATCGATGATAAACTCATCGTGGAATAATTTGAATTCGCCATCCCTGCAGGAAATACATTGCTGTTCGAGGTTAAAATCTTCCGTATAACCTTCCTTTCTGAGGCCGCTGATCGCCTCAATTAAATTTGAATATTGTTGCATCATTCATTTTTATATGTTTTAAAGAATAACTGTCCCACCCGCATTGCCCCTTATCATCCAATTAACAAACGCAACATATGGATTTCATGGGAAAAATTGACATTTGTCGAATGCAATGCCGATCCTTTGTTAAAAATGCAGCCTTCGGAGTGATCGCAATGAAAATGGAAACAAGCATATATAAAGGTTTATAATAAATATATAATTTTTATCACGGAGGCTCATTTCAGCCTGACTTCAAATAGTAAACTGACAAACCGCGTTTAGACTACAACAATAATAGATCAGGCTACATCTGTCTTCTGATTGTTGCGAATATTTGCAATATCAAAAAGCATAAAGATGAAAATTACAATTACAGGTTCTCTGGGACATATTGGTCTGCCCCTGACAAAAGAGCTGGTACAAAAAGAACATTCCGTAAAGGTGATCAGCAGTAAGGCTGAAAAACAAAGGGATATCGAAGCATTGGGCGCAAAAGCCGCCATCGGTTCCGTAGAGGACATTCATTTTCTTACAGACAGCTTCAGCGGTGCAGATGCAGTCTACACAATGATACCCCCTGGGAACTTTCTCGATCCCGGTATTGACCTCATGGCTTACAGCCGCCGGATCGGTGAAAACTATGCAGAAGCCATCTTGCGGTCAGGTGTAAAGCGAGTGGTTCACCTCAGCAGTATAGGCGCTCATCTGGAAAAAGGTTCGGGCCTTATTCTTGGTCATCATGCGGTAGAAGTTATACTGAACAGACTCTCTGAAGTTGCCGTTACGTTTATGCGCCCGGCCGGCTTTTACTATAATTTGTACGGTTTTGTTCCGATGATAAAGAAGGAAGGCATTATCTCTGCAAACTATGGTGCCGACGAAATGCTCATTTGGGTTTCTCCCATAGATATTGCTTCAGCGATCGCCGACGAGATCGTTATGCCCCTGGTCGGACGAAAAATACGATATGTAGCAAGCGATGAGCTGACAGGCAATGATACTGCCAATATCCTGGGCCATGCGATCGGAAAACCGGATCTGAAGTGGTTACTTGTTTCTGACAAACAAAGGAAGGCAAGTTTGGAAGCGGCCGGATTAAATCCACAGATCGCGGCCGGTCTGGTTGAAATGTTCGCCAGTCAGCACAGCGGTATATTAACAGAAGACTATTACCGTCATAAACCGGCGGTCATGGGCAAAGTGAAACTAACCGATTTTGCAAAAGAATTTGCTACCGCATTTAATTAAAATGATTATATTTTAATATGCCAAACAAACAGCTTCTCCGGATCAAATCGATCAGCCAGTATCACCAGGTGATGGGACTTCCCAAGCCGGAGCATCCATTGATCAGCGTGATCAATCTGGAATCCGTTAAGCATCCGCCCGGCAGCGAGCCCTTTTCGATGGTATTTGATTTTTATTCCATTTCTCTGAAAAGGGATTTCAATGCAAAAATCAGATACGGTCAGCAGGAGTATGATTTTGATGAAGGCGTAATGTTTTTTATTTCACCCGGGCAGGTTTTTGGAATTGAGGTCAGCAAAGATGAGCTCATAAGACGTTCGGGCTGGTTACTGCTCGTCCATCCCGATTTTTTATGGCATACTTCATTGGCGAAAACGATCAGGCAATATGAATATTTCGGTTACTCGGTACATGAGGCCTTGTTTCTTTCTGACAAAGAAGAAAACATGATTATGGCCATCTTGCGGAATATAGAGCAGGAATATCATTCAAATATTGATCAATTCAGTCAGAATGTAATGATTGCCCAACTGGAGCTGTTACTTACTTATGCTGAACGGTTTTATCACCGCCAGTTTATTACAAGAAAAATAACAAACCATAGAATTCTCGATCGTCTGGAAAACATACTTACTGCTTATTTCGAAAATGATACCTACGCTCAAAAAGGATTACCGTCTGTTCAATGGGTTGCCGGACAGTTAAATATATCGCCCAATTATTTAAGTGAATTATTAAAGGTTTTGACAGGTCAGAGCACCCAGCAGCATATCCACGATAAGCTGATTGAAAAAGCAAAGGAAAAATTGTCTACCACCGATCTGTCAGTCAGTGAAATTGCCTATGGATTAGGCTTTGAACACCCCCAGTCATTCAGTAAATTATTCAAGTCCAAAACCAATCTTTCTCCTATAGCATTCAGGCAAACGTTCAATTGACGTTATCTTCCGGGGGCGATTTTCCCTATCCCCGAAAATTATTTGCGCAAGGCCGCATCCCACCATCGGCAGACCAGCGATCATTATCGGCAAATATCATTTTCCGAAAGGTGATTCTTAAAATACTGTCCTTGCCGAACCGGTCTATATGGCTTCGATTTCATCAATCATGATTTATGCTTATACGTATTTTAGTCTTTTGGTGACTAAAAACTCACAGATGCAAAAAGCTATTCAGAATACATTAAGATTCTACAAGAAATCCTAAGCTGGTCCGTTGAATTTTATGTTCAATACCATCATAAGCTGAATAATTGGGAAGGCTTTGTGAGAAGCCAGGAAAACATATATAAATCTGCAGACGGAAATGAATTTATGATCGCCTGGGGAAGAGATAAGCTAATGAAATTCAAGAATAAATATTATGACAACAAATAATGTATCGCGAACAACCGCATTTGGAAAATCATTTTTTCAATAGATAATCAAAACATAAGAATAAAATGGGTAGCTTCAATCTAACAGGTCTCCTGTATATTCTTTTATTTTGGATTTGGTACTTAACGACGGATAAATCTTCCCGTGATATGATCAATTTTCATTTCAAACGCGTATTATGAAATGGAAAATTACTGATTTGCAATCGTGTGTGTAATCGTATTTTTACGATTCCGGTTGTTAAAATAAATATTTGTCATGGCATTCTGCATGCATGGTACGCTTCTTGTATCTACGTAAATGTGACCCAATTTCTCTTTTATTTTTTTATACCTACACTTCATTGAATGGTTGATTTCTACTTCCGGTCAATTATTTATCAAAAAAAAACAACTATGAAACGAACAGGAAATGCAGTCTTCATGTGGGTATCTCTTATTGTAATCTCTCTTGCGATCATCACTGCCTGTAACAAGGAATCGTCAAATTCATCTGGTAATGTACCGGCAGGCAAGCAAAAAGTTTCTGTCTCTCTGAATGATGGTCCTGTAGCAAACCTTACCAGCGTCGTAGTGGATATCAGGTATGTGGAAGTGAAGGTGGACACAGGTGAAATACGGCATGATGACAGTTACTATGACGATGACC
>Ga0206913_1078_pt1 | contig 21901 bp, 11 predicted proteins | sample Alteio_BWOrgHeat_72_FD_152942 | JGI IMG/M metagenome (GOLD analysis project Ga0206913, IMG submission 152942) | Enriched cells from forest soil in Barre Woods Harvard Forest LTER site, Petersham, Massachusetts, United States -... | ecosystem: Environmental > Terrestrial > Soil > Temperate forest >... | reverse complement strand
CTGCCAATAACCCATTGATCTATGTAAATCCTCCGTTATCGCTTGCCGCAGCTTCTCCAAAAAAATTGAGATTACGAATAGCATAATTATAATCCAGTCCAATAGTTGAAATGCTTTTAGAAGAAAACTCAAATTGATTGTAATAAGTTGGAGTTATAGTGAGATCAGTACCAAGAATAGTACTCGCAGAAGTGATTCCGATGCTGAGTTTTTTTGTTTTGTAAGTTGCATTGCCTCCGAATACCGTTTGAGAAACAGAATGTTTATCCGCAATTAAAGACAGAGTATTGTGATATCCGCTTGTCTGCAAATAGCTGACAGAATTTACATTATCTGTTAAAGTATCTCTCGACAAAGCAGTTCCGTCAATTTTTTTATGTGACACAAAACCGGTTACTTCTATCATTCCTAAATTTATTGTTGCTGCTATTCCACGCATAAAACGGTTTTCATCCACTGACGTATGAGGTCTTATTCCCAAAGAATTCTTTTTAACACTAATGGCATCCGATGTTTTGTCAAAAGCCAATCCTGTCCACAAAACAAGTCCCTGACCATAGGATAACTGATAATCTCCGATTGCTAATGCTTTTATTTTTTTATAATTGTTCAGATAAAAATGTGCTGAATAGTAATCGAATCCTTGTTTTTCAGTTCCTTTAAAAAACTGTTCTCCTTCGTCTTTTTCCGCAGTTATTCCTATGCTAATTCTATTGCCGTAGTTATAACGATAGCGGGCATGAATTTTTTGCGGACTTCCTAAATATCTTGAATTGGGAGATGAATTAGAATCAGCAGGCAAATATCCTTTCTGCTTTTGTAGAACCTGATCTTCTCTCAGTGTAATATCATTTTGTCCATGACTTAAAAGATTTTTCATAGACAAATCCTGTGAATCAAAATCCTCTGATACTTTGACGAATGGAAGTATCTTATTAATCGTACTTAAATTAAATCCATCAACTGTTTGCAATTCATATATTGAAAGAAGCTTGCCATTTTTTTCAATATGATTTAAGAGACTATTTATTTCGAGATCATTCAACAAGTATAATTGTTGAAGCTCTTCCCTTGTGGCATAATTAAGATTAATCGGATGTTCCTGAAAATAGTAAAGCTGTTCTATAAGGCTGGTGTAATCTATTTCAGGATTATCCAGTTTTTCAGCTATGCTTTCTATTTTTTGCTCAATACTTTCTTCTTTATCACTAATTTGAGCAAATAAAACCTGTTGATTTAAAAAAATCAGGAAAAGAAAGAATAGTCCAGAATATTTTTTAAAAGAAAAAAAACGATGCAATCAATTATTTATTCTGATAAAGGTTTGCCGCCATAAGTTCCTTCCATGAAATTTTTTTGCCTTCGTATAAAGGATAAACAAAAGCATCTGCTGTTCCTTGTTTTATAGCTTTCTTTTTTTGTGAATCGGCTGCTTTTAATGTCTTAAAAGATCCGCCTGCCGTAAATCGGGTAATGCCATCTCCTCCTTCTGATTTATCAATCTTGCCCAAATTGGAATACTTCTGGATATTAAATTTTTCTGGCGAACGATATGCAGCAACCTGAACCATAAACTCAAGATCTGGAGCAGAAGCATCTCCGTATTGTGCAAGGTATTCATCGTATGTTTGAGGAGGTGTGCCATTTCCATTAGGCAGGTTTTTAGGTAGTTTTAATGTTGTATTTTCTTCGGCTAATTTTTCGAGATTGCTTTTATCAGATTCAAGTTCTTCAAATCTGAAAAGTTTACCATTACGTTTTATAATTTTCTTTGGAACATTGTTTCCGTTGACATATATTTTTACACTTTTAATCAGTAGTGTATCATCGTCCGGTAAAAGTTTAAAAAAACAAGATTTATCGGGGGGAAGGTTATCAAAAATGAAACTTCCAAACCCTGTTTGCGTTGCAGTTTTTAATATTTTGCCCGTGGAGTCAACCAAGAAAAGCTGAGCTTTATCAAAAAACTGTATGTCAATTATTTTTTCGCTGAACGAATCTATATTTTTTGCTTCCACCGTCTGAATCTGATCATCATAGCCGTTTAATTTGTACGTTACTTTGTAATCATGTCCTGAAGGAAGATTCACAAGGTATTTTCCTGTAGCTCCGTTGGATTTGTACACGGCCTGAGTTTTTCCGCTATCGGCTGTAACAATAATTTCGGCTTCCGTAGGTTGGTCGTTGTGAGTAACTTGTCCTTTAAGTAATGTTAAAACAACCTTTTTACCAACCACTCCCGGCTCAACAGTATAAATATCCTGTTGTCCATAACCTCCAGGTTTACCAGAAGAATAGTATCCTTTTTTACCATCGGCAGTAAGCACATAAAATTTTTCATCATCGGTTGTATTGATCGGGTATCCAACATTAACTGGTTCCGACCATTTTCCATCCAATTGCAAATCAACTCTGAAAATGTCATATCCTCCCATGCTGTTATGACCTTCCGAACTAAAATACAATTGCGTTCCGTCCGGATGAATAAATGGGGCATCGTCATTGTAAGGAGTATTAATTCCGGGACCTAAATTCATGGTATCTCTCCATGAACCATCGGGCTGCAAAGTTGCTTTGTACAAATCGCGTCCGCCATATCCGCCTGGTCTTTCAGATGCGAAATAAACTGTTTTTTCATCTGCAGATATCGTAATACTTCCTTCCCAATAATTTGGTGTGTTGATGTCACCTTTCAACGGTTCAGGAATTGACCATTCTTTTCCTTGCAGGTGGCTTATATAAATATCTCCCATGCCCGGTGTAAGGTTTTTATACACAAATAATTTTTGTCCGTCAGAAGACAACGCAATGCAGGCATCATGTCCCACTCCATTGATATTGGTTCCTAAGCTTTGCGGGTCTGACCATTTTCCATCTACTCTGTTAGAACTAAAAACATCTTCGAAAAAAATCCCGTAAGGATCAGGTTGATTGTAAATATTTTGTCTTCCTCCGGTTGATTTCGGACCACGATAAGTAAATATCAAAACCGATTCATCGGATGATATTACCGGAACATATTCAGAAGCTTCGGTATTAACCGGTGGACCAATATTTTCTATTTTTACGTCTACAGGATTTGCCATTAGCTTTTTTCCGTTATTGCAATTTTCAACGTAATGCTCTGTCTCTGCTCTTCTGTCTTTGGATATTTTTTGTCCAAGATATTTATTGAAACAATCAATTGCCTCGTCAAACTTGTAGTTGAGCATATAAGCTCGACCTAAATAGTAATTGATATCGGATGCTTTTCTATTTTTTTCTAAAATTTTTGTAAAACATTCTATTGACTTTTCGTGTTCATCGTTTTTATATAAATAGCAAACGCCCATTTTATAGAGCAATGACAAATCTTTAGGATGAGATTTATTTAATTGTGTATAATAAGGCAAAGCAATTTGATAATCTCCTTCATCAAACAAATAATCCGCTCGTTCAAGTGAGTCAGTTTCAGCATTGGTAAATCCTTTACGTGTTGAAAAAAAAGATTTTGATTGTGAATGAGCAGTAAAAGAAATTAATACGACAAACAAAGGAATTATGCACTTAATTATTTTCATCGTTGTTTTTTTGGCTTTTAACGATGCAAAATACAAATTAATTCAGAACCAGAAGGAAATTTTCAATCGCAATTGTTTGAAAGCTATTTTAAAATCTCTAAATAGCAATTCACAGGATAGTGATCTGATAATTTTTCCGGAATAGTATGAAATTCATATGATTTAAATTGAGGACTATATAAAATATAATCAATCCTGAACGATGGGAAACTTCCCGTGTATGTTCTGCCCAAACCATTTCCGCTTTCAACAAAAGCATCTTTAAGATTTTTTGAAATGGTGTGATAAGTATAGGACGAAGGAGTGTCATTAAAATCTCCACAAACGATAACAGGATATGGACATTTACGGATATGTTCAGAAACTATATCAACCTGACCGGCTCGTTTTATGAAAGCATTTTTCAGCCGTCTAAAAATACTTTTTGATTTTTCCTTAGTATCTTTTTCGTTAAGTTTTTCCACAGATAAAGAATCAACAAAGCGATAATCCACATAATCAAAATGTATTGACTGCAGGTGCATGTTGTAAATTCTCACAGTATCATCGTCAACTTTAATATCGGTATATATGCAAAGGTTATTGCTTTTTTCTTCAAAGATTATTTTGCCTTTGTTGACAATGGGATATTTTGTAAAGGTTGCAATTCCCCAATGATGCATTTTTTGCAAAGTGGTTGTGTACTCAATATGATAATTCTTTTTTTTAGGAAATGTTAAAAGAGTATCAAGCGTATTAAATCCTCTACTGTCATCGGCATAAAATTCCTGCAGGCACAATATATCCGGAGATTCATCACCAATCAAGCCAAGCATTTTATTCCTGGTTTCTTTGTTGTGCGACCAGTTGTAGAGGTCAAATACACGAACGTTGTATGACATCACTTTAATTGCTTTTGCTTCATCAACCTTATCAATAGTTGCATTTTTTATGTTTATCTGAGCAAAAGAGCTTATTTGATGATAACCGGCAGCAATAGCTAAAAGAGAAAAAATAAATCGTATATTGAATTGTATCAGCCAAAAAATAACAAACAAAATATTCAGAATAAGAAATATTGGATATGCTAAACCGAAAAAAGCGATGAACCAGAAATTTTCAGGACTGATATGTGGCGCGAGATAAGACAACAACAATCCTATAATCAGAATGTAATTTACAATCGCAAAAAAACTTTTAAAGAAAAACACTTCCTGGAACGAGTTAAATCAACATTATATCTGGAATATTCGAAAAGTAATTTTGGTAAAAATAGATAAGCTTTATAATAATTCCTAATTTAGGAACTCTTTATCTCCGATATTTCAATGAGCAATTTTAATGTATACAGATCATCTGCTGGATCAGGCAAAACATTTTCGCTCGTAAAAGAATATCTGAAGCTTGCCATAGCCGATAATCAATCGCCTCCTCAGAAATACAAGCACATTCTTGCTATCACTTTTACCAATAAGGCAGCAGCCGAAATGAAAGACAGGATTGTAAATTCTTTGAAAGATTTATCAGAATCAAATACTGTTGAAAAAAATGTTCGGAGCCAAACATTATTAAACATTCTAAAAGAAGAAACAGGTTTTAATGAAAAAACAATTTGCGAGCGGGCAGAAAAAATCCTTACGAGTATTTTGCATAATTATTCTGACTTTGCTGTAAGTACTATTGACAGCTTTGTTCATCGCATCGTAAAATCATTTGCTTTTGATCTTAACCTTCCTCTGAATTTTGAGGTTGAAACAGATGCCGACAAGTTACTTTCTCAAACCATTGACTTGTTGATAAACAAAATAGGAAACGATGATCAACTCACAAAAGCATTGATTGAATTCACAGAATCAAAACTCGACAATGAAAAAAGCTGGCACATCGAGAATGACTTGTTGGAATTTGCATCTGCTTTATTGAAAGACGATGGAATCATTCACATCGAAAAACTTAAAAAGCTCACATTGGATGATTTTTCTGGAATTCGAAATACTTTGAATAGTGAAATAGCAAAGTTTGAAACCTCAATAAAAATAATTGCAAGCAACGCATTAAAATTAATCAGAGAAAAAAATATAGATCATTCATCATTCTTTCAAGGCAGAAGCGGAATCAGCAAATACTTTGAAAAAGTGTCATTCGGAAATTTTGAAGCAATTACTCCCAATACTTATGTATTAGCCACAATCAACGAAGACAAATGGTACACCAGCAAAACAGTTAAAGACATTGCGAACACAATAGATTCTATAAAACCTGATTTGACGAATTGTTTCAATAAAATTCAAGAAATAGTCGAAAAGAATTATGCAGAATATGTTTTGTTCACGCTCATCAAACGAAATATATACTCGTTTGCTGTATTGAATGAGATTGAAAAATTATTGGAGGAAATTAAAAACGAAAAAAACATTCTGCACATATCCGAATTCAATAAACTTATTTCAAAAATCGTTTTTGAACAATCAGCTCCATTTATTTACGAACGCATTGGAGAAAAATACAACAACTTTCTCATTGATGAATTCCAGGATACATCAACACTTCAGTGGCAAAATTTATTACCCCTGATAGATAATTCTTTATCCGAGAACAATTACAATATGATTGTGGGTGATGGCAAACAAGCCATCTATCGCTGGAGAGGTGGCGAAGTGGAACAATTCACAAAACTTCCCGAGATCAAAAATTTTGACAACAATGATGTAATAGGAGAAAGAGAACGAAGTCTTAAAGCCAATTTCAGAGAAACCAAACTCAACAAAAACTACAGAAGCAAAACCGAAATTATTGAATTCAACAATGAATTTTTCAGTCTCCTATCAACTCAACTTGATGAAGATTATCGGAAAATATATAAGGAACATGAACAGCAATCTGATAGAACCAACGGAGGTGGAATGGTTTTTATTGAGTTTATTGAAAATGAAGGATCAAGTGCAACAGAATTGACTTTAGAAAAAACTCGTCAAATAATTGAGACATCAATTAAAGATGGATACCAATTGAATGACATTGCTATTTTAACAAGAAACAACAAAGAAGGAAATATTGTTTCCAATTATTTGATTCAAAAAGGATTTAAAGTCATTTCAGCCGAATCATTGCTCCTGAAAAATTCCTCTGAAATCAATTTTATAACTGCCGTTTTGAAGTACATTCAAAACACAAATGATGTTATCGCAAAAACCACGATAATAGAATGTCTCACTTCAAAGAATAAAACAAAAAGCAATTTTCACAACACAATTACCCAACAACATTCAACAAAACAATTTATAGATTATTTAAAAAGTCATAACATTCAACTGAATAGTTTTTTCCTTAAAAAGCTGCCATTATATGAAGTTTGTGAAGAAACAATCAGGATTCTTGATTTAGACTCTGAAAATATTTACATCCGGTTTTTTCTGGATGAAGTTTTAAATTATTCATTACAAAATGGTAACAATCTGGCGGATTTTATAGAATGGTACGAAAGAAGAAAAGAAAAGGCATCAGTAATTGTTCCCGAAGCTACCAATGCTATTAATGTAATGACTATCCACAAATCAAAAGGACTTGAATTTCCAATTGTCATTCTTCCATTTGCCAACTGGTCAACCAACAAAAGCAATGATAATCTTTGGATTGATCTTGAAAATAAGAAAATACCCCAATTAAAATCTGCATTAGTCTCCGTCAGTCAGGACATAACAAAAACAGAATTTGCTCAACATTATACGGAAGAAAAAAACAAAACTCTTCTCGATAACATTAACCTGCTGTATGTTGCCATGACAAGACCAATTAATCGGCTTTACATAACAGCAACCAAGCCTCACGGAACAATAAATCTTTCAAAGTTTTTTATAGACTATTTTAAAAGTACCGAAGAATGGACAGAAGATAAATTAGTTTATCAATACGGTAGTGTGCAAACTAATACCAAAACAAGACAATCGGATAAAGCAACCATTTACAAGACAGAAAGCATTGATACTGTCGACTGGAAAGAAAAAATTAAAATAAGAACGCATAGCTACAATAAAACGGATAACAATAAAAAGGATTATGGAATTATTGTTCACGAACTGCTTTCAAAAATAAAAAGTTATGATGATCTTGAAGAAGCAATAAATACAATCTATTATCAAGGATTGATTGACGACAATGATAAAAGCACTCTTTATTCAAAGCTTCAAAGAATAACAAACAATCCAATTATAAAGCCTTATTTCGAAAAAAAATTAATTGTAAAAACCGAGGCGGAGATTTTACTGCCGAACGGAGAAATTTATCGTCCTGACAGGGTAATAATTAATAATAACAAAGCCATTGTTATTGATTACAAAACGGGAAAGAAATCAGAAGAACACAAAAAGCAATTACATAAATACGAAACATTACTGAATAGCATGGGAATTAAAGAAGTTGAAAAAATCCTGATTTATATTGAAGAAGAGACAATAGAAAAAGTATAACTGCGTTTTTGCTATATGAATATTTAAAATTAACTTGCCTGAAATTAGCAAACCAATAAAATGAAAAATTCAAACATTGTACTGATCTCGGCAGCAGCAACACTACTTATGGCTTCATGCACTAGTCCTAAAAAAGAAGAATCGTCTAAAGGTCATGGTATAAACCTGGCAAACTTTGACACAACAGTTAATCCACGAAATGATTTTTATCATTACGTAGACGGCAACTGGATAAAGAATAATCCCGTGCCTGCAAGTGAAGGAAGATGGACGGCTTTTAATGAATTAGATGAAAAAAAACTCAGCAATCTGAAAGAAATTCTGGAAGCAGCAGCTAAAGACACAACTGCAAAAGCCGGAAGCAACAAACAAAAAATCGGAGATTATTATTCCACCGGAATGGATTCCGTAAAACTTCAACAAGATGGAATAACTCCTTTGAATGAAGAGTTTGCAGCCATTGCGGCAATAAAAAACACAAATGATCTTATAAAAGTAATCGCTCACGAACATTACATCGGAATAGGACCACTTTTCGGTTATTATGTTACGCAGGATCAGAAAATAAGCACTCAATACATTTCATACCTCTCTCAAGGAGGTCTTGGATTGCCTGACAGAGATTATTATCTGAAAGAAGATGAAGATTCTAAAAAATTACGTGCTGAATATGAAAAACATTTACAAAATATGTTCGGGCTGCTTACAGATAAACCTGAAGAAAGCGCTAAAGAATCTAAAACAATTTTAAATATTGAAACATCTTTGGCGAAAGCATCTATGACGCGTGTTCAGTTGAGAGATCCTGAAATTCAGTACAATAAAAAAACATTGGCTCAGGTAAAAGAGCTTTGTCCTTCAGTGGATTGGGACACTTATCTTGGTTCAATGAATGTTTCTGACATAAAAGAAATAATTGTGACACAACCTGAATTTTTGAAGGAAGTCAATAATCTGTTAAAGAAAACTTCTATAGACGATTGGAAAATATACTTAAGATGGCATTTGATAAACGGAACAGCAGGTAAACTGAGTGATTCGTTTGTTAATGAACATTTCCATTTTTACGGAACTGTACTTAACGGAGTAAAAGAATTAAGACCTCGATGGAAAAGATGTCTTGAAAGCACAGATGGAGCTATGGGCGAAGCATTAGGTCAATTATATGTTGAAAAATATTTCAGTGCCGAATCTAAAAAGAAAGTAAATGAAATGGTTGATAACCTGATTGCAGCTTACAAAGAACGTCTTAATACACGCGACTGGATGAGTGCTGAAACAAAAAAGCAAGCTGTAGAAAAATTGGATAAAATAATGAAGAAGCTTGCATATCCTGATAAATGGCGCGATTATTCTTCGCTTGAAATAAAAAAAGATTCGTATGTGCAGAATTTCTTAAGAGCTAATGCCTTTGAGTCAAAACGGGTTATTAATAAATTAAACGAGCCTGTTGATCGTACTGAATGGGGAATGTCGCCACAAACCATCAATGCTTATTACAATCCATCATTGAACGAGATTGTTTTTCCTGCAGGAATTATGCAGCCTCCATTTTTTGATGCAGAAGCAGACGATGCTGTAAACTATGGTGCAATAGGAGCCGTTATAGGACACGAAATAACACATGGTTTTGATGATGAAGGAAGTCAGTATGATGCAGACGGTAATCTTAAAAACTGGTGGACCGCTGAAGACAAAGCCAAGTTTAAAGAGAAAACTCAAAGAGTGGTAAAACAATTTAACAATTACGTACCTGTTGATTCTGTTCATATAAACGGAGAACTGACACTCGGAGAAAACATTGCTGATTTGGGTGGACTTACCATAGCTTATTATGCTTACAAGAAATCGCTTGAAGGAAAACCTCAGCCTGAAAAGATTGACGGCTTTACCGGTGAACAAAGATTCTTTATTGCATGGACGCAAGGATGGAGAACCAACAACAGACCTGAAGCTTTGAAAGAACAAATCAAAACCAATCCGCACTCACCAGGTCAATACAGAGTTATCGGACCACTCTCAAACTTAAAGGAGTTTTATGAAGCCTTTAATGTAAAAGAAGGTGATGCCATGTATAGACCTGACAGTGAAAGAGCTGAAATCTGGTAGAAGTTAAAGCGATTATCGAAACAGATAATCCATGAATACTTATAAAGTTATTGGCTTAATGTCCGGCACATCGTTAGATGGGCTGGACATTGCTTTTTGTGTATTCACTGAAAAGAATGACAAATGGTCGTTTCAGATCAAAAATGCGGAGACAATTCCATACACGAAACAATGGAAAGAAAAATTGTCATCGGTCGAAAACAAAACAGCTTTTGATTTTGCTCTCTTAAACAGTGAATATGGTCACTACTTGGGATTGCAAACCAAAATCTTCATTAAAAAAAACAAACTGAAAGTTGATTTCATTGCTTCGCACGGACATACTGTTTTTCATCAGCCTGATAAAAAAGTTACTTTTCAGATTGGCTCCGGAGCAACCATTGCAGCAGAATGTAAGTTACCTGTAGTTTGCGATTTCAGATCATTAGATGTTGCGCTTGGCGGACAAGGAGCTCCCCTGGTTCCTATCGGAGACAAATTACTCTTTTCTGAATATGATTATTGCCTCAATCTTGGCGGCTTTGCAAATATTTCGTTTACCTCACCCCGTCCTGTCGGACACCCTTCTCCTGTGGGAGAGGGGAAGGGGGTGAGGTTTGCTTTTGATATTTGTCCCGTAAACATTATCATTAATGAGCTATGCAAAAAAACAGGAAAAGAATTTGATGACAAAGGATTAATTGCACGAAAAGGGAAAGTCAATCAGTTGCTTCTGAATGAATTAAATAAATTGAAGTTTTATCATCAAAAAAAGAATCAACCCAAATCGTTGGGAAAAGAATGGGTGATAAAATATTTCAATCCTATTTTGAATAAGCACAGGCTTTCCGTAGAAGATAAACTCCGAACAGTTTACGAACATATTGCAGAGCAAATTACTTATTCAACATTCAACACTCAACGTTCAACAATTCTTATAACGGGTGGCGGAGCTTACAATGATTTTCTGGTTGAAAGGATCAAAGCCTTGACCAATCATAAAATAATCATTCCTGAAAAAAACATTATTGAATTTAAAGAAGCTTTAATATTTGCCTTTCTCGGAGTGTTGCGAATGCGAAATGAAGTTAATTGCTTGAAAAGTGTAACGGGTGCTTTTGAAGACAATGTGGGTGGGGCAGTTTCCTGGAACAATTAACTCAATAAATCCGGTCTTCTTTTTTTAGTTCTTTCTAGTGATTTTTCGTTGCGCCATTGTTCAATTTTTTCTTCGTGGCCTGAAAGTAAAACATGAGGAACTTTCAGGCCCTTATAGTCTGCAGGGCGGCTATAAACCGGTGGAGCAAGCAAATTGTCCTGAAAAGAATCGCTCAGTGCCGATGTTTCATCCGAAATAGCTCCCGGAATTAAACGAATGATGCTGTCGCACAAAACTGCAGCAGCCAATTCTCCGCCCGACAAAACATAATCTCCGATGGAGATTTCTTTGGTAATAAAATGCTCTCGAACTCTTTCATCCACACCTTTGTAATGACCGCACAAAACAATTATATTTTTAAGTGTTGACAGCTGATTAGCCATTTTTTGATTCAGCTTTTCACCATCGGGGCTCATGTAAATCACTTCATCGTATTTCCTTTTCGATTTCAACTCTTCTATGCACAAGGCAATCGGCTCAATCATCATCACCATTCCGGCACCGCCTCCGTACTGGTAATCATCTACCGATTTATGTTTATCGGTTGAATAATCCCTCAGGTTAATCACGTTCACCTCCACCAGTTTTTTTTCTATTGCCCGTTTTAAAATAGAGTGAGAAAAGGGACTTTCAAGAAGTTTAGGTAGAACAGTAATGATGTCTATGTGCATAGGGAGCGAATGCTTACTCGTCCTTTTTAGTAGGTTTATTTCCTTGTTGTGGCTTGGCAATAGAATCGCGCATTTCGGTATCAGCCTGTATGTTCTTCATTTTGTAGTAATCCATAATTCCCAGGTTGCCGCTCCTGAATGCCTCTGCCATTGCTTTAGGAATTTCTGCTTCCGCCTCAATTACTTTTGCTCTTGCTTCCTGCGCCTTGGCTTTCATTTCCTGCTCCGATGCTACAGCCATTGCCCTGCGTTCTTCGGCTTTTGCCTGTGCCACTTTAAGATCGGCACTTGCTTGCTCCATTTGCAGTTTCGCTCCTATATTTTGTCCGACATCAATATCGGCAATATCAATGGACAAGATTTCGAAAGCTGTTCCCGCATCCAATCCTTTTGCCAAAACGGTTTTTGATATCTGGTCGGGATTTTCCAGAACTGTTTTATGATCGTGTGCAGAACCTACGGTGGTTACAATTCCTTCGCCAATTCTTGCCAAAATGGTTTCTTCGCCTGCTCCACCTACTAATTGTTTAATGTTTGTTCTTACGGTAACCCTTGCCTTTACAACCAACTGAATACCATTTTTAGCAACGGCAGATACCGGAGGAGTATTGATTACTCTTGGATTGACGGACATCTGTACTGCTTCAAAAACATTTCTACCAGCAAGGTCAATGGCAGTTGCAGCTTTAAAATCAAGCGGAATGTTTGCTTTATCAGCAGAGATCAATGCATTTACAACCGACTGTACGTGACCTCCTGCGAGGAAGTGAGCTTCCAGCTGATCGCGCGATACTGTTAATCCTGCCTTGGTACTGTTGATCATGGCATTGACGATAATGGAAGGCGGAACTTTTCTCCATCGCATGAAAATAAGCTGCACCAGTGATATTCTTACTCCTGAAAGCAGAGCGGAAAACCACAATCCTACTGGAATGAAATAAGTAAAAAATACGAGCAGAAAAATTAAACCGACAACTACTATTGCAATTACAACTCCTACGTTTTCAATTAATAACAATGTGTTCATGGTTTATGGATTTTTTTGTTTAACTAATATTTTGTTTGATTCTATTTTAACTACTGTAATTTCGGTGTTTTCGTTTATGTATCCTTCCAATGATTGTACTTCAACAGTATTGTTCTTAATCATTGCTTTCCCGATGGGTGACAGCTTTGAAATTGTAATTCCTTCATCTCCCGCCTGAATCAATTTCTCATCTAATGTATTAACTTTTCCCTTAACGGTTGAGTGGAGAGTTACTTTCTTCCACGTATTTCCTCTAAAGGAAATGTAAGCCATAATGGCTCCGCCAATAATAGTTCCGATCAAAATGAAACTTCCGGTTGATATGCCGTAAGAATAATAGCCGGAAATTATTCCGATCATTACCATTAACACTCCTGTAATACCTACAACAAAACCCGGAAGTAAAAATATTTCCATTAATATTAAAACGAAACCAAGTATGATGAGAAAGGCAATTGCTGTTAGTGTCATTGTTTTGTGTATTACTCTATTTTAGCTGATAAACCAAGCTCCAGTAATTTGAGACATATTGGTTCCAGGTTTTTATACGATCCTCTTTTTACAGAACATTTGCCATTATAATGAATAATGTAGGTGCATTGTTCTGCCTGTATCAAATCGTGATTGCAAACTTTCATTAATGTTTCCGTAACAAATTCAAATGTATTTACATCATCGTTGTACAAAACGATGTCCTTTTGCTTTTCCGTTAGTTGCTTTGTTTCTTCTATTACTAATTCCTGCGTATCCATTATCATTATGTTTTTAATTATTTATTAAGCATTTTCGTTGCATCGTCAACAGCAATTTTTTGCCCGAAATAAAACGCAATAACGAAAGCCTGCTGAATACCAGCATCCACTGCTTCCTGTTTTATGCTGTTTGCCTCTTCAATAGTTCTTGCATTTCCAACAGTATAAACGGTTAATCCGTTTTCATCCTTATAATTTTTAATGCCCAGTTTGGCGATCTTTAAATATTTACCGGCAAGGTCATTAGGCACTTGCCCTTTGAATGAGCCAATCTGTATTCTGAAAACGACACCAGAATCGGAAGAAAACGGCACAGATGGTTTTCTATTGTCAGGTGAAGTTGCGTTATTTTCCGCAGACGGAGTTGCTTGAGGATTGGTTGTTACTGAATTTGAATTTGTTTCCTCTGGTTGTTGTTTAGATTCTTCTTTAATGGTAGGAGTGACCACAGGCTTGGCATGTTCAGAAGTATTTTCAGGCTCAATAGGTTTGTTTTTAACAATAGGTTTTGTTTCGGTTTTAATTTCAGCGGGAGGCGGAGCATTTTGTTTCTGCTTAGCCTCGGCAATACTTATTCTTTTGCCATTGTAATAGGCAGTAACAAAAGCATCCTTAATACCATTGTTCAGCACAACAGAGTTCCTTGATATATTGGCGAAACTGATATCGTTGTACTTACCGGTTGTAAAACGAATATTTCCGTTAGGCAGATTTTCTTTGTAAAGTGGCTTTATTGTTTTTAGTTTGGCAGCTTTTGAATTTCTGGAATAAACTCCAACCTGAACTGTATAAAACAATCCATTAACATTGGTAACATTGTCTGCTTTAACAGATTCTATTTCGCTGTTGCCATTGGCTGCTTGATTGGCTGTTTCAACAGGTTTATTGTTTTCTGCTTTAGCAGTATTTTCCTGTTGAATGGGTGCAGTATTTTGGTTATCATTGCTGCTGGCAGCGGCAATCAAATCGGTTCTTCCTATTTGCCTTAAAGCATCATTGATAGGTATTCTCTTTCCGTTATAAAAAGCTACAACAAAAGCATCTTTGTAACCCATTCCTTTTACTTCTTTTTTTACAGCATCAGCATTTTCAAACTTTACAAATATTCCCACTGAGTATCTTATAAAGCCTTGTGGTGTTGTTTCACCGGTAATGGGGCTTATGCCTTTAAACAAATCTTGCGGAATGGCATTTTTAAACGCACCGAGCTGAACTTTAAATATTAATCCATCGGGAAGTTTTTGATCCAAAGGAATCGGATTTGCTGATGAATAAATAGATTTAGAAGAGACAGAATAGGATTCGCTTGGAGAAAGTACTATGTTGGATTGTCCTGCTTTTTCAATAGGAACTATATTTTTCTTTTCATCGTTGCTCTTAATTTTTTCTTTTTTCGGAATATCAAGAGTAACAATATTTACATCCGAATAATCTCTTGAAGGATTGGAAGCGCTTTCATCTTTTTTATCTTCAACCGGTTCTGTCGGTGCAGGTTTTTCTCCAACGAGAACAAGCATTCCATCTGCTGTTTCTTTATCTACCGACTGTAATATCAGTTTGGATTCTTCTTTTTGGGAATTTCCTTCAGCTTCGGCATTCTTTGCAAATTCATAGATAGAATCAGACTTAGCTAAATTTAATTTGGCTTCATTTGCCAACTTTATCGCTTTCTCATAAGTCTGTTGTTTTTTGTTTTCATCCTTCATTCCGTCTGCCTGAGTTAATAATTCCTGAGATTGTTTGATCTGATCTTCTCCTGTCGCTCTTAGCTCTTCCGCCATCTTGTATTGATTCTTTGCGTCTTTCAACGAAGCTTCTGCCTGTGCTCTCAAAGCGGAAAAATCTTTGAACTCTTTTTTAGATTTGATTTCTTCTAATTTAGCCGAGTTGACAGTTGATGGTTGTTGATTTTGTTTGTTTGCTTCAAATAAAGGATTCGAACTTAAGTCGTTTTCTGTTTTTTTATTAGAATCGTTTGCCGATACATTCGTTGATGGATTTGCATTTACATCTTCTCCATTTCCATACAATGTTTTGTAATTGTTCTGAGAGGTCGTATTAGTAGTTGAAGCGGCAGCAGGTTCAGAATAATACTTCGCATAATCTTCCTTAACCTGTTTTTGCTTTTCCAAAGCTTGTATTTCCTGATCGTTAGCATTGTCAAGCATTTCTTTTTTCTTGAAAACATCATTTACTTTATCAGCATCTCCACTCAATTTCAATGCTTGAGCAAAAAGTAAATTAGATTCATTTCTTAAATCATTGGCAGATGACAGGTTGCTTGCATTTGCTTTATTATTGGCGGCTTTTTTAACAAGTTCGTCAATGTTGTAATCATTGTTTGCAAACTCCGATTTATTGGCTTCTACTGAAATCTTATCGGCTTCTATTAATTTATTGTCAGACTTGTTCTCAAGATCACTAGCTTCGTTCAGTTTTTTATTTTTCTCAACAGGATTGCTAATACTTTCGGCAGCTTTTCTTTCGGCAGATGCCTGATTTTTAAGATCATTGGCTTCCTGCATTACCGATTGAATTTTTGTAACCTGCTGAGCAGCTTCAGTTGATGTGTAAACATATTCTCCACCCAATGCTTTGGGCGGGGAAGTATTTTTGTCAGCAGTAATTTGGGCTGTTTTTAAAGATTCTGCTGTATTTGTATTATCAGCATTAGTCAAGTTTTCCGGTTGCTTTATTTCCGGAGCTTTCACAGAAGTCTTTTCAACTGTATCATTCGGTTGAGTAGAATGGTTGGCAACTGCTAACTCTTGTTGTTTAATTTCCTGAGCTTTGGCAGTACTTGCTTTTTCGGATGTTTCTTTTTCTTTTAACTGTTGTTGAAGCTGGTTAATTTTATTTGTAAGTGCTTGCTTTTGTCCGGGAGTTTTAGCTGTTTTTAATTGGTTTTTCTTTTTGGTTATGTCTTTGTTGATGGCATCAGCCCATTGCTTATTGGCATCTGCTTTTGCAAGTTCACGATCATACTCATTTGGAATTGAGTCTGCATCTGTCAGCCTTTTAGAATATTTGTCAGAGTAATCAACTGCTGTTTCAATAGTTGCTACAACGGGTGTTGTATTGTTTCCGGAAGAAACACTTGTATTAGCAGGTGTTGTTGAAGCAGAAGTATTTTGAGCAATTCCTTCCTGTGATTTTAACTGGTCTGCTTTTGCTGAACTTTCTTCTGCAAGTTTTCTCTTTTCCTGCGATTGTTTTTCTAAATCCGACACTTGGTTTTGTAAAACAATTTTTGCTTGAGGATCATTGTTTGAAGCTAAATCTTCTTTCTTATCAGAAATACTTCGGTCTATGGCATCTGCATATTCCTTGTTAGCTTTTGCTTTAACAACTTCTTTTTCATAAGGACTTGTAATCTTCGCTGTATCTTTCAACTGGCTTTCATAATTCTGAGTATAATCAGCAAGATTAATTGTTTTGGCAGATGAATCTTTAGCTTGAGTCGGATTATTTTGAGCAACTGGTTGTTGTTTTATTTGCTCGGCTTTTTCGGTGCTCTCCTGTTGAGCCTTTTCTTTTTCCTTTAACTGCTGATTAAGTTGATTAACTTGTTTTGTGAGTGCTTGCTTCTGAGCAGGAGTTTTAGCAGTTTTTATTTGTTCTTTTTTCTTAGCTATATCTTTCTTGATAGCATCAGCCCATTGTTTATTGGCATCAGCCTTTGCAATTTCGCGATCATATTGATCCGGAATTTTTTCCGCGTCACTTAATTCTTTAGAATATTTATCAGGATAATTGACAGATGTTTCAATGGTTTTAACTGGAGGAGTTGATGGATTATTATTTACAATATTTGCTGAGTTTTGATTACCAGATTTGCTTGCAAGTTCAGTGCCTGAAGTTGTTCCTGATTCAGTTTTAATTTCACCAATCAGTTTATTTACGAGTTCTGCTTCGGTTTTAAGCGTTTCTGTTTCTCCTTCCAGTTGTTTTATTTTTACATCATTATCTGCTGCTTGTTTTTTCTTCTGAACTATCTCATCATCAATTTCCTTTGCCTGATCAAGCATCCCCTGTTTTAAATCATCCTTCTTAGTATTTTCAGCATCACTTCTTAACTTTTTCGCATCTTCTTCCAATTGCGGAATTTCCTGATAAATAGATCGTGTATCATCACTCAGCTTATCAATTTGTTTCTGCTTGTTGTCAATATCTTTTTTAATACTTTGGTAAGCATTATCGGTTCCCACAGGTTGTTTATCTATTTCTTCCAACTTGTTTTTCTGAGCATCCAGTTTGGTAAGAGCATCTTTTGAATTTCCTGATTTTACAGCACTTTCCAAATCTTTGGCATATTTCGTTGATAAATCGGCTTCTTCTTGTTTGGAAATAGCATCGTCATCTAATTTTTTAGCAAGATTGTATGCCACAACGGTTTCCTTAGACAAAGACTCCGATTCTTTTTTCAGGGCATTACCTTTGTCAATCTGAGTTTGCTTTTCTGACTGGTCTTGAATGGTAGAAGCGTTTGACAATAGCTGATCTGCTTCTTTTGATTTATCCTGAGCTTCCTGATTCTTTTTATCTGCTATTGATTTTGCCATATCAGCTTCGGCTCTTAAATCCTTTGCATCTTTTTGAACATCTTCCGCATCTTCCTTTGCTATGCTTACAAGATCATCATTAGAAAGTTTTTTATTACTGCTTGCTTTTATTTCTCCGTTATCAACACCGGACGTATCTAACGAATTGGAATTAGGTCCTATAAATAATTCAGGGCCGCTGGCATTAACTTCTAACTTGGCTTTTTCTTTAATCAGGTTTAAGGCAAGAAGATAATTTGATTCGCTGACCGGCTCATCAAAGTAATTGGTTATAATTAATTTGCCAGTTCCGGCTTCATAACTTATCGTTTGTTTAAGCGGTCGTAATTCTTTTTGAGCTGGTACTACAACGGTTTCTGATTGCGAGTTATATCCATCCGACTCGACAGTGAATAAAAAATTTCCACCATTAGGAAGTTGTAACGAATATATTCCATCAGCTCCGTTTGTATTAAATATTCCAACGAGTTCATTTTTATCAATATTTTTAACTGTAATCTTGGCATCCAATCTTTTATCATCACCAGCTTTTACAAAAGTTCCGTTGATAATCGATACATCAACAGGTTTGCGATCAACTTTAATTTTGAAGACAGCAATCATTCCGTTAGCACTCAACCTGTTTGATGAAAAATAAGCAGTTTTTTCAAGTGAATCGGTTACATAAAGAATATCGTCATCAGGTGTATTGATTGCAAAATCAAGGTTTACAGGATTCGACCATGTATTGGTTGCTTCGTCATAAGTAGATTTAAAAATATCGTATCCTCCCATACTATTATGTCCCTTAGATGAAAAATAAAGTGATTTGCCATTGGGATGCAGGAATGGATAGTCTTCATCAAATTCGGTATTTATATTTGACGGCAAAGCCTGTGGTTGGCTCCATTCGCCATTCGGTTGTTTCTTGATAACGTAAATGTCTCTACCTCTTTTTCCATCCTGTCCATAGCTTGAATAAAAAATCTGATCGTTCTTTTTAGAAAGATAAACGATTGATTTTTCCTTTTTCTTTTTATCAACAGGACTTTTAAAATCATCAGGTTTAACAAGCAATTTACCCCCGATTCCACTTAAATCATAAGATCGAAAAAACTCTGCTTCGCTTAATTCTTTTTTATCCAGAACAACAAGGTCAGTAATGTTTTTCAGAAGTGTCTTACCATTGTTGCACATAGCAATCTGCTGATCAACTTCCAGTTTCTGAATCTGAGCTTTGGATGCTGCTTTTTTAAAATTGTTGTAAGCTGTAATAGCATTATCGAATCTGTAATTTAGATGGTATGCCTTTCCGAGGTAGAAAAAAACTTCTTTGTCAACTTCTTTTTTCTGTGAAGCGAATTCAAGATATTGAATAGGTTTTTCTCTATCGCCACCTGAATATAGCATACAAACTCCCAATTTGTAATTGTATTCAGGATCTTTCGGGTAAATGCTTACGAGTTGTGAGTAAAGCGGGTAAGCCGCTGTGTAATCTTCGTTTTCAAACAGCTTGTTAGCCTGTTTCTTCAGGTCTCCTTCGGAACTAAAATTATTTTGTGCAACAAAGACGGATTGAGCGAAAAAAAATAATATGAAGAAGCATATATGTAGACTCAGAACTTTGTGCTTGCAGCTCATCTTCGAATATTAATTCTAATTCATTAATCCTGAATAGGATACACCTAAACTTACAAAGTTAAGTTTTTTATGAAATAAGCAGGGTAAAATTTAACGGAAACAGGTTCTTTGTTTAATAGGAACCTAAATTTTGAGTTTAACGAAAGTATAAACGAGAAATAAAAAAATAATTATGAAAACCAATATTTTGTACACTGCTTTGTAATGAATCTTACTAATTTGTTTATCACTTTTATAAGACCATATCAAGGTAATTATAAAAATTATTAAGAAGATAACTGCAAAAACCCAATGACCAGATGAAACATTCATATATTGAACACAAAAAATCCCATCCAAACGGATGGGATTTTAATTATAGATTTAATTTAATACTTATTCAATTATTACCTTCTGTGTATATTTTTTATCAGCCGATGTAATATTCACAAAGTAAACACCAGGATTATAACCTTCGGTATTTATTTTATATGTATTAGCTGTATATGATTTTAAAGTTACTGAATGATTCTCTATTTCCTGCCCTAAAATATTCAGAATTGAAATTTTAGCAACAGTATTATCTGTCATTCCTGATAATGAAATGGTTACTTGGTCAGATGCAGGATTAGGATAAACAGTCAATTTCGTATTATCCTTATTTTGCTCTTTGATACCAACGTTCACCAAACTGGAAACTGGAACTTTTACGTACACTATGTTACTTTGTTCGCTTGTATTTTCAGGATCGGGAGCTGTACCAGTTCCATCAAAAACTCCATAACCAGGCAACGCATCTAGTTGGTAGACAAGATGAACATTTGAATCAACCTTTCTTGCCATGCTTGCAAATACTCCTTCATAAGTAGCCGCAGAAGAATCAAAATTTGGCCATTCGCTATTTTCAGTAACATCCAGACCTGTACCTATTAAACTACTACCATTCCAAGTTACACCGCCATCATTAGAATGCTGTACATAAACATGTCTATAATCTTTACCATCTTCCCCTCCGCTCATCGTAAAATCTTCTACAACGCTTGAATACGATAAATAAATTGACCCATTTGCATCAATTCCGGCACTGGGCATGGAAGTTAAAGATCCACCATAGGTCCCCCATGAAGTCCAAGGACCTGATGAAGGAACGGGCGTAGCAAAAGTAAGAAGTCCATCGTGGTTTAAATCCAAAATTGACGCTATTGGTCTAGGAGGAGTACCAGCAAAATTTTCATTCCAATAAAATAATCTCCATCTTACAAATCCAAGGGCATTGGACGATCCGGCAGTTTTTTGTAATACAGTTGCTTCACCATACCATACATGGACTTTCCCCAAATTATCTATTAAAACTGCCAATGATCCATCGTTTGAGTTAATAGTGTCAGCAACTCCATTATGGGGCAATGTATCAGTTGTCATAGTATTAATATTATACTTAGAAATTGGGAATCGATTTACTATTTTCTTTATCGGCCATGTATTACCGTTATCAAAAGATTCAATAAATACAACATCATTAAATTCTCCACCGGCTACTATTACTATTGTGTCACCTTTTGAGTCTATATTATATTCTTCTGCACTAAAACCTAAATAGGAACTTGAATCAAGAGGAGGTAAAACTGTAAATTGTTTGTCCCATGTTACTCCTGCATCCAAAGACCTTGAATATAATATAGCACCATCCTGACCTTTATAAAGACCTCCTCCGCTGGATAAACCTGTGGGGGCAGATAGGGAAATCATGTGAATTGTCTCTCCACTTGCTCCGCCAGCAACTGCTTTGGGCCACCAATCACCGTGGCTCGTTGAAGGAGTTAATAATCTCGTTTTTGTTGTCCATGCTCCCGTACCTTTAGATCTGGAAGTAACTTGCACTCTATTAGAATCTGTATTATGGGCAATAACAACTTCTTTTCCTGATGACTTAGTAACTACAATATTTCCAAATCCAGTTCTGTTACCTGTAGCACTTCCTTCTATTCTTGTTGCATTAGGATTTTGCGTAGTGATATTAGTTACTTGCCATGCACTG
>Ga0206913_1077_pt1 | contig 21957 bp, 16 predicted proteins | sample Alteio_BWOrgHeat_72_FD_152942 | JGI IMG/M metagenome (GOLD analysis project Ga0206913, IMG submission 152942) | Enriched cells from forest soil in Barre Woods Harvard Forest LTER site, Petersham, Massachusetts, United States -... | ecosystem: Environmental > Terrestrial > Soil > Temperate forest >... | reverse complement strand
CGGTTGTCCGATTTTACTCTTGGTTATTCTATCAGCCTGTCATAATCAGTCACCCCGGCAGGAACCTGCAACGCCTAAAGCAGATTCGCTTCCGAAAACGGACCGATCGGTGGAGGGCTCATTCAGCGATCAGCATGTATTGCATCTGGATAGTACAAAAATCAGTAAGCTTCTGACCCTGTTTCCACTGCTCGGAAAATATGCTTCGGATGTGAAACAGTTTTATCGTTACCGGAATTTTAGTTATGCGTGGTATGAAACTTCCGGTCTGATTGAACAGGCTAACCATTTATATACCCAACTCAGTAACCTGGAAGATGAAGGCATTTTAATAAAGCCTCCTTATCTCAATAACCTGGACAGCCTTATCAACGACCCGTCTGTTCATGGAAAAGCGGATTCGGTCCTGGAAATTCTGCTGACTGCCGAATATCTTTTTTATGCAGATAAAGTATGGAACGGAATATCTGAAAACCTGTCTTCCAAACTCCAATGGTATATTCCCCGAAAAAAACTCAATCTGCCCTACTTCACGGATTCACTGATCAGGGATACGGTTGCTCCCCTTTTCTCTGATAATTACAGCAACCGGCAATACAATTTACTGAAGGAGGCATTAAAAAAATACAGAAAGCTCGATTCCTCCATATCCTGGAAGCCCATTCATACGAAAGGCAGACCCGCGTTGAACGACGAGTCGACGGATGTGGCCAGCCTTAGAAAACGATTGTTCCAACTGGGCGATCTGAAGTTTGATTCCGGCAGCGAAGTATTTGACGAAAGCCTGCAAAATGGAATAAAATCATTTCAATACCGATATGGCATGATTGCCGACGGTATTCCGGGTCCCGCATTTTTTAATTATATCAACACACCCATGCAGGAATATATACGAAAGATCATCATCAATATGGAACGCGCACGATGGGTACCGTTGGATTTAAAACGTCATTATCTGATCGTAAATATTCCTTCGTTTACTTTGTACGCATACGATGCGGATACAATTCATTTTGCTATGAATGTGGTTGTGGGTAGAGACGTACATAAAACGGTTTTGTTTTCAGGCGATATCAAGTATATTGTTTTCAGTCCTTACTGGGATATTCCTCCTTCGATCCTTAAAAACGAGATCCTGCCCGGAATCCGGCGTGATCCGAATTACCTGAAGCGGAATAATATGGAATGGGTTGGAAACCGGGTACGTCAGAAACCAGGTCCAAAGAACTCACTGGGGCTGGTTAAATTTTTATTCCCCAATTCATATAATATTTACCTGCACGATACGCCCGCCAAAAGTCTTTTTGAAAAATCTGCCCGCGCATTCAGTCATGGATGCATCCGTTTAGGTGAGCCGGAGAAATTAGCCAATTATCTGCTGAGGGATAATCCGCAGTGGACCGCTAAGAAAATCAATGCAGCCATGCACGCCGGTGTTGAAAAATATGTAACCCTGAAAAATCCTGTTCCGGTTTATATCGGATATATGACTGCTTTTGTTGATAATCAGGGCAGGGTAAATTTTCGGGACGATGTATATCGCAGAGATGGCGCGTTGGAAAAAACCATACTTGCCTATTAATTGTCAATGGTTAATTGTCAATTGTCAATTAGAGTTAACAATTAACAATTGACAATTTATTCAAGTCCAAACAGTTTTAGATTCAGCTTTTGCAGGGTTTCATTTCTGTAAGAGGAAGGGATCAGCACAGAGACATTGTGTTTACTACCGCCATAACTGACCATTCTGACGGGCACATGGGAAAGACCGTCAAAGATTTTTAGTAAAACATTTTTTGTTTCAGCAATCTGATTCCCTACGATGGACACGATGGTCTGCCCTTCTTCCACTTCAGTGGTTCCGAATGGTTCGAGTTCTTTCAGAATATATTTTAACTGGCTGCCATTATCGATGGTTACGGATACGGCTACTTCTGAAGTGGTCACCATATCAATGGGTGTCTTATACTTTTCAAAGACTTCAAAAATCTTCCGGAGAAATCCATAAGCCAGGAGCATTCGGCTGCTTTTGATATTGATGGCGATGATGCCGTCTTTTGCCGCAATGGCTTTCGCTCCTTTGGAGGATGTTGTTTTCTGTATCACGGTACCGGCTGCCAGCGGTTGCATGGTATTGAGCAGTTTCACCGGTACATTTTGTTGCCGTGTCGGCCAGATACAGGTCGGATGTAAAATTTTAGCACCGAAATAAGCGAGCTCGGCGGCTTCATCAAAACTCAGTTGCTCCACAGGAACGGTTTTCTTTACGATACGGGGATCGTTGTTGTGCATACCATCGATATCGGTCCATATTTCACAAACGCTTGCCTGGATAGCCGCAGCAACGAGTGACGCGGTGTAATCACTGCCGCCTCTTTTCAGGTTATCCACTTCGCCTTTCGCATTCCGGCAGATATAACCCTGGGTGATAAAAAGTCCGGTTTCCTGATATCTGGCCAGCAAATCAGAAAGCTTTAAACGGATCTGATCCAGCTGTGGTTCATCCTCTGCGTCGATACTCATAAATTCAAGTGCGGGCAATAACACATGCGGAATGCCTTGTTCTTCCAGGTAAACGCTGAATAATTTGGTAGAGAGCAATTCTCCCTGCGCCAGAATATCCTTGTTCAGCGATTCACTGAAAGATATCCGGAGAATGATGCCCAGAAATTCAAAATGCTCACGCACGATCGCGAGGGCCCGTTCCCTGGCCTTATCCGAAGCCAGCAGTGATTCAATAAAAGTATGATAGTGATTGCTGAGTCTGCTGATCTGTTCAGCGGCTCCTTCCCTGTCAAAACGGGCGGCGGACTGGCCGATTTCAACCAGTGCATTTGTCGTGCCGCTGAGGGCGCTCAGTACGACAATCTTTTTCTCCGGGTCAGCGGTTATGAGTTTGGCAACATCATGCATACGCTCTGGTTTACCGACTGAAGTGCCTCCGAATTTCATGACTTTCATGCGAACCTTTTTTGGGATCGCAAATATACAAATGAAAACGCCACCTTGGTTTTATACCAGGCGGCGTTCTCTGTTTTTGCTTTAAGGGTTAATTATTTTTTGACGATCTTCTGATTGTACAAGTTATTATTCAATATGACCTGGATCACGTAGATTCCTTTTGGCAGGTGACCGAGCTGGTCCACTGTCAGGTTGTTATTACCTCCAATGACGGTGAATGATTTGGTCAGCATTTGTCTGCCAGCCTCATCGATGAGTCTTAATACTCCGTTACCTGGTTTATCAGAAAATAAATTTACGATCGCATAATTATCCACCGGGTTAGGATATACTGAGATACTGTTTTCAGGCTGATCCAGTTTCACCGAAATAATTTTACTATAGCTATACTTGCCGTCATTGTCGACGATACGCAGGCGATAATATACTACGTTGCTATTGACATTATACAGCTGGTCATTCATATTATAATTATGAATCGGGTTTGTGGATTCACTGGCATTCACCTGTGATACATCTATAAAATCCGATCCGTTTGAACTTCTTTCTACAACAAAATAAGATGCGTTCACTTCATCGGTTGTAGACCATGAAACTTTTACATTATTTGCAGCTACATAATTAGCGTTGAAACTCATCATCGTTACCGGCAGAACCATGGATTGACAGATCTGCATTTTAGGCGGCAACTGGGAGAATGGGAAAGTCTGGGTAAGCACTCCGACGGTACCGGGATTCGCACCAAAATTACTCGTAGCAGTGGATCCCTGGCTGATACCGGCTAAACCGCCATTTGCCGATGAAGCAATGTTGACAGCTGCATTAGAATATATAACACCACCGCCACCGCCACCGCCAGGTCCATGCTGGGTAGCGGCTGCGCTAAAAGGATAGTTATTTATACCATTGCCACCATTGGCAGTTGCAGTAATGCCTGCCTGACCCGAGTTGGCATATATTAAAATACTTCCACCCGCACCACCGCCACCGGATCCATCATTGAGTACAGTTTTATCAAAAGTGTTTCCATTGGCATTGATGGTTCCGGTACCAATAATGGTATTCGCATTTACAATCACTATTCCCCCACCGGATGCACCGCTGCTCGACAGGGCTCCAAGACTACCAGTGGCATTATTTGTATCACCTGCTCCACCGCCGCCGCCCATAATAAGCTTTGAAGGGCTGTAATAAATTACTAAACTGGGAGTCAATGTGGCGAATGCAAATCCACCAAATCCACCGCTTATTCCAAATGTCTTCCAACCATTACCGCCAATACCACCAAGACCACCGTTTCCTCCGCCACCGCCACCTGCATTCTGGTCGTTTGAAGGGGGATTACTATCGGTCGATCCGCCACCGGCGTTACCTGGCGCTCCCCGGGCAAAACTTCCTCCGGGATAACCTTCCACCACATTATCTATTAACGTAAAATTAAAGTTCACATATCTTGGGGTACCGGCGATCCCTTCTCCCTTACTGCCGTTCGCGTTATTTGTTGACATGGTATAATTATCTGTCAAAAACCCAGCGGCTCCGGTTTTATTAACTCCCCCGCCACCTCGGAATCCAGCACCCAGTGCACTAATTATCTGACCATTCAAATCCAGTTGATTCACTGCGCTAATAACCGTAACGCCACCAACCGAACCATTCCAAAGCGGCGTGGTGATGGTGGCTGTCAACTGAATATTATAATATGAAGGGACTCTGATAACCTGGTAAGTATACTGGCCATCAGCACCGAAAGCGGCTTTCTTATATGGATAAGTCAGACCGGCATTCAGATTTAACACACCGCCTCCAATGGGAACAGCATTCGTTGCAACGGCAAACTCCATATTTCCGGCATATAAATTTGAAGGCAGGAAACCACTGGACTTACCACTTGAGTTTGCTCCATATAGACCACTCGATTCAGACGCGGGCACATTAATTTGAGCACCCTGCATTTGTATTATAAATACGATATCGCCGGTTGCAATGGGAGTATTACCAAAATTTGCCCCTGCACCGGCAGCACCTAATGTAACGGAAGTTGCTCCGGCAGCTACTGATGCAGTTGTACCAGGATAATATGTATTCTCACTTGTATTTTGTGTATGGTTACCTGAAATCGCACAGTTCTGGGCCCTGAGTGAAGAAGTATTGAAAATAAAAATAAAACCCAACATTACCATCATGCGTAAACGCAGATGGGAAACCCCGGTGCTCTGCCCAGCCAACGCATCATACATGCGTTCCTTTATGGAGGTTCCGCGGGGTAAAACGGAATCTGAGTAAACATTTTTCATAGTCACGGTATTTGACACATACAGGGGTTCAATCGGCATACCAATTCCAAATCGCCTGACCCTGAATGGTTTATCCTTCAATTTCTAAAAGGAAAATTCCCATTCCGGGAGTGTCATTCCTATATTGGATTTCTAAGTGTAATAACTAAAATGAAGGACGAATTATTGCGTTTATCGCAAAGAATGGCTATTATACGAGCGGCGAAATTTTGAAGCGTTCCGCCACATATTGAAGGTCTTCCACAACAGCCTGCATGAGTGGAATGCCATTTTTCCTGCGATCGGTTTCCATGAATCTTTCCGGATCCCCGGGTACCAACACCTGCTCAAATTCCTTCGCAGGTTTCGCTTTTCTGAATCTTTTCAACCACTGATCCATGTCTTTTTTTAAATTCATCCGCTTTACGAAATGCATCAATCCGCATGGCACCGAAGAAATGTCCGATTCCTTTTCCCGGCATATTATCGGGCACAGGTATAAATGCCGGAAATGGCGGTACCCAGGGCCCGAAATTCGCCCCGCTCAGCACACCTGAAAAAATGTCGACGATGGCGCCGAGGGCATATCCTTTGTGGCTGCCATGTTCCCGGTCACCGCCTAACGGCAATAAAGCACCTCCGCTTTTTATTTCATGGGGATTGGTAGATATATTTCCTTCCTTATCCTGAATCCAGCCGGCAGGCGCCTGCTGGTTTTTTCTTTGAAGGATTTCCAGTTTACCATTGGCCGCCGTGGTCGTTGCAAGGTCCGCAACAAAAGGGAACTCCTCTCCGGCCGGTATGGCAACACAAATCGGATTAGTACCCAACAGTCGTTCAATAGAAAACGTGGGAGCCACCAACGCACTGGCGTTCGTCATCACGATCCCGATCATATCTTTTTCCAGGGCTTTCATGGCGTGTTGAGCAGCAATACCAAAATGATTGGAGTTCCTGACGGCGATCCAGCCACTGCCGATATTTTCCGCTTTGCTGATCGCGAGATCCATTGCAAAGGGTGCGACGACCAATCCCAGCCCGCTGTCTCCGTCTACCACGCCTGTAGAAGGTGTTTCATGTATGACTTGAATATCAGGCGTGGCATTCGCCCGTTTGGCCTCCCATAAGCGGATATAACCCGAGAGACGCGCAATACCGTGAGAATCGATTCCCCGCAGATCAGCTCTTAGCAAGCCTGTTGCGGCCAGTGCAGCGTGTTCCTCACTGCAACCTATACTGATGAAAACATTTTTTGTAAAAAGCCAAAGCTGCTCATAATTATATATTCTTTCCATGCATCATTATAATCTGGTGACCAGTTTCATGTTTACCGGATCCCAATTCACGATCTTGTTTTCAAAATAACTGTCATTGGCCGCGAGGCAGGGAGCCGCGGCCCTGAAACCAAATACCGGATCTTCCACTACCGGTGTGCCCACCCTTACACCCTCAAAAAAATGTCCGAAATGTTCAAGGTCTTCGTCGTAATTGTCGGGCGCCTGGAATACTGTGTCAGGTTCCGACTGATCTTTCTGATCGGCAGCAGACCATTTTTCATTATATGATTTCAATAGTTCTTCCTGCATTTTCTTAGGATAGGTTTCCAGCGCATCCCAGCCACCGATGCCCGGCGCCTTTGACATTTTGTGATAGCGGATCGTATAACCATTTCCGTTCAGCGTAAGCACACCTTCCGAACCTATGAACTGGGTTCCGCCGGATTCACTGTTCCCACTGATAAAATCCACCCGCAGCATCACCTGGAATTCCGGGTGTTCCGCTGTTTTAGGATATTGCATCACACCTGCCATCACATCCGGCACATCACGTCCGTCTTTCCAGTAACAGGTTTGCCCCGAAGCATAAATTTTTTCCGGACCTTTTGAATCTGTAATAACATTGATACCTGAAATCAGGTGCACGAACAGATCTCCCGCAACGCCGGTACCAAATGCTTTATAGTTTCTCCACCAGAAAAACTTTTTCGGATCATAGGGTTCATCCTTCATTCCTGCGATATATCGTTTCCAGTCAACTGTTGTTGCTGATGCGTCCGCGGGCATGGTGTATTCCCAGGCACCCAGCGCGCTTTGTCTGTCGAAATTTGCCACCACCATGGCCAATTGTCCGATGGCTCCGCCTTTTATCGCTTCACGGGCTTTGATAACACCAATGCTGCTCACCCGCTGACTACCGATTTGCATGGTTTTATTACTTTTTTTCCAGGCATCGATTACTTCCAGGCCCTCCCGGATTTCGTGCACCATTGGTTTTTCGCAATACACTGCCTTACCCGCTTTCAATGCATCGATAGAAATACGGGCGTGCCACAGGTCGGCAGTTGCAATGATCACGGCATCTATATCTTTTCTGCTGATAATATCCTGGTAGTTTTGAGTGACCTGAATACTGTTGCCATATTTTTCCTTTGCCCTGGCCAGTCTTCCGGTATACAGATCTGCCACGGCTACCAATTCGGTACCGGGCACTCTCAGCGCCGTGTTGGTATCATTATAACCCATGATGCCCATACCGATGGTAGCAAAACGGATCTTGTCATTGGGCGAAATTTTTTTTGAATACCCGTCGACCTTGTTCTGCCATTGACTGGCGAATGCGAGACCGGAGTTGGTTGCTGCCAATGCGAGTGCGGTTCCACTCATCTGTTGTATAAAATGACGACGTGAAGAAGATCTTTTCATATGGAGTTTTAATATGAGGAAGGAAGATAAGTCAAATAAAAAATGCCCCGCCTTTGACGGGGCATTTTTTTTACCGGGATGCTTAGAAAGGGAGGTCGTCCACAGGAGCTGTCATATCTCCGGATGCCGGAACAGCAGCCAGGCTGCCGGATGAGCCGGCACTGTAACTATCGTTTCCACCTGCATCATTACTATTCCGGCTTCCAAGTAGTTGTACTGACAATACTCTCAATGTCAGAGAAACACCCTGCGTGCCGTCTGTTTTCTGATATGTGCGCAGGTCAGGTATTCCTTCCGCATAAACCTGCGTTCCTTTTTTCAGATAAGGAGCGATCGCTGTTCTGTCGGTCCAGTAAGCACAGTCCACCCACACCGTTTTCTCTTTCTGTTCGCCTTTGGCATCCCGGAATTTCTCCGTGTGTGCAACATTGAAATTGATCACATTTTTTCCGTTCACAAGATTGGTCACACAATCTTTCCCAAGATTTCCGATGACTTGCATTTTGATCATAACTTAAAATTTAGCTGCGTACTTAAAATTGTTTATAGGGCAATTTACAGGTTTTGGAAGGCCGATAAAATACTATTTTCCGGGAATAAGTATCTTTGCGGTTATGAGCAGAAATGGAAAAGTGCTGGTTGCCATGAGCGGGGGTATTGACAGTACCATTACGGCCCTCATGCTGAACGACCAGGGATACGAAGTGATCGGCATTACCATGAAGACCTGGGATTATGCGAGCACCGGTACGACAAAAAAAGAGACCGGCTGCTGCAACCTGGACAGCTTCAACGATGCCCGAATGGCGGCTGTTCAGCATGGTTTTCCACATTTTGTGCTGGATATCCGGGATGAATTCGGAACCGCCGTTATTGACAATTTCGTGGAAGAATATCTTGCGGGGCGCACACCGAATCCCTGCGTAATGTGTAATACCCATATAAAATGGAGGGCCCTCCTGAAAAGAGCTGATGCCCTGGATTGCGAATTCATTGCGACCGGCCATTACGCGTTTATCCACCAGCATGATAACGGCCGTTATTTTCTCAGCAAGGGGGTTGATGAACTCAAAGATCAGAGTTATGTGCTCTGGGGGTTACAGCAGGATTTGCTGAGCCGTACCATGCTTCCGCTGGGTAAATACAGAAAGCCCGAAATCAGGCAGATGGCCGTTGATTACGGATACACTGAACTTGCCAATAAAAGTGAGAGTTACGAAATATGTTTCGTGCCCGACAATGATTACCGGGGATTCCTGAAAAAGAAAATGCCCGGTCTCGAAACAAATGTTGAAGGAGGAAGTTTCGTGGATAGCGAAGGAAATATCATTGGTAAACACCGGGGATATCCGTTTTACACCATCGGCCAGCGAAAGGGTCTTGACATTACATTTGGCAAACCCGTTTATGTAACGGCCATTCATCCGGAAAATAATACCGTTGTGCTGGGAGAAGAAAAAGACCTGGCAGGGCAGTCCATGATGGTTACGGGTTTGAATATGCAGAAATATGATGTCGTGCCGGAAGGAATGGAAGCCATTACAAAAATCCGCTATAAGGATAAAGGAAGCCTGAGTAATATTTACAGCGAAGGAAACCAGGTTCGTGTACATTTTTATGAACCGGTGAAAAGTATTACACCCGGACAAAGCGCTGTATTTTACGAAGGAGACGATGTGATTGGTGGAGGGATTATACGCCTAAAGCCCAAAGCCTAAAGGCTAAAACTTTATTTCACCGTCAACCGTCAACTGTCAACCAGTGAAAGAACACACATACCACACCAACCTCCAATGGACCGGCAATACTGGCAAGGGAACCGAAACCTACCGCGGGTATGAACGATCCCACCAGATTTCTGTTGAAGGAAAACAAATCATTGAAGCAAGCTCTGATCCTACTTTCCGGGGAGATAAAACAAAATACAATCCGGAAGAAATGTTTGTCGCTTCGCTTTCATCCTGCCATATGTTGTGGTTCCTGCATTTGTGTTCTGATGCTTTTGTAATTGTTCTTGAATATTCAGATGCTGCCGTTGGTAAAATGATTGAGTCTGATGATGGCAATGGAAGATTTTCAGAAGTGATTCTGCATCCGAAGGTGAAAGTAAAAGAAGAGTGGATGATAGAAAAAACCGGAGCCATTCATGATAAGGCTCATAGTTTTTGTTTCATTGCGAATTCGGTTAACTTTCCCGTAAGGCATGAGGGTACGGCTTCCGTTTAAAATTTATTTTAAGAAAGGCCGTCCCTGATGCATGGCCATGAATCAGGGAGCGAACTTTCAGTCGTCAGCATCTGCTAACAGTCTTACATCGTAATTTCCAGCGAACCGGTATTACCAAGAAGATCTGTTGCTGTCGCACTGACACGGAACCCGTTGGATTCGCATTATTCTGCGTCGCTGTGTAATTCCAAAGAGTCCGTTTGATCGGATCAAGTATCGCAATTCCTTCTTCAATCAGGACACCTGCCGAAGTATGAATACTGACTTTTACCTGAGCCACACGGAAATCATCTTTTGCTTTTACGACGATAACCGAGCCAACAGTTCCTTTGTAATTTGACACATAAAAAAAAGGCCAGCGACAAGAATTATCACTGACCTGTATTCAGGGGTAGGGGGTGCCGTTTAAGCGCTAAAAAGGGGATTCAACAACCAGTTGTACACCTGCGTTCCGACATTCAATAATGGATTCGAAATTTGCTTAGGTGCTTTCTCAATATGTTCTGATAATTCGACTTTCACTTTTACAGCAACATTTCCCTTTTTTAAAGAACCGATCAATTCGTTTGAAAGATTTGCGTCCCTCATTTCCCTGGCTGTCCATACAATGGAAGCGACACCAGATATTTTAAGGAAGAATGAAGAACCTTTTTTGAAGAAATCCAGCTTAGCCGGCATCTCTTTCGAAAATGATTCGATTACCTGTGTGGGTTTTGGAATAATAAACCAGATATTCCCTTCATCATCCACTTCCGAAACGTGAACAATATGCGTTGGCAAACTGACCAGTGCGTTAGACTCAGACATAAATAAAGCATTTTCCAACTCCTTAATTTTTTCCCGAAGAACCGAAATTGACATATCCTGTATCATGTTACAAAGTTTGATCTGATAATTCAATCCTTATACCAAGGTTCATAGTATTTGAAAATGAGGGATTTATACATTTTCATACGTATTTATCCTTCCTGATTTGGGAGTATTTTTCCGGAAAAGAGGACCCGGGGCCGGGTATTTGTACTCGATTTGTTTTAGGCGGAACCCAACTTCGCAAAAGCTCTGGACTGCGCTAAAGTTTCAGCGTCGGTGCACGGGCGAAGGGCAGGAGGCTTGAGGCAGGGGGCTCGAGGCTCGAGGCAGGAGGCAACATGCCCGGCGTTTAGCGTTACGCGTTTAGCGTTACGCGTTAAATGTTAGGCTTACAATAAATGGATCTCCATAATCTTTTATAAAGGCCACGACATGCTCGGTAAGGGGAAATTCATCGCGTGCATGCAGGGTCGTTAACACGACACATGGAATGCCGGCATTTCTGGCTGCTTCTACTCCTTTTGGTGCGTCTTCAAATATCAGACAATCGGCCGGCGCTGTTTTTAGCAACCGGGCTGCTTTCAAAAAAGTTTCCGGATTCGGTTTGCTGATCTCCACATCCTCAGCACTTACAATAGCACTGAAATATTTTCTTATATCCAGCTGATCTAATACGAAATCAATATTAAATGGGATGGCAGCAGATCCGATGCCCATAGGAATATTTGCCTCATAAGCCCTCTTTAGAAATTCGTCCAGTCCGTTGATCAACTGAAGATATGGACGATAAGCCTGCTGGTATCTCTTTTCTTTTTCCATCGACCAGAATTCCATTTCATCATTCGTCATTTTCCCTTCTCCAAAAACACGGATAAATAATTCTGAGTTCTTCCCATACATCTGGTTTTTAACCTGGTCCTGGGTCAGGCCAGCATTCAGTTCTTCATTCAGAATATAAGTCCATGCCTGGATATGAAATTCCATATCATTGATCATCGTACCATTCAAATCAAAAATAAGTGCGCGCGGGGGAATTTTCATTCAGTAAAAAGCTTTATAAAAGCGATGCCACCGTCAGAGTTTCCTCCTAGACAGTGGCATGCATGAAGTGATTATCAGATTATCTTATTGCTTTTCGATCTTCGCTGTTTGATTATAACTGTCTCCCGTGATGCGCAGGATATAGATTCCACTTCCTCCGATCACAGCAGGCTGCAGGTTCACTAAATTATCACCTGCCTGTGCCTGGACGGACTGCCGGATATATGTTTTACCCAGCATATCAGAAACCGTCATAGTTAAATTCTGCGCCCTGCCCACATTTACTTTCAGGCGGATCATATCCGTAAATGGATTATTGTAGATCACAAGCGGAACAGCGTTCTTATCGGCAGAGACAGAAACTGTTTTGCTGTAAACAAATTTACCATCGAGGTCAACCATTTTGAGGCGATAATAACCGGTTCCGTCCAGTGGCAAATTATCAAATAGTGAATAATCCGTTGCAATGGTTGAATTGCCTTTGGCTTTTACCGAACCAATTTTTATCCAGCCGGATTGATCACCGCTTCTTTCAACATCATAATAACCTGCGTTTACTTCCTGAGAAGTTGTCCAGCTTAGTTTAACCGAACCATCGGACTGTTTAGACGCAATGAATTGGGCCAGAACAACCGGTAATGTAGCTGCTGGGCCAAAGCCATAAAAATCATTTGGCAAAGCCTGATATTGCGTAGAGGCCGGGCCAAATACAAGTCCTGCACCACAAGTGAGAGTGCAATTAAGCATATACGGATTTTCGGTAAAACCACCATCCCATCTGCTATTTGATGACGCGCTTAATGTAATATCGGTCGCTCCAGGCGGACCGATAGCGGCAGTTCGAACAGTATAAATACCTGCCTGTTTTGGGAAGGCTCCAAAAGTAAATGTTCCTACAATTGGATTGCCTCCATTGTTATTTGCGTCAATGTGTGTTGTGCCATTCGCCAATTGTACTGAAGCAGTCGGATCCAAAAAGAGCTGATCGTTTACGAATAGTGTTTGTGTTGATGTCGGGTCATTTCCTATACTCAAGGCCGTACCGGTCAGTTGTACTTTTGTGTTGATGTTTAAGTTTGTGTTTCCTCGAACGCCTATTATACCGCCATTGAAAACTACGTTATTCAGGGTATAAGGCGTTGCGGCAAAATTTACATCCACCCAATAGTTAGTTCCGGGGGTATAAAATGAAGTGGGGAATTGTAGCGCCGCGCCGTAATCATACACGGCGTTTGGATTGGCAGGTGGATTATGCTGCAAACCGGTTAATATGCCATTGTTAATGGGCGCATTAAAATCACCCGTTGAAAACACGTAAAAATTATTAGCCATGAAAACGGCTACCACGTAGGTCGTACCCGGAGTAATCGTAACAGGCGCTCCAAAATTTATTGTTCTCCAGCGTGAAGGAAATCCAGATGCGTCTGAAAGAGTAGCTGTAGCAAGAGGCGCGCCACCGCCATTAGCGTATAAAGCCACAGTGTGACTCCCGGACATCAAAGCGTTCTGCCAAAACCTTACCCCCACCACCTGACCGGGTACAGATGCCTGAAATCTCATTCCTACGGTAAGTGCCAGCCCATCATTATTGGCTGTTCCAGGGGGCGTCTGCGCGGTAAACACATTTGTAGCTGTAGGCAGAGCCGTTGAGGGAACATTTGAAATCGAACTAGGTAAAGTCGTTGTTGAATTGACATTGATAGTACATCCGGTACAGGGATTGGGAGGCCGTACTTCTCCGACCCAATAACGCGGATCGTCAAATGTAAAATTGCTTGGATTGGGGTTTATCGAGGTATACAGCTGCGCCTTTGAGCAGAAACCAGTCAGGAGAAAAGCCGCAATAAAAATTTGAGCGTAAAATTTTTTCATAATCAATAATTAATCTGTTCGTCTGTAAAGCACAGAATTCTGTTCTTGAATAATTTTTATAACAGGCATACAACAGATATGGGACTGTTTCCGGAGTGTACGAACGGGCCTTTAAATGGATGGGATTTTGAGAAACGCGGTAATTAACAGGATATGGAACAAAAATAGGATTCTCAACTGAATAATAATCCACGGGATAAAATTTTTATATACATTTTCCCGTCTATTTTTTAATAGCAATTTGTTTGCCAGCCTTCCCACTGATATGATTAAACGAAATACTAACCGGAAGCGTTGCCCGGACTAAGGGTTTTCCTGTACCCCTTTTGATCACCCGGCTTAAAATAATTGAATGTTCAGCCTGTTTTGACTGCTTTCAGAAATGCGTGTTTTAAATTCCCGGCAAAGGGAGAGGATGGATCCTGCATCCGTTCCGGATGCCATTGTACAAGCAATAACCAGGATTTATTTGACGGATCTTTCCATTCCATAGCTTCGATGACGGAGGATTCGCCAAAGGCAGAAATCTTCAAATTGCCGGCCGGTTTGTCCACGCCCTGATGGTGAGCTGAATTTACTTGTCCCATTTCCCGGCCCGAAATATGGTGCAGCATGGACAAATTTTCTACCCGTATATCATGTGTCTGATCCTGTCCGGAAATTTTCCCATGGGCAGATGACTGAGATAAAGTGGGTATGTCGGGTGACAGGGTTCCACCCAGGAAAACATTGATGAGCTGCATCCCACGGCAAATGCCGAGGACCGGTTTTTTACTTTCCAAAGCTTTTTCAATCACTTCATATTCAAACTGATCGCGTGCCGGAATGATTTCCTTTAATCCATATTCCTGAACGAATTCCGGTTTGCCGTATAGTGCCGGATGAACATCTTCTCCCCCGCTGAATAATATTCCGTCGCAGGATTCCGCTTCGGCGGCATTTTGATCTTGAAAACTAAGTTTAACGACTTCAATACCCGGTTCCATGGCTATCCAGCGACGGTAATTTTCAAATTTGCCGCAATCGGTGATTCCTATGCGCATCATTTTTTGGTTGACGGTTGGCGGTTAACGGTTTACAGTTTTAGGCTTTAGGCTTTAGGCTTTAGGCCTTATTACAAATGTAAAGTAAAAGCCGATCCTTCATTTACGACCGACTGCACCTGGATGCTGCCTTTATGCAATAGCAGGATCTGCTGGCAGAGGCTGAGGCCGATGCCGCTTCCGTTTTTGCGGGTCGTGAAGAAGGGTATGAAAATCCGGTCCATCAGGGATGCCGGAATGCCACAACCGTTGTCTGCCACTTTGATATTGATCTTGCTGCTGCCAGCAGCCGAAAAAGCAGAGAGCTGAATTTTCGGTTTCGGTTTATCTTTCACAGCCTCAATGGCGTTTACCAATAAATTGATCAGCACCTGCTCGATCAGCGTTGCGTCCAATTCATAAGAAAGATCGGGATTCTGCAAAATGATGTCCAGTTCCACATTTTTCTGCTGAAGGGTGGGCTGCATCAGCTGATGCAGATTTTCAAACAGGTTCCGGATATACACTTTTGATAGTGTCGGAGCCACGATCTTATTCAGATTCCGGTAGGTCTCGGTGAATTTCAACAGGCCCTCACTCCGGCGACGGATGGTTTCAATGCCCAGTTCCAGATCTTCCACGGCAGCAGGTTGTTCACGCATAAATTCCGTGGCTTTTTGTAAACGATCCAACATAGTATCTGCCAGTGAAGAAATCGGAGCCACAGAATTCATGATCTCATGCGTCATGACACTGAGCAATTTCTGCCATGCCTTTGCTTCAGCTTCATCCAATGCTTCATTTACATTCTGGAAAGCAGCCAGCTTATAGGTCTTGTTATCAGTTTGGAAAGCCGTGGCAGAAGCCAGCACTTTCACAATGCCGTTGTCCCTCGAAATAGAAATAATTTTTCCGGTCCCGGGCTGCAGTTTTTGAATTTCACGGAAAAGATAAACATCCCTTTTTTCCAGTGACTGCAGGGATTTCAGATAGGGCATTCCAAGGATCTTTTTCAAAGAATCATTCATCCAGACCACTTCACCGCTTTCCACTTCATATGAAAGAATTCCCGTTTCCACCAGCTCCAGAATTTTCTGGAGATAGAGGTATTGGGTTTCTTTTTCCCTACTGATCACTTTAAACGTGCTATTGATATCATTAAACCCCTTGCGCATATTTTTCAATTCATCAGGGGCATGCCGAACATCAAAATGACGGGAGAAGTCGCGATAATGAATGGATTCAACGAATTGCTCCAGTTCACTTTGTGTTTTATGAAAGAACCGGTAAAAGTCCGACAACTGCCAGGCCACAACCGGTATCAGAATGATCAGGTAGATAAACTGCGCCTGAATGACGGTCACTGCTGCCAGGCAGAGCACTGCAAACATGAATATAACGCGGATGATTATGCGAAGCTCGAAACGTTTTAACATGGTTGACACATAGTTGACAGTTGACAGATGACAGTTTTAAGCTTTAGGCTTTAGGCTTTTGGCTTTCCGCTTTAAATGTCATATTTGCTGAGACGGCGGTAAAGGGCCGTGCGGGTAAGTCCCAGCTCACGTGCGGCGCGTGATATATTGCCCTGGTGTTTCTCAATCACTTTCAGGATGGTATTTTTCTCGATCGTACTCAGTGTGAAATCTTTGTCTTCGGCATCCGTTTTTTCCTTAACGGATTCCAGCGGCGAAAAAATGATATCTTCTGCCCGGATCTCGTCTCCCTCACTCATGATCACGGCTCTTTCGATACTGTATTGCAGTTCCCGCACATTCCCCGGAAAATGATAACTCCGTAATTTCTCAATGGCTTTATCATCCAGTTCGAGGGACCGTTTCAGATACTTACCGGCATACATATGCGCAAATTCCCTGGCCAGCGGCGGAATATCGTCCGGGCGCTTCCTGAGCGGCGGCATCATAATCTCCACTGTGTTGATACGGTAAATGAGATCCTTTCTGAATCTTGATTCATTGGCGAGCTCAGAAATCGGCAGGTTGGTGGCGCAGATCAGGCGGATATCCACCGGAACGAGCAGGTTGGATCCCAGCCGGGATACCTGCCGGTTCTGAATAACAGATAAGAGTTTGGCTTGTTGCTGCAGCGTGATATTCCCGATTTCATCCAGGAACAAAGTACCGCCGGAAGCCATTTCAAAACGCCCGGTTCGATCATCACGGGCATCTGTAAACGCTCCCTTCTTATGGCCGAATAATTCGCTTTCAAATAAGGTTTCCGTTAAGGCACCGACATCCACTTTGACGAATTGTTTGGATGCCCTGCCGGACTTTTCATGAATCATCCGGGCCATCAGATCCTTGCCGGTTCCGTTTTCGCCAAGGATCAGGATGTTCGCGTCTGTCGGCGCAATTTTTTCAACCTTGACCAGGATCTCTTTCATCGGGGAAGAATGACCAATAAAAGGTGTTTGTCCCTGACCTGCCGGCGTTTCAGGCGATTTCACCGCGGCACTACCGTCCTTTTTCTGCAATGATTCGCGGATGGTGGTCGTGAGTTTTTCATTGTGCCAGGGTTTCACCACAAAATCTGCCGCGCCTTCCTTCAGGGAGCGTACGGCCAGATCGATATCGCCATAGGCGGTGATCATAATCACCGATGCTGCTGCATCCCATTCCCTTATCTTGCGTAACCAATATAGGCCTTCATTGCCGGTATTGATGGCACTATTAAAATTCATATCCAACAGGATCAGGTCAAAATGATTTTTATATAATATGGAACGGATGTTTTCCGGGTTTTTCTCCGTCAAAACTTCTGCTGCCTCCGTTTTCAGCAGCAGACGGACCGCCGTGAGAATGTCTACATCATCATCTATAACCAGGATTCGGGCATTTTTCAAAACCATGCTAATAAATATATTCTTACGAAGGTGCAACAAAACAGTGCCACAAGTTTACTCTAAGTATAAGATGATGACAATTAATTTTTTAAGGGAAATAGAGTCTGAAATCCCTGTATCGAAAGCGTACAGTTCCTGTATCGGAAACGACCGTAGCCGGTCAGGTTCCTTTTATAAATACTTGTAAATCACGTTGATTAGGTTCTGGCACGTGGTTGCATTTACCCTATCCGTATTTTCTAAGTTTCAGCTATGATTATATCACCGGGTATCTTTATACCGGGTGCTTTTATAAAAAACATTTTTTGTTATGGTAGACAGGGTTATTAAGAAGAAAAAGTGGTCCACCAAAAGATTGCTGACCATCGGCGGAATTACCGCCCTGGTATTGCTTGCTTTCGGCAGTTATTATTTTACTTCCGGCAAGAGCCGACTGAATGTGGACCTGGACCGGATCACCATTGCCACCGTAACCAAGGGGCCCTTCCAGGAGACTATCCCGGTTAATGGGGTCGTGCTCCCGATCAATAGTATATACCTGGATGCAACGGAAGGCGGTCGCGTAGAGGAAAAATATGTAGAAGATGGTACTATTATGAAAAAAGGAGAGCCCATTCTCCGGTTATCCAATACGGATCTTGAACTCAGCCTTGCCAACCAGCAGACTTCAGTATATACCCTGCTGTCAAATATGCGTCTCTCCAGTGTAACCGCCCAACAAAACACCGTAAATAAACTGACCAGTCTGGCAGATGTTGAAAGTTTTTACAGGGAAGCAGAAAGGGTATACACGCTGGACAAAAAACTATACGCCCAGAAAGCTATTGGCTTTCAGGAATATAAACAATCAGAAAATAATTATAATTATTATCTGCAGAAGAAACAACTCACACAGGAGATACTAAAACAGGATTCCATTTCAGTGAACCAGCAGTCGGAACAGGATAAACAATCATTCTTAGGAGCCAAGAAAACGTTGTCCATTCTCAACAAAAAGGTGGGAGATCTGATCGTGAGGTCCCCTGTTGATGGTCAATTGACTTCCCTTGATGCCGAAGTGGGGCAATCCAAAACCGCAGGTACGCGCCTTGGACAGATTGATGTACTAACCGGTTTTAAAGTGAGAGTGGATGTGGATGAACATTATATATCCCGTATCTATTCCGGCCTCCGGGGGAAATTCACTTTTGCCGACAGCAATTATGATCTGAAGATCTTTAAAGTGTATACACAGGTTACGGCCGGGCATTTCCAGGTTGATATGTCCTTTGTGGGACCCGTGCCCCGGGGAATCCGCCGGGGTCAGACCCTGCAGATTCTGTTGGCACTGAGTGAAGAAAAGCAGGCGATCCTGGTTCCGCGGGGTGGATTTTATCAGCAGACCGGCGGTAACTGGATATTCAAAGTCAGCGAAGACGGCAAAATGGCTTATCGTGCGGATATTCAGCTGGGCAATCAGAATCCGGAATTCTATGAAGTACTTCAAGGATTGAACCCGGGCGATAAAGTCGTAACCAGCAGTTATGAAAATTATGGAACCATGCAGGAACTCATTCTAAAAAAATAACCCTCATTCACAGTATAAAATAAAAGCAATGATAAAGATTCACGATCTGGAAAAGGTCTACAGGACAGAAGAAGTAGAAACCATCGCACTGAACAAACTTTCTTTCGCGGTGAAAGAAGGAGAATTTGTAGCCGTCATGGGTCCTTCAGGCTGCGGCAAGTCAACCCTCTTAAATATTCTCGGCCTGCTCGACGATCCGGACAGCGGCAGCTTCCTGTTCAATGGCATTGAAGTAGCCGGGTTCAATGAACGCAAAAGGGCCGACCTGAGAAAAAGGAATATCGGCTTCGTATTCCAGAGTTTTAACCTGATCGATGAACTCACGGTTTTCGAAAATGTGGAACTGCCCCTGATCTACCTGGGTGTAAAGGGTGATGAAAGAAAAAAACGTGTGGAAGAAATGCTGGACAAGATGCAGATCATGCATCGCCGCAACCACTACCCGCAACAATTATCGGGCGGTCAGCAGCAAAGGGTAGCCGTAGCGCGTGCCGTTGTCAATAAACCCAAATTGATTCTTGCGGATGAACCTACGGGAAACCTGGATTCTTCCAACGGTAATGAAGTGATGGAACTATTGACGGACCTCAACGAACAGGGAACGACCATTATCATGGTTACGCACTCTGAACATGATGCACGTTACAGTCACCGGATCATCCGGATGCTGGATGGGCAGACTGTTACGGAAAATATACTGGTATGAGCCTAAAGCCCAAAGCCTAAAGCCTAAAACTTTCAGTGCAACGGTTATCGGTCATCGGTCATCGATGAACTGTCAACTGTCAACCGTATACCGTCAACTAAAAAAGATGCTTAAGAATTATTTCAAAATTGCATTCAGAAATCTCTGGCGTCACCGCATTTTTTCCCTGATTAATATCCTGGGATTAACAGTTGGTATGACGGCCTGCTTCCTGATATTCATGTATGTGCGTTTTGAATTAAGCTATGATAAATTCCATAGTAAGGGAGACCGCATCTATCGAATTATCTGCGATATCAAAACACCTACGGAAACGATGAAACCCGGCGGACCCTCCTGGGCAGTGGGTCCTCATCTCATGGGAGGTTTTCCACAGGTTGAGGCAGCCGTAAGGACAACTGATGATGAACTACTGGTGAGGAGGGGAAACGTCAAGTTCCAGGAAAAGAAATCTCTGTTCGCGGATTCTTCTTTTTTCCAGGTCTTTGATTTCAAGCTGATCAAAGGGAATCCCCGTACAGCTTTAAATGAACCACTCAATATTGTTTTTTCGGAATCTGCCGTAAAAAAATATTTCGGAAACACAGATCCGATCGGACAAACTATATTACTAACCGGTGACGGATTTACCGCCAAAGTTACCGGCGTGATGAAAGATATTCCGGAGAACTCAATGATCCAGGCAGATATGCTGGTATCGATGAATACACTGACCCGAAAATTGAATCCGAATCTGGATAATCAATGGGGAAATTATGGAAACAGAACATATGTATTACTCAAACCGGGTACCAATGCTGCCGCTTTTGAGAAACAGATACCGGCATTTCTCGAAAAGATGAATGGAACGGAGATGAAGCAGTTGAATATGTATCCCACCTTAATGCTTGAGAAATTTCCGGAAGCCTATCTGCATTCAACCCGAAACGACAGTAATTCAGGAAGCATTAAAAATGTATATATATTTTCCATCGTAGCGGTTTTTATTCTGCTGATTGCCTGCTTTAATTTTGTAAACCTTACGACTGCCCGCTCTGCAGAAAGAGCAAAGGAAGTGGGAATACGCAAAGTAGTAGGTGCCGGCAGGCGACAACTCACTGCGCAGTTTATCGGCGAATCCGTTATGATTTGTATTATTGCTTTTATTTTAACGCTTGCGACGGCAGCCCTGTTACTTCCTTCATTTAATCAGCTTGCCGGTAAAACCCTTAGTAATGGTATTTTCGACAACTGGCAATTCATTGGTTTGCTCTTTCTGGCAAGTATTGGAATTGGCCTGCTGGCCGGAATTTATCCTGCGCTGGTGCTGTCTTCCTTTAGGCCGGTCACGGTACTCAAAGGCAGATTTGCCACAGGCACCAAAGGAATATTATTGAGAAAAAGTCTGGTAATATCGCAATTCACCATTTCAATTGCACTGATCATTTCTACCATCATCGTTTATCTGCAGATGAATTTTATGCGCAGCCAGGATCTTGGGTTTTCCAAGGATCAGATGATGGTCATCAATTCCAATGGTGATCCGGCGAGGGATGCATTCATGCACGCGGTGGAAGGATTGCCGAATGTGAAATCGGTTTCGATGTCGTCCAGTGTGCCCGGCGGAGGCAATATGGGTGCCTATTCAAAAATTCAGAACGCGAAAGGAGATATGCAGATCGCTAATCTGGATCTGTATTTTGTGGACTTTGACTATCTCAAACAATTCAATATAAAAATGGCAGCCGGCCGTATGTTCTCCCGTCAATTCATGACGGATACGACCCAGGCGATGATTCTCAATGAATCAGCCGTAAAAAGTTTTCATTATAAGTCGGCACAGGATGCAGTCGGCAGGGACTTCAACCAGTGGGGAAGGCAGGGTAAAATCATTGGTGTAATAAAAGATTTTCATTTCAAATCACTTCAGGA
>Ga0206913_1076_pt1 | contig 21982 bp, 18 predicted proteins | sample Alteio_BWOrgHeat_72_FD_152942 | JGI IMG/M metagenome (GOLD analysis project Ga0206913, IMG submission 152942) | Enriched cells from forest soil in Barre Woods Harvard Forest LTER site, Petersham, Massachusetts, United States -... | ecosystem: Environmental > Terrestrial > Soil > Temperate forest >... | reverse complement strand
CTGGCCTGCGTGAACTACAGGAGAAAGAATCACTTCGTAAAATATTGACGAAGTTGCAGGAATTCAATATAAGCCAACCTCAGCAAAAGCCGCTATTACTGAAAATTTCTCCGGATCTGAGTCTTTCTCAATTGGATGACATTATTAATCTGGCTCTTGAAATCAAACTCGACGGACTGGTCGTTACAAATACAACGTTATCACGTGAAGGACTTCTATGCCCTTCCGCAGAACTGGAAAAAATTGGAAATGGAGGCCTTAGTGGGCATCCACTGCAAATAAAATCGACAGAATTCGTTCAGTATATCACAAAAAAAACTAATCATCTGATGCCCATAATAGGTTCAGGGGGAATTTTCAATATACCCGATGTAAAGGAGAAGATGGAAGCCGGTGCAGGATTGATCCAGGTTTGGACGGCATTTATTTATATAGGTCCCGGTCTGGTAAAAAAACTTCTGAAACGTTAATCTGATTTTAAAAAATCTCCATCAACGATCAATAGTTTCACTTTATTTTCCGTCCGCGAACGATGCGAACTCATGTCATCAGTGACTATGTAACTCATTCCCTGTTTTAAAATAAATTGATCCCCATTTTCCTGTTCGTTTATCACTTCGCCTTTAATGCAATACACGATATGTCCTTTCTGGCACCAGTGATCTGCTAAATATCCGGCAGAATATTCTACAATCCGGATTCTTAATCCGGGATATTCGATCGTTTGCGAAATGGATTTGCCGGTGTGGCCCTGATTTATTGTTTTCGTTAAACCGTTCCAGTCAATTATTTGAAATGAAATTTTTTTCATCCGGATAAAATTTGCCGGGTGCCGATTGACCCCGTCTTAGAATAATTTAAAAACGGCAGCGGCGGCCACGGCAGCTGTTTCCGACCGCAGGCGGTTCTCACCCAGTTCAACGGCTACAAACTGATGGCTGATTGCGTATTTTATTTCTTCATCCGTAAAATCGCCTTCCGGACCAATCAGGATAAGTTTGGAAGAAGAATTCGTTTCTATTATTTCACTCAGTTTACTTTTTTTGCCATCTTCGCAATGGGCTATGAATTTCTGATCTGCCTGCACATTCTCTACCCAGGAGTTGAAATTTTGCGGCTCATGCAAGATGGGCATCCAAACCTGTTGCGATTGGATCAACGCACTTTCCAGAATAGTCTTCATCCGGTCCATTCGGAACTGTTGTTTTTCGGTGCGTGCAGCTTTCAATGGGATAATTTCTGAAACACCAAGCTCAGTAGATTTTTCCAGGAACCATTCAAAACGACTGGCATTTTTCAACAGGGATAAAGCAATCAATACGCTGTGCTTGGTCTGTTCCTGTTTTCGTTTTTCAATAATCTGAACAATACATTTTTTTTTATTCGCTTCGCTGATTTTCGCAAGTACAGATAATCCCCTGCCGTCAGTTAAGCGTAACTCCTCTCCCGATTGCATACGCAATACCTGGACGATGTGCCGGGAAGAATTTTCATTCAGGACAAACTCCTCAGGCATCGCCGCCAGATGCGCAAAATAAAAATAGGGACTGGCCATCCAATGAAGTTAAGGAGAACAGAAAATGGTTAGAAAGGATCATCGTCGTTAAAAGGGATATCATTCATCTTACTGCCTGCCTGGATATACAATTTGGGACCACCCTGTTCCTCAGGTGGCACGGGTTTCCAGTTGCCCCCGGGTGGCAGGCCATTGAAATCCGATCCGTCGTCATCTATAAATTTCTGTATATGCAGGAGTGCGCGCAGCTTGATGGTTTCCAGGGAACCGTTCCTGTGCTTGGCAATTCGTACATGGGTTTCACCCTTATTGCTCTCGCCAAATTCATTGGCCGTAATATCATAATATTCAGGACGGTATAAAAACATAACCATATCGGCATCCTGTTCGATGGCGCCGGATTCGCGGAGATCACTCAACTGGGGCATTTTATTGCCTTCTTTTCTTTTTTCAACCTCGCGGCTTAATTGTGAAAGAGCAATAATGGGTACCTGCAATTCCTTGGCAAGCCCTTTCAGGTCCCGTGAAATTTTACTTATTTCCTGTTCCCGGTTTCCGTTTCTGTTGTCGCCTGTTCCACTCATCAGCTGCAAATAGTCAATAATAATCAGACCGACATTATGCTTATTCTTCAATCTCCTGCACTTGGCACGCAGTTCAAAAATATTCAGGGCTGCAGAGTCATCGATGAAGATGGGCGCCTGTGCCAGCCGTTGGATGCCCTTTGCATAGAGTTGTTTCATTTCATGTTCTTCCAATTTGCCACGCGAAATTTTTTCTAGCCATATTTCACTTTCAGCCGAAAGAATACGCTGCACAAGCTGGCTGGCGCTCATTTCCAGACTGAAGAAGGCAATGGGTGTTGATTTTGTAGGATGTAATGCCGCATTTCTTGCCAGGTTAAGGGCAAATGCAGTTTTACCTACCGAAGGTCGTGCAGCCAGGATGATGAGGTCGGTAGGTTGCCAGCCATAGGTTATGCGATCCAGCGAACTGAAACCGGAAGGCACTCCGGATATATCATCATTCTTGTGGCGCAGGTCCTCAATACGCTGAATGGTTTTCACCAACACGGTGTCGATGCTGTCAAAATTTTTGCGGAGGTGATTATTGGTAATTTCAAAAAGTTTGGATTCCGCATCATCCAACAAGTCAAAAACGTCAGTACTGTCTTCGTAGGAGTCGCTGATAATTTCTCCCGAAATACGGATCAGTTCGCGCTGGATAAATTTCTGCAAAATGATACGAGCATGTGCGTCTATATTGGCAGCAGATACCACTGCATTGGTCAGACGGGTGATATAGTAGGGCCCACCTGTCATTTCCAGTTCTTCCCGGAACCGGAGCTCTTCTACGACCGTGAGCATATCGATCGGCTGGCTTTTCTGAGCCAGGGATTGCATGGCCTGATAGATCCGCTGGTGACTATCGGTATAAAAACATTCCGGCTTCAGTATTTCGATGACAGTATCAAAAGCCGTTTTCTCGAGCATTATGGCACCCAATACCGCCTCTTCCAGTTCCCTGGCCTGGGGAGGTACTTTTCCATACATCATGGTGCTGATATCGATCGGTGACTTACGCCTAAATTTCCGGTCTTTGTTTAAGTTGGTGAGCTCCATGGACTATTGAATTTGTTATGCCACTATTATCGAAATGTTACCAAACGATTTCAGGAGGGCGAATATAAAGCCCATTCATCCGGCTAAATTGTGTTTTCATTTTTTTATTTTATTAAGCTCCAATGCACAGCCTTGTGAACAGGACTTACAGGTTTATCCACCTATAACGAAGGGCTATCCACAATTTAGAAAAGTTTTTCGCTTTCTACTAAAGGAAATACACACTCCCTGTGTACAAAGATTTATCTGCAAATATTTTGTTAAGTAAAAAAGAAAACATTAACAGAAAATAAAAAAATCCAGTAGCTAATTATTATCGGCTTCCCTGGTTTTTGGTGGCGTCACTGGTTTTGTTTCGGGTTTGGTTGCTGGCGCGGGTTTCGGAACTGGATGTCCGTTATTGGAATTGCGATTCCCTGCCGGCTTTCCTGTGGTCTGTGCCGGATTTACAGGGGGATGCTGTGTTGAGGCGTTGTTTGGAACGGGATGTACATTGCCCGGATTCTGATTGTATTGATTTAATCTTTTATCACTCGGGTTTGATGGCCTTGGATTATCAACCTGTTGATTATTTGCGGGTCGATTATTCGCAGACTGATTATTATTTGACGGATTCGGTGATCTTGGATTATTTGCCGGTTGATTATTCGCAGGCGGAATATTCGCAGGCGGATTGTTCACTGGCTGGTTGTTTCCGGGGCTTGAATTGGCAGGTCTTGGATTATTTACCGGCTGGTTGTTCACTGGCTGGTTGTTTCCTGGGTTTGACGTGCCAGGTCTTGGATTATTTGCCGGCTGATTATATTCCGGATTCGGGGTTGCGGGTCTCGTATTATTTACCTGTTGATTATGTTCCGGATTCGGGTTTCCAGATCTTTGATTATTTGCCGGCTGATTATATTCCGGATTCGGGTTTGCGGGTCTCGTATTATTTACCTGTTGATTATGTTCCGGATTCAGGTTTGAAGATCTTTGATTATTTGCCGGCTGATTGTATTCCGGATTCGGGTTTGCAGGTCTTTGATTATTTGCCGGCTGGTTTCCAGGATATTGGTTGGAAGGACGCACGTTATTAAAGGATTCGTACCGGGCAGGAGCCGGATTGGCTGGTCTCACAGAAGCATCCCCACGGGTAGTCTGTGTTGCGCTTACCCTAGGCTGATAGATCTGATATTGGGATCCGGAAATTCTTTCTCCGGGTGTACTGGATTGTCTTAGTTGGACCGGTGTGAAATTATTGCCACTATATCTTCTCACTTCATTTGGATCGGGGCCTGGTGCATAGGCATAACGTGTTTTATCCGTACCACTATAATTGTTAATGATTGTTGTGTTATTGATAATGGTCGTGTTCCTGCCTCCCCCGACATAATAGTTATGCCAGTTTGGATTCCCCATATACTGGCGGGGAACAAAATTCCAATAATTCGCCGGCGGATTATAACTGTTCAACGCAACGTTTACTGAAACACTAGGACCCAGCGGCGCCCATCCATAGTAATCCCCACCTCCACGCCAGCTGACCCAGGCGGGAGCCCATTCGTTGCCGGGTACCCACATCCAGCCATATCCATTTTCATAAAACCAACGACCGTAATGAAATGGTGCCCAGCCCCAATTATAATTGGAAGCCCAGGTCCACCCGGCATTCGTATAAATCCAGTTACCATTGGTAGCATAGGGCTGAAAATCCGGTCCGGCATTAGGGCTCCACACATATCCGTAACCGGGATAATTTATCCAGTTTCCATAAGGGGATAACTGATCATAAAACGACTGATATGAAACTTCTTCCACCGGAACTACTGGCGCGGGCTGATAGGAATCTGACTGTATTACAGTAGTAGGACCGCAGGAAGCGAAGAACAAGGTGGCCGACAATATAAAATAGATCTTTTTCATGTGTTAATTTTTTCTGGGTTCATCCTGTTTATTTAGAGGGAATACAGGCCTGAAAGTATATTCATTAGTAAACGATTAACAAACTTTTATAGTGTTGATGCTAAAATCCTGCCAATCAAGCCTAACGCCTAACACTTAACGCATAACGCTATGTGAACATTTTGAACTGAGAAAAAAATTTGCAACCCAAAATTGGACCGCTTTTAATCGATAAAAAGAATCATGCATTCAGCATTAAGCGTTAGGCGTTAAGCGTTAGGCGTTAAGCGTTAAGCGTTAAGCGTTAAGCGTTAGGCGTAAAAAACTATCTTTGCCTCTAAAGGCTTTCACTTCATGACCATCAGTTATAACTGGCTTTGCGATTATTTTCCCGACAACCTTTTACAAAAACCTGGTCCTGAGCTGGTTTCACGAATTCTTACTTCTGTCGGTCTTGAAGTAGAAACCCTTCATCCGTATTCTTCCGTTCACGGAGGTCTGGAAGGACTTGTTGTAGGTGAAGTGATATCCGTGGAACCTCATCCCAATGCGGATAAACTGAAAATTACCAGGGTGAATGTCGGCACCGGTGAAAGCCTTCAGATCGTTTGTGGTGCTGATAATGTCGCGTCTGATCAGAAAGTGGTAGTTGCCCTGCCAGGGACAACTCTCCACCCGGAATCAGGCGAACCACTGCAGATTAAGGCGGCGAAAATACGCGGGACGGAAAGCGTCGGAATGATATGTGCAGAAGATGAAATAGGTCTGGGAAAAAGTCATGCAGGCATACTGGTATTACCTCAAACCCTTCGTCCGGGCACGGCAGTCGCTGATTATTTCAAACCTTATTCAGATTTTATTTACGAAATCGGTCTTACACCCAACCACATGGATGCCATGAGCCATATGGGTATCGCGCGGGATATATGTGCTTTTTTATCACATCAGGACAATAAAAACTACCGGGTAAAAATACCGGGCACGACACCATTGGGTTCCGAAGAAAAGGGAAAGCAAATAAAAGTAGTACTGGAAAATCACCGGGATTGTGGCCGTTATTCCAGTCTAACGATGACGGGCATACGCATATCGGAATCACCAAAATGGATGCAGGATAAATTGAAATCCATCGGCATCCGACCGATCAATAATGTAGTGGATATCACCAATTTTATTTTGCAGGAGACCGGCCAGCCACTCCATGCCTATGACGCCAGTGAAATCAGGGGAAATCAGATCATCGTTAAAAATCTGCCAGCCGGAACTCCCTTCACCACCTTGGATGAAAAAGCCAGAAAACTCGATGCAGAGGACCTGATGATTTGTGATGCTGAGGGTCCCTTATCTATTGCAGGCGTTTTTGGAGGATTGAAAAGCGGAATAAAAAATACAAGTACCGAATTGTTCCTGGAATCTGCCTGGTTCAATCCGTCTGCTATCCGGAGAACTTCGTTCAGACACGGTTTGCGCACAGACGCTGCGATACATTTTGAAAAAGGAATGGATATCTCGGGAACCGTGGATGCACTGAAGAGAGCCGCCAGCCTGATCCGCGAATATGGAGGAGGCAGAATAAGTTCAGCTATCTCAGATATATATCCGAATCCTTTTCCTAAAGTGCAGATCCTGCTGAAATATCATTACCTGAAAAAACTCAGCGGGAAAAATTATCATTCTCTTTCTGTAAAAAATATTTTGCTTTCGCTTGGTTTTGAAATTCTGCGGGAGGGACTGGATGATCTACTGATTGCTGTCCCCTTTCATAAACCGGATGTGCAGCAACCGGCAGATCTGGTAGAAGAGATCATGCGAATAGACGGGTACGATCATATCGAGATACCTGCGAACATTAATATTTCGCCTTCCGTTGAAACCGGACGGGAAACAGCAGCCATTCAGGAGAAAGTTGCGGGATTCCTGGTGGGCAGCGGTTTTAATGAAATCTTTACAAACTCAATTACCAACAGTAATTATTTTAGTGAATCTGAACTCCGAACGACTGTCAGGATGATTAATAACCTGAGCGCTGACCTCAATATCATGCGACCCTCCCTGCTTGAAACCGGTCTGGAGAGTATTTCCTGGAATATCAATCGTAAGAATAACGACCTGCTTTTTTTTGAATTTGGAAAAACATACGAAAGCAGCCAGCCCGGAAAATATGCGGAGATTAACCATTGCTGTGTGTATATGACCGGTAATCTGCAACATGAAAGCTGGAAGGGCAAGCCAGTTCCCGTTGATTTCTATTTTTTAAAAGGAATTTGTACAGCGATTTGCGAGCTAACCGGTGTTAAAGGAGAAATTCAACGGTTAAACCATCCAAAACTAGCTGCCGGAATGGAATTCAGGCAGGGAGAAAAAATTATTTTTGTTGCAGGTGAAGTAGATGCCGCCATTTTACGGAAATTCGATATACGCCAACCGGTATTTTTTGCAGATATTTATTGGGATAATTTGCTGGATCTGATCAATGGTAACAGTGTTGTATTTTCGGAGCTACCCAAACAGGTACCTGTAAACCGTGATCTGGCACTGATTGTAGAGAAATCCCTTCCCTTCGAAACGATAGAAAAGACAATATTCAGTATAGGATTACAGAAATTGCGTAAGGTTCAATTATTCGATATTTTTGAAAGCGAGAAGCTGGGAACGGGTAAAAAGTCCATGGCCATCAGTTTCACTTTCCTGGATCATGAAAAAACGCTGACCGATAAGGAAATCGATGGAATGATGAGCCGGATTATGAAAACCGCCGAACAGGATTTGAAGGCCGAAATCAGGAAATAAGATCTATCAACCATATAAAAAATGCTTTTTCATGACACAACCGGAAATACAGTTGAAAAGAGTGCATGAAAAAATTCTGTTACTGTTGAAACAGCATCAGACTTTACAAAGAGAGAACGAACGTCTTAAAGAAGACATCAGGAAGATTCAGGCAAAGAGTGAAATACTTACCAGGGACGCTGAAAAATTCCGTCACCAGGCAGATGTATTAAAGTTGTCGGGTAGGGGTTTGGAAGATCCGGATAAAAAAATGCTTGAAAAAAGATTAAGTCAATACGTCAGGGAGATAGATAAGTGTATCGCCCTGTTGCAGGAATAATCACATTTCAGATGCGCTTTACCAGGCGCATTTTCATTTCGTCGGCTCCCTGTGATACTTCGAGGCTATAAACGCCGTAAGGAAGTTCGTCAAGACCTTCCCAATTCAGGAACTGCTGGCCGAAATCGAGCTCTTTCTGCATAATGCTGCAGATCGCGCCGCTGTCGTCCTTTAAAACTGCTTTCAATAAAGATTTCTGAGTCTGATTGATCTCTAGGCTTAGCCGATCAATGAAATTTGAGGATTTGATTTTCAGGAACATAGGTGCTGGATTTGGATACTGGAATAAGAAACGTTTACAGCGGGAACAGATTGTAAGAAAATGTAACTTTGCCCACACATCTCAACCTGCTGGTATTTTTAAAGTTAAAACAAGAATCCGAGACATGCAAGAGCTTATCCCAATTAATATCGTAATCGGCGACCGGAACTACCGTATCCGGATAAAACCGGAGGATGAAGGCGCCGTCAGGAGCACTTTAAAGACGATTAACGACAAAATCATAGAGTTCAAAACCCAGTTTGCGGGTAAAGACATGCAGGATTATGCTTCCATGGTTATATTATGGTATGCCACCCAAACCAATCCCCAATCTGGGAATAAGAGCTCTCCGGAATTTACTGCCATCCTCGATAAGCTGGAGGAACAGCTGGATAAGGTTTTGAGCTAACCTGGCCATCAGCCCTTCCGAAAAAACACTATCTTCGCAACCCATCCCCATGCGGATGATAAAAATATGATTTTGAACAATCTAAACTCAAGTTTCCATGGATTCAACCGTGTTATACATAATAATTGCTGTCATATGCCTTGCTGTTGGTGTGCTGGCGGGTAAATTTATTTTTTCAAAGGATACCCGTAAACAAGTAGAGGAAGCAAACCAACAGTCCCAAAAAATCCTTTCCGATGCCCAACTTTCTGCTGAAAACCTTAAAAAAGAAAAACTGCTCGAAGCCAAAGAACGATTTGTTCAACTGAAATCGGAACATGAAAAGGAAGTACTGGAAAGAAACCGCAGACTGGCAGATACGGAACTTCGTACAAAACAAAAAGAACAGGGGATTACCCAGCGACTGGAGTCGCTGGACAAACAGGCGAAAGAAAACGATGCCATAAAAGAGAATCTGAACCGCCAGATCGATGTAGTAAACCTTAAAAGGACCGAACTCGAAAAACATCAGGAGGAACATATCCGCAGATTGGAAAAGATTGCCGGATTAACAGGTGAAGAGGCCAAGGCACAACTTATCGAGAGTCTTAAACAGGAAGCACATACCCAGGCGTTGGCCCTCCAGCAGGAAATTATCGACGATGCCCGACAGAAAGCGAATAAGGAAGCACGTAAGATCATAATCCAAAGCATACAGCGTACAGCGGCAGAGCAGGCTATTGAAAACTCCATTACGGTCTTCAACCTGGAAAGCGATGAAATCAAGGGTCAGATCATCGGCAGGGAGGGAAGAAATATCAGGGCCCTGGAAGCCGCTACCGGGGTAGACCTGATAGTAGATGACACTCCCGAAGCCATTGTGCTTTCTTCATTTGATCCTCTTCGCCGGGAGATTGCCCGCCTTTCTTTACAACGCCTTGTAACCGATGGCCGGATTCATCCGGCGCGAATTGAAGAAGTAGTCGAAAAAACAAAGCGACAAATTGAAGAACAGGTAATCGAAATTGGGGAAAGAACCGTTATCGAACTGGGTATTCATGGTTTGCATAAAGAACTTGTCCGCATCGTCGGTAAAATGCGTTTCCGTTCTTCGTATGGTCAGAACCTGCTGATGCATAGCCGGGAAGTTGCCAATCTGTGCGCCATTATGGCTTCAGAACTTGGCCTGAATCCCAAGCTGGCTAAGCGGGCCGGATTATTACACGATATCGGTAAGGTTCCCGATGAGGAAACAGAACTGAGCCATGCCCTGCTGGGTATGAAGATTGCTGAAAAATATGGTGAGAACCCGGCCGTTGTGAATGCCATTGGCGCCCATCATGATGAGGTAGAGATGCAATTCGTGATAGCTCCCATTATACAGGCCTGTGATGCGATCAGCGGTGCCCGCCCCGGGGCTCGTCGTGAAATCATGCAACAATATATTCAGCGGATCAAGGACCTTGAAAACCTGGCTCTTACTTATCCGGGGGTGGAAAAGGCATACGCGATACAGGCAGGTCGTGAACTGAGAGTCATCGTGGAATCGGATCGTGTTACGGACGGAGACAGTGATAAACTAAGCTTCGAAATTGCCCAGAAAATACAAACTGAGATGACATATCCGGGCCAGATCAAAGTAACCGTCATCCGTGAAAAGCGCGCCGTCAACGTCGCCCGGTAGGACACCAACATTAGTTTTTGATTTTAGCTGAAAGCTTGTTACTTTTGCATCCCAAAAATCATGTTATGAACGCTGCTATAGCATTTGTCCAGGAACAGTATAATATAAAGAAGGAAGTCCCTAAGTTTAAGGCAGGTGATAATGTAACCGTGAACTATAAAATCCTGGAGGGAAATAAAGAACGTATCCAGGGATTTAAAGGAGACGTGATCAAGCGACAGGGTGTGGGTCTGACGGCGACATTTACAGTAAGAAAGATTTCTGATGCTGTCGGAGTAGAAAGAACATTTCCGGCTTTTTCTCCCAATATCGAATCAATCATTGTCAATAAGGTAGGAAGGGTTCGTCGGGCGAAACTGTATTTTCAGAGGGATCGCAGTGGTAAGAGCGCACGTATCAAGGAAAAAAGACAGGTATCTTAAAATAAATCAAGTGTTAATCGTGAAGCGGAAGGGAAACCATCCGCTTTTTTTATTGCCAATAGTTTATCTTTAGGCCTTAAAAAATAAGCATATGTTTAGTCAATTTTTGCAATGTTTATTCCTTTTGTCTGCACCAGGAGGTTCCGAATGGATCCTGATTATTCTGGCGGTGTTAATATTGTTCGGCGGAAGAAAAATTCCCGAATTCATGAAGGGACTTGGCCGCGGAATGCGTGAATTCAACGATGCCAAAAATAATGTGAAGAAGGAATTTGAAGATGGCCTGAATGAAACACCAAAATCTAATACGCCGTCTTCCACTACTACCACTACTAATCAACCTTAGGAATCTGTCATCCCAGGATGGCTGTTTCAACCATTTATTGTTTTCTTTTACTTCCATATATGATTATCAGGAGGCCCTGAATGAGGGTACCTTGTCCTGCCGGGATGCGGTTTCGCATTATCTCGAAAGGATCAGACGTCTTTCCTATCTCAATGCCTTTGTACAGGTATATGACACAGAGGCCTTTGAAACGGCCGATCGATTGGATATTGAGCGAATGTCAGGAAATAAACGCGGCCGGCTTCATGGAGTCATAATAGGGATAAAGGATGTCATCTGTTTTAAGGATCATCCCGTAACCGCGGGATCTCATATCCTGGATGGATTCCATTCACTATATCATGCTACTGCAATTGAAAGGCTCCTTGAAGAAGGAGCCATTATTATTGGTCACCTGAACTGCGACGAATTTGCAATGGGCTCCAGTAATGAAAATGCCCCGGTTTATGGACGCGTAAAAAATGCACTGGACCTGGAGAAAGTGCCTGGTGGATCCTCTGGCGGCTCTGCGGTGGCCGTTCAGGCCTCATTATGCATGCTTTCCCTGGGTAGTGACACCGGCGGCTCTATACGGCAGCCCGCAGATTTCTGCGGGATTATCGGCTTAAAACCGACCTATGGACGAATCTCCCGGTACGGATTGATTGCCTATGCTTCTTCCTTCGATCAGATAGGGATTTTTGGCAGAAATATATCTGATATTGCTGTTTTACTGGAAGTTATATCTGGTTTTGATCCCCGTGATGCCACTTCTTCCAAACAATCCGTGCCTTCTTATGCCGAAGGCTTAACTCTCAACGCTCAACGCCTAGCGGTTAACGGTCAACAACCAGCGTTCAACCGACAACGGATCGCAGTTCTGAAAGAAACCCTCAGTCACCCCTCGCTGGATCCTGAAATCAGGAATAAAATCACCGAATTTTTATCAGACCTCCGTTTAAAGGGTCATGAAGTAGTGGAAATCTCTTTTGACCTCCTGGACTATATTGTTCCTGCCTACTATATCTTAACAACGGCTGAAGCCTCTTCCAACCTCTCCCGCTTTGACGGCGTGCGTTATGGATATAGGACCACTTATAAGGAAGCGGGATTTCCGGAATTTTATTTAAAAACCCGGTCAGAAGGTTTTGGAAAAGAAGTAAAACGAAGGATCCTGCTCGGAACCTTTGTGCTGAGTGCCGGTTATTATGAGGCTTATTTTAGCAGAGCCCAAAAAGTACGAAAAATTTTAACAGAACGTACCAATTTGATTTTCAATGAATTTGACCTAATTCTTAGTCCCACGGTTCCCACCACGGCATTTAAAACGGGTGAAAAATCTTCAGATCCCGTAGCCATGTATCTCGCTGATTTATACACAGTTTACGCCAATCTGGTCGGTATTCCCGGCATTTCATTACCTCTTTTTACCCACACAAACGGCATGCCTTTTGGTATCCAGGCTATGACAAACCAGTTTCGTGAACTATCTTTATTGCAGTTCTCCCACGAGCTCATGCAGCAATATAAGTCCTACGAGATTCCGACTTTATGAAAACCGGATACTTCTGACCACTTTCCGGTAACTATCAATCCGCGATCCATCCCTTGAAAAATTTATGATCGGATTTCCCGAATCATAAATCTTTAAGCATTAAAAGATGAAAAGACTTTTATTGTTGGGCGTTGCTTTGATACTGACCGTGAACGTTACCCACGCGAATGCCCTGAAAGTTGACAAAACTTTCGTAGCCCTGTACATGCCGATCGATACCAGTAACGTCAAAAACGGCTTTAACAGCCTTTTTCTGGCCAGTGTAAACGGTTCTAACGGTGCCAGATTAAATCCCCGCGCAATCAATTTTGTTCAGGATTTCATGATCCGGAACCAGGAGGAAATGGATGAAATGAAATCCTGGGGAAGACCCTATTTTGACCTGATTGATGGTATTCTTGCCCAATACGGCCTGCCTACACAACTTAAATATCTGGCTGTTATCGAATCCAACCTGAAACCAACCGCTCTTTCATCTGTAGGTGCCGCCGGCCCCTGGCAGCTGATGCCGACTACCGCGCGCCTGTTAGGTCTGAAAGTAAACCATAAGGTAGATGAACGAAAGAATTATACCAAGAGCACAAAGGCTGCTGCCATTTATCTGCGCGATTTGTATACCGAACTGGGAGACTGGCTATTGGTCATTGCCGCATATAACGGCGGGACGGGAAATGTTTATCGGGCGATGAAAAAAAGCCACAGTAGGGATTTCTGGAATCTCCAATATTACCTTCCAGCTGAATCCAGGAATCACGTTAAAAAATTTATTGGCACCCAGTATACCTTCGAAGGACAGGGAAGTGTTACCACCCTGACCAAAGATGAAGCAACGGATCAGCTTTCGGGATCTTCCATGTATGTCTTTACCCGGAAACTGAATAAGGACGAATCTAATGCTGCAATTACTTTAAATATTTCCGGTAAATATATTTCCACCGTCATTTCCAAGTACATCCTGATGGACGGACTGGAATTCAATCGATACAATCCGGACTTCGATAAGGTGATGGCAAGTGCCAATAATAGTTATGATTTGAAATTGCCAGCCGATAAAATGGACCTTTTTGTTTCCAATAAATATCAGATATTGAATGAATCGGTTCAGCGTTTGCTTGCAAATGATGAAACAGTGAACGATGGCAAAATGATTGCAAATAAATAATTCCGTCAGGTATATTTATAACCCGTTACGCTCCGGTGTGACGGGTTTTTTATTATTCTTTCAAAAGCGGCTACTTTCAACAGGCATTCCTCATACTCTTTTTCCGGATCACTGCTAAATGTAATACCGGAACCTGCAAAATATGCCAGGTACTGATGGGCGCGATTATAAAGCAGGCTTCGGATTACGACATTGAAATCAAAATCCCGGTTCGGTTTTACATAACCCAAAGCCCCTGAAAACAGTCCGCGTTTGGATTTCTCATACTGCTCAATCAATTCAAGAACACGTTTTTTGGGGGCTCCGGTCATCGAACCCATGGGAAATGTCTGTGCGACCATATCAGTCCAATACAAATCCGATCTTGGTTTACCCATGATCGTTGAAATCATCTGGTGCACTTGCGGAAAACTGTAGATGCCAAATAATTCCGACACATACACCGTATCCGTTTCACATATTTTAGAGAGATCATTTCGCACCAGGTCCACCACCATAACATTCTCGGCTCTGTCTTTTTCGCTCTCGGCTAATGTGTTTCGGAGCAACTCGTCATGCGCCGCATCTCCCAGGTCTCTGGCAGCAGTACCCTTTATGGGCTGCGATAAAATGTGATCGCCTCTTCTTTTTAAAAACCGTTCCGGACTGGCGCAAAGCAGAAAATGATCATCTGCCGAATAATAAGCCGAGAAGGGACTGGGTGAAATACTGGCGAGGGCACGATACAATTCCAGGGGATCCAGATTGGCTGATTCTGCAAAAAATTCCTGGCAGTAATTTATTTCATAACAGTCGCCGAGTAAAATATGCTGCCGAAGTTTTTCGATCACGCGCAGGTATTCTTCTTTGGACATCCGGTTTTGTATGGTCAGCTGGGCAGGTGTATTTTTTTTCGCAACGGAAGACGCGTTTTTTATTTCTTCCCATATTACATGATGATGGCTTCCGAATAATCCGATCTGAATTTCGTGTTGAAATATAAGCAGGATGGTGTCGGGAACAAAAAAGAAAAGATCAGGAAATAAAATCTGATCTGGAAGTGCGGAGGGAACATTTTCCGTTTCCGATTTCATGTCAAATGAAAAATGCCCGAACAGCCAGTCTTCCTGTTCGAGGGAAAATGCTTTTAGTTTATCAAATGCGCCACCTGCATTTGTTTCTAACCGGGCGCGTTCACCCACGGCCATCAGGCACTCAAAGTTATTTTCAGGAGAAGGATATAACTGGTTGTCTAAAAAAGCAAAGGTATTAAACCGGGCTGACCAATTTAATACCTGTTGTTTTATGTTATACAGATCAGAAAAAGGAAAAGATACAAATTGGCGCTTGGCCATGCCTGTTAGCCTTGTTAGAAATCTTCTTCTTCTTCATCGAATCCATTGTCGTTGAAGAGATCCATATTTTTAAATTCATCATCCAGCCCCAGTTCATCATCATCAGCCTTGGCGGCTTTTTTCCCTCCCGGTGCCACTTTTTTAGTTTTGGATTTCGGAACGTCGAATTCATCGAAGTCAGGATCCCATTCCTCATCTTCTTCTACTTTGTCCCATTCATCTACCTCATCTTCACCTTCAACATCTTCATCGTCGTCATCTTCATCCGACTTTTTCTTTGTTTTGGATGCGGTTGCCTTGGGGCCTTTCTTAGCAGTGGATTTAGGAGTGTCCATTTCCTCATCATCCTCATCGTCATCATCTTCTTCTTTTGCTTTTTTAGAAGAGGGTTTTGCAACGGGTTTCGATGAAGCAGGTCCGGATTTTTTCGAATCCTTGTTCTCCTTATCAGATTTTGGTGCCATATTCCAATAAGATTAGATTGTAAAATTTCAGCGAAGTTTTTAAACCTCCAAATTTTTTTCGAAAGAATTTGCGATTGGACCTGCAGACTATTGTTTTTCTATCAATTGATCCCTTCCAGGCCCATTCGAAATATATGAAACATTAACTTTCAGATAGCTATCTATAAAAGAAATATATGTTTTCATTTCTTCAGGCAGCGAATGAATGTCTTTTATTGTCGTAATATCCTTTTTCCAGCCCTCAAAAGTGGAAAGTACCGGTTCTATCGGTTGTTGCAACATCTGAAAAGGCACTTCTTCGGACTCCAAACCCGCAATCCTGTATTTGGTGCACATACTCAGCTTTTCAAAATCATCCAACACATCTGCTTTGGTCATTACCAGTTTAGTGACGCCGTTGATCATACAGGCATAACGCAAAGCTACCAGATCGATCCAGCCGCAGCGTCTGGGCCTTCCGGTAGTCGCCCCAAATTCGCTTCCCGCTTTACGCAGCCGGTCACCGGTTTCATTTTCCAGTTCTGTCGGAAACGGGCCGCCCCCAACACGCGTGCAATAGGCTTTTGTTACTCCGATGACTTCACGAATATGTTGCGGCGCCACGCCAAGCCCTGTGCATACACCGGCAGAAATGGTATTTGATGAAGTTACAAACGGAAATGTTCCAAAATCCACATCGAGCATACTACCCTGAGCTCCTTCTGCAAGCACTTTTTTCCCCTGGCTGAGTTTTTCGTTAATAAAATATTCGCCCGCTACTATTTTAAAATCACGCATAAATTCAAGCGCTTCAAAAAATTCTTCTTCCATTGCAGAAACGTCCTCCTCGAAATGCAGACCATCCAGGAGCTTTTGGTGTTTCTGTCGTAGACTGGTATAGTGGGCCTTAAAGTTCTTATCGAGCAGGTCGCCGACCCGCAAACCATTCCGGCCGGTCTTATCCATGTAAGCAGGCCCGATTCCCTTCAGCGTGGAACCAATTTTTTCATTACCCTTTGAAATTTCAGAAGCCTTGTCCAGCGCCCGGTGTGTTGGCAGAATGATATGGGTACGCTGTGCTATGTACAGATTCCGATAATAGTCAATACCAAAAGATTTTACCGTTTCACATTCCTTTTTGAAAGTCACCGGATCGAGTACAACGCCATTACCAATCAGGTTGATGGACTGCTCATGAAAAATGCCGGATGGAATTTGATGCAGAACAACTTTCTTGTCGTTCACATATAAAGTATGTCCGGCGTTAGGACCTCCCTGAAAACGCGCTATCATGTCATAACGTGGAGCAAAATAATCTACAATTTTACCTTTCCCTTCATCACCCCATTGCAATCCGAGAATAACATCAATCATCCGTGCGATTTTTTAAGCCGGGCAAAAGTAATTGTTAATTGTTAATTGTCAATTGTCAATGATTTTTTATTATCACTGCCATATTCAAAACAATTATCAATTATCAATTAACAATTGACAATTGACAAATACTACCTTGGCGTTTCCGCAACCTCCGTGTCAAACCTGTCAACCGAATGGATTCCATTCAACTGTTTTAAGCGCTTTACCAGTTCTTCAAGCTCTTCTTTGTCATGTACATACACTTTAATGCTGCCTTCAAATAATCCTTCTTTGGCTTCTACCGTCAGGGCATTGATATTTATACGCAGTTCACCTGAAATCAGGTTGGTAATTTTATTGATCACTCCAACATCATCCAGCCCGATGATTCGTACCCCCGTTAGGAATGATATTTCCTTATTCTTTGCCCATTTTGTCTTCACCACCCGATGTCCGTAATTGGATAGCAACCGGGTAGCATTCGGACAATTCGTACGATGTATGGTAAGACCTTTCCCGGTGGTAACGAATCCAAATACGTCATCGCCCGGAATCGGTTTACAGCAATTCGCCAGCGTATACACAATTTTATCGCTGCTTTCACCAAATATAATGAGCTCAGTATCCTTTCTCTGACTTGGTGTGAAACTGACTTCGGACTTTGTTTCCAATAGTGGCTTAGGCGGTTTGGGTGGCTCCAATCGATCACCCAATAAGTGAAATTCTTTCAGTTCTTTCAGATCGATCGTTTTCACCGCCACCTGATAAAAAAAATCGAGCGCAGAATTTAGTTTATAATAATTTACGAGTGTGTCTGTATTGTACTGGTTATAAGCAGCGCCAAAGTTCTCCAGTTTTTTCTGGACCATGTATTTGCCTTCATCCGCGATATGACGTTTTTCTTCCTTGAGCGCATCTTTCACTTTGCTTTTCGCCTTGGCTGTAACAACATAATTGATCCAGTCTTCTGTAGGCCTTTGTTTACTCGATGTTATGATCTCTACCTGGTCTCCGCTTCGCAGTTTATGACTGATCGGAACCAGTTTGTGATTTACTTTTGCGCCGATTGTCTGTTCTCCGATTTTACTGTGAATCGAGAATGCGAAATCGAGGGCCGTGGATCCAAGCGGAAGCATTTTTACATCCCCTTTGGGAGTGTATACATAAATATCTTCTGCCAGGAAACTGGTTTTGAAATCCTGGAGGAAATTGATCGAATCATTGTCTTCCATGGTCAGCACTTCACGAATTTGCTGGAACCATTTATCAAAACGGCTCTCATCACTGGCTCCTTCTTTATATTTCCAATGAGCCGCCAGGCCCTTTTCCGCGATTTCATTCATGCGCTTGGAACGGATCTGTATTTCCACCCATTTACCCTGCGGACCCATCACGGTTGTATGCAGTGCTTCGTAACCATTCGACTTGGGATTACTCAGCCAGTCGCGTAATCGTTCCGGAGATGGAGTGTATTCATCTGTGATGATTGAATAAACTTTCCAGCAATCGGCTTTTTCTCTTTCCGGAGGTGAATTGATGATGATCCGGATGGCAAAGAGGTCGTAAACTTCTTCAAATGAGACGCCCTTTTTCCTCATTTTTGTCCATATGGAGTGAATACTTTTAGGGCGACCGTGAATTTCAAAATCAAATTGTGCATTGTCCATTTGTTCCCGCAGAGGTTTGATAAACTCATTGATATATCGGGACCGTTCACGTTTGGTCTCCGCCAGTTTGCGCGCAATTTCTTTATATTCTTCCGGCTCGAGGTATTTCATGGCCAGGTCCTCGAGTTCAGTCTTGATATTGTAGAGGCCCATACGATGGGCCAGAGGTGCAAACACGTATACTGTTTCAGAAGCAATTTTAAGTTGCTTCTCACGCTTCATGTAGTCGAGCGTGCGCATATTATGGAGACGATCTGCCAGTTTGATCAGGATCACCCTCGGATCATCGGTGAGTGTGAGCAGAATCTTTTTGAAATTTTCTGCCTGCTGAGAGGCATTTACATCAATGACGTTGGAAATTTTTGTGAGTCCATCCACGATACGCGCTATTTCATTACCGAAATCCCGCTCTATATCCTCCAGGCTGATATCAGTATCTTCTACCACGTCATGCAAAAGAGCACAAATAGTTGACCTGACGCCAAGGCCGATCTCTTCCACACAGATCTGACCGACAGCCAGCGGATGAAGGATATAGGGTTCTCCGCTTTTGCGACGCATTGTTTTATGTGCTTCAGCTGCCATTTCAAATGCGTCCCGTACATGCTCCTTATCACCGGCCTTCAATTTCGGTTTCAGAGAACGTAAAAGGGCCCGGTATTCCCTCAGAATCAATCTTTTTTCCTGCTCCTCAGTTAAATTATACTTCGGAATAGCCGCTACTGTCTCCATTCTTACGAATTTACGAATAAAACCTCAAGGCTTTGTCTTGAGGTTTAGCCTGCAGCCCAACCCAAAAGCCTAAAATTCATATGAAATGCAGGAATTTGAAATTGATATTTATCAATGCTACCGTAGACGAGGTACTAAACTTACTTTTAATCCGATTTTCACTATTTTCGCGTTCCTTAATTACTCTGGATATCCAGACGGCTTTGGACATTAAGCGTTAGGCGTTGAGCTTTAAGCGTTAAGCGTTAAGCGTTAGGCGTTAAGCTTTAATCGTGAAGGCGGGTGTGGCGAAATTGGCAGACGTATCAGACTTAGGATCTGACGCCGTAAGGCATGTAGGTTCGAGTCCTATCACCCGCACGAAAAAACCCTTCTTTGGAAGGGTTTTTTTTATAGAATTATATGCTGTATATCTGCACATTATACGCTTTCAATCTGCATTAAGCCTTGTGCCTTCAGCCCCACGCTTATAAAGTAGCCATATCGATCACAAAACGGTACCTCACATCGCCCTTTACCATCCGTTCATAAGCCGGATGTATATTTTTTATGTCTATGATTTCTATATCGGAAACTATATCGTGTTCTGCACAGTAGTCAAGCATTTCCTGGGTTTCAGGCAATCCGCCGATACCCGATCCGGAAACACTTTTCCTGCCGCCCATCAGGGCGAAAGCGGGAATGAGGTGCGGTTCGGGCGGCGCTCCGACGCAGATATGAGTTCCGTTCGTAGCAAGCAGGGAGAGATAAAATGACATATCATGTTTGGCTGAGACGGTATCGAGGATAAAATCAAAAGTTTCTTTTACGGCCTCAACCTGGGCAGAATCGGAAGTAAGGACAAATTTGTGAGCTCCCAGTGCCCTTGCATCTTTTTCCTTGGAAGGAGAAGTGCTTAAAACGGTTACTTCGGCGCCAAAGGAAACTCCAAATTTTACACCCATATGGCCCAATCCTCCCAGCCCCAGAACGGCCAGTTTATGACCCTTCCCGACCTTCCAGTATCGCAGCGGAGAATAGGTTGTGATGCCCGCACACAGGAGCGGGGCGACCGCAGCCAATGATAATTTCTCGGATACGTGAAGTACAAAATCTTCATGAACTACGATATTATTTGAATAGCCCCCATAGGTGGGGCTGCCATCTTTGTTCCGACCGTTATAGGTCGGCACAGATCCGTTCAGGCAATATTGTTCCAGTCCCTTTTTACAGTTTTTACATTCCCTGCAGGAATCAACCAGGCAGCCAACGCCTGCCAAATCCCCTTTCTTGAATTTTTTTACACGGGCTCCGGTTTGAATAACCTTTCCAACTATTTCGTGACCGGGAACCATCGGGAAAATCCCGGGAAACCAGTCGTTGCGGATCTGATGTAAATCAGAATGGCAGACACCACAATAAATAATCTCCAGCTGAACATCATCCGGGCCGACATCCCTTCTCTCAAAATTCCACGGCGCCAGATTGGATTCGACCGTTTGAGCTGCATATCCTTTTGTTTGAATCATAACTATAATAATGTTTTGTGTAACTATTCAGTTTTCCCTAACACACACGGCCGGCCTTTTGTTTTGAACTATTGTAAAATAGCGGAAATGAATACATTGACCCCTGGGTTCTGGTTTTTTCCGCCATAAAACGGGTGACCATCAAACGAGTAAACACAATTCTGAAATTGCTTTACGCCGGAGGTCTCACGCTTTACGCTTTTTTCGTAGTTTTGCAGCCCGTTTCTAAAAGGCGTTTTTTACCCGCCGTTCAGAAACACCTCTAAAAAATATTATATGAGCACGGTTACCAGAGAGAATATCGGTCTACTGAATGATAAGATCATCGTAAAGATTGAAAAAAGCGACTACCTCCCGTCATTTGAAAAATCCCTGAAGGATTATGGTAAAAAGGCCAATATACCAGGGTTTCGAAAGGGGATGGTGCCCACCAGCCTCATCAAGAAGATGTATGGCAACTCTGTTTTCACGGATGAAGTGTTGAAAACGGTTGAGAAAAAATTGACAGACTATATGAGCACCGAACAGCTGGAAATATTCGCCCAACCCCTTCCCCTTCCTGAAAATGATGCCAGCAAGATCAATTTTGTGCAACCCGATGATTATTCATTTGCATTTGAAGTGGGCCTGAAACCAGCTTTTACGCTGCCCGATCTTTCGTCGCTTACACCTACCCGTTATCAAATCTTGGTTACCGATGAAATGCTGAATGATGAGATCGACAGGCTTCGCCAGAAAAACGGAACCATGACCGAACCAGGTATTGTTACGGGAGATGAGAATGTACTGAATGCCAGTTTCCAGGAAGCAGATGCCAATGGTCATGTTTTGGAGGGTAGCCAGCCAAAAGACAATTCCCTGCTGGTAAAATATTTTGCAGTTGATTTCCGTCCTGCGTTGCTGGGCAAAAAAGATGGAGATGAATTGACAGTTCAGCTGCTGACTGCATTTGAAGAAAAAGAAAGAAACTGGATCCTGCAGGATCTTGGTTTGGACAAGGAAAGCCACACGGATGC
>Ga0206913_1075_pt1 | contig 22175 bp, 11 predicted proteins | sample Alteio_BWOrgHeat_72_FD_152942 | JGI IMG/M metagenome (GOLD analysis project Ga0206913, IMG submission 152942) | Enriched cells from forest soil in Barre Woods Harvard Forest LTER site, Petersham, Massachusetts, United States -... | ecosystem: Environmental > Terrestrial > Soil > Temperate forest >... | reverse complement strand
TCAAATTTCCGATGGGGAAAACGACGATCAACCTGGCGCCGGCGGACGTGAAGAAGGAGGGGCCGAGTTTTGATCTGCCGATCGCGCTGGGCATCCTGGCGGCGAGCGAGCAACTGGAGACGGATCAACTGGACCATTTTGTGGCGGTGGGTGAACTGGCGTTGACGGGGGCTATCCGCTCGGTGAGGGGTATGTTGCCGATTGCGTTGCACGCGAAGGCGTCGGGCAAGACGGGATTGCTCGTGCCGGTGGAAAATGCGGCGGAAGCGGCGGTGGTGAAGGGGTTGAACGTGATTCCCATCCAAAATCTCCGGGAAGCGGCGCAATTTCTGGAGGGGGAAATCCGCATCAGCCCGGCGAAGGTGGATATCGTGAAGCTCTTCGAGCATGTGCCGGATGAGGAGCATGATTTTTCCGAGGTGAAAGGGCAGGAGAACGTGAAGCGCGCGCTGGAGATCGCCGCGGCGGGCGGGCATAACGTGATTCTCATCGGTCCGCCGGGCACGGGGAAATCGATGCTGGCGAAGCGGCTGGCCACCATTCTGCCGCCCTTGACGCTGGAGGAAGCGCTGGAGACGACGAAGATCCACAGCATCACGGGCCTGCTGAAACCGGGCCAGGCGCTGGTGACCGTGCGGCCGTTTCGCGCGCCGCATCACACGGCGAGCGACGCGGGGTTGCTGGGCGGAAATATCAATCCGACGCCAGGCGAAATTTCACTGGCGCACAATGGCGTTTTATTTTTGGACGAATTGCCGGAGTTCAAGCGGAGCGTGCTGGAGACCATGCGCCAGCCGTTGGAGGACGGAAAGGTGACGATTTCGCGGGCGGCGGGCACGATGACGTTTCCATCCCAGGCGATGCTGGTGGCGGCGATGAATCCCACAGGTTTCGTTGCCATTTTGTGAGTTCTTCAGAAGATGGCATGTATGAGTATGTTATGTCGATTGTATCGCCCGTAAGGGTAATCTTTTCGACGATGCTTTCGATGATTTTCCGTTTTTCCTCCTGACCCAATTTCGGCCAGCGGCGGTGTAAATTGGTGGCCTCTGCGAGAACTTCCTCCGCTGAAATCTGGTGCATTTCAATGGCATCCACCTCGGCTTGGAGCCTTGGCAGTTCGGCGGTGAGCGCCTTCTCTTGGGCTTCCAGCGGTTTGTAAATATTCCCAAAACCATCGGGGGTAATCTGGTCTGCGAGGTACAATTGGTACGTCTTTTTCATTTCGGATCGGACCTTCTCAATCTGCCGGGTGTGGGACTCAAGCTGGGCCTTCCTGTCCGTCAGGTTCTGGTTGGCCTTTTCGAGGTGTCCCTTGATCTTGTCCTGCGAGACGAAGAAACTGTGCAATTCATCATGGAAAATACCATCAATGTCCTCCATGGGTATTTTGTTCCGGCATTTGGGGCAGACGTACTTGGGGGAGCGGGAAAAGACATACATCCGCTGCCCGCAGCCGCAGAAGAGGATTCCGGCAAAGAGATGTACCGGCTTGCGTCCCAGGGGCCGCTGTTCCTTACGCGCGTCGAGAGCGTCATTGCATTCTTTCCACAGTTCTTCGGATACGATGGGTTCGACGGGGGAATATACCCACTCAGAGTCCGGCTTCATATTGAGCTTGCCGCTTTCGTCCCTGAATGTGTGATTGGAGCGGTACAGGCCCTTGCCGGTGGTGTCTTGAAGGAGTCTCACCACTGTCGTATCGGTAAACTCGCTGCCGTTTCGGGTGCGATATCCAGACTTGTTGAGCATGCTCGCTACGCTCTTTTTGCGCTTGTGCTTGGAAAAGAGTTCGTACATGAGTTTGCGGATTGGAGCCTCAACCGGATTCACCACCAATTTATTCTCCTTCCACATGAAGCCGAAAGGAGCTGCGCCTCCAAGGCTCTTACCGAGCTTGGCGCGAATCTTAATCGAGGCTTTTACGCGGTCGGCGATCTCCTCCCGCTCCCACTGCGCCATCGCTGCAATCATGGTATAGAAAAGGCGGCCAGCGGGGGATGACGTGTCGATCTTCTCCTGGAGCGAAATCATGTCTGCACCGTGCTTGCGGAATATGTCGGAGAACGCCAAAAGTTCCTTCGTGTTTCTCGCGAGCCGGGCGAGCTTTGAGAAGATGAGGCCAGTGATGTGGCCACGCGCCAAGTCGGCCATCATTCGCTTGGCCTCGGGCTGCTCCATGACCGTCTTACCGGAGACGCCCGCGAGGTCATATACCTCCACCACCGTCCAATTGTTGAACTTGGCGTACTCGCGAGCGCGCTGTTCGTGGTGCTGGGGGCTCTCGCCTTTGGCTTGGTCCTCGGTGGAAACGCGTATCCAGATGCCCACCCTCTTTTTCAAGGCACTATTTTCCTTCATACACTACTTCATATCAAAAAACGTAATGACGAGGCAAGAAAAAACGTAGCCATTTTGTGTAAAAATGATAACAATTTGCTCATGCTTAAAAAGCAATTGTTGTCCGAAAGAGATTTGGCATCGCTTGCCATGAGCCTGCGCAAGAAGGCTGGCAAGAGCCGTGCCGAGGCCGGACGGGAACTGGGCGTCTCGCACGTCTCCATCCACCGAGCGGAAGAGAATCCGGAAGTCAGTCTCTTGAAGCTTCGTATTCGCATGATCGAGGCGTATTCGTCTTTTAAAGTGACGGGCCCGGTTTTCCATCTGGTGCGTAAGTAGTCATCGTTTTCTGGTGTCTTTCATTGACTCAGCAATGGCCTGGATGGCCGCTTCCTCAGTGGAAACTTTCGCCTGCGAGCGCCTAACTTTATACCCCCGGCTCATTCTCACAGGCTTCGCAGAAGGCTCAACTGGCAACTCTTTTAAGTATTCGATGAACGCTTCAGGTTGGAAGTACCCCACCCGCGCTGAGAGTTCTGGGCTGACAGTTTTCGAAACCAACCCTTCGATCTTTCGGAGCTTCCGTTTGTCGGAGCATATCATAGCCATTTGTGGAATCCCACCCTTCAGGCATCTCGCTATTTTCTCTGCCTCGTTGGATTCAGTATTGGTGAAAGAAACTTCACAGGCGATGGAGAGGCCATCACGTTCCAGCCACACGTCGATGCTGGCCGCGCCGTCGAGAACCGGTTTCTCAATGATGCGGTGGAATCCGAGTTTTTCAGCTTCGTCCCGGATGCGTTTCTGGACGGCCTGATGCTCCGCGCCGCCGCGGCCTTGTTCCTGCGTTATCGGCTCGGACTGTTCAATGATGGCCGGTGCCACTGGCTTTAGTGGGGCCGACTTTAAAATTTCGGACAGAGGTGGGGGTATTTCACTCTTTGATTCGGGTGTCGAAACGGGCAACGGAGGGGGGACATTCTCCGCTGCCCTGGCCGGCTCGGGCTTGGGAACAATCGGTGGCGTTTTTCCGGCGGCTGGTTCGGACGATGAAACACTGCCGAGAGATTTGGCAAGCATCGCCTCCACCTCCGCTCGTGGCGTACCATATTTCTTCCTCGAAGCAGTAATGACCTCCTCTCGCCGTCTTGCCGCTTCGGTGGCATCCAGTTGCGAGGGTGATGTGACGTACAAGTTGAAATCAAAATCGCTACGCTCAACTCGGCAGATTGCCTGCCCGGTTTCCAGATTGCGCAAATCCTTTGCATCGAAATATGAAAAGCCTTCGGTCAATTTCTTGGCGTCTTCATCACCTACCCGGAAAACGATCCGCGTGTAGGGGTGCGTCATGACGGCGCTTGCCACCTCGGGGCTCTGCTGCAACTGGTGCAACTCATGATGCGCGAGCGTGAGGCCGATGCGGTACTTCCGCGCTCCGGAGAGGGTTTCCGCCATACTCGGCGTAATGAAGTTGGCGAACTCGTCGATGAAGATGTTGAAAAGTCGCCGTGATTCCGCCTGCTGCGCCTGCCGACTCATGGCAATCTGCTGGAACTTCGAGACCAGCAAGGTTCCCAAAAGTTGTGAGTTTTCTTTTCCTAATATCCCCTCGGACAGTTTAGCCAAAAGGATCTTCCTGGTATCCATGATGTGCGCGAAGTCGAGCCGGTTCTCCGGCTGCGACACCATGTACCGAATCGTTTTTTGGGCGAGGAAGATGTCGAGACGGGTGAGAATAGAACCGATGGATTTTTGGATGGAAGGTAGATGTAAGAGGCTTTTTTGCCAAAAATATACAACTTCGGAATCTTTCACGGATTTGAGAAATTGGTTGCGGAAGGATGGTTCGATGAGAAACCTGCGTAAATCGGAGATGGTGCCGCGTCTGTCACACTCCAAAAAGGCCAAGATGGCGTTTTGCAACACACTATTCATCTGGTCACCCCATGAAGTTGAGAGCCGCCGGAATGTTGCCACGAGATCGGATGCCAGTAGATTCTTTTCTAATTCGGAATGCGCAGACAGGATGTTGAATCCAATTGAGTACTCAGGATCGGCCGGATTGATATATATCACGTCGTCAATCCGCCCTTGCGGGATGATTTCCAGGATGCGCTCGATCAGATCGCCGTGGGGGTCCAAGACGGCGATGCCTTCGCCATTCTCAATACTTTGCTTAATAAGGTTAAAAAGCAGGGTGGACTTGCCGGTACCAGATGCGCCGATGACATGTGTATGCCGGACGCGCTGGTCTGGGGTCAGTCTCACCTCAGTCACTTCGCCCGCATGCTCATTGATTCCGAGCAGTAAGCCGTCTTCGTGACGCCCAATGAATGGTACTGTTCTGGTCTTCGACGTCTGTCGTTGAAAAGTGGGAGAACGCACGGCGCTCGACGGCAGGTGAACGAAGCCCATTAATTCGTCGCTATTAAGTAGCATTCCCGACCGCCGCGACTGTCTGGCGAGTACGTCATTAATATGATCCTGTGCTGGATATTTCGAATTGCGAAGCGGAATGAGTTCATTGCCGCTTGGATGGGCGAACACATGTAGAGAGCCGCCGATGTCCCGTCCCAATTGGACGATCCGCTCGGAATCGACCGAACAAACCATGATCCGAACTACGGCGGCAAACAGGGGCTTGGCGACCTTCCTTTCCGCCGCACCGAGAAGTTCCGGCCTATTGGCGAAAAACGGTTTTCCCACCTGGTCTGTTACCGATTTTAAAATGCTTTCAGTCCAGGATCCGCGGACGGGCTGGAACAGCACCTGAAACAGTGCAAGTTCACCGGCCCGCAGTTCGGACATGGCGCCGACGATGCCGACAAAAAGGATCAAGTTTGCCGCCAGTCAACGGCAGCATGAATTCACGTTCGAGGCCGAACTCGACGGCCAGAGCGTCGCTTTCAGCGGTTGCCTCCATAGCTGATTGCAGAGCAGCTTCAATCGGAAGGAACACGGCTTCGGGAAAGAATGCCTGCAACTGGCGACGGACCAATGAAGCATCCGTTTCAGCGGCGACAAACTGCGCTATAGTCTTTTTTTGGGTACCCATGAGTTCAAAAGCAATGGGCTCGTGGCACAGAGAAAGATTTGCCAAGAATTGCTCGAACGTTTCCCGCGAGGCATCGAGTTTGTCAGGTAGCGATGACTGAAGTTCTACCAAAGTACCACGTACCAGTGCATTCGGCTCGGGTTCCTCCTGGGGCTTTTGGGTGGCTGGCGCTCCGCATTTATCACCCAATTTTTCGCTCAGTTTCTGAACGAGGGAGCTTAAACGCGTCGGTTTTCGACCATCATCAATGGAAGTTGTGGCAGGGAGGTAGTGTCTGACGAAAGGAACAAAGGGCGGTTCGGGGTATACCGGCTTGGCATACACCTGCCAACCGCGCCCGCGCATCTCCCAGCGGTGAAATTGATCGCTCAGTTGTTTATCAATTCCAGCCATGACGGGTCATTTTTTGGTCTGGGACGGTTCCACGACGGTTGGCCGATACAGTTCGCTCAAAAGTGGGCTGTATTCGTTGAAGCGAATCAATTTAATGCCCTTAGCGCCGGTCATTTCCTCGACTTTCGCCTTTACAACCGCATTCACTGTATCGCAGTACATGAGCCGGGTGTCATGGCGGTAGTATGTTTCCTTGCGAAACCATGCCTCGTACGCGGAACCAAGGACGGGCGTCTTGATGAGGGCTGCGTCGAGGTCTCGCAGTCCCATAGCAACGGCATTACGCATGATGTACAAGGCAGCAACAAGGAGGACTACAAGAATGAATGGAAACATGACTACCCCCGTGACGCCGAACATGTAACCAAAAAAATATAATCCTCCAAACGCAGCGGCACAAATGGCGATCAAAAGAAAGAGAAGTTCAGACAGCTTCACCTCAGCCGGAATCTGGGCGAATCGGCATGAGAAAAAGAAAGCCGTTCCGAAGGGTGCGGCACAGATGTCGAATACCAGTCGTTCGCGCGTCATCCGCAGGTATTCGCGCTTGGCGGAGAGAATTCCGCCCTCGGGGAAATCGACATAGTTTATATCGAGCCCTGGAACCTCTCGGCCCTTAAGCTCTGCCTCGATTGCTGTATAGAACTCCTTGGTTGACTGGGTGAAACCGGGAACCAGAGAGTACCAATGTTCGATGACATCCGCTTTTTTTGGCCCAAATATCCCAAACATATTTCTCCTTTTATCTCCATTTTCTCGAAAGGGCGATGAGGCAGGCACCGCAGAGGAGGGAAATGTAGGCACCATACGTCATCACCCGGAACAGATCGTTTCCCAGCTTTACGTACCAGTATATTGCGGCCAAATATGGGGTCATGCCGGTAAGCGGGCCAACAATACTGACACTTCGTTTACTTAAAATGGTAATGACCGATATGGCACTCAAAAGTGGAATGAGCCACAACGAGAGTTTGCCGCCGCCATCTTTTTGTAGGTCAAAGCCCGAGATGAGAGCACCAAAAATGGTTGCCCAGGGCAAGAAAAAACTCACGCCCAGGCCCAGGGCGCAGATGCCGATTGAATATCTCTTGGAGTCGCTGTTGGTTTGGCTTTCCAGAGCAGGCGTCGTCGCTGCGGATGCCGGGTCCGATTTTATAGTTATCTCATCGCCCATAACGGTTTTTGTTGATTGTTTCTTTACGAAACCCCGTTGGACATTCCTTGAAGACAAGCCCTTTGATGAGGCCCGGAGCAAGGGGAGAATATGAGTTGCGGACACTGCCGCAAGAAAATTAATAGCTAGTTCAAATTGCTGTCCAAGTAGAACCGCTCTTGCTCTGCCACAAAGGCTCCAAGTCAGGGTCATCAATGGCAGCTTTCTTCACTTCTTGTTCATCAATTTCCATCGCCCGCTTGAACCATGTTTCAGCATCAGGACACCTGCCGGTCTGACAACAATAGCAGGCGAGATTGCATGGAATAATCCAGACCTTTGGGAACTTCTCTGCCGCTGGCAACAAGAAGTCAAACGCTTCATTTGTGCGCTTCATTTCATGCAAGGCAAAGGAGCGGTTTATCCAACCTTCTGGAATCGACGGATCGACGTTGACGATTGAATTGGAAATTTCCCTGCATTCTTCCCATTTTTTGAATTCCGCATAAACCCACACCCTTCGCAGCAGTACCTCTGGATGAGCCTTCCATTCTGAGGGGACTTGCTCCAATTCTTCATTGGCTGACAATGGAACCCCAAGCTCAAGCCATCCGTCAGCGGCATCAATCTGCCGGCAAATATCTAGTGGCAATTTGAGGGTCATCGGCATATGGAAAAATAAACATTTTGAATACCGTATCATGATGGGCCGTTTAAAGCTATATATAGGCTCTCGACGTAATTGCCTAATAGATGACGCGCTAACGCGTCGCCCTTATTTCCCCAGCCGGAGTAAAGTTTGTACCGAGACCCCAAGCACTTTAGCGGATTTAATGATGACATCTCTACCTGCCAGTTTGCCGGTCTTCTCCCAATAGGCCCAGGTCGATTGGGGAACACCGGTCATTTCTGCAAGCTCGTCTTGGGACAGCCCGCGCTCCTTCCGGAGATGGAGCAGCCATGCTCCGTAGGAATCGCGCCGTGTTTTCGGTTTTCTGCCCATGAAAGCATCATAAAACGGGCTCGGAAAATTGTTGCAAATTACCAATACATTGGTAAAAATACCTCCGCAAAAATCAGGCAGGCCCGCTCTGGCTGCATAAACTCAAATTAAAAGGAAAAAATATGATGTTTCTCTGCATTCTCTTCATCCCGCCAATATATTTCATTGCCCGCAAAAGGTGGGGCGGCTTCATCCTCAACTCCATTCTCTACGGCATTGCCTGCCTGTGCATCCTGAGCATGATCGGCATCTGGATTGCACCGGTGTTCTGGATACTGGCCGTTGGTCATGCGAGCTTCACATATCGCAAAGAGATGGCTGTCAAACACGTCGAACTGCTCGCCACCAAGATGGCCGAGAAGATGCAGCAGAACAAACAGCCGTGAAATTAGGAATCATCATGAAAAAGACTACCCAATTCGTTCTGCTCTGCATATCCGCTGTGGCATTAACCGGCTGCTTCACCGACAACGGCTCATTTCCAAAGCCATCCGCCAATTTTACACCCAAGCAAACGTATGCCGTGGGCTACGACAAGCTTTGGAACGGGATTTTAGACACTCTTGACAAGAACCGTATCACCACGGTTGGCTTGGACAAGGCATCAGGCGTCATACAGACCGATTATATCGCCGGCCCCGGCCAATTCATGATCGTGGCCGCGCAGAGTACGCGCTACAAATATAGCATCACGCTGCGGAACGAAGCCGATGGTTCGGTCAGGATGAACGTCGTTTGCAAGGTCGAAAGCTCCATGAGTGGTAGTGCCGGAAGCCAATGGAGGGATGTGACCCCGTCAAACGCCGCGCTTACCACGAAGCTGGAAACGTGGCTGTACGAGCAGATTGAACAGGATATCAAGTGAGGATGCAAAAAACCCATAAAATTGGTAGCGCACCTCGCGTTCATTGAGTCCCCAATAATTTTCCAGTCCTTGAGGTGGTGAAAAATATTCTCACGAATGGTTTCATGAGAATCTGAAATTGCATCGCAAAATTCCAAGACAGGTCTTTTGAATTTATGGGGAAAATCGGCAATTTATAATGAGAAACAAATTTTTCCCGGGACCACCTTGCACAAATATTATTAATGATAATTACGCTAAAAATCAGATTTTTGAATTAATTCCTTGTAAGTTTTTCAAGACGAGCGTAGAACAGTTCGTATTCAGCAGATGCAGGCAGAAAGCCTGCTAAATCAGAGGGTTGGGTATGTTAAATTCAGGAAAACGTATTTTGGGTAAACAGCTAATGTGTCTCCAAGGCTGGCGGGTGAGGACTATTTTCAATCAAGTTCACATAAAGGTCTCCTTCGATTGTTTTGTTTTTATGAAATTTGCTTCTTATTTTAGTCTTATTTTTGTCTGTGGCATTTTAAACCTCCCGGCGCAGCAAACAACCACCTCTCCAAATTCGCCAGGCACAGATCAGGCTGACGTTCCTGCTCCAACCGCGTATCACGTCGTTGACCAAGGAGCGAATCAAAAGGTTTGGCAACGTGAGGTGTACGAAAAAATGTCAGATGGAACGGTTGTCACGCATCTTCGCAAATACACGGAAGTCGCTTCAGGCTTGAGCTATCAAAAAAATGGACAATGGGCGGACTCGCGAGAAGAGATCGATATTCAAGCCGATGGCACCGCTGCCGCCACTCAAGGACAGCACCAGGTCTATTTTCCCGCTGACATCTATGAGGGAAAGATTCGCTCCGTTACGCCTGATGGCTTGTCATTGAGTAGTCAGCCCGTCGCCCTCGCCTATGATGACGGCGATAACACCGTGGTCATCGCCGTCTTGACCAACTCTGTCGGCCAGTTGCTCAACACCAATCAAGCCATCTATCCGGACGCTTTCTACGGCATCAAAGCGGATGTGCTATACAATTACAAACGAGGTGGTTTTGAACAGGACATCGTCCTGCATCAGCAACCGCCGTCTCCCGAGAGCCTCGGCCTCAATCCCGCCACCACAAAATTACAGGTTCTTACTGAGTTCTTTAATCCGCCCACGCCCGTTGAGCAATCCTCAACCGCTGATGCTCAAACTGGCCTCCCAGACACTACCTTGAAATTTGGCAGCGCTACCTTCGGCCACGGTCACGCTTTTTTGATCGATGATGTGTCACCCGCCGCACCCGTCAAGCCGTCCGCGCGCATTCCGGTCTACAAAACCTGGCTAAACCTCCAAGGCCGAACCTTCTTGATTGAATCCGTGCCCTATCGGCGAGTTTCCGCCCAATTGCAAAGGTTGCCCTTGTCCGCCAGCGTTGCATCGCCAAAGAATTTTCGTCAAGTGCGCACCGCAACGTCTCTTGCGCCCGCTTCAACCAGTCAGGCCGCTGCCAATTCCGGTCGTATCTCGGCTCATTACCAATTGCCGCCCGCCCGTCTGGTTACTTCTCAGGCCTGCAAAGCCCGATTCTCCCGCATGTCTTCGCTTCATCCAACCGGTCTGGTCTTGGATTATGTCACCATCAATTCGGGTGAAACCGATTTCACCTTTAAAGGCGACCTCACTTATTATGTCAGCGGCGATTATGGTCTGTCCGGCACCACTACCATAGAAGGTGGAGCCGTGATCAAATTAGATGGCAACGGCGAGCTGTTCACCGATTCGTCAGCCACCCCCTTCAATTGCAAGACCAGTCCCTATCGTCCGGCCATCTTTACGTCATATAACGATGATTCAGTCGGAGAAGCCATCAGTGGCTCCAGCGGCAGCCCGAGTTACACGGATGTGAACTATTATCTGGACCTAAATGGGTCCGGCTGCGTTTTGAAGAACGTCCGGTTTGCCTACACTTTGAACGCCATTTATTCAGAAAACCCAGAAAACGTCGATGTCTGGGATTCCCAATTTGTTAATATGGATATCGTCATTACTTTTGTCGGAGATGGAAGTCTCAGTTTGCACAATGTTTTGATGGGAAATGTCCAGTTGGGTGCCGATCAGCCCATTGAATTCAACGGTGCCGGTTCACTTTTGGCGGAACAATGCACCTTTGACGGTGAAGGCGGTCTGATTTACTCAGATGCGGTAAGCTATGATATCACGGCCTGTTTTACCAATTGCGTGATGGGATTGGCTGGCGAAACAACCACTGTTTCAACACAAAATGTGGCGGTTATATACGGTGGCTCGTATAAGACCAATTTCCAATCCGTCGGTGCCGGCAATTATTATCTGGCGACCAACAGCCTCTACCGCAATGTCGGCACCACCAACATCAGCCCCGCCTTGCTTGCTGAAATACGCCAAAAAACCACTTATCCGCCGGTTATTTATTCTGATATTGTACTCGCAACCAACCTCAGCCTTCCCCCACAGGCGCAACGTGACACTAATACACCTGATTTGGGTTATCATTATGACCCTCTTGATTATGCTTTCACCGGAGTTGAAATCAGCAACAACGTGGCGCTTAATCTAACGACAGGAACCGCAGCGACCTGGTATCAAGGTGATTCAGCTGTCGGTCTGCGATTGGATGGTGGTTCAAATTTTTCCATTACGGGTACCGCAGATAACCTCTGTCGGTTCACTGAATATTCTTACGTTCAGGAAGGCGCTGACACCCCGGGCGGAAGCCTCGGTCTCCTATTCAATGGCGGCAGTTCGGTAAATCAGCCGCAAGTAAACGCCCGATTCACACAGTGGTTTGGGATGGGTTTTGTCGGCAACCTTATAGATGACAGAAATCATTATGGCATTGGCAATTTTTGGAATTGCGAATTTTATGCCAACACGATTACCTCCTACTCTGCTTCCAGTTTTTTCACAAACTGCTTTTTCTTCAGGTATTTTGCCGCATATTATGGTTCCTCGCCTCATTTTAACTACCAGAATTGCACGTTTTATGACGGTGCGTTCGCGTCTGCCGCCTCCGGCACGATTGAAAATACGGCTTTCGACGGTACTGACCTGGCGTTTTTTGGTGCCACCACCAATAATTATAACGCATACAATACCAATAATTTAGATTGGCAGTCCTACGCCTACTATTCGCCGACGCGCGGAACGGTGGGCACAGGTTTCAGTTCGCACGACGTGCCGGTGGGTGATTTCAATTGGCAAACAAACCGATTTGGAAATTACTACCAGCCGGTGAATTCCACACTGATCGATCAAGGTGGCGTTTCAGCAGCTTCACAGGGTCTCTATCATTTCACCACGCAGACGAGCCAAGTGAAGGAAGCCAATTCCATGGTAGACATTGGATATCACTACGTGGCAGTGGATTCCAATGGGGTTCCGATCAGTACACCGGGAGACGGCACTCCGGATTACCAGGCCGATGCCAATGGAAACGGCGTGGTGGACAGTGGCGAAACTCCTTGGACGCTGGGAATCGTCACCCAGCCACAGAGTACCAACGTGGCTCAGGGTCAAAATGCCATATTCTCGGTTTTAGCTGGTGGAATTGGGCCAATTTCCTACCAATGGACATCGAACGGCATCAGCGTTTCCGGGGCAAACTTTGCGAACTATACCAATTTTGTCGTCCAAACGAACGCCTCTTACGCCGTCATTGTCAATAACACGACCGCCAGCGTGACCAGTTCAATCGCTGTGCTGAACGTGACCTATCCGCTTTCGCTGGCCAGTTCTCCGGGCGATCAATCCGTGATTGCCGGCACCAACGTCAGTTTCAGCGTCGGGGTCAATGGCAATTTTCTCGTTTATCAATGGTTCGCCAATGGCGTTGCGATGGCCAACGGTTTGCATATTTCCGGCGCCACCGGAAGCACAGTCACCATCTCCAATGTGATGGCGTCTGATGCAGGCGGCTATTACGCCTTAGTCACGAATCTGTTCGGCAGCGTCACCAGTGGCACCGCAATGCTCACCGTCATCACAAATCCCGCCATAACGGTGATGCCAACCAATAAAATTGCGATACAGTCCGATGACGTTACATTCGACGCGGGCGCGGTCGGCTTTGGGCTCAGCTACCAATGGTGGCTGACGAACGGATTAGTGACCAATGCCATTCCCGGAGCAACGAGTGCCAGCTACACCAAACTGGTAGTGCAAACGAATGATGCCGGGGAGTATGCATTGATCGTTACGAATATTGCGGGTAGTACCAATGTCAGTGCCAGCCTGACAGTTTTGGTTCCGCCTTGGATCAGTCAGCAACCGGTCAATGTGCTCACCAATCAGGGAAGTAACGCCTCGTTCGCAATCACGGCTACTGGAACTCCGAATCTTTCCTATCAATGGTTCAAAAACGGTACGAATGCCATTTCCTGGGCCACGAATGCGTCCATGACCCTCACCAACGTTCAAGCCACCGATGCTGCCGGCTACACCGTTCTGGTGACGAATGTCGCCGGAACGAATTTCAGTGCCTGGGCCTGGCTGTCAATCCAACTGACGGGCGGAACGACGACGAACGGATTTGGCGGAGGCAGTGCTCCTTCGGCCAGCGCCACGGTATCCATGATATCGCCGACCAACGCCACGGCAGCGAACCCCGCCATCTTCATGTACGGTCCTCCGATTTCCATCCGGGCCAGCGCCACCAGCACGTACAGTTACATCACCAACGTGACGTTTTACTACACGAACGTCGGCACCAGTTTCATGGTCGCTGGAACAGCGATACCGGGAGCTAATTCCAAATTTGCCTTGGCTTGGACCAATGCGCTGCCCGGAACCAATATTGTCCATGCCGTTGCGTGGGATGTAAACGGATCGAGCAATACTTCCCCGAATGTCTATGTCATCATGGCCGTCAAGCCAGCCATTTATCCCGGGCCGGGCACTAACGTCGTCTGGACGGAGGGGGCCAGTGGCATGAACATCTCCTTTAGTGGGGCAATCACCAATGATGGCCAACCTGATTTTTATGCGCCTGACATCCAGTGGAGCGTGTCCCCGTCTGCATCGATTTCCGGCCCCAACACTCTGACGCCGCAGGTCAATTTCCCCACCAACGGCCAATATTCATTGCAACTCCAAGTGGACAACGGCTACGCCACCAACGTCCAGCCCTGCACCGTCAACATTCGGCGTCGCCCCCAGGTTTCTTTCAGTACATTCACGAACAATCAACTTTTCATCCTCGGTGCCCCGGTCGTACTGAAAGTCACGACCCTCCCATACTTTCCTGACACCGCAATCGCAAGCGTCACATTCTACAGCAACAACGTCGTTTTAGGCTCCGGCATTCGGAGTGTGAACAACACATTCACCTATCTATGGAGCAATCCGCCGCTGTGGACGAACCTTGTCACGGCCGTGGCGACCGATGATTTTGGATTGAGTTCGACAACGAGCGTCAGCGTTGTCATCGCTCCACCTTTGGCCGTGCAGTTCCTTTCGCCGATCAGTGGCCAATTATACGTCGATTCACCAACGAACGTCATGTTGGCCGCCCAAGCTATCAGCTATATCGGGTCTCCGATCACGAGCCTGAATTTTACCCTCGGCTCAACCAATTTAGGGGCAGGCACCCTGACGACCAATAGTGACTACCAACTTCTCTGGCAGTTGGTGACGAATGGAGGCTATACCATAACGGTACACGCGGCAGACGGGGCCGGTGACACAGCGACGAACGTCGTGACGATCACCGTCAACGCTATGCCGCTCATCCATATCGTTTATCCGACAAATATTCAGAGCTTTGTTGCGACTACAAACATTCCCATCACAGCTGTGACGTTCGACCCTGACGGTACGATCACCAATGTTTCATTTTACAGCGTGACCAATCTGCCGTTTGCGGTCACACAGCAGAATCCGACCAATTTCACTCTAGTCTGGTCCAATCGTACCGCCGGCTATTACCCCGTCGTCGCCGTGGCGACGGACAATCACGGTGCTCAAAGTGCTTCGCAGATTTGCGTGTTTAAGGTCACTCCCACTAATGGCATGCCGGGCATAACGCTCACCAGTCCGACCAACGGCAACGGCTTCATTGACGGTTCCGACATCACCATTGCCGCCGACGCGACCGCCGGCAGTGTGCCCATCACCAACGTGGAATTCTTTGTGAACGGGCAAAGCATTGGGAGCGATACTGAGGCGCCCTATGATATAAAGGAATGCTGCTGGAAACCGGGAACGTATTCACTACTAGCAATTGCCAGCGACAGTTTGGGCAGCCAAGTCATGTCCACCAATGTTATCATTACCATCTCCAATGAGCCTCCCATATCTTCGAGTGGTTTTTGGGACCCAACGTTTGGACCAATAATGTTGCAATATTGTACGAACGTTCTCGGCCCGCCAGCTGTAGGACCAGGGTTTGATTTGACTCCGGGATTAGTTTCAATTGGCCAAACGATAGCCATAGCAAATACTTTTGGAGTATTTGAAGTAACCGAAGGAACCAATTGGGCCGAATCGCCATTTCCAGATGCTTTAGGGGGAAAGCCAAATCTTGATTATAATGACATACCGTATTTAACACTTTTAGCTGATGGTACAAACATATATGCATTTGGCCCAACAAATCAACCAGGGGGGAGTGAAGCCGATTTGAGCGGCGTAGGTTATAGACTTCTCAAACAGATGGGGAACTCATTCACTTGGTTCGGAAATGACCTGTACTCAGGTTTCCTCAACACGCAAAGGCTTCTGGGGATCCTTGATGTTGGCGGTGACCTATATGTTTGCGGTGACTTTACGAGTGCCGGCGCATCTGACACCAATGTTAAATATATAGCAAAGCTCGATCGAACAAACAATGTATGGATTTCTGTTGGCAACGGATTGAATGCTCCAGTATACACAATGGCGGCGATTGGGAATAGCCTTTACATTGGAGGAGCTTTTACAAACGCCGGGGGTAATACAAATATAAGCTATATTGCTCGCTTGGCGGGCAATGTCTGGACGAATTTGGGCTCTGGGGTGTCAATCCGTCCTCCCTATACCAATGAAACTATTAGAAACGATATACCCATTGTTCCCGTTAAAACTCTCGCTGTGTGCGGTAGCAATTTATATGTGGGTGGCCAATTCACGATTGCCGGGGGCGATACCAATGCCCATGGAGTAGCAGTTTGGGATGGTATTCATTGGGGAACAATGAATGGAGGCCCGGGAATAAATACCGTACATTTGATTAATGAAGAAAGCCCTGCCTATGATTGGCCTCCAGTGAATGTTGAAACAATTTCCGCGCGTGGCAATCGAGTTTTTGTTGGCGGCGATTTTAGTTACGTTTTAAATGGTCAAACGCAAAACACGGTGACCGTTGATCTCGTAGATGTTGATCCTTACCCGTATGAACAGTCAATTGTAGTTTCAAATGACGATGGAAATGTTGTCCCTTCTGGCGGCATTGCCGCTGCCACATGGGAAGAATCTGATCATAAATGGCACTGGGATGGTCTGGGTGGTGGTATTTTTCAAGGTGAGGTAAGCGGATCTTTGATTGTACCAGGGACAAGCTCAGATAGCTATGATCTATATATTGCTGGCTACTTTTTAACGGTCGGGCAGGATATTGCCTCGGAGGGCCTTGCGCGCTGGCGAGTGGGGTATCCATTGCCGCCCGGCCTGCCAAGCGTCGTAATAACCAATCCGGTTAATGCTTCGATTTACACAAATATCAGCGGAGCGATAACGATTACGGCGCTAGTATCTTCGTATACCAGTATTGATGAGGTCAATTTTTACGCAAACGGACAAATAGTGGATTCTGGAGGGCCTAGTGGTGGTGGCTCCTATAGTCTGAGTTGGACACCTTCTTATGGTTTAAGCCTGCTGACTGCTTCGGCTGTTGATCACACCGGTGCTCAAGGAAACTCTGCTCCGGTTTTGATAAATGTCATCAACACAAATTCCACCGTTATCGCTTCCAATGATATGTATGTGGTGTCAATGAATAATGGGCCGACCCCATTGAATGTTTTGGCGAATGACCATTCAACTGTCGCCGGTAAGCTACGCGTGGTCAATGCGTTCATGGTTCAAGGCAGCGCTGGTACCGTGGCTGTCAGCCATGACAACAGCGCCATTGTGTATACCCCGAGGACGGATGCCTATGGCACGGATGTCTTGGCATATTCCGTCGCCGACGGCACGAGCACCAATTCCGCGTACGTCACCGTTCAGGTTCGCGCCACGCCGTATGTGGAGATCACCCAGCCTTCCACCCCGGCCGAAATTCGGACCAATCCTCCTGGAATTTGGTCGTCCACTATCAGCGGCAGTGCGTTTGGATACGGCGCTTCCATCACGAACGTCGACCTGTACGTCAATGGGGCCAAACTTTCTTCTACCAGCAGCTCCACCTTCAGTTTCCCATGGACTACCAACGTCTCCGGAGTTTACACGTTCGATGCGGTCGCCTTTGACGCGAATGGCAACACAAACGTGTCGTCCGGCGTGACCCTCATCACATTTAATTCAACCAATAACGCTGTCGCCCAGATCAATAATCTGCCTCAAACCAGCGATGGTCTGGATGGCGTGGTTCCCACGGTCGTGCGCCAGGGCCTGTTCGACCTGGCCGGCGTTGCGGAAGCCAATGGCTCGACCAATGGCGTGCTCTATCAAGTTCTGGTCCATCCGCCGGATGATCCCTATACCGTGATCGCCAATGTCACACCCAATGCCGATGCGGGAGGTTTCCATGAGAACGGTAGCCTTAGCGATCTCGGCGTCCTCGACCTTTCAAGCGTTCCCAACGGCGTTTACGATTTGGAGCTGGTCGTTTACGGCGGCGGAACTACAGCCAGCGCCATTAACCGCTTTGCGCTCGACAGCTCGTTAAAAATCGGACAATTCAGTTTCAGCGAGCAGGATGTGTCCATTCCAGTAAATGGGATTCCGCTCACAGTTACGCGGACGTACAATTCGCTAAACCCGCTGTCGTCCGATTTCGGGTATGGTTGGACCTTTGCCGTGAACAGCATGGACGTGGAGTTATATGAGCAACGCATGGATCTTCAGCTCAACAGCGACAACGCACCGTTTGCTGACGACGAAACCCTGCCGCAAACTGTCAGCGTCCGCACTGGCGGCAGTTGGGATGTGACGCTCACGTTGCCAGATGGCCGACGCGCCACCTTTCCGTTTGATCCCAACGGCTCAACGCCGACTCTCTTTGCCCAATGGGATACACCGCCTGACCTCGGCAACACGACCTTACAAATGATCGGAAACAGTCAAATCAACATGGTTGTTGGCGGACTCGGTGTGCCAACCTGGGCTGATAGCGATTTGAGCATTGGGAATGCTCCATTTGAAAATCATGACGTGCAGGGCTGGATTTTGACCACGCCGGATGGCACGAAATACAAGATTACCCGCGGAAACGGGAACGATGTCATCTACGAAGACCCCGACAATGCCGCTTCCTATTTGAGCGCTCAAGTCTATGGGCCGCCGCAACTGACGGAAATTGACCAGCGCAACGGCAATGTAATCAAAATCGCTACTAACAGCGTTGCCTTCTATACCAATAATGCGTCCAATCCGACGAGGGCGCTTAATTTTGCTCGCGATGGCTCGGGTCGCATCACTGCCGTTTATGATCCCAACGGCGGCACCAACGGTTTGCCGGTGGCCCAATACGTCTATAACCAAGACAACGGCAACCTAATTTTCGTGCTCAAACTGATGGATCGCACCGCCGGCACGTACGCCACAAACTCGTACCGGTATGACAATCCCGACTTCCCGCACTACATCACCTCGATTCAAAATGCGAACGGCGTGCCAGTGGCCGAAAACTTCTACGATGATTCAGGGAAGCTTACCGCCATCCAGGACGCCAACGGCAATCTAACGAAATTCATCCACAGCACCACCAACAACACCGACATCATCATTGACCGGCTGGCACACATCAACACGTACGTTTACGATCTGCAAGGGAATGTCATCATCCAAACGAACCAGCTTGGCCAGGTCATGACGATGGCCTATGACTCCAACAACAATAAAACTAACGAGGTGACCTATTTGGGCAACGTGCCGTATGCGACGAATAATTATACGTACAATGGAAACCATCAGGTGTTGGTTTCCACTGATCCACTGGGACATACCAACTCGAGTACGTACGACAATTTTGGCAATATTTTGACGAGTACGGATGCCAATGGCAATTCCACCGCCAACACCTATGACAGCGGCGGCAATCTCATCCAGACCGTCGATGCCTTGGGCCATGGTACGACCAATTTCTATAATGGAGACCTGCTCGGCGGGTCAATAAACGCCATTGGCACCGTCACCACCAATTATTACGATGGCACCGAAAATCTCATTTCCACGGCCACGCTGGACGCGTCAGGCAATATCTTGAGCAGCAATAGCTTTACCTATGATGGCGATGCCAACCGCCTCACCTCGACCGTTTGGCGCCGGGCAGGTGGTTCTTGGATTAGTGCCACGACCACCAATGTTTACGATGCGATGAACCGGGTGGTGCAGACCCTCAATCCGGATGGCGGCTCAAGTGCCATTTTCTATGATCCCACCGGCAAACAGCAGTCCACCGTCGATCCCTTGGGCCATACCACGAGCTACGTTTATGACGGTCTTGGCCGACTCGTCCAGACTGTGTACGCGGATAGCACAACTGAATCATCTGCATACGATTCAAACGGCAATCGCACCAACAGCATTGATCGTGGCGGCAACTCCAATACGTACGTGTACGATGCGTTGAACAGGCTGGTCGAGACAATCTACGCGGATGGAGCGACTAATTCGACGTTTTATGACGGCGTTGGGCACACGGCGCAAACCATTGATGCTTTAGGCCATGTCACGGCATACGGCTACGATCTTGCCGGTAGGCGTTTGGTGGTAACGAATGCTCTCTTTCAGGTTACGAGCAACACCTACGATGCGACTGGCAACCAGATCACTTTCACCGATGCCAATGGTCACTCAACGACCAATGTTTATGATGCGCTGAACCGGCAGATTCAAGTGCAGTACGCGGATGGCACCACGAACGAAACTGTGTACGACGCCGACGGTCGCAAAGTTGCTACCACAAATCAGGACGGCATTGTGACCTTGTTTGGCTACGACGGTTCCGGCCGGTTGACTTCCGTGACGAATGCGGTTAATAAAGCGGAACAGATGGTGACGCGCTATCAATACGACGAAGACGGCAACCAGACGCTCCAGATCGACGGGCTGGGACGGACGAACAGCTTCGGGTATGACAGCCAGGGGCGGCGTATCTGGCACAAGATGCCCACGAACAGCTTGATCGAGAAATTCAGCTATGACTTGGCCGGGAACGAGGTCTTGGCCACCAATTTCAACGGGGCAATCATCACCAATCAATACGATGCGAACAACCGGCTGACCAATGTCAGTTCGGCTGGCTACAACGTGGCCTACGCTTACACCGCTACCGGGCAGCGGCAGACGATGATTGATCCCAGTGGAACCAATACCTATTCTTACGATAATCGTGACCGATTGCTGACCAGAACCGAGCAATGGAATCAAGGGGCGGTGATGACGCTCCATTATACATACAATGCCATTGGCGGAGTATCGAACCTCTGGTCAAGCACAACTGGCGGCGTCAACAATGTCTATCAGTACGACTCCTTGAATCGCCTGACCAACGTGCTGGCCGGCGGCAACAGTGTGGCCGGCTACAACTACGATCTGGCTGGGAATCTGCAAGCACTCCACTACGACAACAGCGTGACCAACCTGTGCCAATACGATTCGCTGAATCGATTGACCAATTTGGTCTGGAAGACCAGTGGAACGCCCATCGCCAGCTTTGCCTATCAGTTAGGCTTGACCGGGGTGCGGGTGGGCTTGACCGAAACCAACAATGGAGCCAGCCATGTATATACCTGGAACTACGATAAACTTTATCGGCTAACGAATGAAACGATCAGTGTGTTGGGAACGGCGGGATACGGCTACGATATGGTCGGCAATCGGACAAGTCGTGCGTCAACCATCAGCGGCCTGACGGCAGCCAGCTACAGCTATAACACAAACGATTGGCTGAACGGCGACACCTATGATTTGAACGGAAACACCCTCGCTCATGCGGGAACGAACTACCAATACGATGTGATGAACCGGCTGACGAACATGAACAGCGGTTCTGTGGTAGTGGGATACGATGGTGATGGAAACCGGGTGTTGAAGATTGTGGGCACGATCACAAACTATTATCTGGTGGATGGCATGAACCCTAGCGGGTATGCACAGGTATTGGAAGAACATCAGGGTGCAACCTTGAGCCGGGCATACAACTACGGGATGGATTTGATCAGCCAGATTCAGCCGGGAACCATGACAAACTACTATGGCTTTGATGGACATGGGAGCGTGAGATTCCTGACCGGAGTGAATGGAGCGATCACTGATACATACGTTTATGATGCGTATGGGACTATTATTGCGAGCACTCGAACAACGGCAAATAATTACCTGTACTCAGGCCAGCAATTTGATGTGGATCTGGGGTTGTATTATAATCGAGCACGGTATTTGAACACGGATCTGGGAAGATTTTGGTCAAGCGATAGCTATGAAGGCAATGCTGAAGATCCACAGAGTTTACACAAATACCTTTATTGCCAAGCAGACTCAATTAACCATGATGATCCTAGCGGGCATGACATCGGCGACATATTGATGATTGCTGATATGTTTAGCGGCCTCGATTCTTTCGTTTCCATAGTGAACGCAGCAAAAGAAGCGATCTTACCCCGGAAAACTCTAACGGTAAATATGGTTTCAATGTATATTCCATCCGGAGATAGTCTAACATTAGCAGGCGCGAGAAGTTATATTGCAAATGCGAATGAAATATATTCTCAAGCAGGAATCAAACTAGAGCTCGGGGGGTGGTATTCTTGGAACGATAGAATAACTTACGACATGTGTAGCGGCGGGTATAGTCTTCTAATGAAAACTACTTCTTCCGGCGATAGCCTTGCTTTAAGTGAAAACACAGCAAATGATGAGCCAAACTGGGCATCAATTGCGCAAGGCCATAGTCTAACGGGAACGACAGGATATTTCACGGATGAATTCGAAGATGATGAAACCCACACTCCTATTAAATTTACCCGAGGTATCGCCGCCAGACCGGGCATGAGCAAAAATTATTGGCCAACATTTTTTATAGCAATGAGTCACGCCACACCATCCTCGCCGGTATTTTCTCACGAAATAGGTCATAACCTTGGCCTCGATGACGAACCTTTTGACGGGCCGCCATATGGACAGAATGCAAACCTTATGCAAGGCGGGGAAGGCGTAATGTTA
>Ga0206913_1074_pt1 | contig 22679 bp, 17 predicted proteins | sample Alteio_BWOrgHeat_72_FD_152942 | JGI IMG/M metagenome (GOLD analysis project Ga0206913, IMG submission 152942) | Enriched cells from forest soil in Barre Woods Harvard Forest LTER site, Petersham, Massachusetts, United States -... | ecosystem: Environmental > Terrestrial > Soil > Temperate forest >... | reverse complement strand
ATTGTATGAATCGTCAATCCACTCCTTAACCTGAGTTGTGCTCACTGTTCCATCGGCAATAACAGTGTTCCAGTGTTTTTTGTTCATGTGATAACCAGGAATAACACAGGAATATTTTTCACGTAGCTAGATTGCTTTTTCAGGATCACATTTTACATTGAAAGAAACTGGAGTTTCACTAATACCAGTTAAAAGAAAAACTTTCCCCAGCACTTTAAAAACCAATGTTTCACTATCGAACGGAAAGCTTTCTTCAACTCCTTTTTTTGAAATGCAGTATTCCCGTAACTCTTCAATGTTCATAAAGTCAATCTATATAAAACAGGTTTGCTCGGGCTTGCATCGTTTTCAAAACTTGCAATCTGAATATTTAGCAAATATGTTCCATCGGCAATATTATCAGCAACATAAATCAATTCTGTAATAGTTCTATCTAATTGAGTGTTGTGAGGATATTGCCAAAAAGCATGATGGGCCAATAGTTTTCCTTCATCCTTTTCTTTATCAACTGAAGGCAAATCAATCAGCAAATGTTTGATTCCGGATTTGCAAATAAAATCAACCGCTTCGTGATGAATGTATGCAGGATTGGTATTGGAATACTGTCTGCTGATTTTAGTTTCCGAATTCGGAAGAGTGCGGATAATGAGTGCTTCGGTATTTTTGTTTTTAACAGTGGTTTCTATTTGATTTTTTGTGATGATAAAATCTCCGTTGTTCAATTTTTCAGGAATTACAGTAATTAATTCTGCCAGAAAAAAAAAGTTTTTCAAACATTGATTGATGGTGTAATTCTCTTTGCTGATATGACCGACACATTCGGTATGCGTGCCGTGGCCATGAGGATTAAAAAAAACATTCCGGAAATTAACCGAACCACCTTGATTAACATTACCAATCCAATCGCCTGTTTTCACAGGTTCAAATTTTGGAGGATCAACATACCATGCACTCACATTGTTTTTTTCAGCGCGAAGAGGAATAGAAATATCTATCGGTTTGGAAAGATCGCAACGAAAAATTTGATCATTATGTTGAATGGTTGTGATCATGTCAAATTTGCAATGAGGAGCAAATATAAGGGAAAACAACAGAGAAAAATGAAATGCAGCTTACCGGTTGTCATTAAAAAACAACCACTTGTTTTATTTTTTTTACCACTTATTAATAATAACCTTTTTTCTTATGCCGAGGTAGTATATGGAACTACTTTTGGCAGCTTTTAATTTCCATGAGTATCACGACCCGCACTGCAGAAATATCATTAGATGAAACAGGCATTTTGCGTGTAAAAGTTTTAGAAGGAGTAAAAATTGATTTGGATGATGCGCTGGATAATTTTCTTGTTACAAAACAATTAAGTGCGGGACAACGAAGATTAAAATTAATTGACACGAGAGTTAACTGGAAGATTGCAAAAGAAGCCAGGCATTATTTTTTAATTGAAAACACCCCTGAAAAAACCATTGCTCGAGCCATACTTGTTAAATCATTGTTTGATAAGTTTACTGCTGATTTTGTAAATATGCTTTACAGACCACAAATACCGCAAAAAATATTTTTGTCTGAAAAGGAAGCGTTGAAATGGTTGAATACTTTTCGATAACTTAAAGATTTCTAAATATCCCGTTTAACTTTACTTGACACTGATTTCTGTTTTATATAACTTTGTTGAATGGATTCGGAGTTGGAGAACAAGTGGAATAGTTTGCTCGAAAAATTACGAAAAGATTTTGGGGAAGGAATTGATTTGGATTCCGTTCTCTTTCTGATAGGCGTTCAGGAATTGGGAAAGGGTCGACAAAAATTTTCCAAAGATCAGAAAATTGACATTATGCACATTGCCATATGTACATTGCTTTCTTCTTACGATTACTACAAATACGAAGGATTGGATGCTGATGGCTGGCCTCATTGGCAGGCAAACGAAAAATTGCCACCCTTAAAACCTGCACAGCAAGCCTTGTTAATGAAGCAAGCCATTGTTGATTATTTCAAAGAGAAAGAAATAATAAACTAAAATCATTGTGAAGGAAGCGTTTCAACAACTTTTTTTGTTTTCTGCTCCGCTTGCACTCTACACCATCCTGATCGTGGCGGAAATGATTACAAGTTATATTCACAACAAACATTATTATACTACTAAAGGAACATTGGCAAACATTTATCTTTCATCTCTCAATTTCGGGTTAGATGTTTTGCTTAGAAGTTTTGGTTTATATGTACTCAATATATTTTACCCGTTTCATTTTTTTGAAATTCATACCGTTTTTTTATACTGGTTGGTTCTACTTCTTTCCGAAGATTTTATGTATTATGTTTTGCATTATGTTGATCATTATTGTCGCTTGTTTTGGGCTGTTCACGTTACACATCACTCATCTGAGGAATTTAATTTAACCGTAGGATTTCGTTCTTCTGTTTTTCAACCCCTGTATCGTTTTATTTATTTTATTCCACTTGCGTTGATGGGATTTAAAGGGATTGACATTGCAGTTATGTATTCCGCAACGCAGATTTACGGAATTTTAGTTCATACTCAAACAATCGGTAAACTTGGATTCCTGGAATGGTTCATGGCAACGCCATCCAATCATCGGGTACATCATGGAACTAATCCTCAATATTTGGATAAGAACATGGGCATGGTTTTTATTATATGGGACCGGCTCTTCGGAACGTTTGAAGAGGAAAATGAAAAAGTAAAATTCGGATTAACAAAAGATATAAAGACGTATCATCCGCTGAAAATAGTTTTCCATGAATGGCTGGAAATTCTGAATGATCTTCGCAAACCATCATCATTCAAAGCAAAGGTCATGTATATTTTCGGTCCGCCAGGTTGGAGCCACGATGGTAGTAAAAAAACATCAAAACAATTGCGCGAAATACAGGAAAACCAATTTTTAATACATTCGCATCCAAATAATAAAACATGAGTAAGAAAGAAGTCATTATTATTCTTGGTTCTTCGGGACAGATTGGAACTGAACTGGTTCAGGAATTACGCAAATCATACGGTCAGAACAACGTTATTGCTTCAGACATTAAGCTCACCGATCAGGCTAAAGAAGGTCCGTTTGAAGTGCTGGATGTTATGGATGAAAAAAAATTAGGCGAGGTCATTAGCAAACACAAAGTCACTCAGGTATATCTGTTGGCAGCTTTGCTTTCGGCTACTGCCGAAAAAAATCCAAAGTTTGGTTGGAAATTAAACATGGAAGGATTGTTAAATATTTTGGATCTGGCAAAAGAAAAAGTTATTTCAAAAGTATATTGGCCCAGTTCCATTGCAGTGTTTGGTCCGAATACACCCAAAGAAAATACTCCGCAATTTTGTGTCATGGAACCAAGCACTGTTTACGGGATAAGTAAACAAGCCGGAGAAAGATGGTGCGAATATTATTTCAATAAGTATGGAGTGGATGTTCGTAGTTTGAGATATCCGGGTTTGATTGGATATAAATCTGCTCCTGGTGGTGGAACAACCGATTATGCAGTACATATCTTTCATGAAGCTCTCAAGAAAGGGATTTATGAATGTTTTCTTTCCGAAAATACAACGCTTCCAATGATGTATATGTCAGATGCAATCAAAGCCACCATCAACTTAATGGAAACCGATTCGAAAAATGTTAAGATCAGATCAAGCTATAACGTTGCAGCCATGAGTTTTTCTCCTAAAGAAATAGCTGATGAAATAAAAAAACATATAAAACAGTTTCAGATTAGTTATAAAACCGATAGCAGGCAACAAATTGCTGACAGTTGGCCGAAAAGCATCAACGATGATTATGCCAGAAAAGACTGGGGTTGGAAGCCGGAGTATGATTTAAGTAAAATGACAGAAGACATGCTTAAAAACATAAAAGTTTAAAAAAATATTGGTTTTTATTATTCACAAAACGAATAAATGCGTATAATTGCTAAGATTTTTTACTTGAAGTTATAAAGTAAAAACGGTAAGTTATTATGGTGAAAAAGTTACGAATAATCTCCTTTTTGTTAGTTTCTTTTCTTGTTAGTGGTTTGAGTTATGCCCAGTTGCAGTCATTTGAAATGCAGGGCAAGGACACTATTAATAAAGTAGATGCCGAAGGTCGTAAACAAGGCAAATGGGTTGTAACCAACAAAATAAAAAACCTTCCTGATTACAAAGACGATCAAAAAGTAGAAGAAGGGATTTATGCTGATAATAAAAAAACAGGTATCTGGAAAGAATATTATCCTAACGGAAATTTAAAAAACAAAATTACTTTTGAAAATAACAGACCTAATGGTTACGCTATTATGTACCATGACAATGGAAAGATTTCAGAAGAAGGTTTGTGGAAAAATAATCGTTGGGTAGGAGATTATAAACTGTATTACGAAAACGGTCAGGTTGCGCAAGAATTTAAGTTTAATGCAACAGGTAAAAGAGAAGGTGAACAGAAATATTATTATGAGAATGGTCAGACCATGATTGAGGGCGATTGGGCAGAAGGGAAAGAACATGGAATTATTAAAGAATATTACCAAAATGGTGATTTGAGAGCAGAAAAGAATTTTAATGATGGTAATATTGACGTTGCAACAAGTAAAACGTACGAACCTAAAAAACCACTACCGGTTGAAACACCCGAAAAACCCAAAGAACCTGTTGAAGCACCCAAAATAACACCAAAGGCAGATGAAAAACCAAATCTTCCGAACAAAGTGTTTGACGGTGAAGGACAATGGACATTGTACAACAAAAATAAACAGATATCAAAAGAAGGAATATTCTCTAAAGGACGATTGGTGGATGGCAAGGTTTATTATTATTCCGACAATGGTATTTTGAACAGAATTGCCGTTTACAAAAATGGTCAGTATATTGGCGACACTCCTATTGAAGAATAAAATCCTTCTTTGTTATAATATAAGAGCTGACACATTCCATCTGTTAGCTGTGGTTTATAGAATCATTTATTAACCTAAAACCGTAAATTGCATTTGAATTTATAATATTCTGACTGCAAATGGTAAAATATTCTATCATATTTATCCTTGTTTGCAGTTTTACCAAGTCTCTTTTCGGTCAGACTTTGCCTCAAGAATACACTACCCTTATTAAAAAAGCCGACTATTTTTACCGTGTAAAAAGCTACGATGTTTCTGCTTCAACCTATTCCAAAGCATTTAAAACAATTCATTGGAAAGTACCAGTAGCAGACAGGTACAATGCGGCATGTGTGTGGGCTTTAGCAGCAAATGCGGATAGTGCCTTTGCTCAATTAAATTATATAGCAACAAAAATGAATTATACAGACTATGAACAAATTACGGCTGATCATGATTTAAATACTTTATACAAAGACAAACGCTGGAAACCATTGCTTGAAATAGTTCAACAAAACAAAGAAAAAAAAGAAGCTAAGCGGAACAGACCTCTTATTGCTGAATTAGATACTATTTATATTAGTGACCAAAAATATCGTAAAACAATTGACAGCGTAGAACAATATGGATTTGATTCAAAAGAGATAAAAGAACATTGGAAAACTATCAATAAAAAAGATTCCATCAATTTAATAAAAGTAAAACTAATTTTAGACCAATATGGATGGCTTGACACTGATGTTGTTGGCAAGCAGGGAAATACAACATTGTTTTTGGTTATTCAACACGCTGACCTAAAGACTCAGGAAAAATACCTGCCGATGATGCGGGAAGCAGTAAAAGATGGGAAAGCCGATGCAAGTGCTTTGGCACTACTTGAAGACAGAGTTGCCTTGAGGCAAGGGAAAAAACAGATTTATGGCAGCCAAATCCTTCAGGATACTAAAACAGGAAAGTATAGTATTTCACCGATTGAAGATGAAGCCAATGTTGATAAAAGGAGAGCAAAAGTAGGACTTGAGCCTTTGAGCGAATATGTGAAACATTGGGGCATTGAATATAAATTGAACCAAACAAAAGAATCCATTCCTCCATACATTACAAATAAGGATTTTGAAACGGCTATTGAAATACGTGATTCAATAATTGGACCAGTAAATGTTTCCAGGTGGGAGGGCAATCATATTGACTTTAATTTAGATTACAATTGTTTTAATCTTAAGGAAGAAAACTCTGCCTGGTTTAAATTTAGTGTAGATTATGATACTATCCTGACTTTTGACATTGTACCCGAAAATGTTAAGGACGATTATGATTTTGTTCTTTTCAAATGTTCCAACGCTAATACTCCTAAAAGTAAAATAACATACGAGCGCTTTTGTTTTTCTCAAAATACTTCCAAAAATAGTTCAACAGGCTTGTCGGAATATGCAAAAGTTCCATATATTACTGCTGGTGCAGGCTTTGCTTACGTTTCTCCACTTCCAATCAAAGCCGGAGAAGTATATTATCTGATGGTCACCTATGGAGAATCTTACTGGAGTTACGATCATCGTATCCCTAAAGGATTTACGATTTATTTTTATGACTTATGGCCTAAAAAACCCAAAAAACTTCTCGGGAAAAAATCTTTAGTTAAAAAAGAACCATTAAATACCGTGATAGTTCTTGATAATGTATTGTTTAAATCAAACGATACCATTTTATTAAAAGAATCTTTCGTTGCACTTGATAAGTTAGTTAAACAAATGCAGCTAAACAAAACGATGAAAATTGAGATAAGAGGTCATACTGATAATACAGGTAATGAAATAAGAAACCAGCAACTTTCAGAAGAAAGAGCAAAAGCAGTTGCTGATTATTTAATTTCAAAAAACATTGATAAGAACCGCCTTTCATCTAAAGGATTTGGTAGTGAAAAACCCATAGCATCTAATGATACCGAAGAAGGAAGAAAGAAAAACAGAAAGGTAGAATTTGTAATTACATTGAAGTAAGGTACTGTTTCAAGTTATAATCTAAAAATAAACTATAACTTATTGAATAAAAATCCTTGTTCGCTAAAATGCGCGAGAAATTTTGGAAGAGTGTAATATAACTTGTCTTTCGCTTTTGCACTATCATGAAAAACAACAATGGAGCCTTTTCGGGTTTTTGTGATAACGTTTTTAAGACATTTTTCTTCTGTTACCTTTTGGTCAAAATCTCCACTGATAACATCCCACATGATTAATGAATAATGATCATTGACCAATGAATATTGAGATGATGTAAGTTTTCCATAAGGAGGACGGAAAAGAGTGGAGTTGATCAATTCGCCACACTTATTAATGTTATTACTATAATCCGCTGTATTTGTTTTCCAGCCATTTAAATGATTAAATGTGTGGTTTCCTGTAGAATGTCCTTCCGAAATTATTTGCTGAAAAATATCAGGATATTTTTTTGCGTTACTTCCCACACAAAAAAAAGTTGCTTTTGCATTGTATTTTCTAAGAGTATCCAAAACCCATGGAGTAACTTCAGGGTGCGGTCCATCATCAAAAGTAATATAGATAACTTTTTCCTCAGTTGGAATTCGCCAGATTGCTTTGCGGTATAATTTTCTTGCCAGAATAGACGGGCGAATAAAATACATATTCCGTATTTTTATTTTTTGACCGGAATTTGCAGGGCGCTGTATCTGTTTTCAAATTCTTTGGCAAGATTTTCCTGTTTAAAATTTTGAGTTATATAAATCAATCTTTGCAATATTTCCTGTGCAATCTTCATGTCACGTCCATAAAAGGCTTGATTTTTCGACAATGAGTAATAGCGCAAATCATTTTCAAATATATCGAATAGTCGTTTGGCAAGTTTATTGGGCTGTTCAATAGCTCCGGCTTGGTAATAAGCAGCTATGATTGACCACATGGTTGCATCGTAAGGAACGTTTTCTTCAGGCATTACCTCTACACATTTGTTCAGTACTTTTATTGCAGAGTCTTTTTTGCCTTCCTCAATAAGTGATGCAGCAAGAGTTCCCATCTGAATTCGCATGTTGGTAGCCATTCTCTGGATGTTTTCATCAAAATAATTATCTGGTTTATCCATGCCTCCCCACTTAAATTTGTTCATGATGTTGTTGTACATAATATCGGTTGCGACTCTTGTACCCTGAGGTTCTTCTTCAGGATTGGTTTTTATAGGTACTAATCTGTATGCAAGACCTTCCAGTTGAAAATAATTTTCAAGATTAAGATAGGCTTCGGATCCGGTTGTAACTGCAAAATAGATGGGACGATTCCAGTCGTTATGTGCAAGCAGATCAAGCACCATCAAATCGTTTTTCATCACAACATTTTTATTTACGTCCCAGTCAATGGATGGAATAATTTTATCGGCTAATGCTTTTGGTACCGTACCATTTTGCAAAACTTTTTCTTTATCAACCGGGATGCTCATTTTTTTAGTTGGAAAATAATTGTGCATTTTTCCATCCTGCATTTCAATTTGCTTATCCGGATCATTGCTTGAAACAAAATCCATAAGTTCTTTAATACTGATGTGCCCATTAATTTTTCGATCGTAAAAAGGAACCCAGTCGCGTGTTCCCTGAATGTATTTATCTTCTGTAAGTGCAAAAGGAACTGGATCAGAATCGTATGCCTTGCGTTTCATCTGATCAATGTACCAATCGGTATTGAGCAGGCTGAGGTTGCAAACGCGAACATCTGTTCGGATTCCTTCTACTTCCTGAACGTACCAAAGAGGGAAAGTATCATTGTCTCCGTTCGTAAAAAGTATAGCATTGGGAGCACATGAGTCAAGGTAATTAATTGCAAAATCTTTGGCTGTGTATCTGCGCGAACGGTCGTGATCGTTCCATTCTTCCTTTGCCATAAGAGTTGGAACCGCTAGGAAGCAAATTGTTGTGGCTAATAATGCACTTTGCTTTTCAGACATTTTCTTTATCAAGTAATCATAAATTGCCCAAACGCCAATACCTATCCATATTGCGAATGCATAGAACGAACCAACATAAGCATAATCACGCTCTCTTGGCTGGTAAGGGTATTGATTCAGATAAATAACAATAGCAAGTCCTGTGAAGAAAAATAAGAGACCAACCACTATTGCATCGGAATAATTTTTCTTAAAATGATAATACATCCCAATCAAACCCAATAAAAAAGGTAATGCATAAAACACGTTTCTTCCTTTGTTGCTTTTAAGATTTTCCGGCAACGATGTTTGATCTCCGAGACGCCACTCGTCCAGAAAAGGAATTCCTGTAATCCAGTTGCCTTCAATTTCATTTCCATGACCTTGTACATCGTTTTGTCTTCCTGAAAAATTCCACATAAAGTAGCGGAAATACATCCATCCAACCTGGTAGTTAAAAAAGTACTTTAAGTTTTCGAAGAAGGTTGGTTTTATAATCGTTTCACTTTCTCCTCTGTTGTTTACTATATTTATTTTTTCTCCTTTTATGTTAGCCCACATTTTATAAGCTGCTTCATGGTTGGACTGCTGGCTCCACATGCGCGGGAAAATGGTACAAAATTTAGGATCGTAATTAGGAATGGAAGCTTTGCGATCATCAATAACTATGTACCTGTCTTTTTTCTTATTCTTTTTATAAGTCGAATTGGTTTCCACTCCCTTTTCGGAGGTTAACGTATTGTCTTTATCAGGTTCTTTTATATAAACAGGATCTCCATCTAAATAAGGTTGTTCAGGATCAAGAGGAGCATTGTAGTATGGACCTTTAACCAAGGGCGTTTCACCGTATTGTTCGCGATTGAGGTACGACAGAAGGTTGACAGCATTTTCAGGATTGTTTTCATCCAAGGGAGTGTTTGCTTGTGAACGAATGACGAGCATAAAGAAGGAAGAATATCCAATGAGCAGAACAGCAAAACACATTATTGCTGTATTGAGGATAGAATGATTATTACGCATGTAATAAAATAATCCGATAAATATTAAACCCATTATAAGGCGTATAACTGTGGTAGATCCATCAGGACTTCCGATTAACGACAAAATAAAAAAGACTGTTGCCAAACCCATCAGTCCATAAAATAAATTGCTCGTTGGTTTGTGAGTATAGATGAGTCCTCCAATGATTAAAAGGATAAGTACAAAGAAATAAAAGATCGTTCCGGAATTGAATGAAAAACCAAATTTATTGACGAATATTAATTCGAAATTGGCGGCAAGGCTTACTATTCCAGGAATAATGCCCATCTGAATTCCTCCTAATAAAAATACTGAGATGACACCGGTTAAAATTAACCCGTTGCGTGTTACATTGAATTTTTTAAAATAGTATATAAATACGATTGCAGGAAGAACAAGCAAACTGAGCAGGTGCACACCGATAGATAATCCTACGAGGTACATGATTAAAATGAGCCATCTGTCGGAATGTTTTTCATTGGCAACGGTTTCCCATTTAAGAATTGCCCAGAAAACTACTGATGTAAAAAATGATGACATGGCGTACACTTCGCCTTCAACAGCTGAAAACCAGAATGAATCGGAAAAAGTATATGCCAATCCGCCAACAAACCCACTGCCGAGTATTGCATAAATTTTACCATCGGTAAGCTCGCCCGTTTTGATTGCTATTTTTTTTAGCAATGCCGTTATTGACCAAAACAAAAATAGTATTGTGAAAGCGCTGCAAAGTGCAGACATGATATTAACCATCATAGCAGCTTTGGCAACATTTCCCATAGCAAACAATGTGAAAAATCTGCCAATCATCTGGAACAATGGCGCTCCCGGAGGATGTCCTACTTCAAGCTTGAAAGCTGTAGCGATATATTCTCCGCAATCCCAGAAGCTGGCTGTTGGTTCAATGGTTGATATATATACAAAAGCAGCAATAGCAAATGTCATCCAGCCAAAAAGATTATTTAGTTTCCGGTACTTCTCCATTTTCCTTTAATTATAATTTAATTACTGACTTCGCGAAAATATGAATTATTTAATGAATATAATCCGGCATCTTAAATTTTAACAACCCAATTGCAAGGATAAATAAACGCTTAAAAATAGATTATATTTGTTTCCATTAAATTATTTGGAATGGATAATGCCGGATTGCTTTTGAAGCGTATGGTTCAGGGAGATAAAAAATCGCTTGCAAGGTGCATTACTATTGTTGAAAACGAACTTGATAATTACGAAGAGATTTTAAATTCTTTGAAATTTAAAAAAGAAGTTCCAGTTATTGGAATTACTGGTCCTCCGGGAGCAGGCAAAAGCACTCTTATTAATTCAATCATCAAACAGTTAATTTCTGAAAACAAACAAATTGGCATTGTTGCGGTAGATCCTACTTCCCCATTCCATTTTGGTTCACTGCTTGGCGATCGTTTAAGAATGGCTGAACATTTTTCCAACGAAAATGTTTTTATTCGTTCGCTTGCAACAAGAGGAAGTTTAGGCGGTTTGTCAGCAAAGACGATTGAAATTGTTGATGTAATGCGCGCATTTGGATTTGATTATATATTTATTGAAACCGTTGGAGTTGGTCAATCGGAAGTGGAGATAGCCGGTTTGGCAGATACCACCATTTTGGTTTTGGTTCCTGAGTCAGGCGATGAAGTGCAGACAATCAAGTCGGGAATCATGGAAATTGCAGATATTTTTGTTGTCAATAAAGCCGATCGTGAAGGTGCGGACATGTTTGTGAAAAATTTATACGATTTGGTTAATTCCAATTCAACAGATAATTGGGTTCCGCCTATAATTAAAGCTGTTGCTACAAAAGGTGAAGGAGTTTCTGAAATAATCAAGAGTATTGAAAAACATCGCGCATCAGGAATAAATTCAAAACAGTTTTATTTGTATACCGAGAAAGCCTATCGGCTTATACAAAATGAACGAATGAAAAATATCAATAAGCAGGAATTACAAGCGAAGATTGAAAGTGCGATGAAAAAAAAGAATTTTAATTTGTATTCTTTCGTAAAAGAATGGAACAAAAAATAAAACAAACATTTACGAAAGAAGAGAGGTTAAGCAGTAAAAAAATAATTGAGCAACTCTCGCAAAAAGGGAATTCATTTTTTGAATATCCTTTTAAAGTGATTTGGCTAAAAACACCGCTTCAAACAAAATATCCTGTTCAAATCGTTATCGGAGTTCCCAAGAGAAATTTTAAAAAAGCGGTCGACAGAAACAAAATAAGGCGAAGGATAAAAGAAGCATACCGGAAAAACAAAAACATTATTTATAACTTTTTGGAAGAAAAGAAAATACAATGCGCTTTAATGCTTGTTTATACAGCCAAAACGGAAATAGAATATAAAGAAATAGAATCGAAAATAATTTTAACTTTACAACGTTTAACAGGTAAAGTAGCTGATTGATTGATGGTGAGAAAGTTTTTTAGCGCAATATTTGTCGGATTAATTAAAATATATCAATTGACGATTTCTCCTTTATTGCTGTCGTCATGCAGATACACGCCAACCTGTTCCTGTTACGGAACAGAAGCGATAAAAAAACACGGTCCTTTGAGAGGATTATTTTTAACTGTGAAGCGGTTTTTATCATGTCATCCTTGGGGCGGGCATGGATATGATCCTGTTCCTTAATACAATATCATGAAAACATTCGGAAAATATTTTAGAAAATACAAGCTGTTGTTTGTAGCTATTTCGGTTTCGGTTGTAACTATTTTTTGCTACAGCTTTGCCGAAGATGATAACTACTTTGAAATATCCAAAAACCTTGACATCTATGCTACACTTCTCAGAGAGTTGAACATTTATTACGTTGATGAAATAAAACCAGGAGATTTAATAAAGAAGAGCATTGATGATATGCTTGAATCACTTGATCCTTATACAGATTACATTCCCGAATCAGATATTGAAGATTTTCGAATGATGACTACCGGTCAATATGGAGGCATAGGCGCATTGATTCGGATGAAAGGAGATTACGTGTCCATTTCTGAACCTTACGAAGGTTGGCCTGCACAAAAAGCTGATTTGAGAGCAGGTGATCTTGTCCTTGAAGTAAATGGAGTTTCAGCCAAAGGAAAAAAAACAGACGAAGTAAGTAAAATATTAAAAGGTACTCCGGGCACGCCCGTAAAATTATTAATTCAAAGAGATGGAGAAATAAAACCACTTGAAAAGACACTTGTGAGAGAAGAAATAAAAGTTCCGGCTGTTTCATATTCCGGAATGATAAATGATAAAACGGGATACATAAAATTGACCGGCTTTACTCAGAATGCTGCTACTGAACTCAAAAACGCTTTGACAGCATTAAAGCAGAATCCGAATTTAAAATATTTGATACTTGATTTAAGAGGTAATCCGGGAGGCTTGCTAAATGAGGCGGTTGATATTGTCAACCTGTTTGTTGAAAAAGGACAAGAAGTAGTAAATACCAAAGGCAAAGTAAAAGATTGGGACAGATCGCACGTAGCAATGAATAATCCCGTTGATCTTGAAACTCCGCTTGCTGTTCTTGTTGACAGAGGTTCAGCTTCTGCTTCCGAAATAGTTTCCGGGTCACTTCAGGATTTGGACAGAAGTGTCATTATCGGTCAAAGAACTTATGGAAAAGGATTGGTTCAACAAACTCGTCCGCTTAGCTACAATGCACAATTGAAAGTTACAGTTGCAAAATATTACATTCCGAGCGGAAGATGTATTCAGGCAATAGACTATTCTCACAGAAATGAAGATGGAAGTGTTGATAAAGTTCCCGATTCATTAATCACTGCTTTTAAAACTAAAAATGGTCGTATTGTATATGACGGAGGAGGTGTTGCACCTGACATAGCTACAGAACCTCGTAAATACAGTAACATCGTCACGAGCATCGTTAGCAAATCTTTGATATTCGATTATGCTACAAAATATCGAATAGATCATCCTAGCATACCTCCTGCTAAAGAATTTAAACTCACAGATACAGAATACAATGATTTTATGGCGTATCTCGATGGAAAGGAATATGATTATACGACCAAGAGCGAAATAACTTTGGATGATTTGAAAAAAATTGCGGAACAAGAAAAATATTTTAGTGATGTGAAACCGGAATTCGAAGCGCTCAAAAGTAAAATAGCCCACAATAAAAAAACAGATTTGATAAAGTTTAAAGATGAAATAGAAGAATTTTTGGAATCAGAAATTGCTTCCCGCTATTATTACCAAAAAGGTCGCCTGGAATCTTTAGCTAAAAGGGATACTGAAGTTAAAAAAGCTCTTGAAGTATTAAATGATAACGAAAAATATAAATCCATACTTACTACCATTGCTAAACCTGAAAAACCTTTTAATGCAGAGGTAGCTAGAAGGGAACAGCAGGCAAAGACAAAGACCGCCACACCTGAAAACAAATAGTATAGATTCGATATTCTAAAAAGAATTTCGTTCAAAATTCCACCAAATCTTCACAAGGCTATTTTTTGTTTATTACCAAATTTGTTTTATACTTGAATGTTTGTTCTTCGAGGTAAAAGAAAATGTAAATTGATTAAAGCATAATTGCATGAAGCATAATAAATACAATTGTTTTCTTTCTTTAAAACGTAATAAATTTTTTTATTTATTTTTCGCTTCTTCCCTTTTCAGTATTTTATCTCAGGCACAGTGTCTAAATGGTGGAATATTATTGCCTCCAGAGCTTGTAATAAATGGAGATTTTAGTTCGGGCAATACTGGATTTAACAGCAGTTATGCATACTGTAATACTTCAGGATGTGAAGGTCCTGAGTCAACCTATGGAATAGGAACTAACCCAAGTTTCTATAACGGGGCTTTTTGTACTTGCGGAGATCATACTACGGGTACTGGAAATATAATGGTGGTTAATGGATCTGGAACAGCTAATACAAGTATTTGGTGTGAAACGATTTCTGTTACACCTAATACGGAATATATTCTATCTGCTTGGGTAGTTACCTTATATCCCCAGTCTCCTGCTCAATTACAATTTTCAATAAATGGAGTTTTAACTGGAAGCATACTCAATGCAGCTTCAACAACTAATGTATGGACACAAGGTTCTGTCTCATGGAACTCGGGTGCTAATACTAGTGTTAACATTTGCATTATAAATCAAAATACAGCTACTGGAGGTAACGATTTTGGCTTGGATGATATTTCTTTAAGAGCATGCGGCTGTAATTTTTCTAAAGGATATAATACCACTATATGCAGCGGAACAAATGATACACTATTGGCTTCAGGAGGTTCAAATTACTTATGGAATACGGGTGCTACAACAACTAAGATAATAGTAACTCCTCCATCCACCACCAGTTATAGCGTGATCATTTCTAGTGGTTCTTGTATAGATACCAGTGCATACGTAGTTGCAGTCAATACCACTCCAACACTAATAGTCAGTAATAACATTACGATCTGTTCAGGCAATAGTAGCTTATTAACAGTAGGCGGAGCCGTTAATTACAGCTGGACTCCCACAGGAGGATTAAACCCAGTCAGTGGTCCGATAGTAACAGCCAGCCCTACAACGACAACCAATTATATCGTAACGGGAGACATTTCCGGAACATGTTCGGCAACAGCAAACGTAACAGTAAATGTTTATCCCGTACCTAGTGTTGCAATCATAACCAATGCAGGCAGCTGCCAGGGAGGAGGAACCGTAACATTAGACGGAGGTAACAGTATTTATTACAATTCATATTTATGGTCACCCTCAGGAGCTGCTACCGAGACAATTAATGTTCCAGCATCCGGAAGTTATACGCTGACCTTGAGCAATAGTAATTGCAGTACTAACATCACCATCACCTTGGATGTGTTGCCAACTATAAGTGCCTCACCCGGAACAACAGTATGTTTAGGTAACTCCACGATCATTTCAGTAACAGGAGGGGTGAGTTATATCTGGAGTCCTACAACAGGACTTAATAATCCTACAGGCAAAACAGTAGTAGCCAATCCTTTAACAAGTACAACCTATACCATTTTTGGTACCAATAAATATGGTTGTAGCAGCACAGGCAATGTAAATATATCTGTATCGGTAAATCCTTTACCTACCATCAGCATAAATCCATCCATCATATCTATATGCAGAGGCAGTTCAACAACGATGAATGCTAATGGCAACAGCATAGCCCCACCTATTAATTACTTGTGGCAACCAATTACAAGCCTATCCAGTAATACAGGACCATCGGTAATTATATCACCTGCTCCTACTGTGACTATCATCAGCTATACAGTAACCGGAACAGACCAAAATGGTTGTTATAACATAGCTGGAACAACAATTATTGTAAACCCATTACCAACAATCACCAGTTCAGCTAATAAAACAATATGTCAGGGTATTATATTGAATCTATCCGCTGGCGGAGGAGTGAATTATACCTGGTCGCCAGTAACTACGCAAAACGTAACTACAGGTAGCACAGTTATTACATCGCCTACTATAAGCACTACTTATACAATAACCGGTAGTGATAATAACAACTGCTTTAGTACAAGCACAATAAAAATAACCGTACAACCCATAGTAGTAATAACTGTTTCAGCAGACCAGACCATTAATCAGGGGACAACAACCAATCTGTCAGCTACAGGCAACGGTGCAAGTATTCTCTGGACACCGTCAAGTACATTGAGCTGCAACAACTGTTTAAAACCAACAGCTGATCCAACAATCACGACTGCTTATTACATTACTATCACATCTGCAAACGGTTGCCAGAGCAGAGATTCAGTTTTGATAACAGTTATACCAAAACAAACATGTGCAGATGACCTGTTTGTACCTGATGCTTTTTCTCCTAATGCAGATCTTCAGAATGATGTTTTGTACATAAAGACAAAGAGTAGCTTTTGCATACAAAGCATGACCTTCGAGATATTTGATCGTTGGGGGAACAAAGTGTTTGATGCTATTGATATTAATGCAGGTTGGGACGGCAAATATAAGGGCAAAGAAATGGACCCAGCAGTCTTTGTTTATCAACTGCAAGCCATACTCTCGGATGGCTCTTATATAAATAGGAAGGGAAATATTTCATTGATTAAATAAAAGAAATTTCTTTTTATTTAATCTAAACAGGATCAACATCTACAACAACTCTGATTGATTTATAATTTTCAGTTATTTTAATTTTCGAAATGGTTTCGCTGATTGCATTTTTTATTTCGGGAAGCGATTTGTTTCGATCAACTTTAATTAGGGCTTCTTTCAGGAATTGATTTTTTATTCTTGATATAACTGGAGTTTCAGGTCCCAGAATAGTTATATTATTCATTCTATTCTTAAGCATGTTTACTATTGTGTCCGCTCCGTTGTTTAGGATTTTGTAATCCTTGTGTTTGAAGGTAAGTTTGATGAGTCTGAAAAAAGGAGGGTAATTGAATTTTTTTCTTTCTTCTATTTGAGATTCATACATTCCCTTGTAATCATTTGTTATTACCTTTTGTATAATGGAGTGACTTTTGTTATGAGTCTGGATAATTACTTTTCCTCTTGTTGATTTACGCCCGGCTCTGCCGCTAACCTGTGTCATCAATTGAAAGCTGCGCTCAAAAGAGCGGAAATCAGGAAAGTGTAGCATCGTGTCCGCATTCAAAATGCCGACAACGCCTACGTTGTCAAAATCCAAACCTTTGGTAATCATCTGTGTTCCTACTAAAACATCCACATGATGCTCCTCAAATTTTTGAATGATTGTTTGGTGAGCATATTTTGAACGTGTGGTATCTAAGTCCATTCTGGCTATTCTGGCTTTCGGGAATAGAACAGATAAATCATCTTCTATTTTTTCCGTACCAAATCCTTTTATTTTAATATCAGTTGAACCACATGCTTGGCAGGCAGAAAAAAGAGCCGAAGAATATCCGCAATAATGACAGCGTAGCTGGTTAAATTGTTTGTGATATGTCAGGCTTACATCACAGTTTTTGCACATAGGTGTCCATGCGCAAACAGAACATTCAAGCATAGGAGCAAATCCCCTTCTGTTCTGAAACAATATCACTTGTTCTTTACGGTCAAGAGCAGATTTTATATTTTCGATAAGAAGAGTTGAAAAATGACCTTTCATCAGCTTTTTCCTCGTTTCTTCTTTTACATCAGCAATTAATATCTCCGGCATTTCAACTCCACCATGTCGTTGAGTTAAACTTACCAATCCATATTTATTAATTTGAGTATTGTAAAAAGATTCTATTGATGGGGTTGCAGAGCCAAGAAGTGTTTTTGACTGATGAATCTGAGCGAGAACAATTGCTGCGTCTCTTGCATTATACCTGGGAGCTGGATCATATTGTTTGAATGATGTGTCGTGCTCTTCATCAACAATAACAAGCCCTAAATTAGAAAAGGGGAGAAATAATGCCGACCTGGCGCCAATGACAATGGAAAATGATTTATTGGTTTTTTTTCTGTCAGCTAAAATATTTTTCCAGACTTCAACCCGTTCGCTGTCGTTGTATTTTGAATGATATACTCCGACATGTTCACCGAATTTTTTTTTCAGACGACTGATAATTTGTGTGGTCAAAGCAATTTCAGGAAGCAGGTACAAAACTTGTTTGCCTTGTGAAAGAATTTCTTCAATCAGCTTAATGTATATTTCTGTTTTTCCGCTCGAAGTAATGCCATGCAGCAGAACAACATCTTTTGAAATGAACTCTTCCTTGATTTGATTGAATGCCAAGTTTTGATGTTCGTTTAGCGGATTTAAAGATGAACTTGCATCTTCTTTCAAAAGCCGGTCAACTTCTTTATCGTAGATTTCGAAAATATTTTTTTTGACTAAAGATTTTAATACCGAATCAGAACCGTTGTCATGTTTCAGTAATTCCGATTTTTTTATTCCTGCTTTATTATCAGTAACTTGTTTATGTTCATACCTGCCTGAAAGTTTTATGTATGATAGCAACAGTGTAAGTTGTTTATTCGATTTTTTTTCAAGCTCATTAAAAATTGTTTTCAGGTTTTCTTCATTGTTCGCATAATCAGTCAACCGAACGTAGGAAGCGATTTTTGGTTTGTATTTTTCTTTTAATTCTTCTTGAATAATAATTAAACCTTTTTCAATCAATAATTTTATAATAGGTTGAACGGTTTTTTGTCCGATAATTTCATGAATTTCATCAAGCCGAAGCTCATGATTAATTTCAAGTGCTTCAATAATTAAATATTCTTTGTCGGATAGTTCCTGAGTTTTGATTTCTGATTTTTCACTCAATACTATTTTTGTTTCGCTTGATAATTTTAGTCCCGAAGGCAATGCGGCATTCATCACTTCACCGATAGTGCACATGTAGTAATCGGCAATCCATTCCCATAATTTAAACTGCATGGTATTTACAATCGGTTGTTCATCTATAATTTCTTCAATGTACTTAGCTGCATAATTATCGGGAGGGTTTTCGTGAATGTGCCTTACCAAGGCAGTGTACAGTTTGTTTTTTCCGAACTGTACAACTACTCGTTGACCTTCTTTAATAAAACTGTTCCTTTCATAAGGAACGCGATAAGTATAAAGACGAGGAACCGCAACAGGTAAAATAACATCCACAAATAAAGTAGTACGTTCCATGCAGTAAAATTATGCAAAGAAAACTTGAATTATGGAAAGATTTACGATTGGTTAAGTTTCTTTTTAAAAAAGAAAAAGGAAGCATTGCTTCCTTTTAATTGAAATAAGTAGAATGGGTTTAGTTTTTAAAACCAACCAATAAAGCCACGCAGCCACTTGAAGCAATTCCATTCGGAGCATCTGAATCCGGAACATCCACTTCAATAATAAGTTGTTGAGTGGATTTTAAATTAAAATCCCAATGATCGGGAGAACCGTTGTCTTTACTATTGAAAACAACATTTTTGTCAGTATCTAAAAGTTTGAAATCAACTTTTCCTAAAATTTCCTGAGCGCAAACCAGTATTCTGTAATTCTGACCCGAATAAAAAGTCATTTCCAATTGCACTTTTTGTCCTGAAACCAATGTAGTGCTGTTTAATTGACCATTGTGCGTAAACGGAGCAATCCTGGGCAAACAATTCTTCTTGGCAAATCCTTTACATTGAGAGTAGGATGCAATCGGTGCGATTACAGCTAAAGAGAACAATAAACAAAGGGACGTTTTAAAATTCATACGATACAAAGTTTAATTACTGAATAATGTTGTTTCTGATACTTTGAATTTTGGCAGAAATTGTTTTCAGCTGTTCTTTGCTGATTGATATATTGCTTGATCCGCCAATGGTTGTAATTTGAGTTTTTGAATCCGTCTTTGTTTCAACTTTGGTTTTTGTAAACTGGACTCCATCGTATATTTCTTTCAAAGATTTAAGATCATTTAAAATAAATTCTGTGCTTTCATCTTTTCCATAGCTCTGCAAAAGATCAATCAAATTCTGCAATGATAATTTTTGCTCACCTATGCGAGTTGTAATATCAGGATTTCCGGTACTTTCCGCTACTACGGAAGCAATATACAATCCTTCTACCCATCCTCCAACAATAATCAAAGCCGAAGTATTCGGACGGTCATTTTCTTTTAAATAAGAATCAGCTGTCCAGAAAGCATCTGAAATAATTTCCAAAAGCGAATCGCGGTTTTCCATATTGGCTTCAACTCTTGAAACAGTTGCTGAACCAAATGCTCCGTTGATTCCCAAACCACTGGCAAGTGTGTTAGCGCATTTCAGATAAAGCATTGATTCCTGAGTTTGTTCAAATATGCTTGTAAAGCTAAGATCAGAACCATAAACACCAAGGTTTAAAGCTTTGCTGATACTTGAAGTATATTTAGAAACATTTTCAATAGGATTCAAATAGCTTTTATCGTACTTGGCACCGGCTTTTTTAATAAGCGATGCAACTTCAATGGGAGAAGGGATGGAATAGAAAATATTTTGAGCTTTAGCATTTTGCGTAGAAGCTTTAGTTGCAGCAGTATCTACCCCTGCGCTATTGTTGTCATTTCCGGAACCACCACAACCGTAGTTAAATACAACAGCTAATCCTACAACGATTGCAAGAATGCCGCTTTTTAAAGAATTTGATACCATATTTAATTAATGTAAAGTTTTTAAAATAGAATGTCTTCTGCTGCGAATATATAAAAATTAATTCAAAACAAAATTATTGAACTTAATAGAAATGAAAAGCAGAAAATAAATGGAATAATTCTAAATGAAAAAATATAGTATAGGGAGAACCTTTAAAGACTAAAATTATTAATGCGCCTGTAACCAATTGTTGCCTGTTCCTATTTCAATTTCAATTGGTACGCTCATAGCAATAGCATTCTTCATTTTACTTTCAATAACAGGTTTTACAATTTCAATCTCATTTTTGTGCACATCAAATACCAACTCATCGTGTACCTGCAATAACATTTTTGACTGGAAGTTTTTAGTCTTAAAATCCTTGTAAATATTAATCATGGCAATTTTAATCATGTCTGCGGCTGAGCCTTGTATCGGTGCATTAATGGCGTTGCGTTCAGCATAACCACGCACGGTTGCATTTCGTGAATTGATGTCGCGCAAATACCTTCTTCGTCCCATAATCGTTTCCACAAAACCATGCTCGCGGGCGCGTTGTATGCTGGTGTCCATGTATTCTTTCACCATCGGATATTGGCTGAAATAACTTTCAATAATGCCTGCTGCTTCTCTTCTTGGAATATTTAATCGTTCTGCCAAACCAAATGCCGAAATGCCGTAAATAATTCCGAAGTTCACCATTTTGGCATTCCTACGCATGTCAGAAGTAACTCCATCCAAAGCAACTCCGTAAACCTTTGCGGCTGTTGCCGAATGAATGTCCAGCCCGCTTTTAAATGCTTCAATCATTGCTTCGTCTTTACTCAGTTCAGCCATAATGCGAAGTTCTATCTGTGAATAATCGGCTGAAAGCAACACATGATTTTCATCTCGCGGAATAAATGCTTTACGTATTTCGCGTCCTCTTTCGGTTCGTATCGGAATGTTCTGAAGATTGGGATCATCTGAACTTAAACGTCCTGTTACTGCTACTACTTGATTATAGGAAGTATGAATTCTGCCCGTCTTCAGATTTACAAGTGTTGGAAGTGTATCAACGTAAGTATTTTTCAACTTCACCAATTCGCGGTAGTCAAGTATTTTACCGACAATGGGATGTTTGGCAACTAACTTTGTCAGCACGTCTTCACCGGTTGCATATTGACCTGTCTTTGTCTTCTTGGGTTTTTCAACGATCTTCAATACTTCAAATAGAATATCACCTACTTGTTTTGGAGAAGAGACATTAAAAGGAGTGCCTGCCAATTCCTGAATTTCTTTTTCAACTTTAGCAATGTCTTTTTCGAGTTCAGTTGATAATTCGTTCAAAGCATCTTTGTTAAGTTTTATGCCTTCGGCTTCCATGTCGGAGAGAACTGAAATTAACGGAACTTCAATTTCTTCAAACAATTTTTTTGCGTTCACCTGTTCCAGCATCGGCTCAAACTTTTCTTTCAGCTGAAAAGTAACATCAGCATCTTCAGCTGCGTAATCAACCAATTGCTCAACGGTAACATCGCGCATGCTTAATTGTCCTTTTCCTTTTTTGCCGATAAGCGTTTCGATTGAAACGGGAGAATAGCCAAGATATGTTTCCGACAATACGTTCATGTTATGCCGCATTTCTGGCTGAATTAAAAAGTGTGCGATCATTGTATCGAACAACTTTCCTTTTATTTCTATTCCGTACAATTTTAAAACCGACATGTCGTATTTTATATTCTGCCCGATTTTATTGATGTGTTCGTTTTCAAAAAGAGATTTGAATTCATTTGCCAATGCTTGCGCTTCATCACGGT
>Ga0206913_1073_pt1 | contig 22803 bp, 18 predicted proteins | sample Alteio_BWOrgHeat_72_FD_152942 | JGI IMG/M metagenome (GOLD analysis project Ga0206913, IMG submission 152942) | Enriched cells from forest soil in Barre Woods Harvard Forest LTER site, Petersham, Massachusetts, United States -... | ecosystem: Environmental > Terrestrial > Soil > Temperate forest >... | reverse complement strand
TGTTAAACTGCACGCAGAAAAAAACGGATTAAAAATTTTACAGCCAGAAAAACTAAAAGACGAAAACTTTTTAAACCAGTTAAACCAGTTAAAAGCCGATTTACAGATTGTGGTTGCATTCCGTATGCTTCCTGAAGTTGTCTGGCAAATGCCAAGGCTTGGAACATTTAATCTTCACGCTTCCCTCTTGCCCCAATACCGAGGTGCTGCACCTATTAACTGGGCAATTATCAATGGGGAAAAAGAAACCGGAGCTACCACTTTTTTTCTGAAACATGAAATTGATACCGGAAAAATTATTTTCAGAGAAAAAGTAAACATTGCCGAAAACGAAACAGGGGGAGAACTCCACGACCAATTGATGATAACGGGTGCAGAACTTGTTTTAAAAACTGTGAAAACAATTGAGTCCGGAAATCACCCTCAAACTGATCAATCGAGTTTTGTAAAAGCGAATGAGAAACTAAAAGAAGCTCCAAAAATATTTAAAGACGATTGCAAAATTAACTGGGATAAAAGTGCACACGACATACATAATTTTATCCGGGGTCTCTCGCCCTATCCTGCAGCATGGAGCGAATTGGATTCGCCAAAAGGAACAAAACATTTAATCAAATTATATAAAGCCACACAAGAAACGGCTCATCATGAACATAAACCTGGAACAATTATTACCGACTCCAAGCAATTTGTGAAAGTGGCTGTAAAAGATGGTTTTATTCATCTTCTCGAACTTCAAATGGCAGGAAAGAAAAAGCTGAACACATCTGAATTCCTCAGGGGATTTTCTTTAAACAATGAATGGAAATTTATAAATTGATAGAATGAAAATAATAATAACAGGAGCAACAGGCATGGTAGGTTCCGAAGTGCTCAAGCAATCCTTACTTGATGCCGATATTAAAAAAGTAACTGCGATTGTGCGTAAACCTCTGAATATCCAAAATCCGAAATTAAATGTAATAATTCATTCTAACTTTTTAGATTATTCAGGACTTGGCGAAGTCTTTAAAGAACACGATGCCTGCCTTTGGTGTCTGGGTATTTCACAAACCAAAGTAAAATCAGAAGAAGAATACCACACCATTACTTACGATTATGCCATAAATGCCGCCAAAGCCATGCTGCAAAGCAATTCATCCATCGGCTTTTTATTTCTGAGCGGTATGGGTGCAGACAGCACCATGAAAAGCAGAACTTTGTTCGCACGCGTAAAAGGAAAAACAGAAAACGATCTGATAAAACTTCCTTTCAAACAGCTTTACTTGTTGAGACCGGGTGGAATTAAACCCAGTCATTGGGGAGGCAGTTCTACTTTAATGGAAAAAATAATCTATCCCTTATTTCCATTGTTCAAAATACTGATGCCTTCTTCCATGATTACGTCTACACAACTGGCAAAGGTGATGCTGCAAATAGCCAAGCATGGTTCAGACAAGCAACTGATGGAAAATAAGAGTTTACTTCAAATAGAAAAATCTTTCTTGTCGGATTAACAGACAACAAGGCTTACAAGAGATTGCTTAATTTTGGGCTTTCAGAATTAAAGCATTTTTTAATTACATTTGTTTTAAAATATACTTTTCATGATACAAAAAGAAAATTCATCTGAAGAAATTGATCTTTCTCAGCTTTTCTCAAGAATCTACAATCTGTTTCATTCATTAAAAAATAAAATATCTTATTCTTTAAACGTTTTTAAAAAACGTATTGTTTTAATTCTAATATTATTCTTCGTAGGACTTGGAATAGGAAGTATTTTCTTTTATACTACCAAGCCTACTTACACCACATGCATGACTTTAATCTCGAATTCTTTAAGCAATCAATATTGCCACGATCTGATTCAAAATTTGGGAATATTTCAACTACAAGGTTCTGATTTATTATCCAAACAATTAAACATAAATAAGGAAACTGCTGAAAAAATCGTGTCCATTAAATTCTCGAAGTTTGATTCAAAAATGAAAGAAAAAGAAGATTCACTACTAATAGGTTTTCCATTCAGAATTGTCTTGTCCGTATACGATCCATCTATAATTGACACAATGCAATCGGCAATTATTAACTACTTAGAGAACAATGATTTTGCACTGAAAAAAAAATATATAAAAAAGCAAAACTTAGAATTATTGAATCAAAAACTTGATCGTGAAATGATTCAATTAGACAGTTTAAAAAGTATAGTGGCCCAAAGTTTAATTCCGAAACAAACACAAGTTGGATTTGTTATGAGAGAACAGGATCCTGTTAAAGTATATCAGGAAGAAATTGGCTTATACAGGGAAAAACTTAATATAAATTCACAAATAGCTTTGATAAATAACATTCAGGTTATTGATGGTTTTATTGTTATGCAAAAACCTGACAGACCATTAAGAACCGATATATTTATAGGGGGAATAATTGGACTTATTTTAGGATGTTACTTTGCTTTAAGAAGAGAAAAGAAAGCAATTGCTTAATAATTTATCGCTTTACTCTTTGCCAAAGAGCAAGTAATGTTCCGATAATCATTACGATACAGCCCGTCCATAAAACATTGATGTAAGGAAATACAATTGCTTCCATTACAATAAAATCTTTGGCATTCGATTTTTTTTCTGAAACAGAAATTTCCACATTCCCTTTTTCAGGATTTATTTTCCAGAACATAAACTTTAATCCAAGATCAGCAATCGTGGCTTCAATGGGATCAATAATACCTTTTCTTATAACGTAAACCGGTTGAACAGAATATTTCTTTTTGTTCATATCAAAAGCCGTAAAGTTTGCACCAACTGCAATGTCGCTGTCAGAAAGATTGTATTGCTTGCGATCAATGTGCGTATCAAGACTGTTTAAAATAATCATGCTGTTGGATGAATAGATGGTATCGCCAACTGATATAACATTATTTTTAGACTGTGCGTATTCTCCTCCTTCAGCAGTTTTTTCCTCTATTGTTTCAAGATCAGCAAAGGTGACGTGTGTGTATACATCCTTGGTCAAAAAATGTCGTGTATCAGGCTCGGCAATGTTTCCCATACGCTGATTTATCTGTACTAACGGTTTCAATGTAAACTCGTAATGATATTTTCCAGAATCATTTTTTGTAAAATATTCTATGTTAAAATAAATATTGATTCCGATTTTCTCTTTGCCTTTGTAAGTTACATAGTATTTGCCCATTTGCAAAGTATCCTCCGAAGTCAATAAAATATTTTTGCTGTTGGATAATTGTTTATCCAAACTCTCAATATCTTTTCCGGAAGTATTCACAGAGATAATTTCTTTTTTTGATGTAGATATCAAAGCGCCTAACAGGATTAATCCAAAACCAACGTGAGCAACAGAAGCTCCTCCATTTTTAATTTTCCCTTTCAGAATTCTAACCAAGTAATCTGCATTAGCAATAATTGCAAAAAAAGATGAAAACAAAAGCAAACAATAAAATGAGTTTTTAAGTTGCAAGCCAACTGCCACAAACGTAGCGAGTACAATTGAAAGGACAACTGCCAAAGTAATTTTCTTCCAAAATTCTTTTACATCCGTATTCTTGTATTTCAAAAATTGTCCTCCACCGATGAAGATTGTAACAAGAAATGCAAAAGGTATTTGCCACGAATTGTAGTATTCAATAACATTGGCAGGCGGAGCCATTTTTAAGTTAAATAGCTTGTTCCATACTGGCAGTGAAGTATTGAACATGATGTGGAAAGATGAAATCAAAAGCACAAGTGCTCCAAGAAACATCCAGAATTCACGCGACCAGATGGCTTCTTCTTCCAATTGTTTAGGAAGTTTTTTCCATTTAAAGATTAAGAGAAACAAGGACAAGAACAAAAAGAAAAATAAGTAAATCAGCAATTGTCCAGACATTCCAAGATCAGTAAATGCGTGTACAGATGTTTCTCCCAATATTCCACTACGGGTTAAAAAAGTAGAATACAGAATGAGAATAAAAGTGATGAAGGTTAAAAAAAATGTAGCTACCAACGATTGTCCGTTGTGTTTATGGATAAGCATTACGTGAGCTGCTCCAACTAATGTAAGCCAAGGAACAAGAGAAGAATTTTCGACCGGATCCCAAGCCCAGAAGCCACCAAAACTCAATGCCTCGTAAGCCCAGGCGCCTCCCATTAAAATGCCGGTTCCTAAAATCATTATTCCAACAAATGCCCAAGGCAAAGCCGGTTTTTGCCACTCGCTGAATTTTTCTTTCCACAAACCAGCAATGGCATAAGCAAAAGGAACGACAGTTAATGCAAATCCTAAAAATAAAGTTGGCGGATGAATTGTCATCCAATAATTCTGGAGCAAAGGATTTAAACCTCTTCCATCTAACTTTTCAAGATAATTCGGGTTTTTAAATAAAGGAATGTTAGCAAAGTCGGGAGTTTCTCTTAACAAAACAGTAAAAGGATTGCTTCCGATTTTAGCTCCGAAAATATAAAGCCCGAGTAACATTGAAGCGAGAAAAGCCTGTACCAATGAAATTGTTGTCATAACTGGAGCTTCCCACTCTTTAGAAATTCTGATTAAAATATTTCCTAAAACTACTTGCCAGAATGTCCACAATAAAAAGCTGCCCTCCTGCCCTTCCCAAAAACATGAAAAGATATAACGCAAAGGCATTGCTTTGCTGGAATGATGCCACACGTACTCATACTCAAAATAATGATTGAGCAACATGTAAAACAAAACGGATACAATCCCGATTACAGATATGGAATGCAAACGAAAAGAAATCCTTGCAATCTTTCGCCAGGAATTATTTTCGAGTTGTTCTTTGGAAGCAAAAAAATAACTGATGGAAGCTAACAAAGCACAAGCAAAAGAGAAAATAACAAAAACATTTCCCATTCGTCCGGCTAAAAGGTGTTCTCCGATATAATTCATCATTTATTAACCGTCTCTCTCGGCTTACCATCGTTGTATTTGGAAGGGCATTTCATTAAAATATCATCAGCTTCAAACCCATTGTCATTGCATTTACCAATAATTACAATTTGCTCAGAGTGCTCAAAATCCTGAGGCTTACTTTTGTGAAGCAACACTTTTTTCTCGGTTCCTTCATTATCAACCATGTAAAACACAAATAAGTTAGGATCAACCTGTGGATTGTAAACAGTTTCTTTGTTTTTATCCAATTTGCCGACTACGTGAAACTGATCGTCAGGATTTTTTACAGCTTCTTTAAAAGAGGCATAGGTGCTTGAACTTGAAAGTGTGGTCATAATAGCACCTATTGCAATTGCTATAATGATAATTCCTATGATGTGTATCCGTTTCATTTTTTCTCCGAAGCTTCTTTTTCGAGTCTTGATATCTTTCTATCAAGTTTAATTAAATAAGCTACAATTCCTAAAAAGATAATTGATAATACTGTTACGACTACATATATTTTTCCATCAGCACGCATTTCATCGGCCATTTCTACTTCCTGAGCAAAAGAGAATGAAATAGAAATTAGAGATAATAACACCGTTATTCCATACTTATTCATTAAAAATAATTTTTCGTTTCAATTTATGTAAGCGTACGTTTAAACTCATAATCCAAACTGCCAATAAAGTCCAGCCAATAATAGCAGGATAAAAAACCATTCTCATTTTGTTATCAAGGTCATAACCTCCGAAACCGGGATTACCACCGTTTCCAGGATGAAGTGAATCTGTCATTCGGGGAACAATCATCAAAAAAACGAGAAGCATGACGTAAGCAAAGATGTTGTACACAGCAGATATTCTTGCTCGCTTTTGTTCTTCATCAATGGACCTACGGAGAACAATATACGCCAGGTAAATGAGCAAAGTAATAGCTGCTCCGTTTAGTTTTGTGTCTCCTACCCACCAGGCTCCCCAGGTAAAGCGAGCCCAAACAGAACCAGTAGCCAATCCTAACAATCCCAATAAAATTCCAACATTGGCAGCTCTATAAGCAACTGCATCATCCTGCATATTCGATTTGTTAAGAAACCGAATACTGTATATCAACGAAACGCAAAGAATGATCATCATTCCAAACCACATAGTTACATGAAAGTAAAGATTCCGGATGGTTTCGTTAAGTATGGCAAGGTGTGGAACAGGAGCTAAAAAACCGGCAACAATTGTGTATAAAACCAAAACAACAGCCAATATTTTCCACCAGTTTTTCATTTTAAATTAATCTTTCCAAAGGTATGGAAATAATAAATAAGAAAGCATGAAGACAATTACATTCAAAAGAAACAGCACAAGTAAATAATTGTAACTCACAGACCAATCTATACCATCAACAGCGTTCTTCGAAACTTTAATCAAAGTCATCAATAACGGAATCATGATGGGAAAACTTAAAATTGCCATGAGGCTGAAATTATTGTTGGTTTTAGATGCGATGGCTGAAACCAATGTGAGGACAGATGAAAAACCGATACTGCCCAAAAGCAAAACAATCAGAAAAAGAGTTATATCCTGAACAAGCCCGCCAATAAACAAACTATAAAAGACAAAGCACGCAAGCGACAGGCTAATCATTAAAAATGAATTGTATAAAATTTTTGCAAGTATTACTGCACGGGGACTTGCTATTGTATACAAATAAAGCATTCTTCCTTTTGTTTCCTGCACAAAACTCTTGGTAATGGCATTAACAGATGCAAAGAGCAGGATAATCCAGAACAAAGCATTCCATACAGAAGGATTCAGTATTTTTTTGAACGAAAGGTAGCTGATAAAAATTGTAGATACTACGTAAAGTAAAATGCCATTAATAGCATATTTTTGCCTTAGTTCAAATGTAATTTCTTTTATAAAAAGATGTTTGACTTGTTTGAATAACATTGGAGTTCAAATATATATAAAGTAAGCTTAAGCGGGATGCAAAATAATTTTCTTGACACTCCTATTGAATACCTCAAAGGCGTTGGGCCACAGCGTTCTGACCTGTTAAAAAAAGAATTGAACATCTTTACTTTTAACGACCTAATTACCTTTTATCCTTTCCGTTATGTTGACCGAACCAAGTTCTATAAAGTAAAAGAGATTACCGTTGACCTTCCTTATGTTCAGCTTAGAGGAAAAATAACTGATGTGGAAATTGTCGGAAAAAACAAGGGGAAAAGATTAATCGCTCACTTTAATGATGAAACAGGAACTATTGAATTAGTCTGGTTTCAGGGAATAAAATGGATAACGGAAAAATTTAAACCAAATACAGAGTTCATTGTATTCGGAAAACCGACACTTTTCAATAACAAATTCAATATTGCCCATCCTGAAATTGAAGAAGTAAGCGATGAAAATACGCGTTTAGCTGCTGCGTTACAGCCTGTTTACAACACTACTGAAAAGCTAAAATCAAGAGGGCTTGAAAGCAAAGGCATTTTAAGATTGCAAAAAGCGTTGATACCTTTAATCAAAAATAAAATACCTGAAACACTTTCTTCTCAAATTATCAACGGGCTTAAATTAATATCACGCGAGGAGGCTTTAAAGAATATTCATCTTCCGGAAAATCCCGAGCTACTTAAAAAAGCAGAGCTACGACTAAAGTTCGAAGAACTTTTTTTTATTCAGCTAAGACTATTAAAAGCAAAACAGATCAGGCAAAAAACTTACTCAGGATTTGTTTTCTCAACAGTCGGAAATTATTTCAACGAGTTTTATAACAAGCATCTTCCGTTTCAGCTCACCAATGCCCAAAAGCGTGTTATCAAAGAAATCAGGAACGATATGGGTTCCGGAAAACAAATGAACAGGTTACTGCAAGGTGATGTAGGCAGCGGAAAAACTTTGGTTGCATTAATGACCATTCTTATTGCATTGGACAACGGTTATCAGGCTTGCCTGATGGCTCCGACCGAAATTCTCTCCAACCAGCATTTTAACACTTTATCAAGATTATTGAAAGACATGGACATTCAAGTTGCTTTGCTGACAGGTTCTACAAAAACATCCGAGAGAAAACAAATACATCAAGGATTACAAAACGGAGAAATTAAAATATTGGTTGGTACTCATGCTTTGCTGGAAGATGAAGTACAATTTAATAACCTCGGTATGGTGGTTATTGACGAGCAACACCGTTTTGGCGTGGCTCAAAGAGCAAGAATGTGGAAGAAGACAAGCAGCCCATCCCCTACCCTTCCCAAAAGCGAAAATATGAGTGGGGCTTCTCTTCCCCACATCCTCGTTATGACTGCAACTCCGATTCCGCGAACATTGGCAATGACATTGTATGGCGATCTTGACACTTCAGTAATTGATGAAATGCCACCTGGAAGAAAACAAATAACAACCGTTCATAATTTCGACTCAAAACGTTTGCGTGTATTTGCTTTTATGAAAGAACAAATAAAGGCAGGACGGCAGATATACGTAGTTTATCCGTTAATTGAAGAATCCGAAAAATTGGATTTGAAAAATCTGATGGACGGTTATGAAAGTATTGTAAGGGAATTTCCCCTGCCTCAATATAGAGTGAGTATCGTTCACGGGCAAATGAAATCGGGCGACAAAGACTGGGAGATGCAGCGTTTTGTAAAAGGCGAAACGCAGATAATGGTTGCTACAACAGTTATTGAAGTGGGTGTTGATGTTCCTAATGCAACAGTAATGATGATTGAAAATGCCGAACGTTTTGGCTTATCGCAGTTGCATCAGTTACGCGGAAGAGTTGGCAGAGGAGATAATCAAAGCTTTTGTATTTTAATGTCGTCTTACAAATTATCAGCAGATGCTAAAACGAGGATTGACACGATGGTAAGAACCAACGATGGTTTTGAAATTGCCGAAGTGGATCTTCGCCTTCGTGGTCCTGGCGATATAACCGGAACACAGCAAAGCGGCATAGCCGACCTTCACATTGCCGATCTCGTAAAAGATGCTCAGCTACTTCAATTAGCAAGAGATACCGCAAGTAAAATTTTAGCAGATGATGCTACTCTTGAAAAAGCAGAAAACTTAGCCATTGCTTTGCAATTAGCAAACTTCAATAAAAACAGGCCAAACTGGAGCAGGATCAGTTAAACCTGCCCTTCTTTGTGTAGTCTTATAAGTATCAGAAAGTAACTTACCTTTACTAATTGAATGCGGACATCTCATAAATTAATAACCATTCTGTTTCTTTCTTTTGCAGGATGTATTTTTTCCCAAAACCAAGTCGGGCAGATATGCGCAACAATGCAAATGGACAGTATAATCAGGTCGCAGCATCCTGAGCTTGGGACCTTGCAACAATTTGAAGAGTGGCTGCAAGAAAAAATATCAGAAAAAAAATATCAAAAGACCGATCAAAACTTTAATTACATTATTCCGATTATCGTTCATGTTATTAATAATGGTGAGGCAATTGGATCAATTTCGAACATTAGCAATGCACAAATTCAATCTCAACTGGATGTTCTGAATGAAGATTACAGAAGGCTTAATCCAAATTTCAGCGATTTAACTGCTCCTCCATACAATGCAACCAACTGGGCATCCATAGCTGCCGACTGCCAGATAACTTTTTGCTGGGCTGTAAAAGATCCTCAGGGAAACTTGCTTGCTGTACCTGGCGTGGATAGAATAAACAGAAAAACACTTGGGTTCAATGATCCGCCTTATGCTCCTTCTTATATTAATGATACGATAAAACCCCAAACCATTTGGGATCCATACAGGTATTTGAATATATGGGTATTGAGCTTAACCTATCCTATCAATGGATATGCTACATTTCCCATCAAGTCAACTTTAAATGGGTTGAGCAATGGATTAACTGGTACCGCCAAGATAGATGGAGTGGTTATTAATTTCCATGAGTTTGGAAAAACAGGAAATCTTCAGGCTACTTACAATCTTGGAAAAACAACAACTCATGAAATCGGTCATTGGCTTGGATTGAGGCACGTGTGGGGAGAAGATGCAGGTCCGTGCAGCACAGATTATTGTGACGATACTCCCAATCAGGAAGCCTATACAGCCGGCTGTCCTGCTTTCCCTCATATTTCATGCGATAACGGACCTGACGGAGATATGTTCGTTAACTACATGGATTATACAAATGATGGCTGTTCATACATGTTTACCAACGATCAGAAAATGAGAATGCAGGTGGTAATGGAAAACAGTCCGTTTCGTATAAATGTAGTCAAAACTCCCTCTACATGCGATTCAGGCTCGGTTACTCCTAAACCAACCGTTAATATTTATCCCAATCCTTCTTTTGACGGAAAGTTTAAAATCCTTACCAACGATACTATTAACAGTGTTATAATTTACAACATGCTGGCACAACCGGTTGAAAAAATACTCACGGCTTCTTATGGAAATATAGATATTGACTTTTCGCACGAAGCCAGCGGAATGTATTTCGTGGTAGTTACTACTACTACTGGAACTACGAATAAAAAGGTAGTTATCAGATAATTTTTTACTGTGTTTAGAGTTATTGCTTTTTATTTTGACATAGTTTGCCAAACAGATTCGCATTTTTTGCAAACAACCCCGTTAATAGAGCAATGAGATACAATAATAAAGCCGTGAGATGAAAATATGGCAGTCACAGCATTGAAAATTGAACCGAGAAATGAATATTACTTATTATTTTCCTCGTTCTTTTTCTTCTTTCCGAAAAGATTTATTTTCGATTCTTCCTTTTTGATAAGCCGAATGATGTTTTTTTGGTGCGTAAGTATAACCAAAACGGCAACTGCTATGGAGAAAATAATAAGTGATGGGATTGTTGTTTTAAAAACAAAAATCATAGACAAAGGAAATAAAAGAGCGGCAATCATTGAACCAAGAGAAACATAATTAAATAATAACAAGACAATTAAAAAAACTGACATTGATACTAATGCTGCTTGTATATGAAGAGCCAACAATATGCCGAGCAAAGTAGCAATTCCTTTTCCTCCTCTAAAGCCCACATAAATAGGGAAAATATGTCCGATTAAAGCCGCAATGCCAAGAACCAATTCAAAATTCACGAAGGATTCAGAACCTGGTTTATAATTGCTCAGATAGGCAATGTTAACGGAAAGCCAGCCTTTTAATACATCAATAATCAAAACAGGAATACCTGCTTTTTTGCCTAATACTCTAAACGTATTAGTAGCTCCTGCATTGCCACTGCCGTATTCTCTTACATCAATTCCGTAAAAATACTTTCCTATCCATACCGATGAAGGAATTGATCCTAATAAATACGCTGCTATTAATGAACCTATCTTAAACAATTAAAAAATTTATTCGTTACTATCAAATTTTTTAAGAAACATTGTTTTTTTATTCACTGTAGAAAGATTGAACTGGTATGATGGCTGACCTCTTTCGGTTTTCATTTCACGTTTATCTGGTTTTAATTCTTTAATGGCGGCATTGAATTTATCATTGGAGGATATTGCCTGCATCAATCCTCTATTATAGGTAAAGAAATACCAGTTGTTTCCATCCAGTTCAAAATAGATGTTTAGAATATCTCCGCTTTTCTTTTTCACCAATTCTACTTTTCCATTCACAAACTTGTTGACTTGATTTTTATATAAGTTCCCAATTCCAATATTGCCCATAGAACGATAAGAGTTAGTTGTCGAATTCCATTTCATTTTTACATCGGTCAGGAACATAGCTTTTTCAAGCTCGTCAGGAAATCTTTTGAATGAACCATAAAGATTGATTTGCGATATTAATTTATCAGCCTTTTCTTTATCCATCAATTCTCTCAAGCCTTTTTCGTATACTGGTCTTGAAAAATCAGTCGGTTTCAAATCAGCATTACTATTAATTGCTTCTGCCATTTTGCTCATCGTTCCTTCGTCAAAGAAGAAATCAATCAGCAACATTAAATCAAATGCCGTTGAATCGGGAACTAAAAAATGATTCACGGTGCCTACTGCATCCATTTTAATCTGTCCTAAATCGCCTCCCAGGTTGAGTTTGCCTTCTCCATACACAATACATTTATTGATACTCAAACTCAGATAGTTTCCGGGGATTGACCGTTCCACCAATTTTTCTTTATTAGAAATTCGGTATTCTTTCGAGCCTTTATCAAAAAACAGAAATCCGTCTGAAGGCATTACTTCCACATCTTTTTTAGATTTTTTTCTCGATAAAAATGCTGAGTATATATGCGTTGAATCGTTATTAAGCATGACGGAAGCAGCCATCGGTTCTCCATTTATACCTTCCAAGTCCTTTGAAATCGGAATGTATATTTCCAAAGGATTTATTTCAGCAGAAAATTTCAGCCAACCTCTTGGTACAGCATCGCATACATGTTGAATTCTACAAGCTCCTGAAAAATAGAGAAACTCATTTGAAGCCAGCAGCTTTACCTTACCCTGGTATTCATAATTCGGACTCAGAGTAAAATGTACCGAATCAGGAACATCCGTTTGAGCGAATGTCTGGAATGTTGTATCAACGCTTATGTTGCTGAAATAGATGGATTGTTTATTTTTTATTTCATCTATGTAATCATAGTAGCCCGAAGCAGCATAGCTTTTTCTGGTAAAAATATTTGCAGTTACGTTATACAAATTATGATGCTTTGTAACAGTATTGGCAAGTATTTTAGCATTTGTAAAGGTCTGCATTTCAGCGCCTTTTTTAATTACAACTCTTCCACTATCAGGGAAAATACGGGCATCTGCAACATTGATGTAAGGCACATCCAAGGCTGTAATAATGTGATTTCTTGTATCGTATTTTGCACGTGGAGCATAAAATCGTAATGAGTCTTGTTTGGGATGAATGGAAATAAATTCAGGCGCATCCAAATCAATAGAAGCGTTAGAAGCAAGTACTTTTTTATCACTACCCAATTCAATTTCATTCTTATCCATGTACCACTTAAACCTGTCCATGAAGCAGATGTATTGATTAACAGGAAACTTTACAACTGATCCTTTGCCATTTGACTTACATTCCACAACGCGCCTGTCAAAATCAACATTTGCATTTACGTTAGTGGTGGCAAAAGAAAGATCAGCAAGCTGTTCAGACTTAAGATTAAAATCAGCAGTGTCAGCATGAAACTTGTTTTGACTGAATGCCATCATTTTAGAAATTAATGAAGCTCCTGCAAAATCCATTGCTCCATTTCCCGAAAGCAACTGAGGAGTTAAGCTCATAGTTCCGCTAAATTGTGATGCGTTTTTATAACACAAAATCGGTTTTTGTTTTTTGGTAATCTGCATAACATCTTTATAAGGCATCCAGTGTATGTAAACGTCTTCTCCAGCAACTTGCGGAAACTCTGGCTTCGTGGTTTGTTCCTTAATATCAAACTTCTGAGCGTAAGCGTTCATGGAATCAGGATAAAAAATAAAATTATTTGACCGAGTGGTGGATGTAACATATTCAATCGTTCCATCTCCTCTCAATCCCTGATTGCTCATATTGATTTGGTTTTTAAAATTTGCCTTACCATTATAAAGAGTATATCCTTCAGGCGGAGCACTTCTCATAAATCCCAAAGAATAGTCAGGTTGAAGTTTCAGGGTTTCTCTGAACTTCGGAAAAATATCTGCTGAAATAAATTCACCGTTAAAAGCAAGTGCTGCATTTGTAAAATTATCTAAGCTATCAATAGTAAAAGGATCAAGGTGAAAATATACTTTATCCCTCGGGTATTTACCTCCTTGTATTGACTTTTTATCGTAATACACAAAAGATTCCTTATTACTGTTGAAGATAGGATATTGTGCAAAGTTTTTAAGCCCCGATTTGTTTCCTGGATTGTCTATAAACAATTCTCCATTAATATCTTCTATCACCGTTTTTACTCTGACTAAAGGATAATTGCCATTTCCATCTGGTTCTTTTGCTGTTACTTTTATTCGGAGTGAATCAACATTTGTGAGGTTAACTTTGAATTTATCATATTCAAAAGAAAATTCTTTTCCAAAAAACTCGAAACGTCCGGCATTGACAACACCGGCAAAAGTAAAGTTGCGGTTTTTCTTAACCACAATTTCTCTCGGTCGCGGATAAATGACAACATTCTGTGAATCACTCATCAAAATGGAGTTAACTCCTCTGATTGTTAAATCGTAATTAAGTAAATTGATGCTTGCAATATTTGTCACATCCTGCGAATGAAAGCTAATAACATCGTAATCTATTTTACGCGCTCTTGCCATAGTATAATCAAATAGTTTATCTTTCACATAAATCTTGTCATCATCGGTATCATAAATTAAAAAACCCATACTGGCAAGGTTTACCATGAGGGGTCTTAATTGGTCGGGAGTAATTTTCATGTAGCCCGCAATGTCGTTGATGTAAAACTCTTTCACTCCTCCAATGGATTTTATATAGGATTTTATAGCAACCAAAGGATGTGTTTCAGACATTTCCTGTAATTGATCATATCTAGCAGCTTTAAAAAAATTAGAAGATTCAAAATCACCTTCATTTAGAGAGCTCCCGACCAACATTTTCATTTCTATTCTCGGATCATCTATTTTCCATTCCATATTTTCAAAATACATATCAAGAGCATGATATGAGTCTGCAAATGGGGATCGCGAAACACCTTCATCACTCCTAATCAACGACAATCTTCTTTCCTTCACAAAAAATTTTAATGACAAATTCGGGTGCACAATGGAATCTTTTTCCAAAAACATTTTAATAGAAACATTGTCTGATGAAATTCTTTCTTTCGTAATATCAAACGCCTGGGAAGCCGCTATGAGAAAAGTCTTGTTGTTTCGTTTAAATATTAAATTAGCATCTTCGCCTTTCCCACCTGCACCAATAAATTTTTCCCCGCGCATTGAAAAGCCTCCATCAAAATCAACATTTTCGGTAAGGTTTTTAATCTGCAATCTTTTGCTATACGATTCAAATCTGGGATAAGTAGCCTTATCTCCATTTTCAGCGATTACTCTGTCAGATACTTTCCCAGGTAAGGATTTTCCGCCAAAGTAAAGTTTATTGTAAAACACAGCAGAGTCAGCATTGTACAATCCGGTTTTAAGAATTACTTCATATCTCTTCAATTCAGCATAAGCAACATTTTCTTCCAGTCCCGCTTTTATCCAGTTTACTTTCCCTCCGTTACCTATGAATCTACCCTGAGAAGGGTAATAAATTCCTTTTGTGTTGTAGATAACAGCACTATCGCCCTTTGAATTATTGCCTCTTAACGTCAAAGAAGGAAATACAACTTTAGGAATACTATCGTATTCAAAGGAATAATTATTATTGTTCGAACTCCATTCAACCACCGGAGATTTGTAAAAAGTGTTGGATGAAAATAGGTTATCGCTCATGGAAAGGTATTCAGAAAGATTTTTTATAAATTTTCCATTTAGGATTTTATCAACGCAGGATTGCCAGGAATTAAAAACATCATCGGAACGATTTGCGTTTACCAAACCAACAAGCGAGTTGAGGTAATTTTTAAAATCAGGGAAAGGTCTTAAATGTTTTTTCAACATTAAATTACAAGTCTTGTATGTCACCTGTTTGTATTTATCATTGAACTTAGTTGTCCATACAAGAGTAAACTGTTCAATAAATTCTTTTGCTTCTTTTTTATTATTCGTGCCACTGTTATCTTCAAAAAAATCTTTCAGTTCCTGCGGAAATTTTATCGGATCTTCTGAAAAGCTCTTCAATTGATTGCTTTGCGGAAATAAAGAACAAATTGAAGTACAGAAAAACAGTATCGTTAAAGAGTATTTTTTCAATTTCATTTAATCTGCTTTAGAAAAATGAAGAACCGCCCAGTTTTTTTTCATCACTTGATTTTTTAAAACTAATCCACAAGCAATGGCTTCGTTGCTGATGAAAGAAATATCTGATTCAAAAAAACCGCTCATTAAAATTTCACCTTTTGAGGCAAGCAATTTGCAATATTTTTTTAAATCACGCAACAATACATTTTTATTTATGTTAGCGAGAATAACATTGTATTTTCCGTTTACAATTTGTATATCACCTTGATGAACCAAAACATTTTTTATATTATTTACTTTAGTGTTCTCGATCGTATTTAAATAAGACCATTCATCTATATCAACTGCATTAATTTCAGGAGATTTCATTTTGGATGCGAGAATGGAAAGAATTCCTGTACCGCAACCGACATCGAGCACCAATTTATTTTTGAAATCAATGGTAAGCATTTGTTCAACCATCAAACAAGTTGTTTCATGATGACCGGTTCCAAAAGACATCTTCGGTTCAATGATGATATCGTACAAAACATTTTCAGGAATTTTATGAAAGGGTGCTCTGATGCAACACTTACCAGTTATATAAACCGGATCGAAACTTTTTTCCCATTGTTCATTCCAGTTCTGAGATTTTATGCTTTTGTTGCTATATGAAATCTCTACTTGAGGAGTAATATCGCTAAAAATATCCTTTATGACTTTCTCAGAAAAATTATTTTGGGGAATGTATGCCAGAAACCCTTTTTCAGTTTCAACAAAACTATTAAAACCTATATCTGCCAGTTTGGCAATTAATATATCAGAAAAATAATTCTTGGGAGTAATTACAAAATTAACTTCGATGTAATCCATCTATTTTTTTTCGGAAATATGCTTTATTATTTCCGTGAATGATTTAGCATTCAATGAGGCTCCGCCAATTAAACCACCATCAACATCTTTACAACCAAACAATTCAGCTGCATTTTTCTCCGTACAACTTCCGCCATATAAAATGGAAGTGTTTTCAGAAGTTTCGCTCCCATATTTTTCTTTCACAATCGTTCGTATGTAGCTGTGTATTGCCTGAGCCTGTTCAGATGTAGCATTCAAGCCTGTTCCAATTGCCCAAACGGGTTCATAGGCAATAATTATTTTTGAAAAATCATTTTTACTTAATGAAAACAAAACCTCTTCTATCTGTTTTCTCACCACATCTCCGCACTTTCCCGATTCTCTTTGCTGAAGTGTTTCTCCAACACAATAAATAGGCAACAAATTATTTTTAAGCGCTGCTTTTATTTTTTCAGCCAACAAAGATGATTCTTCCTTAAAATAATTTCTTCGCTCAGAATGTCCGATAATAACATAATCTGCGCCAACCGACTTTACCATGTCAGCAGATACTTCACCGGTATATGCTCCTTGTTCTTGCGAATAACAGTTTTGTGCTGCTACAAAAACATTTTCAATGTCCTTTAGCTTGTCTGCAACTGATTTCAAATATGGATACGGAGGAGCAATAATGACAATCGACTTCCTGTTTTTAATTTGAGATAATTGAGATTTAATTTCTTCGATCAAAGCCATAGCTTCAGAAAATGTTTTATTCATTTTCCAGTTAGCTGCTATAATTTTTCGTCTCATGAAATGTGGCTTGAATTATTGAATTCTCACACGAGGATCAAGAAATCCATATACAATATCAACCATTAAATTGATAATAACAAAAAGAATGGCGGCTACCAGCACTGTACCCATTACAACAGGAAAATCATACTTCTCGAGTGCATCAACAACTTCTTTGCCGATTCCCTTCCAGCCAAAAACGTACTCGACAAAAATTGCACCCGCCAGCAAACTTGCAAACCAACCGGATATTGCTGTTATAACAGGATTCAACGCATTTTTAAGTGCGTGTTTAAATACCACTTTAAATTTTTTCAAACCTTTTGCTTCAGCAGTTCTGATGTAGTCATGCGATAAAACATCAAGCAATGAGCTCCTTGTAAGCTGCATAATGATTGCCAACGGGCGTAATCCAAGAGTTATGGCTGGTAGAATTAAATTTTTCAGATCGAGGTATTCACCGTTTCCATAATCATCGGTAGTGTATAAGCTGCCGACAGTGTTAAGTCCGGTTATATCAGTAAGCAAATATCCGAATACCCATGCGAGAATAAGACCTATAAAAAAGGAAGGACCTGACATTCCCAAAACAGACAATACCAAAGCAGACTTATCAAACCAGGAATTCTTTTTTAACGCTGCAAAAATCCCTATCAATATTCCAAAAAAAGAAGCGAAGATGATGGCTGTAAATGCAAGTACTCCAGTTGCAGGCATTGTGTCATAAATAATTTCGGACACTTTGCGCTTGGTTTGATAAGATCGCCTCAGGTAGGGCCACTTAATTAAAAGGACTTTGCTTTGCGAAACATGAAATAATTTAAAATAGGATGAGTACTTTGCAGGATCAAGGTATAAGTAATTATTTGGATTGCGATCGTTATAGATTGAAAGCGGAGAAAGATCGTTCATGTACATAAAGAATTGCTTTATAAGCGGCTGATCGCGTCCGAGATCTTTATTGATTGCATCAATGGATGCCTGATCGGCTCTTTGCCCAAGCATCATTCGGGCAGGGTCGCCTGGCAATACGTTGAACAGCAGGAAAACAACTATCACCACTCCAAGTATGACCAAAAAACCGTAAAAAATTTTACCGAGTATATACTTAACCACCTCTGCCCTGCTTTATTTAAAGTACTTTTCTTTTATATCGTTGTATGAGGGAAATGAATGAAAGTGCCACATATCAATAACTACGCCTGCTTTGAATAATATTAAACCAGGATTTGAACGAATCATTGTTTTAAGAGGCACATCATCGGGACAACGGTAAAAATAATACATGGAATGTGCTTCATTTTTAAATTCATTTATCTTTTCAGGAGTTGATGTAGTTAACCCGATAAATTCCATTCCGTCTTTTTGACACAAAGCAGAAAAATCATTGATACGCCCCTGAACACCACGATTTGCTTTATCCAAATCGTATTCAACGAGCAAGAAGGAATATTTGGGGTTTTGCAAAAACGTATCCGTATAATCTTCTCCTGATCTATTCTCCATACTAAAGCCAACAATTTGTGTGATTCCTTTTTTCAAAGGTTCAGCCCTGTTGCTGACATAATCCCATTCCTTATCCCAGTTTGGGGGCCAGGCATCAAAATCTTTCACCTCGCCTGTTTTTTTATTTTTTAATGTGTAATAATACTTAACCTGTGGATGAATTGCTTCGTAAATGTTTGTTCCTATTTTATACGGACGGAAATCAATTATAGGTAAGTAATTGTATGTGTAAAGCGGAAATCCGAGAGATGCAATTATTGAAAGAAAAACAAAAGCATTTTCCATTTTCATTCCGAAAAGGCTTCGGATATCGTTGTGTCTGATGAGCATAAAAATGGTCATCACCAGCATTATCATATTGTTTCTGAACTCCTGCCACGGAGTCATTTTAATTGCATCGCCAAAACAGCCGCATTCGTGAACTTTATCGTAATATCCTGAGTAAAAATTGAGCGAGGCAAAAAATAAAATCATAAGTAGTAGCAGCCACAGTGTTAGCTTTATACGAGCCCCGATAAGCAAAAGAATACCAAGAAGCATTTCCAACGCGCACATAAATATGGAAATGAAAAGAGAAAACGGCACCAACCAATCAGTACCGAATACTTCAAAATATTCATTTAGTTTATAAGAAAAACCAAGCGGATCGTTTGCTTTAATTAATCCTGAAAAAATAAAGAGAGCACCTACCAGGATACGGCTAAGTTGAGTAAGGAATCTCATGACTATGAATATTCTTTAAATTTATTATTTCGTCATCCCGAACTTGTTTCGGGATCTACGTAAGATGCTGAAACGAGTTCAGCATGACATCAACCTAATTTTTTTCCAGTTTTATGATGGCAAAAATAGCATAATTAACCATATCGTAATAGTTGGCATCAATGCCTTCCGAAACTATGGTTTGCCCTTTATTATCTTCTATTTGTTTAATGCGTAAAATCTTCATCAATATCAAATCGGTTAATGAACTGATGCGCATATCTCTCCATGCTTCACCGTAATCATGGTTCTTATTCTCCATCAGTTCTTTGGCTTCTTTTGAATACTTGTCGAACAAATGACTGATCTCTTCATCAGGAATTTCCATTCTTTCATCATCTCTTAAACCCAGTTGCATTAAGCCGATAATGGAATAATTAACTATACCTATGTATTCAGAGCGAATGTCTTCGTTTACTTTTTGAGTACCTTTATCCTCAATATTTCTGATGCGTTGGGCTTTAATAAAAATCTGGTCGGTAATGGAGCTTGTTCTTAAAACACGCCATGCACTGCCGTAATCTTTCATTTTTTTTATGAAAATATCCTTGCTTACTTTTACTGCCGAATCGTATTGTACAGAGGTTTTATTCATTTAATTAATAATAAAAATGCCTGCACAAGATACACTTTTTTACAGAAAATATAAGTTGAGTTTAGGAATAAAAAATCTTGATTTAAGTACACCTGTTGTAATGGGTATTTTAAATATTACTCCCGATTCATTTTATGATGGAGGCAGGTATAAAACTCCTGAAAAAATTACTCTTCGCATAAAGCAAATGATTGAAGAAGGGGCTGACATTATTGACATTGGAGGATATTCCACAAGACCCGGTGCAAAAAACATCAGCGAAAAAGAAGAACTGAAAAGAGTAATCCCGATTATTGAACTGGTGCGAAAACATTTTCCGGAAATTATTATTTCGATAGATACTTTCAGAAGCCGTGTTGCCGAAAAAGCTGTAAAGGCTGGTGCAAATATCATTAACGATATTTCGGGAGGGACACTCGATAATAAAATGTTTGAAACTGCCGGAAAATTAAACGTCCCCTATATACTTACCCATATAAAAGGAACTCCGCAGGTAATGCAGGTAAAGCCTGTTTACAAAAATGTGGTGCGTGAAGTAAAAAAGTATTTTGAGCAGAGAATAAAACTGCTGAAAAAATCAGGAGTTAAGCAGATTATTATTGACCCTGGCTTTGGATTTGGGAAAGCTCTTGAGCACAATTATACTTTGCTCAAAAATCTGTCGCAATTTCAATCGTTTGGATTTCCTGTAATGGCAGGTATTTCAAGAAAATCAATGATCAACAAAATTTTAAAAACAAGTCCTGAAAAAGCATTGAACGGAACCACGGTGGCAAACACCATTGCATTGATGAATGGCGCTAATATTTTAAGAGTACACGATGTTAAAGAAGCAAAAGAAGCAGTGAGGATGGTGAGTTATTTAAAGAATAGTTGACAGGTCATTTTGAATTTATTGTAGAATGGTTTTACCACTATTCTGTCGCTTCGAGTAGTCCAGACGTTTACAGTCTGGGCGTATCGAGAAGTGGGGTGCTCGTTCTCGATACATCATCAGCCTGAGGCTGATGATACTCGAACTGACAATTGCAAACATTAACAACAGGGTTCTGCAACAAGACAATTATTTTTCATAAAATTGTAAAATGATGTTTCTGTTAACACAAGCGTTTATTACTTTCCGGTGGCTCGATGCCATTGACATTTTGCTTGTTGCCATTTTGCTTTACCAGCTTTATTACCTTGTAAAGGGAACTGTTGCCATTAATATTTTTGTAGGCATACTCCTTATTTACATACTGTGGCTGGTGGTAAAAGCGCTGGGCATGCAGTTGTTCGAGAACATACTGAGCAAGTTTATTGATGTAGGTGCTATCGTTCTCATCATTGTATTTCAGCAGGAAATAAGGCGTTTTCTTTTATTTATTGGTACTGCCGACTTTTTCAACAAACGAGCTTTAGGAAAAAACCTCTTTAAACTAAAATGGGAGGCAAGCAAATCTCCTTTAGATATAAATGCTGTACTAAAAGCTGTACAAAATATGTCGGAAACAAAAACAGGTGCTATTATTGTAATTACCACCAACTCAGAGCTTAAGTTTTATATGAATACAGGCGATACCATTGATGCCAAGGTTTCGGCAAGGCTTATTGAAAATATCTTTTTCAAAAACAGCCCGTTGCACGATGGGGCTATTATTATTTCGGGCAACACCATTAAGGCTGCCAGGTGTGTGCTGCCTGTTACTGAAAACACTGAATTTCCTACTCATTTAGGTATGCGTCACCGCGCAGCAGTGGGCATTACCGAAAACTCCGATGCCATTGCGATTGCCGTTTCTGAACAAACCGGTGAAATTTCTCTTACCAAAAACGGTGAGTTAAAAAACAATCTGAGCATTGAGCAATTAAAAGGATTGATTGAAAAGGAAATAAAATAAAGAAAATCGTTCACTGCTTATACACTATTATATTTAATATTTAAAGTGCGTTAGCCCCACAAAATGGCGAGTGTGCGAAAAGCCTTGAGGGAAGAAGCATCATTTTGTCTTGACTTTTTGTTACTCAAAACACTTGCTGGCTCAAACCTCCGATGGAGGTTTGCCCTCGTCTAAGGAAAAAAGTAAATACAAATTTCATCCGGAAAGGAAAATACAAAGAATTATTTAAAATACTTTTTCACCACATTCAGAAACTCATCGTGAATAAGGTGGTTGGAGGCAATCAGCTCTTTACCGAAAATATAATTGCTGCCTCCCCTGAAATCGGAAACATTGCCCCCTGCTTGTTTTACAATCAGTACACCGGCAGCCACATCCCAAGGGTTGAGACCGTATTCGTAAAAAGCTTCAAAACGTCCGCAGGCAACATAAGCCAAATCAACAGCAGCAGAACCAAGCCTTCGCAAGCCGTGTGAGCTTCGCATAATTTCTTCAAACAAATTAAGGTAAGGATCCATTCGCCCGTAATCGTAATAAGGAAAGCCGGTGGCTACCAGCGAGCTTCGCAGCTTAGGGGCTTGTGAAACATTTATTTCTTTACCATTCAAATACGCTTTACTGCCCTGGTAAGCATAAAAACATTCGTCCAAATTAATTTCATACACAACGCCCACCACCACTTCGCTTTTTTCCATCAGTGCAATGGAAACGGAAAAGCAGGGAACACCGTGAATAAAATTGGTGGTTCCATCCAGCGGATCAATTATCCAGTTATATACTTCGCCTTTTTTATCCGATGTGTTTTC
>Ga0206913_1072_pt1 | contig 23237 bp, 20 predicted proteins | sample Alteio_BWOrgHeat_72_FD_152942 | JGI IMG/M metagenome (GOLD analysis project Ga0206913, IMG submission 152942) | Enriched cells from forest soil in Barre Woods Harvard Forest LTER site, Petersham, Massachusetts, United States -... | ecosystem: Environmental > Terrestrial > Soil > Temperate forest >... | reverse complement strand
CTCTTACAACTTCTGATTTGCGATTACTGATAAACAGAAAATATTATACCAATAATATTAATGACTATTATATTCAGGTTCATAATAAACCATCGCTCATTCAAAAATACCAATCGGCATTACAAACAGAACTTACAAGAGACTTAGCAGTTCTGAAAGTTACCTATCACGATATTATTCCTGCCAGAGCAGTTGAATTTCTTGATACTCTTTCAAAAGTTTACCTTAATAATACCATTAAAACTCAAATAGAAAGAAACATCAAAATGGTGGGCGGTATTGATAAGTTGCTACAAGGAACTGAAATGGTATTAAGAAGCGGAGAAGATAGTCTTAGAATATACAAGCAGAAAGCAGGAGTATTTAATGAAAATCTGGAAGACCAAAAATACATTGCAGTCCTGACGAATTTAATGCTTGAAAAGAAAAAACTTGAGATGCAAAAAATTGGGTTAGGAGATTTAGAGAGATACATTATTGAAAATAAAGATCCGGTTGGTTTACCGCCACCATATATGGGAGATGACGCAGATGCCTTTTTGAGAAGCAGCTTAACGGAGTTGTACAAATTACAAGTGAATCGGAAAGAAGATTTGTTTGAAATCACAAATAAAAACAAAAATATTGATCGACTCGACAACAGTTATGAAATCAGGAAAGCAGACATTATTAAATACATAACAAATAGTCAAAAATCAATAGAAGAAAAGGCTGCTTATATCGAAAAAGAGATTTCGGACATGGAGCCTTCCAAGAAAGAATACAACAAAAACCAATTGTATGTAATGGAACTTCAGCGACAATTAAAAGTAAACGAGGCGATGTACATGAATTTGTTGGAAAAAAGAAATACCATACTTATTGCTCAGGCTGCTATGGCTCCTGAATATAAAATATTTGAATCCGCTCATATTACTGGACTGAATGAGCAGCCCAAAACCAGAAACTTTCTGTACTTGATTTCTGCGGGTTTGGCTATCGCAATAATCTTCATTTACGTTAAATATTTATTGTTTGGAAAAATAGAAAGCTTAGAAGATCTTAAGACAAAAACCTCAATACCAATTATAGGAGAGATGCCTTATCTGGATCTTAAAAAGGAAAAGTTAAATTATATGATTAATGCATATTCCAATCCATTGGTATCTTCTTTATTACGTTCTGTTCGCACCAACATAGAATTTGTTTTGTCAGGCAAAAAATCAAAAGTTATACTTATAACTTCACATACTTCGTCCGAGGGAAAAACGTTTAATGCAGCTAATCTTGCAGCTATCCTTGCTCTCGCCAATAAAAAAACTTTACTACTGGACATGGATATGCACAAACCCAATATTTGTAAGGCATTAGGGATTACCGGTGTAGAAAAAGACATCGGCAATGTTTATAAAGAAAATAGTAGTATAGCAGAGTCCATTATCAAAACAGAAAACAGAAATATAGATGTGATTGCTGCAAACAGTTCTATCAAAGAAGCTTCAGAATTGATACTAAATGAAAAAACAAAAGAAATTATTGAATATGGAAGAAATAATTATGATTATATAATAATAGATACACCGCCTATTGGGATTATTTCAGATGCTCTGACTTTAATGCAATATTCAGATATGAATATTTACATTCTGAATTCCGCGTCCTCATATAGAAATGCCATAGAACAAGTACAGGAAATTACTGAAAAGAACCATTTTAATTTTTGCCTTCTCTTAAATAAAGTACAAGTCAAGAAACTGCAATACTATTCAAAACAATACGAGAATTACAGATACGCTTACGCTTCCTAAATTATTAGTGAAGATGAAAAAATACAATAAAATAATTTCTGAGAATAGTTTAGCATTACTTTTTGCAATAATTCTTTTCTGCGCAGTTTCCTATAAAGGTTTATGCCAGAGCCTTGCAACGTACACTGTAACCAGAACCACAGGAATAACCTATAATTCTATTGCTTCCACTGGTAATTCCGTTGCAAGCTGGAGAAACACCGCAACGTACTCACAAGATGATAACCGTAGTGGCTTTAATGATATCGGTTTCGACTTTTGGTACGATGGAACGAGATACACACAATTCAGTATTTCTACCAATGGTTTTATTGATTTTTCGACCTCAACGGCTGATGGCACAGGAGCCGCTTCATTTGGCTATGACAATACTGCATTTAGTGCATCAGCCGCAGCAAATGCCGCAAGGCCTGCCATTGCCCCTTTTTACGATGATTTAACTGCTCAGGGCGGAACGGCTGCTTTAGGAAATAGTATTAAATACGAAGTTTCAGGAACTGTTCCCAATCGTATTCTCACTATTGAATGGATAAACATGGCTGTTTATGCCAACACTACTCCTAATCTTAATTTTCAGGTAAAATTGTATGAAACTACGGGAATGATTGAATTGTTATATGGAACAATGACTCAAGGAACAAATGCTTTTTCATATACTGCCGGAATCAATGCCCCAACCGTAAGTAACCCTCCTACAGCAGCACAATTGCTTGATCAACAAACAGCCAATACAGCAACGTTTTCCAAAACTGCGCAAAATAGTTTGTCCACAATGCCTACCACCAATTCCAAATTAACCTTTACGCCTGCAAGTCCTGCCAATCCTTCAGGATCGCTTACCTTTTCTGCTGTTACCAATAGCAGCATGACATTGAACTGGACCAATTGGGCGACCAATGAAATAGGATATATAATTTACAATTCAACAGATGGAATTAATTATTCTTTCGTTGCGCAGACTGCTGCTAATGCTATCAGTCAAAATGTGACAGGGCTTTTACCCGGAACATTATATTATTGGGAAGTTTACGCGGTTACAGAAGGCAAATTAAGTTCAGCATTATCTGCCTCTCAATCAACCAGTGCTGCAGGTAGCAAGATTTCCATTGCATCAGGCAATTGGAATACAGCGGGAACCTGGTCTCCTTCGGGAGTGCCTGCTGCAGGTGATAATGTCACTATCGCAAATGGTACCACAGTTACTATTAATACAAATGCTACCTGCGATAAATTGACTGTTGGAACGGGAACAAGTGGTATTTTAACTATTGGTACTAACACTACTGCTTATACGATTACCATTAATAATGATATTTTAGTAAATTCTGGTGCTACCTTCAATGTAAATACAGCATCCAATACTTCTCATACACTTCTTGCAAAAGGTAACATTACAAACAATGGTACTTTGAATTTTGCTACTGATGCCAACAGTTTATGTAATGTTACATTCGAATACAATGGGAATCAAACCATTTCCGGTTCAGGTGCAACAAATAATTACAATTTAGTTACTGTTAACATGGGCACCTCTCCGTCTAACATCCTTGAAGTCACATCTTCTGCTTTTTCTGCTGCCAGTGGCTTTCTGACATTGACGAACGGAACATTCAAATATTCTTCTCCAGGAACTACAACGATTACCCCTTTTACGGCAACGACAACTATTGGTACAGAAACAGGTTTGTGCATAAACAGTGCTAATGCAACAGTAAATATAAATGCAGGAATTATTTTATATGGTTCGTTAAATCTAACTGCGGGAACTGTGAATATTGGAAATGCTTCAAATGAAAATATTCAGTCGGAAGGAGGACTTTTTAGTATAAGCGGAGGCGCAGTAAATGTTGCCGGAATGTATTATTGCGCGGATATGAACAGCCTTAGTAATTTCAGTATGTCTGGCGGAACGTTTACGTTGGCTACTTATGGTTCCACTTCTACTACCAACGCTCCATTTGATGTTACCAGTCCAGGGTCATCCTTTACAATGTCTTCTGGAACTATTGTTATTCAAAAAGAAGGAGGTTCCGGTGCGCAAAATTTAGGATATTCCAATACGGGAGCTTCGGCATCTTACAATGTAAGTGGCGGAAAGCTTCAAATAGGAAATGCTTCTACAACTACTGCTCAAATCATGCAAATTAATTCTAATATTCCTGTTCCTAACCTTGTCATCAGCTCTACCAATAGTCCTACAGCCCAACTTTCAACCAATACTTTGAATGTTCTTCAGAATATTACCATAAATTCGGGTGGGACGTTGAACGCTAACAATTTAGATGTAACGGTTGGCGGAAATTGGATTAACAACGGGGGTACTTATACTGCAGGAACAAACACTACTACGTTTAGCGGAGCTAATCAAAACATTACCAAGACAACAGGAGAAACATTTAACAATCTTGTTCTTAGCGGAACAAACACGAAAACATTGGGTGGGCCTATTACTATAAATGGCAATTTGACTTTATCAAGTACATTGGATGTTTCATCATCATCCTACGGTGTTACTTTAAAAGGCAACTGGACGAACAACGGAAGTTTTACTCAGCAAAACGGAACTGTTTCTTTTGCAGGCACATCTGCGCAAAGTATTGCCGGATCATCGGTTACGAACTTTAATAATATGACCATCTCTAATAGTGCAGGAGTTACGGCTTCAACTGCACAAAATCTTAACGGGGTACTCAACCTAAGTGGATCAGGCGTGTTTAATGCGAATGGCAATCTTACACTTATCTCTAATTCTTCAAGCACTGCAAGCATAGGTTCTTTGGCAACACCGGCTAATTTCACGGGAAACATTACCATGCAACGTTATGTTTCGGGAGCAATGGGATATCGCTACATTGGTTCGGCAATAAACGGTGCAACGCTGAGCGGATTAACACCAGAACTTGAACTTGACGGAATGGTTGGAGGCACATTACCGACATATTGGTGCAATGTATATACCTATAATGAAGCAGCAACCGGAGCTTTCGCCACCGGTTGGACAGCAGCAGGAAATGTAACAGACCCGATGACTACCGGAAAAGGATTTGCAACTTATTTTTATGATTTCAATATTCCTGTCACACTTGATCTGTCAGGACCCATCAACAAAGGAAATCAGTCGTTGCCAGTTACGTTTACCTCTACGCCTAATACGGATGACGGCTGGAATTTAGTCAGCAATCCGTATCCTTCAACTATTGACTGGGATGCGGCAAGCGGTTGGACAAGAACAAATATTCAAGGCAATACAATTTATTATTGGAACGATGCTGCGCAGAATTATGCCAGTTATCCGACAGGAGGACCTGGTGTTAATGGTGGAACAAGATATATTCCTTCTTCTCAGGGATTTTTGGTAAAAGCGAGCGCAGCAAGTCCAGTGTTGAGTATGACGGAGAATGTAAAAACTTCAACCAATCCGTCTCCTTTCTTTTGGAAGACAAGTACTCAAAGTCCGTATGCTATAAAATTGACTTTGTCCAATGATGTCAATACTTTCAGTGATGAGTCGGTTATCAGGTTCATAAAAGATGCGAATGAAAATAGTGATGCGTACGATGCTTACAAAATCCCCAGTACGAATCCTTCTGCTCCTTATATTGCTACGTTAAGCGCTGATTCTGTTGCGTTGTGCATTAATTCCCTCCCGGAATTTTCAAAAAATTTCAGCGTTCCTGTGCAAATGGAAGCCGGAGTTGCTGCTAATTATAAAATCACTGTTACATTGATGAACAATTTTCCCTCCAATGCCTGTCTAGCTCTCGAAGATTTGAAAACGAGTTCAGTTACTAATGTTCAAGGTAATGCTTCTTATTCTTTTTTTTCCGACACAATTCCTGTAAAACGTTTTGTATTACATATTTCTCCATCCATAATCAATATCGAAAGCAGTGATGTACTTTGCAATGGACAGAGCAACGGTTCGTTGACGCTCACTGGTAACAACAGTGCTTCATGGAATTATTCTGTATTAGACAGTGCAGGAAATAATATTTCGTCTATGATCGGAAATATGACAGACACTACCATCAGCGGATTGAAAATTGGGAAATATGTTGTTTCTTCTTCTGATTCGGACACATACTGCAATGCTGCATCTGATACTATAGTAATTCATCAGCCAATGCCGGTTAGTGTTAGTGTTAGCAATTTTAATCCTACTTGTAATAGTGCAACTACCGGATCGGCAACCGCTTTAGCTTCAGGAGGAAATGGAATATATTCTTACTCTTGGTCAAACGGAACAACAACATCAACAATCTCAAATTTATCTCCCGGAAATTATATTGTTACCGTGAATGATGCGAATAATTGTTCTGAAATGGATAGTGTCATCATACAAAATGGACCTTCTGTAGTAACTGCCGGTTTTAATATAAATAAGGATACTGTATCTATTGCTGCTGGCGGGATTGTTCTTTTTTCAAATATATCTGCCGGAAGCAATTCTTATCTCTGGACTTTCGGAGACAATGATTCTTCGGCTGATGTGAATCCTTACCATGTTTATGCGGATACAGGAAGCTATTCAGTAAAGCTGAAAGCATTTAATTCGAATGGATGTATGGATTCTGTTATGCATAAAATTATAGTTCTTCAGTCCGATCCTTTGACACTGAAAGAAAAGAATTTGAGAAATGCCATGTACATTTACTGTTCTGAAAAAGATATTGTGATCAGTTGGGAACAAAACATGGGCTTAATGAATATAAGTGTTTTAAATACTCTCGGAAAACAACTCTTTTTGACTGAAAATGTTCCGTCTAATAATGGAAATATATATAGGATTGATGGAAGTACGTTGTCTTCTGGAATTTACTTTGTAAAAATTACTTCAGAAAAAACTCAATTGACGAAAAAGATTATTTACACGAAACAGCAATGAGTTCAGCAAGAAAATTTTTGTACATCTTTTTGTTAATCATTTATTATGATGTCGCTTTTTCGCAGGGGCCACCACCACCACCACCATGTCAAACACCTCCTTGTCCTACTGTTCCGATTGATACACACGTTTGGATTTTGTTTGTGGCAGGAATATTATTTGGCTGTTTGAAAATGTACCGCAGCACAAAAAAATCGCGAGTGATTAGTTAGTTCTGCATTGACTTCAGGCTTTGTTTTGCTGGAGCATAATCCGGTTTTAGCTTTAAAACAAATTTGTAATCTTCAGCAGCCTTTTTTTTCTCACCAGTTGCTTCGTAGCAACTTCCTCTTCCATAATATGCCTGATAATAATTCGGATTAATTCTGATAACCTCATCAAACTGTTTAATGGCTTTGAGGTATTCTTTTGTAATTCCAAAATGAATTACTCCCAGATTGTAGTGTGCTGATTTGTTGTCAGGGTAAATTTGCGAAAGCTGTTCGTATGTTTTTACAGCATTGTCCCATTCTTCCAAATTCTGGTAAAATTTTCCTTTAGCGTATAACACTTCGTCGCTTTTGGGTTTTAATCGTAATGCGCTATCGAAGTACTCAATTGCCAGTTTGTTCTTTTTAGCTGCATACAAAAAACCAAGTTGCATGTAAGCATCATAATTATTGGGGTCTTGTTCAATTGCAGTTTCCATACTGGATATGGCTTTAGCGGTATCCAGTTGTTCCTCGAAAATCATTCCCTTCATAAAATAAGCTTTACCAATATGCTCGTCAACTTTCAATGCCATGTTGATGTGATCCATAGCATCCTGATATTTTTTTACATAAAAATAAAGTTCAGCAAGTTTCATCATGGCTTCGGTATTCTTTGGATCAACTGCAATGCATTTTTCAAGAGTTGATTTGGAATCTCTTGTTTTTCCTGAAGCAAAATAAATATCAGATAATGTAAGGTAATAATCTCCCTTTATGCTGTCTATGCTGATGGCTTTAGTGACATCTGATAATGCCGGTCCAAATTCTTTGTGATCGAAATAATATTTTGCACGTTGATTATATAAATCTGCATTATTGGGATCTGTTTTTATTCTTTGCTCGAATTCGCTAATGGATGATGGTACAGGCAATGTATCTTTCTGTTCATTCTTTTTTTCTTCATGACAAGATGAGATAATAACTGCCGATATAAGAAATAAAAAAAATCTTGGGATTGAATTCACGAAAAAGGAAATTTTAAAACCCTCTCCAAAGGAGAGGGTTGGGTAAGATTTTATTCGGCTTCAACAGGGATCTCGTTTCCGCTCATTGCATGCCTTATTTCTCCTTCTATTTTTTCAGCTAATTCCGGATTGTCATTGAACAAAGTTTTAACACTGTCTTTGCCTTGTCCTAATTTAGTATCTTCATAACTAAACCACGATCCGCTTTTTTTAATTATGTTGAGTGTAACACCAAGGTCAATTACTTCACCAACTTTTGAAATTCCTTCACCATAAATAATATCAAATTCAGCAGTTCTGAAAGGAGGAGCAAGTTTGTTCTTCACTACTTTCACTCTTGTGCGATTTCCCACAACATTGTCGCCTTCTTTCAATTGTCCTATTCTTCTTATGTCGAGTCTTATGGAAGCATAGAATTTAAGCGCATTTCCACCGGTTGTTGTTTCTGGATTGCCAAACATAACTCCTATTTTTTCGCGCAATTGGTTAATGAATATGCAGCAAGCTCCAGTTTTACTGATGGTTCCCGTCAGCTTACGAAGTGCCTGCGACATTAGGCGGGCATGCAATCCCATTTTTGAATCTCCCATTTCGCCTTCAATTTCACTCTTGGGAGTTAATGCGGCAACCGAGTCAATTACAATAATATCAATGGCTCCAGATCGGATAAGGTTTTCTGTAATTTCCAACGCCTGCTCACCATTGTCAGGTTGAGAGATCAATAAATTTTCAACGTCAACACCCAGCTTTTGTGCATAAAAGCGATCGAATGCATGTTCTGCATCAATGAATGCCGCAATGCCTCCGTTGCGCTGAACGTTGGCAATGGCATGTATTGCAAGTGTTGTTTTACCGGATGATTCAGGACCATATATTTCTATTACTCTTCCTTTAGGAAGTCCGCCTATTCCAAGTGCTGCATCCAACGACAATGAACCTGTAGAGATGACTTCAACATCCGCAATTGGAGAATCTCCCAGTTTCATGATGGTTCCTTTGCCGTATGTTTTTTCGAGTTTATCTACAGTTAATTGCAGCGCTTTTAGTTTTTCTTTATTTACTTCCTTTTCCTTGGTTGCTTCTTTTTCTTTTGCCATGTTCATTGAGTTTATATTTGTCTTATTTATTTTAATTCTGAAAGTATTTGCTCCGTATGATTTGCTGTATCAACGTCTCTGAAGATTTTTTCTATTCTCCCGTCTTCTGAAATTACAAATGTAGTTCGCACAATACCATCCATCGTTCTCCCGAAAATAGTTTTTTCTCCCCACACATTGTAATCAGTAATCACTTTTTTGTCAGTATCAGCAATTAAAGGGAAAGGCAAACTGTATTTTTTAATAAATTTCTGATGCGATTTTTCATCATCGGCACTTACACCAATTATAGCAAATCCTTTTTTGAGAAGCGCAGGATAATTGTCCCTTAAATTGCACGATTCGGCTGTACATCCTGCTGTATCGTCTTTCGGATAAAAATAAAGCACCACTTTTTTCCCTCTGAAATCTTTCAGCTTAATAGTTCCTCCATCCTGATCTTTTGCATTGATGTCGGGAGCAACGTCTCCTTCTTTCAGGCGGGTAGAATGTTTGTTTTTTACAACTTTCTGGAGGATGGACATTGGGATTAATTATCTATACAAAATACCGAAAACTTTGGCAACTTAACAAGGTATTTTTATCAACAAGGTTTTAGCCTTGACGCAACCCTTTTTGTATTACCTCTTTGTAGTATTTACAATAACTTTTTATTCCACATTGTTCGCATTTCGGATTTCTTGCAACGCAAACGTATCTTCCATGTAAGATAAGCCAGTGGTGAGCAATTGCTATTTTTTCTTTCGGAATGTATTTTATCAATTGCATTTCAGTCTGCAACGGATTTTTAGCATTAGTTGTCAATCCAATACGTGCTGAAACTCTAAAAACATGAGTATCCACCGCCATGGTAGGTTTTTTGTAAACTACGGAAGCAATAACATTTGCCGTTTTTCTTCCTACACCCGGCATTTTCTGAAGTTCATTAATATCTGACGGAACAACATTTTTAAAATCGTTTACAAGCATTTTTGCCATTCCAACCAAATGCTTTGCTTTGTTGTTGGGATAACTTACGCTTTTTATGTATTGAAACACTTCGTCAGAACTGGCGTTTGCAAGAACATCTGCTGTCGGGAAAGCTTTGAACAAAGCGGGAGTAATCATGTTAACTCTCTTGTCGGTGCATTGTGCGGAAAGAATTACGGCTACCAATAATTCATAAGGATTGGAATAAGTGAGCTCCGTTTCAGCAACAGGCATGTGTTTGCTGAAGTACTCTATGATTTTATCAAAACGTTCTTTTTTAGTCATTTACTTACTGCGAATTTAGGATTTCTTTTGCCATATATTTGCGCAAATAATAATAGGAATAAAGGGAATGTCCGAAAATACGATAACACTTTTAAAAACCCGCTTCGATAGTCATGTTTCGGCAAATACAATAAAAGAATTTGAAGAAGCAATAACGAATAATATTCATTGTGCAGAAGTTTTCCAACAGCCATTCAGAAAATTGTTTCGAACTATTTATAGGCTTTCCGACAGGTTTGTGTTTTTCAGAAAAATTTCTGACTTGCTTTTTTCATTAGTCACTGTCAACAAGAATTATTTTATTATCCAAATGGGAATGTCGCAGATACGAAAGGCATATCCCTATTTTTTATTTACGGCAAAATCAAAATCAATTTATCTGTTTGATTGCTGGCCAAAAGATTTTGAAAGAACGGAATACCTGATAAAACGGCTCAATATTAAAATCATCTTTTTCGCAGCTAAACAATCGGCTGAATATTTTCAAAAGCGTTTCAACGATCGTAAATGTATTTGGCTTCCGGAAGCAATAAAGGCAGATTATTATTTGGCATTTCCGTATGAAAAAAAAGATATTGATATTATACAGATTGGTCGCAGGTACGATTTTTATCACAATTCCATTGTTGATTTCTGCGAGCAGGAAAAAATAAATTATCTCTACGAAAAAGTAAAAGGAGAAATTATTTTCCCCAATCAAAATGATTTTTATAACGGGCTTGCGAGAAGCAAAATCAGCATCTGCTTTCCTTCAAGCATCACAAATCCTGAACGAAGCGGAAATGTTTCGACAATGACTGTTCGTTATCTTCAGTCAATGGTTTCAAAATGCCTGATTGTAGGAAGTTTGCCTGATGATATGAAAGAGCTGTTCGATTACAATCCAATTATAGAAGCTGATTTAAATAATCCTACTCAACAACTGAAAGAGATTTTATCCAACTACAAAAATTATTTAGCACTTATCGAAAAAAATTACAATGAAGTGATTTCAAAACACCAGTGGATTAACAGGATAGAAATTTTGAAAAAAGAATTGCCCAATTAATGCGGAATTTCAACTAAAAAATTAAATTTGTTTTCAATTAAAAATACGGTCATGAATATACAATTGTCGGAAGAACATTTAATGATTCAGAAAGCTGCTCGAGACTTTGCCAATGATGTGTTGAAGCCCGGAGTAATTGCAAGAGACGAACAACAAAAATTTCCTGAAAAAGAAATTAAAGAGCTTGGTAAACTCGGATTCCTTGGAATGATGGTTGATCCAAAATACGGTGGAGGAGGAATGGATACCATCTCTTACGTTTTGGCGATGGAAGAAATTTCGAAAATTGATGCCTCCGTATCTGTTGTGATGTCTGTGAATAATTCGCTGGTTTGTTGGGGATTGGAACATTTTGGAACGGAAGAACAAAAGAAAAAATATTTAACCCGTTTAGCAAAAGGAGAAATCATCGGAGCATTTTGCTTGTCCGAGCCAGAAGCAGGTTCGGATGCTACTTCGCAGCGGACTACTGCTATTGACAAAGTCGATCATTATTTATTGAATGGAACCAAAAACTGGATCACCAATGGTGGAAGTGCTTCTGTTTATTTGGTGATTGCTCATACTCATCCCGAAAAAGGAAGCAAAGGAATTAATGCTTTTATTGTCGAAAAAGGTATGCCTGGATTCGTGATTGGTCCGAAAGAAAATAAATTGGGAATTCGCGGATCAGATACACATTCGTTGATGTTCACCGATGTTAAAGTTCCGAAAGAAAATAGAATAGGGGAGGACGGTTTCGGATTTAAGTTTGCCATGAAAACTCTTTCAGGCGGAAGAATTGGAATTGCTTCACAAGCTTTGGGAATAGCTTCGGGAGCTTACGAATTAGCTTTGGCTTATTCAAAAGAAAGAAAAGCATTTGGCAAAACAATTTCACAACACCAGGCAATTCAGTTTAAGTTGGCAAATATGGCTACCGAAATCGAAGCTGCGCGTTTGTTATGCTTAAAAGCAGCCTGGCTGAAAGATAATGATATGGATTATACCACAGCAGGAGCTATGGCAAAAGTATTTGCTTCACGTGTTGCCATGGAAACTACTATTGAAGCGGTACAAATACACGGTGGTTATGGTTATGTAAAAGAATTTAACGTGGAGCGTCTGATGCGCGATGCGAAGATCACCCAAATTTACGAGGGAACTACAGAAGTGCAGAAAATTGTGATTTCGAGAGCGGTATTAGCCTAAAGAAAATCTTTACTGATTATTCGGATCCAGCGCACCTTCGCCCAACTCAACTTTAATGTATTCCGGTTTATTAAGGCGTTTTGCCGTGTCAATATGAAGTTGCTGTAATGATTCGTAGTGGTTGGCAGAAATTACCGAATGATGATCAATGTGGCTTGGTCCTTCAATAGTCCAATCTGAAACTTGTTTTTTATGGAAACGGCAATCGTTGCAGATAAACTCCTCTGCTTCTCCATACTTGTCTTTTCTTGCAGTCACCCTCAATACATCATGACCTTTAAACCACAAACGAACTTTACCTGAACATTTAGTACAATTACGGTGAGCATCAACCGGCTTGGTAAACCAAACACGGCTCTTAAAGCGGAAAGTTTTATCTGTCAAAGCTCCAACAGGGCAAACATCAATCATGTTCCCCGACATTTCATTGTCAACGGCATGTTTTATAAAAGTAGAAATTTCGGCAACATCACCACGGTTGAGTACTCCATGAACTCGTTCAGGAGTCAATTGTTCCGCTACTTTCACACAGCGATAACACAAAATGCAACGTGTCATGTGCAGTTTAATGTAATCACCAATATCAATTTTCTCAAATGTTCTTCGTTTGAACTCGTAACGGGTTCTCATTTTCCCGTTCTCGTATCCCAAATCCTGTAAGTGACATTCTCCGGCTTGATCGCAAATGGGGCAATCCAAAGGGTGATTGATCAATAAAAATTCGACTACACCTGCTCTTGCTTCCAATAGATCAGGTGAAGTGATATTCTGTACTTCCATGCCATCCATTACAGTTTGGCGACAGGAAACAACTGGCTTCGGCATTGGGCGAGGGTCTTTTTCGGAACCTTTACTGACTTTCACAATGCAGGTTCTGCAATATCCACCGCTTGTTTTAAGTTTCGAATAATAACACATAGCAGGAGGAACAATTTCTCCGCCTATCATGCGCGCAGCATTTAGTATTGTTGTTCCATCAGGAACTTCTATGGTATGTCCGTCTATGGTTACTTTAGGCATTATGCTTCTACTAAATTATTCAATCTGTAATAATGCTTCACATCTTTTATACTCTGAGGATTATTTACATATTCCTCAAACTCTGCTCTGAAATGTCGAATAGCACTGGCAACAGGCCATGCAGCAGCATCTCCAAGAGGACAAATTGTTTTTCCTTCTATTTTTCCTTGAATATCCCACAACAAATCAATGTCGTTGATGGTTGCATGACCGTCTAAAAATTTGTGCAACACTTTTTCCATCCAACTCGTTCCTTCACGACATGGACTGCATTGTCCACAACTTTCATGGTGATAGAAACGTGTAAAATTCCAGAGGTTTTTTACGATACTTGTTGTTTCATCCATTACAATAAATCCTCCTGAACCAAGCATGGTTCCTGTTTCAAAGCCTCCGTCAGCTAAAGATTCATAGCTCATTAAACGAGGTTCTCCTTTGGCAGTTTTTAAAATTAAATTGGCAGGCAATATTGGCACAGAAGATCCACCGGCAACAACTGCTTTTAATTTTCTTCCGCCTTTTATTCCTCCACAATATTGATCGGAATAAATAAATTCTTCTACCGGAACTCCTAATTCAATTTCGTAAATTCCAGGCTTATTGATATGTCCGCAAGCGGAAATTAATTTTGTTCCTGTACTTTTTCCTATTCCGATTTTCGCGTATTCTTCTCCACCCATGTTCATAATTGGAACAACAGCAGCTATAGTTTCTACATTGTTTACTACGGTTGGTCTTTGCCAAACCCCCGAAATGGCTGGGAATGGAGGTTTGATGCGCGGATTACCTCTTTTTCCTTCCAAGCTTTCTATCAAACCTGTTTCTTCTCCGCAGATGTAAGCTCCGGCACCGGGATGAACATATAAGTCCAAATCGTAACCACTTCCTAAGATATTTTTTCCGAGAAATCCGGCATCGTATGCTTCCTGTATTGCTTTTTCCAAGATATGAAAAACATACATCATCTCTCCTCTTATATATATATAAGATAAGTTTGCACCAAGCGCAAAGCTTGAAATAATCATTCCCTCTATGAGGATATGCGGTTTGCGCTGCATTAAATATCTGTCTTTAAAAGTTCCAGGCTCACTTTCATCAGCATTACAAACAAGGTGTCTGGGAACTCCCGGAGGTTTTGCAATAAAGCTCCATTTCATTCCGGTTGGGAAACCTGCACCGCCACGTCCACGCAATCCCGATTTCTGTACATCCGCAACAATTTCTTCGGGCTTCATCTTAATAGCTTTCTCTAATGCTTTATAACCGCCTTGCTGTCGATACCCTTCCAGCGTGTTCGGAGAATCTATATTATCTATAAGCAATTTGCGCCCCATTACTATTTCTTAATTTCAGATTGTTTTTTTATTTTTTCTTTTGACCAATGCGAAATGTGCTCTTTGGTATTTTCTCTGTAATCGTTTAATATCTCATCTGTTTTTTCACAAGTCAAATTCTCATGATACTTTTCTCCTATCTGCATCATTGGTGCTGTTCCGCATGATGCAAGACATTCAACAGTTTTTAGAGTAAACATCCCATCTGCCGTTGTTTCACCAATTTTTATATTTAATTTTTTTTCAATGTGTGCGATGATATCTTCTGCTCCCATGAGCCAGCAAGGTCCTGTGCGACAAACTTCAATCACACATTTACCAACAGGGTTTAAATTGTACATCGAATAAAATGATGCTACTTCATAAACTTCTATCGGTTGTATTTTTAATAAGGATGCAACGTAATCCATTACCGGAATACTCAGCCACCCTTGAAATTCTGCTTGTGCCAAATGAAGTAAGGGAAGTACTGCGGATTTCTGTTTGCCTTCAGGATAACGTGCGATAATTTTTTGTACCAATGCAAGTGCATCGGCAGAAAATTTAATGTCTTTAGTAGCTGTTCCCATTTATCTTTTTCACTGCATTGTACAGCGAACAAATATAAAAATAACTTTATTAAGGAAGAAGTATTTTTCGCAGGATTAGATCAAAATAAAAAGCCCCCCGATTATTCGGAGGGCTGGTAAGGTAAATGTACAGGGATAAATTATGCTCTTTTTACATTTATCGCATTTAAACCTTTTTTGCCTTCGGTAACGTCAAAAGTTACACTGTCACCTTCGCGGATTTGATCTTGTAATCCTGTTGAGTGAACAAAGATTTCTTCGTTTGATCCGTCAACTTTAATAAATCCGAATCCTTTCGTTTCATTAAAAAATTTTACTACTCCATTTTTCATTTTAATATATGATTTTAGTTAATAATTGCTCAAAGATAAGAATATATTGTGGATAAGTGCTATTATTTTATTTGTACAGATGAGAAAATATAATTATTGACCGGTAAGGCGTAAATATGAAATGTGTGAGCGGACAGCAGCGAATAACGTTGGATACTCGATGTAGTTGAGATTAAATTGCTCGCATGTTGCCTTTACCAGTTTACTTATTTGCGGATAATGTATATGGCTTATTTTTGGAAATAAATGATGTTCTATTTGATGGTTCAATCCACCTGTAAACCAAGAAACTATTTTGCTTTTTGTAGAAAAGTTAGCCGTAGTCATGATCTGGTGAATAGCCCATTCCTGTTCTATTTGGTTTGATTGTTGACTTGATTCAGGGAAGTGAGTATCTTTAATAACATGTGCTAATTGAAATACAACACTTATAATTAACCCACATACAAAGGCTATTACAAGATAACCTATAAGAGTGTCCCATAAACCTAATCTGTATATAGGAATGACCAGAAATAAGAATATATAAAGCAGTTTGCTGATCCAGAAAATAAAATGTTCTTTTAAATCCATTTTTCTTAGTTTGGTATCGGCTATTTTGCTCAGGAAATATTTCTTAAAATCCTGAAAAAATACCCAAAATAAGTAAGTTATGCCATAGAGGATTATCCAGTAAATGTGCTGGAATTTGTGATACCAGTATTTAGGTTGATTTTCATTAGTTCTTATCCAAGGCTCAATGTCAATATCATCATCCATTCCATGAATATTAGTGTATGAATGATGGTTCAGGTTGTGTTTTATTTTCCATATATAAGAACTTCCACCCATGAGGTTAAGCGAATAAGACATAGTATCATTGAGCCATTTTTTATTCGAAAAGCTTCCGTGTCCGCCATCGTGCATCACATTAAAGCCTATTCCGGCAAGTGTAACACCAAATAAAACACAAATAATCAAAGACAGCCATACAGAAGGAGTGTAAAAAACAAGTGCTGTATATGCCGCAATTGCCAATGATAAAAACAAACCGGCCTTTATATAAATTTTGTAATTACCGGTCATCTTCAGGTTGTTGGAAACAAAATAATGATCAACCTTCTCCTTTAATGTGGTAAAAAAAATACTGTTTTTATTATTGAAAGTTACTTTCGACATAATATAAATTTTTATCGTAGAAAGATATTTTATAAAAAGCTCAACACAACTTGAACATTAGGTTTCAGATTCTTTTTATAAGCTGATTAAACTATTTGATGTTATTACAAAGATACTGTTTTAATTTTACATTTCATTATAGAATGTTTATTTACTTTTATTGGAAATGATTTTTGTAACATCTACTGCATTGATAATCCTTCCTTCGGTGGAATATTGATTTATTATCAGGTATTGACCATTTTCGGATAAACCAATAATTTCCGATGAACCATCAATATCTTGACTTATAGTTTTCCCAGAATAATTTATTGTAAGTAAATGGCTTTGATATTCTAACGAATAATCTTTTCCGGAATATTTAATTGAGCTATTTTGATCATTGTATGGAATGAAATGAGATTTAAATTCAGAAAACTGAGGCATTGCATGTAATCTTTTCCAGATGGTATCAGGCTCATCTTTATATTTAGCGCCTTTAATTTTTTTATTGTCTTTGTCCGCAATTCCCCAATCAGAAGTGTGTATTATTTTTACTTCACATGATTTTTTTACTTTTTGAATAATGATCATCGAATCATTTTTAGGAGAAAACCCCGCACTTTGATTTTCACAATCAACGTTTTTCGGAAATTGTTTTACCTCTTTTCCTTCCGGCAATTGCCATACATCTACATTATCACCAACTATAACAATGTATTTATAATCGCCTGAAAAAACAATATCTTTAGGCGAACTGAATTTCCCAAGAACATTTAACTTTATTAATGGCAGAGAGTCCTGTGCTGTCAGGTGGTTTAGAATTAAAAAGAATGAAAGGGAAAAAAATGGAAATTTTTTATGCATCCAGTTCACCGGCAATTACATTCATTGAACTCATTGTGAGAATAGCGTCTGAAAGCATACCTCCTTTTATCATTTCGGGATAAGCCTGATAGTATATAAAACAAGGTCTGCGAAAATGCAAACGATATGGAGTTCGTCCACCATCACTTATTAAGTAAAATCCAAGTTCTCCATTGCCACCTTCCACACAATGATAAACTTCTCCTTTAGGTACATCGGTTTCGCCCATCACAATTTTGAAATGATAAATAAGCGCCTCCATGTTGTTGTAAACATCTTCTTTTGGTGGAAGATAAAAATCCGGAACGTCAGCATGAAAAGGTCCATCAGGCATTTTTTTGATGGCTTGATTAATAATGCTTAGACTTTGCCACATTTCATCTAAACGAACCATAAATCGATCGTAAGTGTCTCCATTGGTTCCTATAGGAACAGTAAATTCAAAATCTTCGTAAGATGAATATGGATTCATTACACGTACATCGTAATCAACACCGGCAGCGCGTAAATTCGGACCGGTGAATCCGTAACTTAATGCACGTTCAGCCGAAATAGGACCAACGCCAACTACTCTATCTATAAAAATTCGGTTGCGCATGACCAGATTTTCAAATTCCTTTAGTTTTGCAGGAAACTCTTTCATAAACTTATCCAGCTTTGCCCAGGCAGTTTTTGAAAAATCTCTTTCCATTCCACCAATGCGTCCAATGTTAGTAGTTAAGCGGGCTCCGCATATTTCCTCATAAATCTCATAGATCAATTCTCTCCATTGAAACATATACAAAAATCCTGTCATGGCTCCGGTATCAACGGCAATAACTGTATCACAAACAATATGATCAGCAATGCGAGCCAACTCCATAATAATAACTCGCATGTACTCAGCTCTCTTGGGAATTTTAGCACCAATTAATTTTTCTACTGTCATGTGCCAGCCCATGTTGTTGATAGGAGAGGAGCAATAGTTCAAACGGTCGGTTATTGGAGGTATTTGATAAAATGGTCTGTGTTCTGCTAATTTTTCAAAAGCCCTATGGATGTATCCTACGGTTGGTTCCGCATCCATAATTATTTCCCCATCCATCTTTAAAATGTTCTGAAAAATTCCGTGTGTTGCCGGATGTGTAGGTCCGAGATTGAGAATGGAATATTCTTTTTCTTCAGGTTTTATTATTTCTTTTGTTTCTTCCACAGATTATTTTTTATCTTCCGAACATGCTGTCGTTCTTATCTTCGCGAGCTGCATCTTCCAATGGATATTCTTTTCGCATAGGGAAATAATTCATTTCATCCATGTTTAAAATGCGCTTCAGATTAGGATGTCCTTTAAAAATAATTCCAAAAAAATCATATTCCTGACGTTCCATCCAATTTGCAGCGGCAAATAATCCTGTTGCAGTTGGAACAACCACATCATTAATCGGGAAAAATATTTTTAATCGTATTCGCCAGTTTTTTTGCATGTTTTGAAGCTGGTACATCAATCCCATTTCTTGTCCTTTGTTTTCGGGGAAATGCAACGCACACATGGTTGTTAAAAATCCAAAACCCATTTCGGGGTCGTCTTTAAGAAATTGAATGATATCAATAATTTTTTCTCGCTTTATAACAAAAACAGGGAAATCATAATGTTGTTCGGAAAAAACAATAGCATCTCCGAATTTAGATTTTAGTTTTTCGCTGACTGTGTTGAGTAAAGTATTCTCCATTTTATTCTATTCCATACTTAGCCAACATGGCTTTATATTCAGGTGTGTCCCGTCTACGTATGGCTTCACTTTGTACCAACTCTTGTATTTTTAATATACCATCTATTACTTGTTCAGGTCTTGGTGGACAGCCTGGGATATAAACATCCACAGGAATTATTCTGTCAATTCCCTGCAAAACGCTGTAAGTATCAAATATTCCTCCGCTTGATGCACATGCTCCCATTGAAAGCACCCATCGCGGTTCTGCCATTTGTTCGTAAACTTGTCGTAATATCGGTCCCATTTTTTTTGCGATGGTTCCCATTACCATTAGTAAATCAGCTTGTCGGGGCGAAAAACTTAAACGTTCTGATCCAAATCTTCCTAAATCGTAGTGCGAACCCATTGTTGCCATAAACTCAATTCCGCAACATGAGGTTGCAAAAGGCAATGGCCACAATGAATTTTTTCTTGCCATACCAACCACTTTATCAAGGCTGGTGGCAAAAAAACCGTGTCCTTCATGTCCCGGAGGCTTTTCGGTTATATTTATTTTTGGTGTTATAATTTCTGCCATCCGATTATTTTTTCACCGTCTGATTTTATTCCCACTTCAATGCACCTTTTTTGATGATATATATAAATCCTACAAGAAAAACAGCAATGAAAACAACCATTTCAATCAATATACTAACTCCGGAAGAAGTTAAAAGTTCTCTATAATTTACTGCCCATGGATACATGAAAATAACTTCCACATCAAACAGAACAAATAAAATAGCAACTAAAAAATATTTTATTGAAAATGGAATGCGAGCATTTCCTTGTACATCAATACCACACTCAAAAGTATCTAATTTAATTTTTGATTTTCGTTTCGGTCCTAACAAATGAGTTACCAGCATAGTTGTTGCTACAAAACCCATTGCAACGAGAAACGTAATTAATATAGGAACATAATCTATTGCTGAACTCGTTGACATACTGTGTATGATTTTAGCATACAAATTTACGCATTTTTATTTTAATTGTGATGATAAAATGGTCATTTTTAAGTAATGACTCTGTGGAGATAATAAGATATTAAGCTACCAAGACCTGTTTAGGAAAAAATTGATGGTTCACTACTTTCTCAGCTTGCAGCAAGTGTCTTTTTTCATGAGTAATGATAAGATTAAAAAAATCTCCTAATCTGAACTTGATAAGTCTATTAACCGGATGTGCTACTTTAGTGGCACTTAAATTAAGATTTCGACAGTCTTCCAGTAATGACATTAATTTATTCTGATGCTCATTGAAGCTATTAAAAATATTAGCTGTCATAATATTATCAGATGGTTTGAATGCATCAACAGCTTCAAATTTTTTGCTTGAATTTGGATCAGTATAAAACAAAAAAAGCTTTCCTAAAAACCCTGATTTAAAGTAGTTTTCACCTTTTTTATCTTTTTCTTTTATTCCGGAAATACTTTTCTCAATTTCTAAAAAATAAGCATTGTCAGAAATAATAAGATGTTCAAGACATTGTGCAATGCTCCATTTGTTTTTATCAAACTTCCAGTTAATTTGTTCGCTCGATAAGTGAGTAAATTTATTTTTCACGAACTCTTTGACGACAAATGCTTCTGCAATTAAATCAGATAGGTATTTTTCGGTTAGAATTTTTTCTTTCATTTTTTATAACAACGTTAAATTTTCCCCAATTCAAAGTTTGCTTTTAGTCGATAAAAGTCTTTTACTAATGAATTACGCACCTGTTTTTCTAGAATGCCGTCAAACAATTTCATAAAACCTTTAAGTTCAGCATAAACATTTAGGTTTAACATAGTTCCTCCATCTTTTTCCTCTAAAACGATTTTGTCTCCAGTTACAAAAGTGCTTCCCGGAGCTGATTTTTTTGCAAGTATTTTATTCGGTTCGTATTCAGTTACTACAAAATGTTCTTCCATCTTCATTCCCATGAACTTAGCGATGTTTCGCATGGTGGTACCTACTTTCACCGGACCTTCACTGGTTTGTTTAGAATCTACATTGGCAGCAATCATGTCTTTGTGATTTGAAAAATTACTTATGTAAGCAAATATTTCCTTCGCTGGCCGGTTGATCGGAACTTTTATCTCAATGTTCATGTTTTTTCTTTTCTTTGAATTCTCGAAATCAAAAGTATAGCATAATTACCATAAAACAACCGTATTTATACTTACGTATTTAGTCGTAGAAGAATGAGCATGGAATTAATAAATTATTTATCAGAATTTGTTTCTGAAAGCCGTAGGAAAAGGTTTGATGAGGTAATACAATACAGAACGCGTCATATTACAGTTGTTTTGGAAGATATTTACCAGGCACACAATGCAAGTGCAGTTCTCAGGTCGTGTGATTGTTTTGGCATACAGGATGTTCATATAATAGAGAACAAAAATAAATACGAAATTAATCCTGATGTTGAACTGGGATCATCGAAATGGCTGAGTCTTTTCAAATACAATGATGACAAAAACAACACGCTTAAATGTATTAATGAATTGAAAAAAAATGGATATAAAATTGTAGCAACATCACCTCATGCAAATAGCCAGACAATTGATAATTTAAAAGTAGATGAAAAATTTGCTTTGATTTTTGGAACAGAATTAAAAGGAGTTTCCGAAATTGTAAAAGAAAATGCGGATGAATTTGTGAAAATACCAATGTACGGATTTACCGAGAGCTTTAATATTTCTGTTTCAGCCGCAATTTGCCTTTACACATTGGTGAATAAATTGCATTCATTGTCAATTGACTGGAAAATTGATGAAAAAGAGAAAGCTGAAATTATTTTAAACTGGCTTAGAAATTCAATTAGCAAACCCGAACTGATTGAAAAAGAATTTTTTAAAAGATAAACTAACTCTCTCTATAAATTAAACTATTTGTGTAATCAATCAATTCTTGTTTTTTTGTTTCATTGACAGGAATTTCTTGGAGGCAGCTCAATGCTTTTTCGTAATATTTTTTTGTTTCCTTTTCAGCTATTGTCCGAACATTTAGAAAATCATAAATGGCGGTCACCGCTTCTACTTTTTGTTGCGGATCAAATTTTGGAGCAAATATCCAATTTGATAACTCTTCGGCATTGTAGCGATTGGCAACTTCCATTGCTTTAACAAGCAAAAAAGTTTTTTTATTAGAAATGATATCACCACCTTTTTGTTTCCCGAATTTTTTCTCGTCACCATAAACATCAAGAATATCGTCCTGCAATTGAAAAGCAATACCTAAATTTTTTCCAAAATCATACAAACGTTTTGCGTCTTCTTCTCTTGCTCCGCCTATTAATGCCCCGATTTTGAAACTGGCGGCAAGCAATACAGCAGTTTTTAACTCGATCATCTTTAAGTATTGTACAATGGAAATTTTATGTGCCTTTTCGTAGTTCATGTCCAATTGTTGACCTTCACATACTTGAATAGCAGTAGCATTAATAACGGTTAAAACCTGATGTAAATTTTCGGAATTTGTTTTTGACAAAAGCTGATATGCTTTTATCAGTAGAGCATCTCCACTGAGTATAGAAATATTTCTGTCCCATTTTTCATGAACTGTTGGATAATTTCTTCTCAAAGGTGCATTATCCATCAGATCATCATGAATCAAAGTGAAGTTGTGAAACAACTCAGTACCTATGGCTGGAGCAATTGCTTTTTCCGTTTCTCCTCCAAATAAATCGCAGCCCAATAACGCCATCATTGGACGCGCATGTTTTCCTCCATGAGAAAGAAAGTATTTGATAGGATCGTAAAACTGTTGAGGATTTGCAGGTAGTTCTT
>Ga0206913_1062_pt2 | contig 23265 bp, 26 predicted proteins | sample Alteio_BWOrgHeat_72_FD_152942 | JGI IMG/M metagenome (GOLD analysis project Ga0206913, IMG submission 152942) | Enriched cells from forest soil in Barre Woods Harvard Forest LTER site, Petersham, Massachusetts, United States -... | ecosystem: Environmental > Terrestrial > Soil > Temperate forest >... | reverse complement strand
GCGTATTTGTATTGTTCTTCCGAAATGGTTACTGTTGTTACCTTGCAACCATAATTTTTTGCAATGTGAATAGCATTCCCGCCCCAGCCGCTGCCAATTTCGAGTACATGATCGGTTGATTGCAGATTTAGCTTTTTGCAAAGCCTGTCATACTTTTCATATTGAGCTTGTGCCAAAGTCATTTCAGGCTCTTTGAAATAAGCAGCCGAATACGTCATTGTAGGATCAAGGAAAATTTTAAAAAAATCATTGTTCAGATCGTAGTGTTCTGAAATATTCTTTCTTGATCCTGTAATATCATTGATCCTTTTAATATGAGATAACTTGTTGAAAAACTTCAAAACATTAAGAGCAAGAGCTTTTGCTTTGGTTCCCGAGATTCCGGGTGAATTTTCTACATTGATCAAAAACCATTTTATAACATTTGTAATGTTATCTGTTTCCCAATAACCATCAACGTATGCTTCTCCAAAACCAATATCGCCATAAAGTATGCAATGTTTAAAAAATTCATTGTTCTTTATAGAAATATTTGCAGTAATCAATCTATCACCATTGCCGATGGTAAGTTGTTCGCCTGTTGGTAAAGAAAGATTGAGCGTTCCTATATCCATCTTTGCCAACATATCTAGCACGATGGATTCGTAAATCGATTTTTTTCTTGTTAGAGCTATCGTATTCATTGTGAATTTCGGATGCTAATATAATAATATACGATTAAAAAGCGTAGTCGGATTTTTATTTATAGGGTTTATAAACTTCCCTTTGCAATTCTGGCAATTCTTCCTTTTTGAAGTATGGAATTTTTTTCGCCCAAAGCTTAAATGCATTCCAGTGTATTAAACCGATTATTTGCATGGTAATAAATGGAAAACGCAATGCATACCATAACAGTCGCATATTAGTAAGTTCCTTTTTTGTTCCGGTAAGTGTGCTGACGAAAAAACGTTTATCATTTTTAAAATCATCAATTCGTATGTTCAACTTTTCGTTTGGTACTTCTATATTAAAATCAAAATTAGCATCGTGGTCAATAAAAGGTGAAACATAAAAATATTTAGTGGTATTCAGATGAAATTTTTTGCCATCCCAGTTTTCTTTTCCAATAAAAAAGGGTTTCATTTCATGAAAAGTATTGCTGATTTCCACTATACAACATCGAAGCACATCTCCTTCGTAACAATAATAAAATGAAACCGGATTGAACTGATATCCGAAAGTGCAAAGGTTAGTTATCAGCATAATTTTCGGGTTCTTCAGTTCTACATTGTTCATTCTCAAATAATCGAGAATGTGTTGTTTAATAGATTTTGTTGTGTCAGGATTTTCTTTCGGTAATTGCAAGTGATCTTTATCGCGGAAGTTAAATACATTGAATTTGTTTCGGCTGATGAACCATAATTTTGTGATTGTTTCCAACTCATCAAGATCAATATAGAACATGAATATATTGTAATGAAACCTATGTTGTTTAGGTTCCATGCGGTGATGCATTACCAATGCTTTATACAAACAACTATTCATTATTTAGCAATTGCTTACACAGATTTACAGAAGATAATAATGCATCTTCATGAAATCCATACCTGAAATAACTTCCGCAATAGTGCATCGACCCAAACTTGTTTAAGTTGTCCAATTCGTTTTGCGCCTGGATAGCAGGAACATCAAACAATGGGTGAGTATAATCAATTGTTTTGATAATTTTCTTTTCGTCAATATTTCCTGGATCGTTAATAGAGACAAAATAGTTTTTCTTTTTTGAAACCTGTTGCAGGCTATTCATCCAATAAATTGTTGATGGAAAAAGTTGCTTGTTTTTTTCTTCAATTCTATAATTCCAGCTGCTCCAGGCTGATTTTGTTTTCGGCATTACACTTTCATCAGTATGGAGTGTAGCGATATTTTTCTGGTATTTGAATTTACTTAAAAGTCTTTCTTCTTCTGATGTAGGCTGTTCAATCAATTGAAAGGTTTCGTCACCATGACAGGCAAAAATAACTTTATCAAAGATTTTAGGAAAGCCGTTGCGAGTATGAACAATTACTTTGTTGTTTTCACGGCTGACTTTAACAACAGCATTATTCACTTCAATTTTTTCTTTAAAAGGTTTAATAATAATGTCACGATATGATTTACTTCCATTTATAACCGTATACCATTGATGTTGTGTATCAAGCCCAAGGAAACCATGATTAAAGAAAAACCTTACCAATGTTTTTGCAGGAAACTCAAGCATCAAATCCATAGGTGTTGACCAGACAGCAGAACTCATTGGTATCAAATATTTCCAAAGCATATCATCGTCATAGCCTTCTTCCTTCATGTATCTGCCAAGCGAGTAATTGTCGTATTTCGGATCGTTAAGAATTTTTAAACTTTCTTTGTTAAAACGACCTATTTGCATTAGCATCCTGATGTGGCGAAAACTAAAAATGTTTTTTCGCTGCGCAAATAATCCGCTTACTCCTGAACCACAGTATTCCAATCCACTTGGTAGATGCTGCACACTGAATGACATATCCGTTTTCTTCGCTGGAACTTTCAACTCTTCCAACAATTTGGTGAGTAGAGGATAAGTTACATGGTTGAATACCATGAATCCTGTATCAACGAAAACGTCTTTCCCATCTTCATCAACTGTAATGGTATTAGTGTGTCCACCCACATAATCGTTTTTTTCGTAAATGGTAAGATCGTATTTCTTTTGAAGAAAATGTGCGCAAGCCATTCCTGCAATGCCAGTGCCAATAATTGCAAGCTTTTCCATTCAATCGTTTATAGATTTCAAAAATTGTTCAATAGCAAATGTACTGATTTGTCCGCCCGGACCGTTTGGATTGAAATCAAACGCGTGCGTTGCCCAAGGTAAAGTTATCAAAGCATGTTTCACATTATTTTTTGTGAGCTTTTCATTTAATCTTCGACTGTGTTCATACGCAACCATTTCATCTCTCACTCCATGAAATATGAGTGTTGGAGGTGATGACGCATTTACAAATTCAAGAGGTGAGGAGGCTTTATATCTTTCTGGAAATTGATTGTAACTTCCTCCAATATAATCTTCCAGTACTTTTCTGGAATCCATAATAAGAGGATTTCCGGGAATTGAGTATGCCCATACCATATCGGCAGGAGCATAAAATGCAATAACTCCTTTTATTGATTTGTCATTAAAAGTATAAGCTGCAAGCAAAGCAATTTGCCCTCCTGCTGAGCGACCGAAGAGGATGAATTTTGTTGTATCAATATTTAAACTTGAGGAATTGCTTTTTAAAAAATGAAGTACTTCTTTAAGGTCTTCAAGCGGTGCGGGAAAAGTAAATTCAGGAGCTAATCTGTAATTAATTGATGCCACGGAATAACCTCTATGAGCAAGGTAATTGTCAAATTGATTTAATTCGTGACTATCACCTGACGACCAGGCTCCACCGTGAATGACAATAACGCAAGGTGTTTTTTCTGTTTTTGAAGGAGAATAAAAATCAAGCGATAATTCCAGATTTCCTTCTTTCTTATATATAAGTTTTTTTGGCGTAATTTCAGTTAAATCATTGCTTTTAAATAAAGCAAATAAAGAAAACGGAGATTTTTGAGCTAATGAATCTTTTGATATACCTGCTTTTTTCAAGCTTTGCATCACATTGTCATTGGCAATGTATGCTCTTACTATAGATGAATTGAAAAGCAGCAACGCAACAATGCAAAGGCTACCAGAGAATTTATAAAATCCTTGAAAAAAATACATCAGGGAAAATAGGATTATCGTTATGATTATAAAAACATAAGGAAATTCTGTCACTCCAATTGAAACTTTCCATAAAAAATTAGTTGGTGCTTGGAAAACCGCAAGAAGAGAAATTGAGAAAAGAAGTATAGAAAAGAATGTATAAATTATTCTAGTTAACATTTAGTATTTATGGGCCAAGTTGGGGATATACAACTTTTGCAACATAGTTTTTCCCTTTATCTCCCGGAATATTGGTGATCCCTTCATATACTAACAAACGTTTTGAGTTGCATTCGTAGGTCAGCGTTATTGGATCTACCAAGCAACGAAGTATAAAATTATCCAATTCAATTTTTATAACTACTGATTTTTTTCCGTCAATTATTGTTTCTTTTTCTTTTCTGGCTCTGAAAGTAAAATAGTCCAGTTTAGCAGCAACAGCCATGTGAAAGGGAATAATCTCATCTTTCATCAAATCATCCCACTTTTGTTTAATAAAATAATTAAAACCTCCATCCACAACATAAGGAAGTGGGACAAGCATTTTCTTTTGGTTAATCTTACTATGATGACTGTCCCGATAATAAAGTGTGATGGAATCTCCGCTCACTGTGGCTCCTTCCATATAACCTGTTCTTAAATCTTCTAATTTAAAGTTGGGAGTTACATAGCTTTTTCCAAAATCTATTTTTCTTGTCGCTATTATTTTGCCTGAAGCGTCTTTAACTGTTGTACTCGACATAACGTGTTTCCCGTTTTCAATAACTTCTTCAAAATCTTCGGTATAAATTGTTTTGTTTGAGGAAGGATCGTATGCAAATCCGGAATATTTTTTATTGGAAGAAGTATATAACGAAGTGAAATTAAAATAAGATGAAAGAAATACGAATAGTAAAAATATCCTCATATTTTATCTGATATTTCTGTAGATAAGCTTTGTTGCTTATATCTACGAAAAAAAATCATGTTTGGTTTTTAGTAAAAAGATAATGACAGACCATCCATTCCTTTCCGTCTTTAAATCCCCACAACTCTGCGCAAGCCATATAGAAAATTCTCCAGTAAACAAACCATTTCAATGCATTTTCCTTTCCATAAGTTTTTTCCATGATTTGCATTACTTCGTGTTTATTCGTATCCATATTTTCCAGCCATGCTTCGGAAGTTTTTGAATAATGGATTCCATTCACGATCCAGAAGTTGTCTTTTACCAAATGTTCATTAAAATAAAAAAGTAAGTCATTACTCGGCATTACTCCACCGGTAAAGAAATATTTACTCATCCAGTCACTTTCATCTTTTACTTCAAACTTGTAGGTATATTCTTTGTGTGTGAAAATGTGCACGAATAATTTTCCGTCATCTTTTAACCATGTAGAAATTCTTCGCATCAGTTCTTTGTAATTCCGCATGTGCTCAAACATTTCCACCGAAACAACTCTGTCAAACTTTTTATCAATAGAAAAAGAATTCATGTCGGCAGTAATGATTGTGAGATTTGTGATACCTCGTTTCTTTGCTTCCTTATCAATAAAAATTTTCTGAGTACGTGAGTTAGAAACTCCGGTAAAGTTGCTTTTAGGGAATTTTTCAGCCATAAAAAGTGATAGTGATCCCCATCCGCAGCCAAGTTCAAGAATATCCATTCTATTTTTTAATTCTGCACGTTCGCAAGTTAATTCAAGCATATCGCGCTCAGCAATGCTTAAATCAGTAACTCCTTCTTTGTAAAAACAACTGCTGTATTTGAGGTGTTTACCGAGACAGAGTTGGTAAAACCCAGTCGGAACTTCGTAATGCTGTTCATTGGCTGCTTTGGTTTCGACAGCAATTCGAGAGTTTTTTAATTCTTCAATTAAATCAAGCAAGTGTTTTTTTTGCTTTTCAGGATTTCCTTTATTTTCTTCTTCCAGACGTTGAAGCAACAGTTTCCTTATTCCGATTCTGATTAAGAAATCGGGAACAAGATTTTTTTCAAGTAAAGTGTCGTACCACATATTATTTCTTCTTAAACCAAGGAACAAAAACACTTGTTGTTCTTTGGTATTCTTTGTATAAATCGCCTTTGCTTCGGATGCTTTGTTCTTCAGTCATTGGAATTCCAGTGACCTTAAAAATAAGATAGCCAATTGTTAAAGGACAAATAATAGATATCCAGCCATAAGGAGTTGTAAGGGAGAAAATGAAAACCGAAATCCAAATCATAAGTTGAAAAAAATAATTAGGATGTCGAGAATAATTCCATAAACCATATTGACAGACTTTTCCTTTGCTGTCGGGGCTGCTTTTGAATTTTTTTAACTGCCAGTCGGCAATTCCTTCTCCAATAATTGAAATGAACCACATTCCTGCTCCGATTTTCTCAATCAAGGTGAGTTCAGGAGAGGGATTCATTGAAAGAATAAAAAATGGGGTAGCAAGAAAAATATTTGAAAGTGCTTGTGTTTGGAAAAAAATAAAAAAAGTTCTGTTGGCATTTGGTGCCCAGTCTATCCTTAATTGTTTGTAACGTCCTTCTTCTTCTTTTAAATGCGAGCCAACGCGAATGAGCAAGTAAATCCCCAAACGTAAGCTCCACAAAGCTGCTAAACCACAAACAATGTTTTTTCTTTCTTCATATCCATCAGCCATCAGCCAAATTATAGCTGAAATAATCGTGAAGTTGAATGCCCAGAAAATATCTACAATTCCTGCATTTTTTATTTTATAAGCCCACAGCCAAATCAGCATCATGATGATGCTACAAGCTATTAATGAAATGAGAATTATTTTAAGCATTAAGTATTAAGCGTTCCGGTTAATAAAAAGTTCTTTCAGTGATTCTTCCGGTTTCAGTTTAAACAGTTGAATCAGAATATAGGCTGTAGTAGCAATACTTCCAAGGCATACCAAAAGAATCAACCAAATAATACTCGTGAATACTTTATTCTCTTTGTAAGCTATCCAGATAAAAATACAAAGCACATTGGAATAAAAATCCCAAAGTGTAGCTGTCATCCATGGAATAGAACTGAGATGATTCCACTCGGTAAAAAGATTACTTTCTATACTGGTTGATATGACCACATAACACATCCAAACAAAGACAATGCTTAAAAGTATTTTTAGAAAACCGATCATGTTATTTTTTATTTGAAGTAAACATACGTAAAAAATACAAATCGGGTTTGATGCTCGGGAACGTCAGTAATAGATGGTTAAGAAAAGAAAAGCCGGACGGAAGTCTTGCTTGAAAACTAATCGCTATTTCAAACAGGATTTTTTCTCAAATGAATTATTCCAAAAAAATTAAATAGCCTGATTACAGGATAGCTTGGATCAAACTCAAACCATTTTTTTGCGAAGTTTACTGAATTGGGACTTTTATGATGATTGTTCTGGAAAAGTTCTCCCAACATTAAAAAATCCATTGGCAAAGTGTTTTTGCTATGATCGTCATTATCATAATTGGAATAACCGTATTTGTGTCCGCACCAGTTTACAATTGCACCATGAATAGGTCCCATGAACCAATGAATGGGAAGCAATAGAAACATCCACCAAGCAGTAGCAAAGTGGAGATAAAATAAAAAGTAAGAAACTCCAAAAGCAATGCGAACTATCCACGAATCACTTATTCTATCAAGAGTTGGCCAGGTAGGATAACGGTCACGGAATTGTTCTTCCGGCTCAGTTTTGTACTTAGCATATTGAATATAAATGTCTTTGGTTTTCATAGTCAGCCCCCATACATCTTTTATAAAATGCGGTGAATGAGGATCTTTTTCCGTGTCGCTGTATGCATGATGCATACGGTGCATGATAGCGTAAGCTCGGGGATTTAAAAAAGATGCCCCCTGAGTAAGCATCGTCATAAAATAAAAAAAATGTTCCCAGCCTTTACTCATCGTAAACATTTTGTGGGATGAATAACGATGCAGAAAAAACGTTTGAAAGAATAGTGATAAAAACCAATGCGAAAGGAAAAAAATTAATATTGCCATAACATTATTTATATACGTGATTACAACTTCACCGGATTTTCAATTTTCGGCAAATGTTATCATTTTTTGCGAGATACAGAAAACTCTTTTTTAGTTACTACAAATCATCTCAAAAATCTTTTTGATGTCATTCCGAGCGAAGTCGAGGAATCTTTTTTCTCGAACAATAAGATGTTTCGACTCCGCTCAACATGACAAAAATGATGAAAACTTATTTTTGAGATGATTTGTAAATGATTTTATAAACTAACACTCATCTGTTTATAAGTTATAAATAGTCGTCAGCTATTTCACTTTTATTCAATCTAACTTCGTTCAGATAATAAAATCAATCGCAATGAAACTTTCTTTTATTTTAAATCAAATTGTTCAGGCGGGAACTGTCGCTAAAGACACTTCTCATTTAGTTGCAGATACAGCAAAAAGAGCTGCTGCCCAGTTGCCGGATATTGCTTCTGCGGCTGCTCCTAAAGAAAGCACAATATCGTTGCTGGAACTTATTGTGAAAGGTGGTTACCTGATGATACCCATCGGAATCCTTTCGCTCATTGCCGTTTACGTAATTATTGAAAGATACATAGCCATTAAAAAAGCATCGAAAAGCGATGGTAACTTTATGAATAACATAAAAGATTTTATTAAAAACGGAAACATTGAAGCTGCAAAATCATTGTGCAAAAATTCTACAAGCCCACAGGCAAGAATGATTGAAAAAGGAGTTTCAAGAATTGACAAACCGATTAAAGAAGTGGAAAATTCCATCGAAAATGTTGGCAAGCTTGAAATTTACAAACTCGAAAAGAATTTGAATATACTTGGAATTATTGCTGGTATTGCGCCCATGTTTGGTTTTATAGGAACCATTGCGGGAGTTATTAAAATATTTTATAACATTTCTTTGGCTGATAACATTAGCATTGGTTTAATATCGGGAGGCTTGTATGAGAAAATGGTAACCAGTGCTGCGGGTTTGGTAGTGGGAGTTTTTGCATTCGTTGGGTATCATTGGCTAAACATAATGGTTGATAAAATAGTTCACAAAATGGAAAGCAATTCCATTGAATTCATTGATGTACTTCAGGAATCAAACATTGCCAAATGAATTTAAGAAGAAATAAAAAATTTACGACTGAAGTCAGCACAGGATCACTGAATGACATTATGTTTTTCCTGTTGCTGTTCTTTTTAATAGTATCAACGCTTGTAAATCCTAGCGTTATTAAACTTACTCTGCCTAATTCCAAAAAATCTCAGACAATGGACAAGCAGCAGATTGTTGTTGAAGTAAGTAAAGATTTACAATATGCTGTTAACCGAGTGCCTGTATCATTTGCTGATCTTGAAACTGCCATATCACTCGAAGTTCAAAGAACCAAGCAGGCAACTGTTGTTTTGAGATTTGATAATTCACTAAGTGTACAAGATTTGGTTGACGTTCTTCAAATAGGTGACCGTCTTAAAGTAAAAATGATTCTGGCAACCAAGCCACCAAACGGTTAAACATGGTTTCAGCTTCTGAAAAAAAAGATAAAGCAATAGCTGTAATCGGGACAATTGTTTTTCATTCCTTGCTTATGCTCTTGCTTATCCATATGGTTTTTAAAACACCTATTCCTCCGTTTCCTGATAGCGCTGCTCCAGGTATTGAAATTGATTTCGGTAATTTAACTGAAGGTACTGGCAATGTGGAGGATGATAAAATGGGAACTTCCGAAGTCTCGGAGAGCAAGACTACTCAAACAATTCAGAATGCTTCGAGTGAAACCGATGAAGCAGTTGTTACAAATGATGTAGAAGAATCTGTAACGATTAAAAAGACTAAAAAAATTAAAAAGCACGAAAACAGAATTGTAAAAACACAAACCAAACCGGTGGAAGAAGAAAAGCCAAGTTCAGCTTTGGCAGAAGCACTTGCAAAATTTAAAAGCAAAAAATCGGGTTCAACCGGTGGAGGAGATGGAAATTCTGGTAAAGCAGGCAATCAAGGTGATCCCAATGGAAACCCAGATGGAAACGGTACCGGAGGAACAGGTGATTTCGGCAAAGGAACAAGTTTCAATCTAAAAGGTCGTCTTTTACTTAAAAGACCTGAAATAACTGATGACTCGCAGGAAGAAGGAAGAGTGGTTGTGGAAATTACTGTTGATGAATCAGGAAAGGTAATAAAAGCTGATCCTGGATCAAGAGGTTCAACCACTACCAATGCTATACTTTATGCCAAGGCTCGTCAGGCTGCTTTCAGTGCAAAATTCAATGCAAGTACTCAGGGCGCAAAAGAACAAAGAGGAACCATTACCTTTGTGTTTATTCTCGATTAACTAATGACTTACCAGCAAACGCTCGACTATTTATATAGTCAGCTTCCAATGTTTCATCGTATTGGTTCAGCTGCATATAAAGCCAATCTCGATAACACAATTGCAATCTGCAATCTGCTGAATAATCCGCAGAATAAATTCAAATCCATTCATGTAGCGGGGACAAATGGAAAAGGTTCAACTTCTCACATGATAGCTTCGATATTACAATCAAGTGGATTGAAAGTAGGATTATATACCTCTCCTCATCTTAAAGATTTCAGAGAAAGAATCAGGGTCAACGGTAAAATGATTTCCCAAAAATTTATAATTGATTTTGTAGAGAAGTATGAAAAGGAGTTTGCAAAAATTCAGCCATCATTTTTTGAATGGACAGTTGGTTTAGCTTTTGATTATTTTTCAAAACAAAAAGTGGATATGGCTGTCATTGAAGTTGGTTTGGGTGGTAGGCTTGATTCTACAAATGTGATTCATCCGGTTGTGTCGGTTATTACCAACATCAGTTACGATCATCAAAATCTATTAGGAAATACACTTAGAAAAATTGCCGGAGAAAAGGCAGGTATTATAAAGCCGAGAGTACCAGTTATTATTGGTGAAACACAAAGCGAAGTAAAAGATGTTTTTGTAAACAAAGTGAAAAAAGCTAAGTCACACATTTACTTTGCGGATGAATATTACCGAGTTGTCAATCACAAACAATCCTATAAGGATAAATTGAGATTGATTGTTGATGTTAAAGGAAAAAATGGCAAATTTACCTATAAAAATCTTCAATGCGAATTACCGGGATTGTATCAAAAAAAAAATATATTAACTGTTTTAAAAACTATAGATGTTTTAAAGCAAAAAAAATATCCTATTTCCGAACGTTCTGTCAGAAACGGAATAAGTAATGTAATTAAACAAACAGGTTTACAAGGTCGTTGGCAATTGCTTTCAAAAAGACCTTTAACAATTGCTGATACCGGTCACAATGAAGCTGGCATAAAGGAGGTGTTATCACAAATAAAATTAACTCCGCATAAAAACCTGCACTTTGTTTTGGGAATGGTAAATGATAAAGACATAAGTAAAATACTAAGCTTATTGCCTAAGAGCGCAACTTATTATTTTTGCAGAGCGAGTATTCCCAGAGCTTTGGATCAGAATGAGCTTGCTTTATCAGCAAAAATATTCGGATTAAAAGGAAAAATATACCCTTCTGTTAAGAAAGCTTTAAAAGTAGCTGAAGGCAGTGCAAAAACAAATGATTTGATTTTTATAGGGGGAAGTACTTTTGTGGTAGCAGAAGCTTTGTAAATATTTTTTTGCTTATTTTTTTTATTCATCTATATTTGCAGTCCTTAAATTTGGGGAGCTTAGCTCAGCTGGTTCAGAGCATCTGCCTTACAATAATCTACTTTTTCTCTTAAAACATAATGCAGATAAACCTTTCAATTCCTCCATCTTGTTTTAGTGCTATTAATTTGCAAGTTTAGCCTAATTAATAATTTTGTTTAATTTTTACATCATCCCTTCATCAGCAAAACTGAAATACCCTTCTGCTGTCAAAATAATATGATCGAGAATTTGTATTTCCATCAGCTTACCTGCTTCTTTTATCCTCTTAGTTAAAATTATGTCTGCTTCACTTGGTTTTGTGTTTCCTGACGGATGGTTGTGTGCCATTATTATTCCTTGTGAATTGGTTTTCAGGGCTGCCTGAAAGACTATTTTTAAATCTACGACAGTTCCTGCTGTCCCTCCTTTAGATACATTAATATAGCCATTTATGGAGTTATTCCTGTTCAGTAACAACAAATAGAATTCCTCGATGTAATCCATTTTGTTAGACCAAACACCTCTAAAAAAGGCTTCTGTGTCCTTTGAATTGCTGATTTTGTGCTGGTTTATTGTTTCTTTTGATCTGATATAATTCAGTTGAATTTCTGCTATTTTCATTTTCTTAGTTTTAAATTAATAATTGAACTTTTGGCTATACGTAGTAATATGCCGTTACTTTTTGTTTGTTAAAATGATGAAAAAGCTATGCGGGTAAACACCTTCACGAACGACAAACAACAGCTTACAATCACTTGTTTTAAGCGATATAACACTATATCTCTGTCCAGCCCTTAGTAACTGTTCATCTTTTATTGCCATCACTGTAAAAGGGCAATAAATGCGTGTCAGCTTGTAATCCCTTGTTATAATCAGTAGGCTGTTTTCAATCGTTTTTGCTTCATCCTCCATGAGTTTAGTTGTTTATTTTGCTTTAATAAAAAAAGGGTGGAAGCACTTAAGCCTCACACCCCCCGACAGGACTGAAAAAAGGTTAATAATAATTAACCTCAACCAGTCTGTCTCCCCACTTTAAGCAAATACTGCTTCTTCGTTTTCTGCTCCTTCGTTTGTATAAACGTAGGTGTAGTCCAGTTGAACTACCTCTCCAGATTGTGGGATTTTGTACTCGTAAGGCTCACAGGACTGCTTTTCAATTGAACCTGGGAGTTTACCCCCGATCAATTCTTTTGCTGTTGCTTCATCGAACGTACAAACGATGTTAGCCTTCCTTGCTGTGATGTAATTCTTGCCAGTTGCTTTGCTCCTGACTGCTTCAATTCCGCCTTGCAGAATCAAAACATTAAAGTCCTTCTTTCCATCTTCAGAAGTCCTTTTTTCTACTCCAATAATTGTAACCATTTTGTTGGGTTGTTTTTAGGTTTGGCATTAAACATGCCACGGGGTCATTAGACCACCGCATAAGGTAGTGGGGGTGGTATATTGGTGGTGGTTCAAGAGTGCAGATACTATCACTCAATTTTTTTATAAAAGAAATTTTTTTCAACTGATGCCCACCGAATAACCCATTTGTCGAGTTAATATTCCATTGGTCTAATAATAGCAACCTTCTTTACAATATATCGTAAAAGGAAAGACAAAAGATAAAGCCTATGAGTAATAATACTACCAATGAAGAACTGGAATTTTGGGAAGAGAATCGCTTTCCCAATTTTATCGAGAACATAGCTCCAAACAAAGTACCTGATATTGACGGTGTGAAGGAACTATTAAAACACGTTGAAGAAACAGGAGATTATTATGCCGTAGTAGAGAGGATCAATGCTTTGAAGGGAAAAAAGAAATAGTTGGCAGTTTTTTTATTATCTATTCCCCCGCTCGGTGCAAATACTCTCTGCTAAAATTTTTTACAAGAAATTTTTGGGGGATGGGATTGTCTGAAATAACTAAACATATAAAATCAGTTGACCTTGACAGTTGGGGTGTGTGAATAATGTAATTTATTTCTGGGATTCTGTAACACTTGTCAAATCAAAGACACTCATGTTTGTTCTCTGAAACTCATTCATAACTCAAACAAACAATAATATGTATTTATATGACGGTTATCACTTCGGAGGAATGCACTTAATATGGTGGTTTATTTGGGTTGTGTTTCTTTTTACGATGTTCGGATGGTATCAATCTGCTTCAAGAAAAACGATGAAAGAAAATTCTCCTCTTGATATTTTACAAAAACGTTTTGCTTATGGTATAATAAGTGAAGAAATATATCTGAAGCAAAAGGAAATTCTTCAAAAAGACTTAATATCTGATAAATTCAAACAATATTCCTTTTAATAATCTTTGCTTACAATAATAGGCAAAAAGGAAAATTTCAAGTAAAATATTAATCAATGAGAAACATCATAATAGTTACATTTTTTATTTTTAGTTCTATTCGGATTTTAGGTCAGAGCAATGAAACAATAAATGAATTTGTTTTTTCAAAAATTTCAAAAAATGGCAGGTATCAAATTATAATTAATTCGGATAGTGCTTTTTTTGAAAAGACAACGAGTAACCCTCCAAGCGGTACAGCTAAAATTAAAATAAAAATCCTAAAATCCGATTGGGATAAATTAATTAGTTCTATTTCAGAATATAAATTGGTTGATCTGGTTAATTTGTCATCCCCGACTGATTTTAGATCTGCTGATGGAGCATCTGCTTCGACAATATCTATTACCACAAATAAATCAAAATACGATTGTGGCACTTTTGATAATTACGAACCAAATGAAAAATTATCCAGGCTAATGATGACTATTCAGGAAATAGAAAAAAGAAGCAAGGAGTAACAATTACTTTTGAAGGCTAGAAAAATTCTTCAATTATAGGTTCGTGACGAGGATATATTACTTTTTTAAAGTTCGTAAATAAGTTCGTTCATCTCTTTATGTGTCTTACCAAGTTTAATCTGTATACGACTTAGCATCTCCTCCTGATTGCCTTCTACAAACCATAAATCATGATCTGAAAGTGCAGCAAATTTATTTTTGAGCCTACTTTTTATATCGTTCCAATTACCTTTTAATTCAGTTAAGTATTTCATTGTTTTTTAGATTAAGTGTAAGTTATATTACTCGAATCAAAGGTGAACAACTAAACTCTTATATGTGTTATATAATATTTGTAGGAAGTTGCATCATTCACACGTGTTACTTCTAAGATTATGCTTAAGATACTGGATGTATGAATGATATAATTCATTCCAAAAGTTATATAGGCTACCACTAAACAAAATTTCTTTTAAATGAATGTGAATTATGTAATTTATTTACATAGTTATATAATACCGACCGATACTAATAAACTCAACTTTGTCCTGTGAAAATTTATTCACAACTAAAAAATAAAATAATGAAAAAGATACTTTTAATTATGGCTGTTACTCTTGGAAGTTTTGTCTATGGACAAAACATTAGCAATTCGGCAGTGCCAAGTGCTGTTGCTTCAAAATTTTCTGCCCTATATCCTAGCAGCAAAGCTGAGCAATGGAAAAATGCTAAGGGAAATTATGAAACAAAGTTTACGCAAGACAATACAAAAATGTGTGTTGTTATTGATCCCAGTGGAAATGTTGTTAAAACATCTACGAGCATCAACGTGTCTGAACTACCTAAATCAGTGAGTGATTATGTTGCAAAAAATTACCCGAAGCAAAAAATATCGGAAGCATGTAAAACTATGGAGGCTGACGGCAAAGTGAAATATGAAGCCAAAGTAAAAGAAAGCCATTTGTGTTTTGATGCTGATGGTAACTTTGTTAAATCAGAAAAAAGGAAAAGTTAAGTTTGATTTTTTTAGAAGGAGACCTCCCGTGGTGAAATATGTGGGGGTCTTCGGCTATTTTGATGGGAATGAATTGTTATTTTCTTCCTCATTTATTTTTCTTTTATAAATGTATCCATTAAGCCAACCCTTCTGCAAAACGCTTAGAATATTTTAACTTTGAAGGTAATAGCTAAAAAGCCCATGACACATACATATCAACTCACAGGCATGACCTGTTCCAGCTGTGAAGCAAAAGTTAAGAGCAATCTACTTTCACTTCCTGAAATTAGTTCTGTAGAGGTTTCAAAGAATACTAATACTGCCACCGTTACAATGACAAAACATATTGCCATAGATAAGTTGCAGGAAGCAATGGGAGGAGCAAATAGTCAATATCAAATATCAGCGATTCATCATAACGAGGTTACAGAACAAGCGAAAAGATGGTTTGAAATATATAAACCCATCCTTCTCATTTTTGGGTACATACTGGTTATAACTTTAACAATTCAATTTGTAAATGGGAGTTTCAGTCTTATGCAGTGGATGCAACATTTTATGGCTGGTTTCTTTTTAGTTTTTTCTTTCTTTAAAATGCTTAACCTTTCAGGTTTTGCTGAAAGCTACGCTATGTATGACATTGTAGCAATGCGTTTCAAAACTTGGGGATATGCATATGCTTTTATCGAATTAGGATTAGGTATTTCGTATGTAGCAAATTTTCAACCATACCTTACCAATATTGTTACACTTATAGTAATGAGCATAAGTATTGTTGGTGTTTTGCAAAGTGTATTGAATAAGAAAAAAATTCAATGTGCCTGTTTAGGCGCAGTGTTTAATCTACCAATGAGCACTGTTACTATTATAGAAGATGCTTTAATGATTGCAATGAGTGCCACTATGCTTTTGATAATGTACGCTGCATCATAGGAATCAAAACCAATCAAAGGCTCTATTCCTTTTGACTGTCTTCCCATATTGATTCTGTGAATTCCTTTCCTATCTATGTATTCAAACAGGCAATAACCGCTTCTTGCTCTTTTCTGAGCTTGATTGTAAAGTGGATAGAGTCTTTTTATTTCGTCTGATTCTTTCAACAAGGCAATGAGTTCACTGCCTGTTATTTCATAAGATATATCATGTACTTCGTTTAGAAATGAGTGTTTTTTGTTCTGTGTGAAGTGTGAGTATATTCTTTGCTTGATATTGATAGCCTTACCAACATAAATAACCTTTCCAATCTTGTTATGAAAATAATACACTCCTGTTTCTTCGGGTAGCTTTTCGTAAATCTCTTTACCTGAGTGGCTATTTCGCTAAACGTAGGTGCGTCCATCAGCATTTCATTGCTAATGCCTGTCAGTCCTGCAACGTATGGATTAATGGGAGTTTGCGGATTAACCAATGAATGAAAGGAATTTACAACCTTCTTTCCATCGTAAAGAACAATGGCAATCTCTGTAATGTTGTTACAGGAATTGTTGTATCCAGTAGTTTCTATGTCAACAACGGCAAACAAGGTATTATTTTGCAAGAGAGGTTTCTACTCTACCCATGAGTTTGTAAATATCCTGTTGCAAATTTACAATAGAAGTCATCAATCCATCTTTTTCTATAACTGGTTCAGGCAATACAGAAGCGGTATAATACACAAACTTCCATATCTCTTTTACCTCAGCTACATTAATTTCGTATGGTTTGTAAAGGTGATTGAGAGAGCGCAATAACAATTTCTTTTTACTTCTTATTTGGTTATAAGCAACTTTAAAAACAATTCCTTCATCCATTGTAAGTATAATGTAAGCGTGTCCGTCCTTTACTTCGTTCCAGTCATTTATATACTCTGCTGTGACAAAAGATTTATCAGGAATGGGCAACATAGAATCTCCGTCTATCTGAAACATCCTGTATTTTCTATCAGTAGATAAAAAAGGTAATTGAAAGGTGGGCAGTCCACTGATATACTCAGGGTCGTTGTATCCTGCTGTATAACCTGCTTTGGCTTTTATGTTGACCAGCTCCACATTTTCTTTGTTCTTACTATCTATCGTAGTAGCTATGACCCGCAACTTAGTTCCTTTGATATAGGAATCATGTCCCATTTCTAATTCACGTAACTGACTTTCAGATAAACGGCTGAGATTGATATTAATTAATGTATCAATGGACATTTTATAAAACTTGGAGAAAAACGGAAGCATTTCCATTTTAGGTTCAGCATAGCCGTTCTCATAATTATTAAGCGTGCTTCTTGTAACCTTTAGCTCCCCTGCTGCTACTTCCTGAGAGTGTTTGTTACGCCCCCTGAGAAATTTAATGTTTGATTTAAAGAACATAGAATTTGGTTTTGTTATTTTTAATTGATTATATTGTAATCTAATAATTGATTAATATTTAATCAAAGGTATATAACAGTTTTCACATTTCAAAATACAATGAATGAGTGTTATTGAAGACAGAACGGTAGTACACATGGATTTAGATACCTTCTTTGTATCTGTATCACGGTTACAGAATAGTGCTTTGGTTGGTAAACCTGTTTTGGTAGGTGGAAGCAGTGACAGGGGTGTAGTAGCATCATGTAGTTATGAGGCAAGAAAGTTTGGGATTCATTCTGCTATGCCTATGAAGCTGGCAAGAAGATTATGTCCCGAAGCAATTATTATACGAGGTGATTATGAACAGTACAGTCATTATTCAAACATGATTACAGATATTATTAAGGAAAGTGTTCCTGTTTATGAAAAGTCATCCATTGATGAGTTTTACCTCGACTTATCAGGGATGGATAAATTCTTTGGTTGTTATAAATGGGCAAGTGAATTAAGACAGAAAATACAAAAGGAAACGGGGCTTCCCATTTCTTTTGGATTATCTAAAAATAAAACCGTTTCTAAAGTTGCCACTGGTGAAGCGAAACCTAATGGACAGATGCAGATAAGTAAAGGTGATGAAAAGCCTTTCTTATCTCCTCTGCCAGTGGGTAAAATACCTATGATTGGTGAAAAGACTGCTCACTTGTTGAACAATATGGGTGTACAGAAAATAAAAACCTTACAGGAAATGCCCCCTGAACTTTTAGAAAATGTATTGGGGATAAATGGGATTACGATATGGAAGAAAGCAAACGGAATAGATAATACTCCTGTTGAACCTTACTCGGAACGTAAATCACTCTCATCAGAAGAAACTTATGATAAAGACACTACTGACTTACATAAACTCAAATCCACTTTGGTTGCCATGACCGAGAAGTTGGCTTTCCAGATGCGTAGCGAAGGAAAGCTGACCTCTTGCATCACCGTTAAAATTCGGTATTCCAATTTTGATACACACACTACACAGGCTAAAATAGCTTATACCTCCTGCGACCATACCTTAATAGAAAAAGTAAAAGAGTTGTTTGAAAAGGTTTATCAACGCAGGATGCTTATACGACTTGTCGGTGTGCGGTTCAGTCATTTGGTCGGTGGAGCTTATCAGATAAACCTGTTTGATGATTCTGAACACATGATAAAACTTTATCAGGCAATGGACAGGATAAGAAAAAGATACGGAGATGATAAAGTTCAGAGAGCTATTTCGGCTGGGCATTCACTCAGAAAATTTAATCCCTTTAATGGTATTGCTGCATAAAAGAAATTTAAAATATAGTCATTGTGAGCTCTTTCTTTGGAGAGAAAGTAATTTATTATTACTGGAAAAATTGTCTGTTTGCTGCACACAGACAATACTCAATTGCATTGGGCTTACAATGACGCCAAATTGTTTACTTCATGTACATCAACTGTCACAGTTATTTCAGTTTCAAGTATGGAACAATGTCAGTACCTCAACTACTGGTAGAAGCTCAAAGTAAAGGCATTGATTCATTTGCGTTAACGGATATTAATAATACCTCTGCTTGTTTAGAGTTTATCCGTGAAGCATCAAAATACAATGTAAAGCCAATCGTAGGAATAGATTTTCGTCAGGGTGTAAAACAAAACTATGTTGGTATAGCAAGAAACAACGAAGGGTTTTTGGAACTCAATGAGCATCTTTCCAAATACCTATCAGAGGAAATAACATTTCAATTACAAGCTCCTGAGTTTTTCAATAGCTATGTCATTTATCCTTTTAATACCATTCACCCCAAACAATTAAGAGAAAATGAATACATCGGTATTCGTCCAAGTGATTTAAGCAAACTTCCATTTTCAGAAATCAAAAATTACTTGCATAAACTTGTTGCATTTTATCCTGTTACCTTCCGTAACAAAAAAGATTTCAATGCTCATCGCTTGTTAAGAGCCATTGATAACAACACTCTTTTAAGCAAACTTTCCGTCAGTGAACAAGCAAGTGAAAATGAAATCATGTTTTTGGAAGATGAACTTTATAAGGTTTATGAACTCTATCCTCAGCTTATTGAAAATGCCAAAAACATTATTGCTGATTGCGGAATTGATTTTGAATATGGAAAAAGCAAAAACAAAAAAACATTTTCAGGCAGTGTTGAAAGTGACCAACTACTAATGCGGAATTTATGTAACGAAGGATTAAAGCTCCGTTATAAAAATCCTGACCCAACAGTTTATGAAAGACTGGAAAAGGAATTACAAGCCATTTTTGAAATGGATTTTTGTTCTTACTTTCTGATTAACTGGGACATTGTCAATTATGCAAATCAGAAAGGATATTTCTATGTTGGCAGAGGAAGCGGTGCAAATAGTTTAGCTGCCTATTGCTTAAAAATTACAGACGTTGACCCTATTGAACTGGATTTGTATTTTGAACGCTTTATTAATCCATACAGAGTAAACCCTCCTGATTTTGATATTGATTTTTCTTGGCAGGACAGAGATGATATTACCCGCTACATTTTTGAAAAGCACGGATTAAAGCATACTGCTTTACTTGCCACTTATAATACGTTTCAATACAATTCTGTCGTAAGGGAATTAGGAAAAGTGTTCGGTTTACCCAAAGGAGAAATAGATGAACTGATTAAAAACAAAAAGTCAAAACAAACTCCTGACAACATCGCCCAGCTTATTTTTAAATACAGCCGCTACATACATGATTTTCCAAGTCATTTGAGTATTCATGCAGGGGGAATTTTAATTTCTGAAAAGACTATTAATTATTACTCCGCTACCAGTATGCCTCCCAAAGGCTATCCGCTTACCCAGTTCAGTATGCTTGAAGCAGAAGATATAGGTTTATACAAGTTTGATATTCTTAGTCAGCGTGGCTTGGGTCACATCAAAGACACCATTGCCATCGTAAAGAAAAATAAAGGTGTTGATATTGACATTCATAACATCGCTGCTTTCAAACAGGATGAAAAAATAAAAGAGCATTTACGCACTGGCAGAACAATGGGCTGCTTTTATGTTGAATCTCCTGCTATGCGTATGCTTTTAAAAAAACTGGAAGCGGATACTTACTTGGGATTGGTAGCTGCAAGTTCCATTATACGACCTGGAGTTGCTCAATCGGGTATGATGCGGGAATACATTTTACGTTTTCGTCATCCTGAAAGAAGAAAATACATTCATCCCAAGATTGGGGAACTGATGAGCGAAACTTATGGCATTATGGTTTATCAGGAAGATGTGATTAAGGTAGCTCATTACTTTGCTGGTCTTACTTTGGCTCAAGCTGATGTCATGCGTAGAGGTATGTCAGGAAAGTTCAGAGCAAGGGAAGAGTTTCAGAAAGCAAAGGCAGACTTTTTTAAGAACTGCAAAGAGAAAGGTTATCTTGATGAAGTAATAAATGAAGTGTGGAGGCAGATAGAAAGTTTTGCTGGCTATTCTTTTTCTAAAGGTCATTCTGCCTCTTATGCAGTTGAAAGTTACCAAAGCCTTTATCTGAAAGCATATTTTCCTAAAGAGTTTATGGTGGCAGTGATAAATAATTTTGGAGGATTTTACGGAGGAGGAAGGGAGTACTATTTCCACGAAGCGAAAATGTGTGGAGCTAATATTCATGCTCCTTGTATTAATAAGAGTGATTACCTGACTACGATTTACAGTGATGATATTTACGTTGGTTTTATACACCTAGGCGAACTGGAAAAGAATATCGCAGATTCAATATTGCAGGAAAGAAACAGAAATGGAGCATTTAAAAACTTAGAAAACTTCATCAAGCGTGTTGAAATAGCTGTAGAGCAATTACGGATATTAATTCGCATTGGTACTTTTCGTTTTACTGGTAAATCCAAGAAAGAACTATTGTGGGAAGTTCACGCCATTTTGGGCAATCATAAAAAATCTGCTCCAAAGTCAGAATTATTTGAATCAGGTAAGAAAGAGTTTAAACTTCCTGAATTGAATCACAGCGAATACGATGACGCAATGGATGAAATAGAAATCTTAGGATTTCCTTTGTGTTCTCCATTTTCATTATTGCAAAATCCTCCTGAAACAAATTTAAAGGCTCGTGAACTCATGCAAAATATCGGAAAGAATGTTTCAATTATCGGTTATTATGTTACTCATAAAATTACCAGAACCACTAAAGGGGAAGATATGTCTTTCGGGACATTTTTAGACAGCGAAGGATATTTTTTTGATACGGTACATTTTCCAAAAGTCCTTGCTCAATGTCGGTTTGTTGGAAAGGGTTGTTATTTACTTAAAGGAAAAGTGGTAGAAGAGTTTTCTTTTCCAAGTATTGAAATAGCATATATGGAAAAACTATCCTTTTTGACTTTTGGCGAAGTCTAATAAGAAGAGAGCCCCTGATTTCTCAGGGACTTTTTAATCAGCAGTTACTTTTTCATTCATTGCGTCAATTATTTCATCTCCGTAATTATCCAAATAAATACCTGTAACCTTATTGCCGTATTCGTGTCCCAATGCTTCTGCAATTAAGTCTTTTGAATAACCCAATGATTTTGCAACATTAGCCCATGAATATCTTGCTACATAGGTAGTAAGTGGAATAGGTGAGTCACAGAGATTTCCAAGCCTTTTAAGGAACTTGTTTACGGTTTTAAGTGCTTGATGAAGCACTAATCTTTCATCTTGTTTTTGAACATCATCCAATTTAAAACGTGAAATCAGATACTTGCTTTCACCTTTGTATATACCAAATAACCTTTCAGCTTCACAGGTAATTTTAATGCTGTACATTTTACCCGTTTTCTTCCTCCTGTAAACAATTCTTCCGTTTTGGACATTGTCTTTTGTAAGCATTGCAAGATCAGCAAATGAAATCCCAATCAGGTTAAAAATCAAAAAGAAGATATTCCTGCTGTGCCATAATTTACTTCCTTCTTCTAAAGGATAAAGTTTGATTTTATCTAAATCACTTTTAGATATTGCCCTGCTAACAGTCTTTTCGTTTCTGATAGTGTAATTTCTAAAGGCATATTTACTTCTATCTAATAGTTCTTTTTTAATAGCCTTGTTTAGCAATGCCCTGATTCCTCTCATGTATACTGAAATACTGTTTCTGCAAACACCATCTTTAATCAAATGGGTGTCAAAATCACTTATTACCGTATAATTAATTTTATCAAGAGTAATATCGTTGCCAGTAAATCCTATAAAACGATTAACGGCTGTTTCATAAACTGCTGCATTACCATACTTTTGCTGATCTCTGAGAGTTTGAATTTCATTAGTAGCAAATTCATGGAAGTTAATCCTCTTCAGTTTATTCTCATTTAGCAGGGCTTCCCTTAATTCCTTTAAATTAAGTTCCGTATTTTGAGAATTAATTTCTAAAAGCTTTTTTTCTAAGCTTAATAGTTTCTGCTTCAGATATAGGTTTATACTTTCATGGTTTATATGGGATTTTGTTACTTTACCTTTAACATTATCCCATTCATGTTTGTTTAGTTTAATGTTAGTATTAATTGCTGTGCTTTTTTGATTTTGTGTTAATCTGAAGATTATAGGATATGTACCGTCCTTTTTCTTCCTTCTTAAATCCTGAGTTACCTTTAAAGTTGCCATAATTGTTGAGTTTTATGGCTAAAACTTGTTTAAATTATGTGCAAGTAATTTGCAAGTTGGAGGTTGAATTATATAGATTATAAATATTTTTTTGCTTATTTTTTTTATTCATCTATATTTGCAGTCCTTAAATTTGGGGAGCTTAGCTCAGCTGGTTCAGAGCATCTGCCTTACAA
>Ga0206913_1071_pt1 | contig 23370 bp, 19 predicted proteins | sample Alteio_BWOrgHeat_72_FD_152942 | JGI IMG/M metagenome (GOLD analysis project Ga0206913, IMG submission 152942) | Enriched cells from forest soil in Barre Woods Harvard Forest LTER site, Petersham, Massachusetts, United States -... | ecosystem: Environmental > Terrestrial > Soil > Temperate forest >... | reverse complement strand
ACACTGAACGGAGAAACCATAAAAAAAGTAGAGCCACACCTGGGATATATACATCGTTCCATCGAGAAAATGTGCGAGAGCCTTTCCTACCGGCAATTCATTTATGTGACCAGCCGGATGGACTATCTGTCCTCTCATATTAATAATCACGGCTGTGCCCTATGCGTTGAAAAAGGTTTGCAGATTGAAGTACCACAGCGCGCACAATATATCCGGGTAATTATGGACGAACTTACCCGAATTGCATCCCATGAATTATGGTGGGGAGCCATGGCCATGGACCTCGGAGCGTTCACACCTTTCTTTCATGCATTCAGGGAAAGAGAGACCATTACAGATATCATGGAAAAGACCTGTGGGGCCAGGCTCACGATGAACTATATGGTGCCGGGTGGCGTAATGGCTGAACTGCATCCCGATTTTCAAAAGGACGTAAAGCAATTCATTAAATTATATAAATCGAAATTTGAGGAGTATAACGAACTGGTGACAGGCAATGTGATATTTCAAAACAGAATGAAATCTGTGGGCACATTATCAAAGGAAGACGCCATTTCGTATGGATGCACCGGTCCCGTTGGCAGGGCCAGCGGTGTTTTTTGCGATATCAGAAAACTGTATCCTTATGACATTTATAATAAAGTGGATTTTGATGAGATTACGGAATCGGAAGGAGATTCATTTGCGCGTTATGTGGTCAGGCTGAAGGAAATGCAGCAAAGTATCCGCATCATTGAACAATTGCTCGACAATATTCCGGAAGGAGAGTTCCAGGCGAAAACAAAAGCAGTATTGAAATTACCAAAGGGTGAATTTTATCAAAGAGTTGAAACGGCGAGGGGTGAATTGGGGGTGTACATTGTCAGTGAAGGCGGTACAACTCCTTACAGGATTAAATTCCGTTCACCTGGATTTTCCAATCTTTCGGCCCTGGAACATATGGTAAAAGGATTGAAAATCGGTGACCTGGTTGCCGCCATGGGATCACTGGATTTGGTAATACCGGATATCGACCGATAAAAATGAACCATGCTTAGTTTAGAAAGTACAACACGCGTTATTCATGAATGGCTGAACCAGCATTTCAGTCCGGCCACCGCGTTGTTTACCGAATTTGTACTGGTTGGTCTTTCGGCTATCACTTTATTCGCTTTTCTGGGACTGAGCCTGGTCTGGATGGAACGAAAGGTAGCGGCCGTTATGCAAATCCGCCTGGGACCGAACAGGGTGGGTCCTAAAGGAATCTTTCAGACGACTGCTGATACGCTGAAACTTTTGATGAAAGAAGGATTGGTGCCCGACGGTGCAGATAAATTTCTTTTCAACCTGGCCCCGTTTATCGTCATGATCGTTGCCATGCTCATTCTTGCGCCTATTGCTTTTGCAAAAAATCTGCAGATATGGGATATTAATATCGGCGTTTTATACTTGTCGGCCATTTCATCTTTATCCGTTATCGGTATCCTGATGGCCGGATGGGCAAGTAACAATAAATATTCCCTCCTGGGCGCCATGCGCAGCGGCGCACAAATAGTAAGCTATGAACTATCGGCTGGCCTCTCTGTTCTTTCCATCGTTGTGATGACGGGTAGTCTGAGCATCAGGGATATTATTCTTTCACAGGAGGATGGCTGGTGGATATTCAAGGCACATATCCCCGCTCTAATCTCCTTTGTCATTTTTATTATCGCAGTTACAGCTGAAACGAATCGGGCACCCTTTGATATGGCAGAAGCAGAAAGCGAATTGACCGCGGGATTCCATACAGAGTATTCCGGAATGCGGTTTGCCCTTTTTTTCCTGGCTGAATACATTAATATTTTTATCGTCTGTGCGATCGGTGCTACTATCTTTTTTGGTGGGTGGATGCCTCTGCATATCGGACACTGGCAGTCATTCAATCACGTGATGGATTATATACCATCCTCTATCTGGTTCCTGAGTAAAACACTTGGACTGATATTTTTGATTATGTGGTTCAGATGGACCTTTCCGAGACTGAGGATCGACCAGTTGCTGAATCTGGAATGGAAATATCTGTTACCGATCAGTATGTTCAATTTGTTATTAATGACTATAGTGGCCATCACGGGTTGGCATTTCTAAATGATCTCATTATGTTTTTAAAAGATTATATAAAAGATGTGTACGGAGCAGTCAGGTCCGTGCTGAAAGGCATGCGCATGACAGGATACTACTTCACCCATCATAAAGAAATTATTACAGAACAATATCCCGATAACCGCGAAACACTCAAACTGGCGGAACGTTTTCGCGGCGAAGTGGTGTTGATACACGATGAGAAAAATGAACATGCCTGTACGGGCTGCTCTGCTTGTGAAATTGCCTGCCCCAATGGAACCATCAAGATTATTAATAAATTCGATATCTCTCCGGAAGGAAAAAAGAAAAAAGCCATCGATACATTTGTCTATCACCTGGAATTATGCACGATGTGTAACCTGTGTATTGAAGCCTGTCCAACAGATGCCATCAAAATGGCACAGACATTTGAACATAGTGTTTTTGACAGAAGCAAACTCACAAAAAAATTAAATAATGAAGGATCAAAACTTCGGGAGGGAATAGAATAATGCACGCATCAGTCATCATATTTTATATTCTGTCAGCCTTTATTCTCGGGGCCGCTCTGTTGGCGGTAACAGCCAGAAAGATTTTCCGTTCTGCAATATTTCTATTGTTCACATTAATTGGCACAGCCGCATTATTTTTCTGGATGGGTGTTGAGTTTGTGGCTGCGGTACAAATTATTATTTATGTCGGCGGCATTGTCGTACTCATTATTTTTTCTATTTTCCTCACCCAGAAATCTGGCGAAGAAATGCCAAAACCACTCAGGAACCGTTCCCTCTTTTCCGTTTTGGCATTACTGTTTGGATTTGCATTTACGTATCATTTGATTTACAAATACCGTTTTGAACAACCGGCACCTCATGTATTTAATGTAAAAGTTTCCGATATAGGTACTCAGATGCTGAGCACAACGGAACATGGATTCGTATTGCCCTTTGAAGTGGTCAGTATATTATTACTCGCTTCGATGATTGGCTGCATTGTTATTGCCATGAAAATAAAACCAATGGAGGGAAACGAAATATGATAACCCATTTAACCCGTCTAAAACAAAGTCTGTCCGTTTCTCATGAATGAAATATCCATAACGCAAATCCTTTTTGTCAGCACCGCTCTGTTTTTCATCGGCATGTACGGACTCTTCACCCGTCGTAATATGATTACCATGCTGATGGCTATCGAAATCATTCTGAATAGCGTTAATATCAATTTCGTGGCTTTCAATAAATACCTGTATCCGGGTAAACTGGACGGGGTATTCTTCACCATATTTATCATAACCATTGCGGCAGCCGAAGCAGCGATGGCCATAGCTATCATAATTAATTTATACAGGAGTCATCATTCCATAGATGTGGAAGATGCAGAAGAAATGAAATATTAACCATGAGTCCTTATTTTTTTGTAATGTTAGTTCCGCTTCTGCCCCTGGTTAGTTTTTGTATATTGGGATTATTCGGCAGAAAATATATAAAAACGACTTCCGGTACGCTGGGTGTTATTTCATTGTTTATATCTGCCCTGCTGTCCCTTTATACGGCTTATCGGTATTTCTTCATTGACGGAAAAGTAAACGGTATATATCAGCATATCATCGCGCTCAAATATACCTGGCTGCAGTTTTCACCCCGGGTTTCTATTGACATGGGTATTTTGCTCGATCCGATCTCTGTCATGATGATTGTGATCGTGAGTTTTATTTCTTTGATGGTTCATATTTTCAGTCTCGGTTATATGAAGGGCGAAGAAAGGTTCGCTATCTATTACGCCTTTCTTTCTCTTTTCACATTTTCCATGCTGGGACTGGTTCTTTCTTCCAATATATTTCAGATTTATATTTTCTGGGAGCTGGTAGGAATTTCTTCTTTCCTGCTGATTGGATTTTATTTCGAAAACCCGTCCGCAGTTACGGCATCCAACAAAGCATTTATTGTAACCCGCTTTGCCGATTTTGGCTTTTTAATCGGTATCCTGATATTGGCTTTTTATAGCGGCACCCTGGATTTTGGAACGCTGATAGAAAGACTCACTACTGCCGGTTCATCTCAATATATTGACATTCATTCTGCGACATTCCTCGGTGCATCCATGCTGACCTGGGGATTGGGGTTGGTCTTTATTGGCGGCGCTGGCAAATCAGCGATGTTCCCTTTGCATATCTGGTTACCCGATGCGATGGAGGGCCCGACACCTGTGTCTGCCCTGATCCACGCGGCGACGATGGTAGTCGCCGGCGTCTTTTTAGTTGCCCGGTTGTTCCCTGTTTTCTCCATTGATCTGACAGTGCTGCAAATAGTAACCTGGGTAGGCGCATTCTCCGCTTTATTTGCAGCGGTGGTGGCATGCACACAAACAGATATTAAAAGAGTACTGGCATTTTCAACCATGTCGCAAATCGGATTTATGATGTTCTCGCTGGGCGTTTCGAAATATGGCGGAGAATCCGGATTGGGATATACTGGTTCTATGTTTCATTTATTCACCCACGCATTTTTTAAGTCATTATTGTTCCTGGGTGCCGGAGCCGTGATTCATTTCGCTCATACCAATGATATTAGAGACCTGGGTGGTTTAAGGAAGCTGATGCCCGTAACACATTTGAGTTTTTTGATAGCCTGTTTAGCAATCGCGGGTATTCCCCCTTTTTCAGGATTCTTTAGCAAAGAGGATATTTTAATGGCAGCTTACCATTCAGACAAAATTATTTATGCTATTGCCGTGCTGACATCGGCCCTGACTGCCTTTTACATGTTTCGGTTATATTACTCCGTTTTCTGGAAAAGAGACATTCATTTACATGATAAGAATCATGAAGAAGGCACTCTGTCAATGAGATTAACCCTGGTCATTTTGGCTGTATGTACGGCTTTTGCAGGTTTTGTTCCGGTTTCATCCTGGATAACATCAGACGGCGCCCCGCTGGAATCTCATATCGATATAGTATTTTCTGTCTTTCCCGTATTGATGGCCCTGACGGGTATTGGATTGGCGACATATTTATATAAAACCGAAAACAGGAGACCACAAATTATAACATCAGCATTCGGCAGCCTGTACAGGGCTGCCTACAGAAAATTTTATATTGATGAACTGTATCTTTTTATAACCCGGAAAATCATTTTCAACGGAATTGGCAGACCCGCCGCGTGGTTCGATAAAAATATAGTGGATGGTTTTATGAACGGGCTGGCGACAACCACAGCAAAAATCTCGGGATTAATCAAAGGATTACAATCTGGCAAAGTTCAAAACTATGCCCTTTATTTTTTTGGTGGAATTATTGCACTCGCCGTTTTATTTATTTACGTATTAAACTATTAACCCTTAACTCTTAATTCTTAACTGTTAATCAGTGTTGCTATCCCTCTTCATCATACTGCCTCTCCTGACCGCGCTGGCCGTTTTATTCTGCAAAGGATTGAAACAGGTAAGAATGATTTCTTTGATGGGAACATCTGTTCAGTTTGTATTCTCTTTCGGACTTTTATATGAATATTGGAAAGAACGTGCTTCAGGTAATCGTGCACAATTTTTATTTGAAATGAATGCCAGCTGGTTTGATCCATTGCATATCCACTATCATATCGGCATAGATGGCATTTCGCTTTCGATGATCCTGTTAACCGCATTTGTTGTCATTGCAGGGGTTCTGGTTTCATGGACCCAGGAAACTCTAAATAAAGAATTTTTCTTTCTGCTTTTAATTTTGAGTGCGGGAGCTTACGGATATTTTATTTCTCTCGACTTGTTTACGCTGTTTTTCTTCCTCGAACTGGCCGTTATACCTAAATTCCTGTTAATAGGAATTTGGGGAAGCGGTAAAAAAGAATACAGCGCCATGAAACTGGCCCTGATGTTAATGGCGGGGTCCGCCCTGGTGTTTGTTGGATTGATGGGATTATATTTTAATACCAGCATCAACGGTGCCCACAGCTTTGACCTGGTGGAAATATCTCAAATGCAGATCAGTAATTCTGCTCAAAATACTTTCTTTCCCCTGGCCTTTATCGGTTTTGGGATTTTTGCTGCCCTCTTTCCCTTTCATACCTGGGTGCCTGACGGACATTCATCTGCTCCCACTGCAGCGTCCATGTTTTTAGCAGGAATATCCATGAAACTGGGCGGCTATGGTTGTTTGCGCGTAGCTACTTATCTGATGCCTGAAGCGGCTCACCACTACTCCCCTGTTATTATTTTATTATCAACCGTGGCTATTATCTATGGAGCTTTTGCGACCATGATGCAGAAGGACCTTAAATATATAAACGCCTACTCTTCCGTCAGCCATTGCGGATTCGTGCTGTTAGGGATTGGCATGCTTACGCAGACCTCAATTACCGGCGCAGTATTGCAAATGGTTTCTCACGGTTTAATGACGGCCCTTTTCTTTGCTGCTATCGGCATGATATACAGCAGAACACATACAAGACTTACAGAACAACTGGGAGGTTTACTAAAAGTTATTCCATTCATATCAACAGTCTTTGTCATTGCAGGCCTGTGTTCATTGGGCCTTCCGGGTTTAAGCGGTTTTGTTGCCGAGATGACCATATTTATGGGGAGCTGGCAAAATCCGGATCAGTGGTACCGTCTGGCTACTATACTGGCCTGCGCCTCTATTGTTGTTACAGCGGTATATATTTTACGCGCCACCGGTAAATCCCTGATGGGCCCCATTCACAACTTTCAATATAACCATTTAGCGGATGCCGGCTGGAACGAAAGACTGGCCGCAGGAATATTGATTACGGGAATTGTTGCGATTGGCGTAGCTCCTTTCTGGTTATATTATCTGATTACACCCGGCACTGAATATATTATTCAACATGTGGGGAAAGCCATTACGTTGAAATAACATAAGATTATGGGAATTGACTTTTTAATTTTAATGAAACAGGAATGGATGGTCATTGCGATCTTATTGATCCTGTTATTCATAAAAGTGTCCAGCGATGATTGGCAAAACGAAAATATCCTGAAACTGGTGAACATTCTTTTGTTAATAAACCTGATTACGGGATTCTTTGGGTACAGGGATGGTATTTTATTCAATGAAATGTTTAAGACAAATCATCTGATCGTGACAGAGAAAAATATTCTCTCCCTCGGAACTTTTATTGTCAGTTTACAATCCTATGCATGGTTGAGAAACAATAAACTGGTCCTGGAGTTTTATTTACTTCTGCTCTCTACTCTGCTGGGCATGTTCTACATGATCTCAGCAGGTAACTTATTAATGTTTTATTTAGGATTGGAATTGTCCAGTATCCCATTGGCCGCCCTCGCTAACTTCGATCTCGAAAAAAGGAAGTCGGGTGAAGCCGCATTTAAATTTATTATCTCTTCCGCTTTTGCATCCGGACTTTTATTATTTGGTATATCATTGGTTTACGGTACGACCGGTACCTTAACATTATCGGCTCTTTCTGACCATCTGGATGGAAGTTCTTTACAAATATTTGCCTTCATTTTATTAATCTCCGGTTTCGGTTTTAAGATCTCCACCGTGCCATTTCACTTATGGACCGCGGATGTTTATGAAGGTTCGCCTGTTACGGTCACATCTTATTTTTCAGTTATTTCCAAGGGATCGGTATTATTCGTATTTGTAACGGTATTGTATACAGCATTTAAATCTTACGCCATAACCTGGAATCATATACTCTTTATTCTTTCGGTGCTTACCATGGTCATCGGTAATTTATTTGCAATCCGTCAGAATAATATAAAACGCTTCCTTGCCTTCTCTTCCATTTCACAGGTTGGTTTCATTTTAATTGGTATGTCCGGGCAATCACAGGCAGGAACTGCATCCGTAGTATATTTCATTTTAATTTACACATTTTCCAATCTGGGTGCATTTGGTGTGATCAGCCTCGTCAGCGCATATACAGGCAGGGAGAATTTGGAAGATTATAAAGGATTTTATAAAACCAATCCACGGTTGTCCTGGGTGCTCGCCATTTCATTATTTTCCCTGGCAGGCATTCCTCCTACCGCCGGTTTTTTTGGTAAATTCTTTCTGCTCATGGCTGGCGCGGGACAGGGGAATTATTTGTTGATTACGATTGCAGCATTGAATATGGTCGTCTCCCTTTACTACTATCTGAAAATTATTAAAGTCATCTTCATGGATTCCAATGAAAATCCGATAAAAAGATTGCTGACACCTTCTTCACCCAAACTGGCATTGATCATTTGCACGACCGGTATTATCTTGACCGGCTTCGTAGGTTATATCTATGAATATATATTTTCAATGAGCACTATATTTTAAAAAAAATTTCATGGCCATCAACCAAAATCATCTGTCGGAAGAATTGAATGGAGTTAAATGCGCCATCGTAGAGAAAAATGTATCCGCTGAACGTGCTTCCTTTCTGAAGCAGCTTCTGCTTTTTAATAAATATACCGTTGAAATAGCCGCATCGCCCCCACCCAAAACGGCAGTACCGGTTCCTGTAAAAGAAGGGGAAACAGCTCCACCTTCGCCAGTTGCGCCTGAAACATTTACTGTTGGAGTTACTGACATGATGTTCAATCCCATTAATGCAATTTTTGGCAGATTATTGCATGCGCCGGATGGCCATGTAGTCACTTTAGCGTATTGGTATCAGAGGGATAAATTATCTCACGATGAGATACCATACTATAACGAAAAAAAACATCCATGAATGCTTACCAAAAGGTCCGGTAACAATGACCAGATTTGCGGGATTTCTCAGATGAGGGGGCTTGATCTGTTATGTTGTGAACAACCTGGGCGGCCTGAATAAATAATTTACTTACCCCTATATAAACTGGAGGAGTTCCAACCGGCGAGTAATAAGCCGGTTACTACTAATATTAAAGAAAGTGAGGAATACAACGCATTTTGGAGGTACTTGAAAAAACCACAATAGCCCACCCAGTATATTGCCGACCCCAAAAAGATTAATGTAATTCTGCTCATTGGCTTATTCATCATATTATATTTTTACATATGATAAATTTACGGGAAAAACATGATAATATTTCTGATTTATTATAAAATCAGGAAATATTTGCTTTAATTACATAAATAATCATAGTAAAACGCCTCTTAAATGATAAATATATTATATACTTAATTTTTGATATATACTATTTATAACTCAAACAGCCCTCAAATTAACTCAGTTAAAATGGACGACGACCTGGAAATAATCCTAATGGAATCAGGATCTTACCGAGCTACCAGGTTTCGTGGTTGATCAGACAACCGGAATTACAATGGTGAATTCAGCTCCCTCCCCTTCTTCTGTCTGTACTTTCAATTCTCCGCCATGCGCCTGTATGATATCATAGCTGAGGGATAGTCCCAGTCCGGTTCCCTGTCCGGTGGGCTTCGTCGTGAAAAACGGGTGAAATATTTTTCCAATTACTTTTTGAGGTACTCCGCCCCCATTGTCTTTGATGGAAATAAAAACCTTATCAGTCATCTTTTTCGTATTAACCGAAACCGTTGGCTCGTAATGATCATCCTGCTGTCTCTTCTTCTCTGTCACTGCGTAAAACGCATTACTGTATAAATTTAACAGCACCCGGCCAATGTCCTGTGGAATGATATTGATCTTGCCGATCGATTCATCATAATCTGTTTTCATAGTTGCATTGAAAGACTTCTCCTTTGCCCTCAGCCCATGATATGCCAACCGCAGGTATTCATCGGCCAACATGTTGATGTCTGCGGGTTCCTTTTTCCCTGCACTTGCCTGCGAATGCTGAAGCATTCCTTTTACAATAGCATCAGCCCGTTTACCGTGATGGTTTATCTTTTTTTCGTTCTCACTGATATTGTCCGCAATGATTTTTACTTCTTCAAAATTCCCCTTGTTGATTTCCTCCGTCATTTCTTCTATTAACTCAGCATTCACCTCCGAAAAATTATTTACAAAGTTCAGAGGGTTCTGTATCTCGTGAGCTATTCCCGCTGTCAGTTCACCCAATGAGGCCATCTTCTCTGCCTGGATAAGCTGGGATTGAGTTGCCTTCAGTTCTTTAAAGGCATTTTCTATTTTTATTTTGCTTTTTTGTTTTTGTCTTGCATTCCGATAAAAGATCATGGCCAACAGCAAAAAGACTCCTAATGCAGTTAATAAAATAAATGATCTGACTTTATACTGATATCTTTCTTTCGCTTTATCAATATCCTGCTGGTGCATTACTGCATCAAATGCGAGTTGCCTGAATTGCTGTCCCTTCGACTGGCTGAATACACTGTCCTTTGCGGCCAACATGATCTTTATATATTTCAATGTACTATCCGGCTTGCCCAGGGATTCAAATGTTTTGGTCAGCAGATTACTGGCATCATACGTAAATTCTGAGAAATGATGTTGCTGACTCAACTGCAGGCTTTTGCCCGCGTAGTAGATACAGGAATCCCTGACATTCGTTTTATCGAACAGTGTAGCCAGGTTATTATAGTTTCTAACCTCGAAATAGATATTATTATATAAGATACTTTCACGAATGGCATCCCGGAAATATCCATCCGCCACTTTAAAATTTCCCCGGGACAAATAGATATTTCCCAGGGCGCCGATCGCAAGTGCAAAGTATTTTTTAACCTGCTTAGAATGCAGTCCGAGAAAATAACCTTTTTGAGCATACCATAACGCAGAATCCAGCTGCTTCAAATTTGCAAATACAATGCCCATTTGTGCATATGACGCATATACTTCTTCCATTGGCTGCCCGATCGATTTCTGCCATTGAATCGATTTATGAAATTGCAGTTTCGCATCTTCGTAATTCGCCATCTCCCTGTTCAGTAGCCCCATGGTATAATATGCCTGGGTCATCACTTCCGGTCTTTCATTCTTCAAATCTTCAGAAGTCTTAAGATAATTGAGTGCCGCCTGAAGCGCCTTTGGATAGTTCCCCTGGGTGTTGAATCCGTGAAAAGTGGACAGATAAGTCAAATATTCACCATAAGTATAATTCAATTTTTTGGAGAGCAACGCGGATTTCGAAGCATAATAAAAACAACTATCGGATTGAATAAATCCATAATAGTCGGCCAATGAACACAGGGCTATGACCCTGTTTGTGTCTTCTTGTTTAGCCTGGTTTAACACACGGTACAAACTGTCCGTGTATGTCTGTTGCGCGGCGCCTACATCAACCATCAATAAAAAACTCACCAGAAGGAAAAATGATTTCATTAATTATCGTGAAATGATCCGCGCTACTAAATTAGCTACAATAACGAGTGTTACCAGCGTAGATCTGAAGGCAGATGAAAATTAGTTCAACAAATAGAATCTGACAGTTGGTAAATGCTGTTCATCGACGGTAAAAGTTATCTGCTTTCAAAATCCAACCATTCCCCGGTTCGTTCATTTCGCCGGCGAACGTTTATATTAACTTTAAACAAACCTTAATCTATACGAACATGAAATCCCTTTTTGTTTTGCCGATCTCTATTTTATTTTTAATATCAGATGGCCATGCACAGGGCTGTGTAGCTATCAGAAACCTTGCGGGATTTGGTCAGTTTGCCGTATTGGGATACAAAGAATCCAGCAATGAATGGATGCTGAATATCAATAACAGATATATTCACGCAACGCAGGGGTTCAAAGGAAATAAAAATGTTACTCCGAAAGATCCCAGTTATGGTTTAAGTCTGTACGAATACACGCTGAACATTGAATTAAGTAAGACATTAAAAAACGGATGGGCCCTGGCCTTCGATCTTCCGTTTCTATCCAATACAGCCGTTGACAGGGTCGAACATGCATCCGGTGATCGCCATTCAACCAGTGCTATTGGCATTGGCGATATTAGATTTACGGTTTATAAATGGCTCCTGAATATCAACCGCCCGCGGAAAGGGAATATTCAATTTGGACTCGGGTTAAAATTTCCTACAGGCAATTATCATTCAGTCGACTATTTCTATTACAGCAAAACGGATCCTACACTTAAAATTCTCGCACCCGTTGCTGTTGCCATTCAATTGGGTGATGGCGGTACCGGGATCACAACAGAATTGAATTCATTTTATATTTTTAACCGGTCATTCAGTGTGTATACTAATTTTTTCTACCTGATCAGCCCGGTAAATGTAAATGGAGTTTCCAGCCTGACACCGGGGGTGGCTCCTAATCCGGTATCGGTAGCAACCACGAACGATGTCAATAGCGTGCCGGACAATTATACCCTGCGCGCGGGTGGCAATTATACCTATGATCGTTTGGTTTTCACGGCGGGCCTCCGGTATGAGGGGGCACCTGCCTATGACCTGTTCGGAAAGAATGACGGGTTGCGCAAAGTGGGCCATATTTTTTCTGTGGAACCTGGCTTCGAATACAAATTCAAAACATCCTTCTTATACACGTTTGTAACCATACCGCTGAGCAGGGCTACCATCCAAACGGTACCCGACCGGCGTGCGACACAAATGACCGGCACTTACACGATAACCGGTGGAGACCTGGCAGGAATTATTTTCTTTTTCGGATATGCGTTTACGTTTTAATAATTCAATCGATTTTCAACGGTCATTTGTTACAATTTTAAAATAAAATTACAGAATCACCGCCGGGGAAAAAGCAACGCAAAAGGTTCGTATTACAACTTGCCGGCCTTATTCTCCAAAACCACATTGGAAAATATGGCCGTGTCGGTTTTAGCCGGAAGATGTGAACAGAAGCCAATTCCGACATAGAACGGACCTTCTATATGCAATTGAATCGGATCACCCACCTGATGCATGGGTTCGCCATGATTGCTTACAAATAATGCAAAAGCATCACCCCGCTTTTCTATTCCAATACGGCCGACATGCGGGCTTACCAGGTCTGGAAGCCCCTTACGATTGTTAGCGCGCACTTCTTTCATTTGTTGTCCATTTTCAGGGCGCCAGGCAAGGTGTAATAAACCCCCTCCGTGAAGGGCAACGACCGCTTCTTTGGAATCATCATCCAGACTCTGCCGTATGATAACAAATGCCTTACGGTCATCATATCCTGCGGTATCAGGAAAATTAATATCGGCAGCCAACGATACATCCCCCGACATTTTCTTCCAGAGATAGCGGAATTCATCCCGCTGGTACCAAACATTATAACCTGCAGAAACGATCGTATACTGACTGGTCGCTTTGTTATAACTGGAAGATCCGGGAACCAACGCAGCACCTACATCACTCTGACCCTGGAAAATGCCTATGGGTACATTTTCAGAACGGGTAGCACGATGAAAATTGGCGGGCGGCGGCACCTGTTTATGGGTTGCAGAGCCCGGGAGAGCCCAATCCGGCACCACCACTTTCGCAGCTTCATTCTGGGCTGAGACATGATAGGTTGCGATACAAAATATGAACCCGAAAAATGATTTCTGTAAATTCATAATGAGTTTTTTAAACATCAGAAAAGTTACTAACTATATGTCTCCGATTCCTGCTAAATAAAATAAATTCCAGCCCTGTTGTAGCAATGATGTAGCAAAACTGACTGCCAGATAAGAATGATGTAGCCCTGACGTAGTCTCCGGAATATTAAACGCCAAACCAGCGGGCCGCGCGGCTGGATCCAAAATATCGCTTGTCTATCACCAGTTCCTCAGAAGGTTCCGAGAATGTGCCCGTTGGTTTCGGTCCCGAAAAAAAATCAACATCTACACGCCCGACAAGGTCCTGGCCAAATTCTACATAACAGGAGCCGGCCCCGTTATAGGGCGAATGAGAAGAGTCGCCTTCCCATTCTGCTATGATCGAAGCAGAAGCAACCCTGGCTGCGCCCTCAGCAAATACACCTGCTTTCGGAGTACCAACGCTCGTGACATCTCCAATGGCATACACATTCGGAAACGCTGTTTTCAGATTGTTTCTGTCAACGGGGATCCATCCGTTTAATAAGAGACCGCTATTCTTTAATACTTCAGGTGCACAATGCTTTGGAATACCAAGGAACAAATCAAATGGCATCTCGGATTCATCATCGAGAATTGCTGTATGTCGTGCCAGGTCAATGGCGCGAACCAGGTGTTTCGGAATAAAGTCAATATCCCTCTCTTTAAATGCGGTGAGTAGTGCCTGCGATGTATCCGGAGACGGTGGAATCGGAATATTGAAAGGCATGACGATACTGATCTTACAGGATTTACGCACACCCTTTTCAATTAAATAATCATGCAGGAGTAAAGCTGCTTCGCTTGGTGCGGGTGGACATTTGAAGGGTGCTGATGTTACCCCTACAATAGCGTGGCCTTTTATAAAATGAGGTATCAATTTACTCAACTTCGCAGCGCCTTCAAGTGTGTAAAATTCGTTAGCCCCTTCAGAAAAGCCTGGTGTAGCGGACAAATCATAGTCAGCTCCCAATGCAATCACGAGTACATCCGCTTCATAATTTCCTCTGTCCGTTATTACTTTTTTTCCAACCGGTTCGATGGCCGTGATCGTTTCCTGAAGAAACCGTACACCGTGTTTGTTAATATTCCGGTAAGCGATTTTTACCGAATCGGGTGATTTGCGTCCAAACATCACGTCGAGTTTGGAAAAACCAAAATAAAAACTATCACTTTTATCTATCAATGTCAGATCAAGATCATTGCCGATGGTTTCAGACAGTATGCTGCTGATTTCAAGGCCCCCAAAACCGGCGCCGAGTACAATAACACGTAATTTCATATTTGAATTTTCATTTGATGGCATACAACAGGATGAGCGAAACCATTTTGACACCGGAATTTGAATGACAAACTCAGCTCCTTCTCCCTCATTGGTATCTACGATCAGATTACCAGCATATGCTTTGATGATATCATAACTCATACTCAGTCCGAGCCCTGTTCCCTGTCCCGTCGGCTTGGTAGTAAAAAATGGTTGGAAGATCTTGTCAATCACCTTTGGCGGAATGCCATTCCCATTGTCTTTTATCCGTATTTCCAATCTGTCTCCGATCCGTTTTGTCCTGATTGAAACGGTTGGTTCAAAGCCTTCCAACAGCTGTTTATTTTTCTCCGAGACAGCATAAAACGAAGCAGAACCTATATCAGCCTGGGCTTGCACCATGGTGATCTTTAGTAAGACGATCAGGATGAAGACGAATCTTTTCATTTGATTGCTGGTTGAAATATAAATACGAACGCCCCTATCCAATTCAGTGCTTACTTCTTACCTTAAAGAGTTTTCAAAATATCCTGCTCGGGCCAGGAGAAATAGGTCGGGCTAAACCGCTCATGTTTAGTGTAGAGTAACACTAATGTAGTAATTAAAGAGTAAGTTTTCAGTAAGTGAACTATATAAACCCATGGGCAGATCAATAAAGTTTTGCCGGGGCTGTTTGTGGGAGCATTAAATCATTTCAGCATGGACCTTATAATAGGGCGTGCGTGGTTTATTTTGCATCCGTTCGTCAAGCCGTTCAGCCAGCCACTGGAAATATTCTGCCATATAAGGATCGGGTATTTTCTCACGCATATCCATCATGAGTATTTTATATTTTTCCCAGGCACTTGTTACGAATGAACCCAGCGTTTTATCCACCAGACCAATATTGATGAGCCTTTCCGCAACAAGAATACCCAGCGATTCCATTTCCTGCGACAGCTGAATAAGATTTGTTTGCTGACTTACAGGAAGTTTCATCATATCTTCCAGGGTAGGCGGCAAAACTGTGTTATTTATAAATTGTAACAGTTCAATGAATTCACGCGTTTGAAATGCACGTAATGTTTCAAGTGTAAGGCGTTCCCGGCGGTCACGTGCTGCTGCGCGTACTTGCGCAATACCAAATATAAGCCCCACGATAAATGATAATGCAAGCGCCAGATTCGCAATAAGAGCGATGGTATCGTTCATAGAAATCCATTTGAGTTTTGACTAAATTTTCAGCACTCAAATATAAATAATAGAAATTCAGTGAAGTGATGTTAAACGCCGGACCGGAAGATTTGAAAGCTACCTTTAACCGGGCGAATCCGGATTAAACTATGCGAGCCCATTGACCATAAAATCAGAGAAAGATTTCCTGGTCAGGTTGATCCGCACGTTAAAAAAACAGTTCCCGCCACCCATGACGATGACCGCTTTTTCCCGCCAGTTGTGCAGTGACTGGATATTACAAAAACAATTGACCCATACTTCTTTTTCGCCCCGCTTGTTATAGACAACGATGTACTGGCGGTAATAGCGTTTCAGGTCAATAACATATTCATCGATCCTGAGATCCTGATCAGGAAGTTTTTTAACTATTTCCCGGTACACAGTGGTTTGCGACCGGTTATATTTATTTACACAAAAAGAAAGCACCCTGTCGATATTGGCGAAATCATCATTATTGAGAGTAGCCTGTGTGCAATCCTGGGGCAGGGAAGTATAAACTGTTGTATCGAATGGAAGAATGACATAGTGATCGGGAGACACAGACTGGCCGTAACTTAAGGAGCCGGCGATGATAAAAACCAGGCACAAAATGTATTTCATAAGAGTAAATCTAGATTCCAGTCAGATTTTTATAGCTCTATCCTGTCATTAAATGGGTCATAAAATGAAAAACGTATTTGTCCGGGAATTTGTATTTCCTCCTGTAAAATAACGCCATGACGGGTCAAATGTTGTATATCCGCAACCCGGTACAAGAGTCCAACATTGGGAATCAATGGCGCTGGTTTAACCATTTCCCGATTACTCGGTACGTAATGCCGTAACGGGGTTAGCCCTGGCGGACTTCCATATTTCATAACTGACCGTCAGCAACGTAACCATCAATAATCCAATCAGACTGAATATAAAAATCATTGGACTGATCGTAATCCGGTATGCAAATCCCTGCAGCCATTTATATGCAAAATACCAGGACACCGGTATGGCGATCAGACTCGCTACGATAAATATTCTGACGAAGACAGATGCAAAAAGGGCCACCACCTGTTTATCGCCGGCGCCAAGTACTTTTCTGATTCCAATTTCCTTGGTTCTTTGTTCTGCTGTATAAGAGGCCAGACTTAACACGCCCAAAATAGTTATCAGGATCGCCAGTACGGCAAATATTTTTGCTAATGAAGATATCGTACTCTCCACCTGGTACATCCGGTTAAATTCATCGCTGACAAACCAGTGATCGAATCCCGCGCCTGGAAAAGAGGCCTTCCATTTTTTCTCAATGACGGCAATTTTTTCCTGGAATTTTCCGGTGGGTAACTTGATATAGGTGATCTTGTCGATCTGGTCAAGATGCGGATTCAGCACCAGGGGCTCAATGGGCTGGTGCATGGACCGGAAAGGGAAATTTTTCACGACCCCGATCACCCGGTAAAGCCTGTTTGTATCCCGGGTATCTTTTACCATGGTACCCATCACATCGCCGGTGGGTTTGTTTAAAGCCTGTATAGCGGCTTCATTTAATATAAGAGAATTACTGTCATTCAAATTGCCCAATTGAAAATCACGACCGGTAATAAATTCCAGGTTAAAGGTTTTTGGAAAATCATATTCCACGCTCAGTTGGTTCCATTGCATGTCCTTATCAGCCAGCGCAGGAAACTTAAACGTACGGCCAATAAATCCGAAATAATCCAGTCTTGGTAAATGATTGGCCATGGTCACATGTTCAATCTGTGGATCCTCCAGCACTGAACGCTTAAATGTTTCAAATCGTTCCTGTTGGGCAATCCCGCCAAAACGTATCGCCATCAGCTGGCTGCCCTGTTCATTTAGTTTAGTCGTTTTCAACTCATCCATCTGTTGTATCACGATCATTGTGTAAATGATCAAACCCAATGAAACCGTATATTGAATGGTGACCAGTGTTTTGCGTAAAAATTCAGCGCCCTTTCCTTTGATGATCTGTCCCTTCAACACTTTGACCGGTTGAAAAGCCGACAGATACAGGGCGGGATAAAAACCTGCTATGAAAGTCATAAAGAGCACTATGATCCCGATCACTATTAACATGTAGGGATCCAACAATGATTCCATAGTGAAGGACTTATGGGCCACCTGGTTAAACGGATGCAGAAAGACAAATACCAGGAGCACCGACATCAGCAAGGCACAGATCGTCATTAAGAAAGATTCAAGAAAAAACTGGGTGGCTATTTCAAAGCGCATGCTTCCAAAAGATTTACGAAGGCCCACTTCCTTCGCTCTTTTTACAGAACGCGCAGTGGCCAGGTTGGTATAATTAATACAGGCGATCACCATGATCATGATGGCGATCACGCTAAAAATGGTGAGATAAACCCTGTCCCCGTGCGTATTTGAATTATCCTCCCATAAACTTTTTGAATCAAAATGTATATCAGCCAGTTTGATCGTGAAGCCTAGAAATTTTGATCCGGGTGGCACATTTCCAGCGCTGGATTTCAGCATTTGCGCTGCAAGTGTATTTAAAACAGCATGGACCGGTTTGATATCGGCCCCCGGCTTCAGCACAATATAATTTTCAAAAAACTCTTCGTACTGACTGAAATGATCTCCCTCCAGGTATTCATTAAAATGGTCACCATACACAGTATGCAGGGCGTTCATGTTAATAATATAATCGGGTTTAAAATGTGAATTGGCAGGATAATCGTGGTAAATACCGGTCACCATCACGTTCACTTCCTTACCCTGCGTGGCAAATACATGTTTCAGGGAAATCACTTTCCCCATCGGATCTTCTTTGCCGAATAAATTTCTTGCGCCAGTTTCGCTTATCACCATACTATTGTAATTACCGAACATCTGTTCGCGGTTTCCTTTCAGCATATCGAAGTAGAGAATCTTATTAAAACCAGGTTCGGCCCAGACAATTTTTTCTGTCAGCACAATCTTGTTGGTTGGCTTATAGTTGAGCGAAGTGGGGTACCCAATATTGTCTATCCGGGTGCTATATAAAATTTCACTGCGATTGTCTTTCAGGTACCGCATGAAAAAGCCTGGCGAGACCGTATTATCAAAACGCTGACCGCCGGGATTTATAAAAGTACATCCGATGCGGTAAGTATCTTTAAAATACGGTTGCATGGTATCGTAACGCAGTTCATCGCTTACATACAGGAAAATGAGAATGGCACTGGCGAGGCCAAGTGACAGCCCGAAAATATTCAGTAGCGAAAAAAGTTTCTGGCGTTTGAAATTGCGAAGGGCGATTAGTAAGTAATTGCGGAACATGGATAAATCATTTTATTATTATTTAATAATTTATTCTCCATGTGAATCCGAGTGGATAAAATTTGCCGGAAATTGCGCGATATAAGGCAGTTAAAAGATCTGTATTAAGTTCTATAAATATTCCTCCAACTAAAAGCCAATTATGATAAGCGGTAGCTTTGTGAAGAATTCCTGAACGAAAACAAGATGGACAGTTTATCGCGTATGGTTAACCAGGCACCGGGTGCCCGTCCAACTTACTGGCTTACCCGCTTTCTCATTCTTCGTTTATTGGGATTAATATATGCCGTCGCCTTCCTGGTGGCGATCCATCAGATCGTACCGCTGATCGGTGCGAATGGGTTACTGCCTGTTGGTATGTTCCTGGATAGCGTGGCTGATACGCTCGGCTCCGGCGGCGCCGGCTTCCGGCGTTTGCCATCGCTTTTTTGGTTCGGTCATTCCGATTCATTTCTCCTGACCGCTGCCTGGATCGGCTTTGTACTCTCCTGCATTGTGCTTGCCGGTTATTCAAATGCGATAATACTCGCTGTGCTCTGGTTACTCTATATGTCCTTTGTGCATGTCGGACAGGATTGGTATGGATACGGTTGGGAAATCCAGCTCCTCGAAACCGGATTTCTTGCGATCTTCCTCTGCCCCCTGCTCGACATGCGTCCGTTTCCAAAACGGGGTCCGCCGATTTTTATCATCGGATTGTTCCGGTGGCTGACTTTCCGAATCATGCTGGGCGCCGGACTCATCAAGATACGTGGTGACGACGTATGGCGGAATGGTACTGCGCTCTATTATCATTTTGAAACCCAGCCGCTGGCCGGGCCACTGAGCCGATGGTTTCATTTTCTGCCACGTGCCATTTTAAAAGCCGGTGTCTGGTATAATTTTCTGGCTGAACTCGTTGCACCCTGGTTTATATTCTGGCCACGGCTGGCACGTCTTATCGCAGGAGTAGTAATCCTGCTTTTACAAATCATCCTGATTGCAAGTGGCAATTTGTCTTTTTTGAACTGGTTAACCATCGTTCCCGCTCTGGCCTGCATTGATGATGGCTTCTGGTCAAAAATTCTTCCGCGTCCACTTGTCCGACGTGCAACAGACGCTATACGCAACGAGGAACCATCAAGGCCCATGCTGATCACTTCATGGGTCATTACGGTTATCATCGCAATTCTTAGCATTCAACCCCTGTTCAATATTTTGTCTCCCCGGCAGATTATGAACACTTCATTCGATCCCCTGGATCTCGTGAATACCTATGGCGCATTCGGATCGGTGGGACGCGAACGGCTGAATGTGATTTTCGAAGGAACAGATGATGAAGTGCCCGATGAAAAAGCAGATTGGAAGGCCTATCCTTATAAGGGCCTGCCTGTAGATCTGTATAAACATCCGCCACAGATCGCTCCTTACCAGTTGCGTCTTGACTGGCAAATCTGGTTCGCATCCATGTCCACTGCTGATGAATATCCGTGGACGCTGAACCTGGTCTCGAAACTCCTTCACAACGATCCCGGCACTGTCGGCCTCTTCGCCGCCAATCCTTTTCCGGAAAAACCACCACGTTTTATCCGGGCAGTTTTATACCGTTATTCATTTGCAAAGCCCGGCAATCCGGACGGACTTTATTGGAACCGTGAACGGATTTCTGATGACTGGATCCCTGCCATGTCGGTGAATGATCCACGCCTGATATCGTTTCTTAAAGGGTATGGTTGGATGCATTAAACTGAAAGATCGACCAGCGTCCCTTCAAACACAGTTGCCCTGAAAGGGGCAACTGTTTGTATTATATTTACAATCTAATTCATCAGTTATGAAATCCTTCCTGACCTCGCTGATTTTTACTTTCTCTTTATTTTCTGCTGTTGCCCAACTCAGCGCTCCAGATATCGTGTATACCAAACTGGGTCCGCTAACTATTCAACCGGTTCAGCATGCCAGCCTGATCCTCACGGTACATGGCCTGACTATTTACGCGGATCCTTCCGGCGCAGATAATTTTAAGGGTCAGAAACCGCCAGACATTATATTGATTACAGATATCCATGGCGACCACTTTGATATCAAAACGATTGAAGCTGTTCAAAAAACGGGTACCCTGCTGATCATTCCGCAGGCAGTGGCTGATAAATTACCCGCTGCCGACAAAGTCCGTATGCTCGTGTTGAAAAATGGGGATGCAACAACACAGTCTTTTATTATGATCCGGGCAATTCCAATGTATAATCTGCCGGAAAGCCCAACAGCCATGCATACAAAAGGGAGAGGCAATGGTTATGTACTTGGAATCGGCGGCAAGTTGATTTATCTCTCCGGTGATACGCAGGGTATTCCCGAAATGCGATCCTTACAAAATATTGACGTTGCTTTCATATGTATGAACCTGCCTTATACGATGGATGTAAAGGAAGCAGCAGATGCGGTGCTGGCATTTAAACCCAGAATTGTTTATCCATATCATTACAGGGGTAAAGACGGATTGAGCGATATCAAGGAATTTAAAAAACTGGTGGAAAAGGGTGACAAGAACATAGACGTCAGACTGAGAAACTGGTATCCGGGGAAATAAGACTTTATCTCCAACAGTAATTTATTTGAATGATCTTAAAAGGATTCCAGATACGGGCAGCAACGAATCAAGACGTTCCCTCTATAAAGGACGTAGTTTTTTCGTCCCTGAGAGAATTCGGTTTGTATCCTGATTCGAACGGAAAGGATCAAGATCTGAATGATATCGAAAGCACCTATCTATCGAACAATGGCTTTTTTGGTGTTGTCGTGCATATGGAAACAAACTTTATTGTAGGTTGTTTCGGTTTATTTCCCATAAATAACAGTATTTGTGAACTGAGGAAAATGTACTTGTTAAAAGAAACAAGAGGGAAGGGATTGGGAAAATTTATCCTGGATGCTGCTATTCATACAGCCAGAGAGAAACATTATAAAAAGATAATTCTGGAAACCATATCCGTTTTAACGACTGCCATATTCCTGTACAAACAATATGGTTTTAAAGAAATAAAACCGAGGGAAATAAACGCCAGAGTAGATCAGGCATTCGAACTTGATATTGAACCCTGAATCCGGCGCGCAGAACAAGTTACCCGTAATCATTTTCTTCAATTTGTAAAGCCATAAGAAAACTCATTGTAATTTGTCAATCGTTTCATACATCAGCCTGAAACAATTCCAGGGTGTGTTTTCATTAAGATCAGCAGATGACTGACTCGTATAATAACCGTTCAGAAAAAAAACGCTGCGCATCCACGTAGTTTCCATGATACCAAGAAATCGTGCATTCATTTCGGGTGTCGATTCACGTCTGAAGGCCAGCATATCATTGATCTGTTTGATGGCTGTTGATGGTTGTCTCCAGGGACAAGTGAGTACCCTGAATCCTTTCGTGGAAAAATATACCGCGGTTTTGTCTGCCCGTTCATAGTGCCAGTCGCATATCAGCACATCTTTCGGAATCAGATCAATGGCATGATATGTATTATTAAAACTGGCCTCCCATTCTCCCAACCCGGTCGTCTTACCATCCAGCAGACGGTCGCCCCAGATCCACATTTCCCTGCCCTTCAGAAGAAGATGATCGTGAATGGTCTGCACTTCAACGGCAAATAATTGTGCCTTATCCCTGCCACCGCAGCGCGGACATTTATCATCCCCGATAAAAAATACTTCATCCATACCCGCATGAAAAGCGTCGCTCTCAAAAACATCACAGAGTTCATCTATCACCGCGAAGAGTACCGGATGCAAATCCGGATGCAAAGGACAATAGCTCAGGCAATACAGGTTATCCGGATTCGGCCACATATATTTCTCCGGCATTTTGATATCGGGCGTTTCATTAAACTGCGGATAGACGCGTAATAATTTGCCGGTATGATTTGCCCACGATTGATGGCCCAAAAGATTAATCTCCGGAATGACCCTGATATTATTTTTCTTACAAACTGAAACAATTTTTTTAACTTCTGATTTTGACAATGCAAAACTGTCCGTTAATTCCGGATGAGATTTGAACTGGTAATGATATTCGATCTGCACAATCAGGGTATTCACTTTGCGTGGCGCCAGTTCCTGATCGATAAAATGAATAAAGGAATCCAATCCGGCCGGCCTCGGTGCGTCAATAC
>Ga0206913_1070_pt1 | contig 23675 bp, 20 predicted proteins | sample Alteio_BWOrgHeat_72_FD_152942 | JGI IMG/M metagenome (GOLD analysis project Ga0206913, IMG submission 152942) | Enriched cells from forest soil in Barre Woods Harvard Forest LTER site, Petersham, Massachusetts, United States -... | ecosystem: Environmental > Terrestrial > Soil > Temperate forest >... | reverse complement strand
ACGCATATCTGAATTTTCAATTTATTCAATCTTGCTGAACACATACGGATCAATCTCAACATAAGGATTTTGTTTGGTCGTCAGCGATTTTACTTTTCCGTCCACCAAATCAAAATTTACCGCGAACCTGCCGTAAACAATATTATTATATTTCAAAAGCCATTCGCCTTCGTCCATATATTCAAGTGTTGCATTCAAATCGGGTTTTGTGTCAAATTGGATGAGCAGATGATCTTTTTCCTTACTGATATGGATTTTCCCATACAATAAATTTTTGTAATCACCGGTATAAGAACCCAGTGAAAGCTGAGTTTTATTGTGCATTGCCACTCGTGCATCCCATCCGGCCCTTTGTTGAAAAGAATTAGTTGCTTCTTTCAGGAATTTTGGCAGATCCTGTTGACTTCTGTTTACATAAGCTACTCCAAGATAGGCATCCAGGATTTGATGGCGCAGGTCTTCAAAAAATCCCTGATTATCATTGTTCGTAAGGATGGCTATGCCTAGTTTTTCTTCCGGAACAAAACAAACATTACTCACCATGCCTCCCGCGCCTCCCGTATGCCAGTATACCTGCCTGCCCGCATAATCCTGCATATTTAAACCAAGTCCGTATCCTGTAAAATGTGTTGGATACTTGTCAGACATAATACTGCGGATCCAGGTATTGGCAATTCTTGTTTTTTCAAGTGCCGGCCAGGGAATGATTTGTTTTTCCTGATAACGACCTGAGTCCAGTTGCATAAACAGCCAATGGGATAAGTCATTCACATTGCTTACAATACTGGCAGCCGGAGCAAGATTATTCCAGTTATCGTAGGGCACTTTGCTGATCTGATTCGTATAAGCCGTCGAATAAGGGGTCGCTACATTCGGTTGGTCAGCCACACCCGTAGAAAGAACAAGCGTATGATCCATGCCCAATGGACTCAGGAAATGATTTTGCACAAAATGTTCCCAGGATTCGCCGGTCACTACAGGTATCACCTGCCCCGCGACAAGAAAACAACTATTACAGTAACCGAATTCCTGTCGGAAATGAAAAGGCGGTTTCAGATACCGCATTCTTCTCATAATTTCTTCCCTGCTCAATGAGGTATTCCAGAAAGTAAAATCGCCTTCGTAAGTCCTGGTGCCGATATGATGTGAAAGCATGTCCCGAATGCTGACCAACTTTGTCGAAGAAGAATCGTACAGGCGATAGGCAGGAAAATATTTTGTAATGGGATCGTCGAGTGAAATTTTACCCGCTGTTTCCAGCATGGCGAGTGAACTGCCTGTAAATAATTTTGTATTGCTCGCGATCATGAACAGGGTGTTCTCATCCACAGGTTTTTTGCTGTCAATATCCCTGACTCCATAGCCTTTCATCCAAACAACCTTATTATCTTTTACGATAACGATCGAGAGACCGGGCACGGTCCAATCCTGAATGCCTTTTTTGATATAACTGTCCAGACTGTCCCGTATAAATGCGGGCACATCATTGGGAGGCGACTGGGCAATCCCGCTTTGAAAAATAATACAGAAAAATAATAAGGGTCCAATTTTTTTCATAAATAGAATAGTGGAGTATACAATATCAAACCCTCAGAAATACTTTTTTATGATACAGGAAATACATAAATGCCCATTTGACGGCCATATAACAAACAGACATCACAACGGGAGCCCAGATGGCGGGACTGAGTTCGCCGAGCCATTGAAAAAATCCGTTATTCGCGTATTCCCAGTTTATAAAACGGCCCGATATGTAAATGAGGATGGAGTTCATACCGATGACTTTAAAAAAGAAGGCCCATTTTTTATATCCCAGCACATCAATTACATAATAGAAAAGTGATAAATATAAAAGACTCAATCCGCCCACCAGGCAAACAAAGGAGCTGGTCCACAGATTTTTATTGATCGGGAAATCGAAGTTCCATATCAATGCAAGGACAATGAAACCGATTCCCGTCACGGCCATCCAGCCGGCCTTTCTCGTTCCATCCTTTGTACTCGTTTTGATAAAAGTACCGGTCAGTATACCCAGCAATCCGGTGCTGATGGCAGGTATGTCCGACATTAGACCTTCCGGATCATGTATGCCGAGGTAAAGTTTGCCCGGCAGAATGCTTCTATCTATATATGAGGCGAAATTGCCCTCCATGGTAAGGTCACCCATCGGGAAACCCGGCGCAGACGTGAATTTTAATAACAGCCAATAGCCAATGATCAGCGCCCAGAACCAGATGATCTGTGTATTTCTCTTTGAATAGATAAATATGATATTGGCAAACATATACGCGATACCGATTCTGCCGAGTACGCTGGCAAAACGTATATCTGAAAATGGTCTTAAATGAAGCCCGTTGTTATAAATAATACCCAGGATCACGAGGATAAGTCCCCGCCTGATCACCCGGAATAAAACCTTTTTTTTATCATTCCCTTTTTCAAGTTCTCTTCCGACTGAAAAAGGCGTCGCAACGCCTGCCATAAATAAAAACAACGGGAAAATCAAATCGTACAAATGAAATCCGTTCCATGCCGGATGTGTAAGCTGGTTAGAAATCCAGTTCAATGCCGGCCAGTCTGTTGCCTTGGCCAATGTATTGAAAATTTCTTCGGCACCCATGATCCAGAACATATCAAATCCCCGGAGCGCATCCAGGGAATACAGGCGCTGCCCACCCGTCGGACCGAGCGGTGTATCTAACGGAGGCGTGTGATGATGATGATTACTCATGTGGGAATTTAGAGAATGAATATAGCCAAAAAATGATTCTGATTTTTTTTGATAACTTACTATTCGATGAAGGGACGTTTGTTATTCTTTATTGCCTGTTTTTTCTATCTACCAAGCCCGGTTATAACCCAGTCCCAACGGGCATTCCCTGCTCCGGGACGGAAAGGCTTTTTTTGGTTGGGTGATACGGGCTGGGAAAGACTTGTTATTGGTTTGTTACCAACCTGGGGCGACAAAGTGACAAAATCATGGGGCGTGGACCGGATACGGACAGGAATGGGTTTTGATATTAGATGATGCAACAAAAAACTATACGCTCAATTGATTTCTAAAATATTTAATTTTTAAAAGCGCCAAATGAAAACTCCTTTAGTTGCGATATTCGTCCTTCTGTATTCTACTTCATTTTGTCAATTGCATCTTTCCGCAATTTTTAATGATCATATGGTTTTGCAAAGAGATAAACCAGTAAAAATCTGGGGTGCTGCAAAGGCCGGTGATGACGTCATGGTATCAATAGGAGAAAAAAAAGGATCTGCCATCGCCGATAAAAATGGCAGATGGCTAATCACACTTCCGGCATTTCAGACAGGCGGACCGTATATTCTGACCGTAAAAACAAAAAAAGAAACCAAAATTTATAAGGATGTTTTAATAGGAGAGGTATGGCTTTGTTCGGGTCAGTCAAATATGGAATTCAGGGTAAGGCAGGCTGTTAATGCGAAATATGAAATACATCGGGCAAATAATCCTTTGATAAGACAGCTAAACATACCGGATGTATTAAGTTTTAAACCGGAAGAATTTATAGATTCTGCGAAATGGATCTTATCAACTCCGGAAACGACCGGGGATTTTACAGCGGTCGGATTTTTTTTCGCCAGAGATATTTATGAAAAGCTCCATGTTCCAATCGGTTTGATCTATGATAACTGGGGCGGATCAAATGTTGAAAGCTGGATCAGCAAAAATGATATGCTGGGTTCTGAAGAATTAAAGGATTATGCCCGTCAAATGTCTGATAACTGGGATCAGACAAATGCCAGGATTGAAAAACAATTGACCACGACACTAATTAAGAATAATAATGGTGTGAAGCCTGATATGAATGAAGAGGATTTTCGAAGACCGGATTATTCATTTTCCGGATGGATGACAACTTCTGCTCCCGGAGACCTTGACTGGAATGGTTTACCGGCTTATCGGGGGGAAGCATATATGATGAAAGCAGTGATGGTAGATTCCATACAGTCACTTCTTCCTTCTGAATTAAGTATGGGGACAGGCGATATTCGCTTTAGTATTTTTCTGAATGGAAAACAATTGCCGATCCCGGATGGTAATAATATTTTGATTCCGCTGCCTGCCGGTACGTGGAAGCAGGGTAAAAATATCATACTGGTTAAAATAGATGGTCAGCCGGTTCCGGATCATATGACAATAGGAATTCATGGTGCTTCTGACCTGTTGTATGTGGATTTTGACGGCGAGAGAATTTCCCTGTCGGATGAAAAATGGAAAGTACTGCCGCTGCTTGACAGGCCGCATCACTTTATGCATTGGATGAATAATGAAGGAACGATTATTTACAATGCGATGATTCATCCCATCATTCCATTGACAATCCGGGGTGTTTTGTGGTACCAGGGCGAATCGAATGTTGACCACGCTTTTGAATATGGAAAAACATTCCCGCTGATGATCAGAAGCTGGAGAAAGGAATGGAATGATGAATTTCCATTTCTCTTTGTACAACTGGCCAGTTTTGGATCGGATGAATCCAGTAATGCCGGAAATAAATGGGCCGAGTTAAGGGAATCCCAGTCTAAGGCGCTGGATCTTCCAAAGACCGGCATGGCTGTTACCACCGATATAGGGGAAGCCAAGGATGTTCATCCAAAAAACAAACAGGTTGTGGGCCACAGGCTCGCATCCATTGCTTTAAATGATGTGTATGGTTTGCCGCAAACCTGCAACGGTCCTGTTTATAAGTCAGTCACTTTTTCGAATGGAAAAGCCATTTTATCTTTTACATCAATTGGGAAAGGTCTTATATCAAAAAATAAATTTGGGACGCTGGAAGGATTTGAAATAGCCGGCGCGGATCGAAGATTTTATTTTGCAAGGGCAGTGATTCGTGATAACCAGGTGGAAGTAAACGCTGATTCCGTTACCGATCCGGTCGCTGTAAGATATGGATGGAGTAATGCACCTCTTGAAATGAATCTTTACAACGTGGAAGGATTTCCGGCACCACCATTCAGAACGGATGATTGGCCGGGAGTAACGGAAAAAGCCGGATTCTTTTAAGCCCAAAGCTCAAAGCCTAAAGCCCAAAACTGATTCTACATAATACATCAATCGTAAGTCTTACAAAATATATTTTTGAACCTAACAAACGACATTATTAATTAATAAACTCAAAAAAGGTTTTAGGCTTTGGACTTTAGGCCTTTAATGCACTGAATACGATTCGCGGCCATTAACAACCGTGAGAAGAACTTTTGTATTGCGAATATTTTCCGGTGCGATACTAAACAGGTCGTCAGACAAAATAGTGAAATCGGCCAGCATACCGGTCTTCAATTTTCCTGTCCTCTTCTCCTGGAATCCGGCCCAGGCATTGTTTATGGTATAACAACGAAGTGCCTGTTCCACGGTAATTTTTTGTTCAGGAAACCAGCCACCCGGATTTTTGTCATCAAGGGTTCGCCTGGTAACTGCAGCATAAATGCCGGCAATCGGATCAAGCGGAGCCACCGGCCAGTCCGACCCAAAAGTCACGTTTGCATTCGATTCCAACAGGGATTTAAAAACATAAGTTCTCTTTAGTCTCGCGGAGTCCAGTCTTTTTGCCGCCCATTTTCCGTCATCAATGGCATGAAATGGTTGCATGGAAGGAACAACCTTTAGCCTGGCAAACCGTTCTATCGCATCCTGCGTGAGATGTTGCGCATGTTCCACACGGAAGCGATGATCGATATCGGGACGAAGTTTTTCTGCTTCTTCATACACATTCAGAATCCAGTCATTGGCTCGGTCCCCGATAGCATGACAGGCAACTTGTAAACCGGCGGAGTCTGCTGCCAATACCCATTTTCTCAATAAAATGGTATCTGTAACCTGAAGACCCGTTGACCCGGGTGCATCGAGATAGGGTTTATAGAACCAGGCAGTCGTAGAGCCAAGAGAACCGTCCACAAATCCTTTAAGGCCGCCCCAACGTAATAAGTCATTACCCCGACCATTTATTTTTATAAAAGAGTCCAGCTTTGCCCAGGTGCTGATGGCAACAAAAGAATAAATACGGATGGGCAATTTACCCGACACTTCTGCCCGCCGGTAGGTCGCCATATCAATCCATCCACCGTAAGTTCCCATATCATGCACCTGCGTAAATCCATGTGACAAAGCATGCGATGCAGCACGGTTAAGGCTTTCGTCTAATTCTTTCTCTGTCTGATTTGTCACAATTTTATATACCAGGTTGGTGGCCTCATCACGAAGAATTCCCGTGGGTTCTCCGGTTTTCGGATCTTTCACAATTTCTCCGCCTGGCGGATTACTTGTGTTTTTGGTAATTCCAGCCATTTTTAAGGCGATCGAATTGGCGAGTCCCATATGTCCGTCGTACCGGCTGATAAAAACAGGGTGTTCACCACTGATGCTGTCTATCCATGTTGCACGGGGAAGTTCACCACCCCAGGCTTCATGATCCCAGTTTCCGCCGCGAATCCAGCTATTGCCTTTTGCTGAATCTGTATAATGACGAAAAACAGAAACGAATTCCGCTTTTGATTTTACTTCCCTGAGATCAATATTTGCCAGATAATAACCACCGTCCAGAAAATGCACATGGTTATCAATAAATCCCGGTACCAGCATTTTGCCGTGAAGATCTACAAGGGTTGTACGGCCGTCTGCATATTCCTGGTAATCGTTTCCAACATATAATATCAATGAATCCTTGATGGCAATGGCGCCTGCCTCCGGGTTCGTCGAATCACCCGTCCATATTTTTGAATCAAAATAAATCCTGTCCGCTGCCGGATGTTGATGGCAGGATGAAAAAATAAAAAAACAAATGAACAGAGTTGGCAAATAAAACTTCATTCCCGGGAATTATATAACTAATATAGGATTTTCAGACAATCCCGCGTTTGTGTCTTTAAATCTTTACCAAATTCAGATGGCTTTACGCCTTCAGCTTTAAGCTGAATGGGGCTTTTTTTGCTGATTGAACGATTTTTATATAACTTCATTCGATAACGATCTGCAGCTGTTCCGGCTGCTTTTTCTATTTTTACAAGCCAAACTATCTATATGGGTCCCGAGGCTTTAATTGATTTATATAAAGGATCTCCGGGTTTTTGGGACGAGATGGGAAACGGTCCCGATTTTCGCGAACCTTATATTCACGTGGTGAATGCGCTGAAGCAGCTGGATGTGAACAGCCTCCAGTTGAAAGAAAAGCTGGCCAACGATTTATTCATGAACCAGGGTATTACATTTACGGTTTATAACGATAATGCCGGAATTGAAAGAATTTTCCCATTTGATATTATTCCGCGCATTCTGAAAGGGGATGAATGGAAAAAAATCGAAGATGGGTTAAAGCAACGACTTCGCGCGCTGAATCTTTTCTTAAAAGACATTTATTCAGAACAGAATATTCTGCATGATAAAATAATTCCGGTCGAATTAATAACATCCTGCCCGCATTATATGCGGGAAGTGGCGGGCATTCAGGTGCCTCATGATATTTTTATTCACATTTCCGGAATCGATTTAATCCGTGGTGACAATGGTGTTTTTTATGTGCTGGAAGATAATCTTCGTACACCATCCGGTGTGTCCTACATGCTGGAGAACAGAGAAATTACCAAACGCCTTTTTCCTGAACTGGTAGCCAGCTCCAGGATCCGGCGCGTTAGCAATTATCCTTTGTTATTGCATGAGATCTTACTTTCATTGTCCCCGGCCCAGATCTCCAATCCAAATGTTGTGCTGCTGACGCCCGGAATTTATAATTCTGCTTATTATGAACATGCTTTTCTGGCCCGGCAAATGGGTATTGCACTGGTTGAAGGAAGGGATATGGTTGTAGACAATCATAAAGTGTATATGAAAACCACCCAGGGTCTGGAACAGGTACATGTGATTTATCGCAGGGTGGATGATGATTACCTGGATCCGCTGATATTTAGACCAGACAGTGCGCTGGGTGTGCCGGGACTGATGTCCGCATACCGCAAAGGATCCGTTGCCATCGTAAATGCCGTTGGCAACGGAGTCGCTGATGATAAAGCCATTTACGCATTTGTGCCCGCTATGATAAAATATTATCTGAACGAAGAACCTTTATTGCCCAACGTTGAGACATATGAAATGAGTAATCCGGATACACGGCAATTTGTATTTGATAATCTGACGAGGATGGTGATCAAACGCACCAATCAATCCGGCGGATATGGAATGGTCATGGGAAATAAAGTAACGGATGAAGATTGGGCAAAAGCGAAAAAGGAAATTGAAGAAGATCCCCGCAGCTTTATCGCCCAGCCAATCATCAATTTGTCTACGGCCCCCTGTTTCATCGATGGAAAATTTGAAGGGAGACATGTGGATCTCCGTCCCTATGCGTTATGCGGACCTTCCGGTGTACAGATTGTCCCCGGGGGATTAACCCGTGTCGCGTTAAAAAAGGGGTCGCTCATTGTGAACTCTTCCCAGGGTGGAGGCAGTAAAGACACCTGGATCATTGATTAAACGTCAGTATGTCTAAAAAGGATTATACATGTTAAGCAGAATTGCAGACTCGCTTTTTTGGCTGAATCGTTACATGGAAAGGGCTGACGGTATGTTGAGACTCACTGCAACTCACTATATTTTTTCACTCGATAAGGATGTAAAGGGTACGATGACCTGGAAGGCGGTCATGGAAATTTTTACTGAAACGGATGAAGAATACCTGACATCTATTGAAAATAATACCGAAGCCTGTATTAAGCTATTACTCATCGATACCTCAAATACGAATTGCCTGAGGACCCTGGTGAATAAGGCCAGGGAAAATGCGCGTGGTGTTCAGGATCATATTACAAAAGAAGTGTGGGAGGAAGTAAACCAAATGTATCATCTAGTAAATCAGCCTGTTCTCCAGCGAAAAATTGATTCTTTTCTGGGACTGGAAGTGATGGAACCGCTGATCAAACATACTGTAATGTACGCGGGCATCACAGACATCACGATGCCACGCGGTATCGGATGGTGGTTTATGAATCTTGGAAAATATACCGAACGATGCTTTCAAACAATTGCTTTTGCAGAGAAACAGCTGGAGCTGATTAATTTTAAGGAAGCAGATACCAATGATTTACTGCAATGGAAATATTTGTTATTCAGTTTGTCGGGTTATGAATTACACGTGAAAACGTACAGGAGCGGGAATCATAATTATAATGTATTACACCAGGTATTGTTAAATGAGAATTTCACCCGCTCTGTAATTTATTCATTACAAAGAATTGAACACAACCTGAACAAAGTGATCGGACACAATGCGAACGAAGAAAGGTCAGCCTTACTACGGATCTTCGGTCGACTTTTCAGTAAAGTGCGGTTTATGGAACTGGACTCGCTGACGAAAGACAAAGTGCCTGTTTTTTTTGAAGAACTCAAAACCGACCTGGTTGAATTTAATCAGAAAGTGGTACAACATTTTTTCTCTTATTCTTAAGTCTTATTCATGCCCACCTTCAAGATTCAGCACATGACTACCTATGAGTATGACAGGCTGGTCCAGGAGAGTATGAATGAAATCAAAATCTTTCCCGTCATTTCTTCCGACCAGGAAATATTACAACAGGAACTGACGATTACGGGAAATCCTGAACTGCTGTATTTTTATGATTACTGGAATAATAAGACCGCGAGCTTTAACTTATTTCCTCCCCATCAGAAGCTGGTTATTGACAGCCGGCTGACCGTCCGAACGACACGCAGTTCAGATCTCAATATTAATTTCATCAGCGTTTTTAATGAAATGTGGAATGAGGTAAATGGAAATTTAAAATTGGTGGAACTCTCAAGGCCTGATTTTATCCGTTCCCAGGACCGGATCAATGAAATCATACAGATGATTTATAGTTCGGATCATTCTGTAGCCATAACAGTCAAAAATTGCTGTGAATATATTTTCTCCCATTTTAATTATATAAAAGGTATTACGACCGTTGAAACGACGATTGACGAAATTGTCGAAAAGAACGCCGGTGTTTGTCAGGACTTTGCGCACGTCATGTTACAGGTATTACGTACATTAAATATTCCGAGCCGTTACGTCAGTGGATATATCTGTCCGAATAAAAGCGGATTAAGGGGAGAAGGTGCTACTCATGCCTGGGTAGAAGTCTGGATTCCGCGGTCTGGATGGGCAGGGATTGATCCCACCAATAATGTATGGGTTACAAATACGCATATTCAACTGGCCACCGGAAGGAATTTCGCAGATTGCAGTCCGGTGAAAGGTTCCTTCAGGGGACCGGCTAACCAACATCTGACCGTTTTTGTTGCAGTTGATTATGAAGACGGACAGATTTTCAGCGAATTGAATAAGGTGGATTTAAGGCGGGAAAACAGGAAGGCTGAATCCCCCCATTTTTCACCCTCAGCCCAGCAGTGAGTTTGCGGTTATACAGTTATCTTCCTCTTAAGCCTAACGCTTAACGATGAACGCTTAACGCTGAACGCAAATGGTTATTAGCATTTTAAATGAATTCCAGTTAATAACTAATAACTAATAATTAATAACTATGAAGCTATTGCCGCTGATCGTTTTAATTTTTATGTCCCAAAATTCTGTTGCCCAGGAACAAATTCAGTTTATTGCTTCCGATACGCCGGGTGTTTTTGCGCCCGGCATCGTTTCTGATGGGTTTGCAAATCGTGATATCGCGATATCACCTGACGGGAATGATTTATTTTACACAATTCAATGGTATTTTGGATTGTATTCTGTGATTCTTCATTCACAGAAAATAAATAACCGGTGGACAAACCCTGATACGGCATGGTTTTCCGGAAGATTCAATGATCTCGAACCGGCATTTTCACCCGATGGCAGTAAATTATTTTTTACATCGAACCGTCCCTTAAATTCTTCAGATAGTGCAAAAGACTATGACATCTGGTACCTGCAAAAAAAAGGAACTCGTTGGGAAGGCCCTATTAACCCGGGTGCTCCGGTCAACACAGATAAGGATGAGTTTTATCCCTCCCTGACTAAAACCGGGAACCTGTATTTTACCAGAAATAATAAAGATGCTGGTGATGATATTTTTATATCAGAGCTTAAGGATGGAAAATATTCCCTGCCGCAACCTTTACCCGAAACAGTGAATTCGAAGGGAGATGATTTTAATGCTTTTATTGACCCGGATGAAAAATTTATTATTTTTTCGTCTTATAAAAGGAAAGATGACCTGGGACGGGGTGACTTATATTTTGCTTTGCGCAAAGATGGTAATTGGCAGCCGGCTGTTCATTTTGACCTTGGTATTAATTCTACTGCCCTGGATTATTCACCCTTTGTTAGTTTCGACCATCGGTATTTTTTTTTCACCAGCAAAAGACAATCAATAAAATTCCCTTTCCAAAAAGCAAAATCAGCCTGCGAAATCAGGCATGAACTGAATTCACCCGGTAATGCTTTTGAAGACATCTACATTATGAATTTCAAAGTAGTGAAGGAAATGATGCAGCAACACTAGTATGGAAGAATGGAAGTATGGAAGTGCAACTATAACTAACTTTCAAACAATTACTTCCATACTTCCATTCTTCCATACTTGAATAAAGGGGTAACTTCATAAAAAGTAGTGTCCATGTCAGTTCAAGTATTTAAATCCATTTTTCCTTACACACAGGAATTGCTGGCCGAATATCCGCTAATGGAAGACCGGCAGCTGGATCAGGCCATCAGCGATGCCTCCACCGCATATCAGACCTGGAAAAAATTTAGCTATTATGAAAGAGGCAGGGTTCTTAAGAATGCCGCCTCCATTTTGCGCCGCGACCAGGAGATGCTGGCTACACTGACTACAAAAGAAATGGGCAAAATTACTTCCGAAGCAATGGCAGAAGTAGAAAAGTGTGCGGGCACCGCTGAATATTTTGCTGACCATTCGGAAATATTACTGAAAGATGAATTATTGGAAGCAGGTTATTCAAAAAGTTTTGTTTGTTTTCAACCCATCGGTGTGATACTGGGTATTATGCCATGGAATTTTCCCTTCTGGCAGGTATTCCGGTATGCCGTTCCGACAATAATGGCCGGCAATACAACATTGTTAAAGCATGCGCCTAATGTCTGCGGCTGCGCACTTGCACTGGAAAAAATATTTCTGGAAGCAGGCGCCCCGATAGGTGTATTTACGTCTTTGATCATAGATACGCCTGCTGTGGCGAAAATTCTTTCCTCCGACGCGGTTCATGCGGTGACTCTTACCGGCAGCGAACGGGCAGGTAGTTCAGTGGCCGCACTGGCGGGAATCAATATAAAAAAATCAGTCATGGAACTCGGGGGGTCGGATGCCCTGATCGTTTTGCCGGATGCAGATATGCAAATGGCCGTTTCTGTGGCCCTGAATTCACGCATGCAAAACGCAGGACAGTCCTGCATTGCGGCAAAACGGTTTATCATTTTAAAAGATGCAGCACAGGATTTCCTGCAACAATTTCTGATTCGGTTAAAAAATCTTCAGCAGGGTGATCCTTTTGATAAAAGCATCCATATGGGCCCCATGGCCCGACTGGATCTTGCCAATACGTTAGATCAGCAATTGAAGAATTCAGTTAAAATGGGCGCGAAGCTTGAATATGGTGGAGAAATGAACGGTTGCAATTTTAAACCGGCGCTTTTACTGGACGTAAAAAAAAATATGCCTGCATTTGATGAAGAAACTTTTGGGCCGATGGCTGCCGTAATCCTGGCAAAAGATGAAGCCGATGCTGTTCGCTTGGCAAACGATTCGAGATATGGCCTGGCGGCCAGTATTTGGACAAGGGACATTCAGAAGGGAATCGATCTGGCAAAACAACTGGAAGCGGGCGGAGTATTTATAAATGCACTTGTAAAATCGGATCCGCGACTTCCCTTCGGAGGGATTAAAAAATCGGGTTATGGAAGGGAGTTGGACCGGCATGGTATTATGGAGTTTGTGAATATAAAAACAATTGCTGTTTCACAATCTGAATAGTAATCACTTGATTTTCCTCCGCAATTAACAGAAAACCATTTTTTCGCGAAATGATGGATAGATTACATTGTGACATCCCGCTGTCAGAACAGCGTTGAATAGTTATAAAAAGCAGTAGCCGGCCATTTTTACGCTCACAGATAGCGATCCTTATGTCAAGTGGGATTTGAATCTCCTTAAATCATTCATGTCAGCTGATGTAAGCATCTCGTTATTGTCATATTTGGTTTTAAGAAACAAAACTCTTTTATGCTGTGGATATTTCGCCAGAATTTCAGATATCAGAAGTCCCGTCGCTTCGTCTTTTTCAAATAAAGGTTTGATCTCGGGAAGTTCAGACTTATACCGGGTGGGCATACTTTTAATAATCGCCTCTATTGTTGCAAGTTTACCCGGAGCCAATTGTTCAATCTTTGAAGCTTTTCCATACAAGCCTTGTAATTGTTTCTTGCTTAAGGATCCTCTTTGCTGATATTGCTTATAGAGACTGATGATAAATGATGACAGGGGATAAGCCAGGATACACTCTTCCAGTACCTCGTTAATAATATCAAGTCTGTCTTTTGGCTGATTCATTGGCAACGGAAAATAACAAATTTAGTCATTGCCCCGAACAACCGTTTACAAAGACTATTACGCCTTACGGTTTAAGTTTTATGAGTGCCGCTTAAAATATTGTATTTCCCGCTCGTGTTTTTGCGCGGCCTGACGGGTTTTAAAGGTTCCCAGGTTTCTGCGTTTCCTGGTTTTCGGGTCTGCTTTGCCGGAGTAAAGCCTGTATTCCCCGGATTTTAATTTGCGTATCATGTTTTTTTAATAGATGTGTTCAAATATCGTTCCCCGACCATTTGATTTTAGTGCCGATCCATTCTTAATTTCGCATGAATAACCAATGAGAATTTTAGATTTATGCAGGTCGGAAAATATTTGAAATGGTTTTTATTTATTGGTCTGATCCTTTTTTCCATAGGGGCAACGGCTCAATCCCAGACAAAACTGAAGAGAAAAGACAGGAAAAGGGATATTGAAATGGTAACAACAGAGGGAACGATTATATTAAGGTTGTCCGATTCAACACCATTGCACAGGGATAATTTTTTGCGGCTCGTAAAAAGCAAATTCTTCGACAGTTTACTTTTTCATCGGGTGATTCAATATTTTATGATTCAGGGCGGGGATCCCAAAAGTAAAAATGCGACTCAGGGTCAGCCACTAGGGGATTCCAGCGCTCCCTATACAATACCGGCCGAATTCAGGGTTAGTTTATTTCATTGGCGGGGAGTATTGGCAGCAGCACGCGAGAGTGACGATGTCAATCCCCAAAAAGCCAGCAGCGGCAGCCAATTTTATATCGTTCAGGGCAAAAAATATACTGACAGCCAGCTGGATTCCATAGAAATCAAAAGGTTAAAGAGAAAAATCCCCGAATACCAGCGGGAAGTATATAAATCTTTGGGTGGAACGCCTTTCCTCGACCTGAATTATACCATTTTTGGGGAAGTGGTCAACGGAATGGAAACCGTTGATAAAATTGCCGCTGAAGCTACCAGCAAAGGAGACGATATGGACCGCCCGCTGCGGAATGTGCGCATTCTAAGTACAAGGCTGATTAAGCGGAAAAACTATGAAACGCCTCTGACTCAATGAGTTGTTAAAAGGCCGCTCTGATAATATTTATTAAAAGAGAGTTCGTGGTATTATATGAAAGGCACCTGAAGACTTATTGAAGCGGGGCGCCGGCACTTACTAAAAAAGGAAAAGCACCAAGTCGTTTTCTGTCTTCGGCTTTCGCCTTGTACTTACTGACCCGATGCTTCCTTTGAGTCGGTACTCTCCTGTTACAGATTTCTCTTCCCAATTGAGAACTTTCTTTCTTTTTACAGATTTCCGTTTCTCAATTATGAATCCAAGATACGAATCAGAGCCTTCTGTTTCCAAAAAATAGGGCCTTCTGTTTTACACCGCTTTCGCACATAGTTATCCACTTTTTAATATGTAATAAAGGGGGTCATTTTATTATCTCCTGGTAATTATGGAGTTGCAAATTTTAACTGAAAGTGACGTCCTCAGGGTTAAGTTTGGATTTTCGTATTTTTATCATCCCGGTTTCTCAAAAAATATAGTTATATGAAAAAGGTTTCAAAAAAAGACAAGGGCAGTTCTCCTGAAGAAAAAAAATTTCCACTTCCTGTTTATCCGGACAATGAAGACATTTATAAAAAAGAAAAAGAAGTTGGCTTTGACGAAGACGGAGCGGAATTAACCGGTAAAAAAATAAAGGGTAAGATTAAAAAAGAGGGTGAAGATTTGGACGTACCCGGTTCTGAACTCGATGATGCGGATGAAGCGATCGGTGAGGAGGATGAGGAAAATAATTATTACAGCGTCGGTGGTGATGATCACCAGGATCTCGAAGAGGATAATGAAGACAACAGGTAAAAAGTTCAATACATATACAGGCCGGTCATCGCATGACCGGCTTTTTAATAATGAAATGATATGAAATATATTGTAAAATTAATTCACATTCATCAGGTGACTCATAACGTAAAATGTTTCCGGATGGAAAAACCGGAAGGTTACCGGTACCAGCCTGGTCACGCAACCGACGTATCAATAAACAAACCAGGAATGGAACGAGAGATAAGGCCATTTACTTTTACCTGTTTAACCAGGGAACCCTATCTTGAATTTACAATCAAAAGATATCCTGATCATCATGGAGTAACAGATAAGCTGCATCAACTGACCATCGGCGATGAACTGATCATCGGAGATTCATGGGGTGCTATTGAATATAAGGAACCCGGATATTTTATCGCAGGCGGGGCAGGTATCACACCCTTTATTGCGATCCTCCGGACCTTATTCGATGAGAAAAAAACTTCAGGGAATAAGCTGTTTTTTTCCAATAGAACAGCGGAGGATATCATTTATAAAGAGGAGTTATTGAAAATATTGGGAGAAAATGTGGTGTTTGTCCTGACCAGAGAAAAGATTGCCCGGTACATACATGGCAGAATCGACGAAAAGTTCATAAAAGAACAGATGCCAGATTTCAGCAAACATTTTTATGTTTGCGGACCCGACCCCATGGTCGCAGAATTGGTAGCCGGCATTCAAAATGCGGGCGCTTCTCCGGATGCACTGGTTTTTGAGAAATAAACTCATTTCTCCGACCCGTTATTCTCAACCGGCTGGCATATCCAGAGGATGGAAACTAAACCGGCAAAATAGCTGACAGTCATTTAAATGATCCTGAAGGAGTAATCGGCCATTCAATGATTTAAGTAGAACTTTTTAGAATGAAATTCCCGGATGACTTTTTTCGGAACAGCAATCTATCCAGGCTAAATTTCCCCGGACCCTCCGTTAATATTATCAGGGCAAATAGAAAGTAAGAGACAGTAAATCCGCCATCAATATTCCAATCCTTTCCCAGATTAGCTGTGAGTGTTGCTATCAGCATGGTAAATGCAATGAGCGCGGCGGCGGGTCTGGTTAAAAGTCCAATAAGCACAAAAATTCCACCGGTCATTTCTGATCCCTTTGCCAAAAATGCCATAGCCAGGGGCCAGGGAAAGTGTAATTCTTCGCCAAACCATTTGATAAAAAAAGCTCTCTCGCCGGGATGAAAAATAATATCTATTACAGAAGAATAACCTGCCATGAACATCCGGTAACCAAGCCAGATACGAACGGATAACAGGATGATGTCGCGGGTTTTTGTTTTGTCTGAAATCATATGGCCTGGTCGTCTGTTACAGGAAGTTATAAATGATTTACAGATCCTGTACCCACTGAAAAGTTAAAGGAATCTGAACCGTTAAAACGCATAGCTGATGAATGGTTTTGGATATCTCTGCGACAGAATATCCTAAGGCAGGCTTTTTGTATATGAGTTCTTTGGTTTGGTCGCATTTTAACGGGTGGGTAATAATGGGGGTTTACATTTAAATAATTCCTCCCTCCACATTTTAAAATAACCACATGAATTCAAATTCCTGCCGCCGGTTACGTATTTTTCTTTTCGTCAGTCTGGCTGTATTAGCCACCAGTCAGTTTACTGTTTCCTGCAGGCAGAAATCGTCTGAGATCGCAGTGACAAATTCGGATACTGTAAAACCGGATGATAATCGTTTCACGCCGGTAAAATTAACTGCTGAAGGCGACCTGGATGAGCCCATGAATTTTGAAGTGCTGAAGGATGGGAGGGTTTATATCAATGAACGGAAAGGCGTATTAAAAGTCTTTAATCCCATTGATAAAACGGTCAATGTAGTGGGTACCATACCCGTAAATACAAAATACACCAGCAAGGAAGGAAAAGTAACAGAAGCCGAAGAAGGATTTATCGGGTTTACCGTTGATCCGAAATTTGAAGAAAACCATTTCGCCTATTTATATTATGCTCATCCTACCATCTCAAAACACGTGCTCTCGCGGTGGGAGATAAAGGATGATAAACTGATTGCCGGATCTGAAAAAATCATGCTGGAAATTCCCACACAGCGGGAAGTCTGTTGCCACACAGGCGGTGGTATGACCTGGGATGAGTCGGGTAATCTATACCTGGCTGTCGGAAACAATACCGGAAATGTAGCAGATAAATCGCAGACCGATGAGCGTCCCGATCGTAAAAGCTGGGACGATCAGCGCGGATCGGCGAATTCAAATGACCTCCGGGGAAAAATTCTGAGGATTCATCCGAATGCAGATGGCACCTATACCGTGCCTGACGGAAACCTTTTTAAAAAGGGAACGCCAAAAACAAGACCTGAAATTTATATTATGGGCGACCGTAACCCATGGCGTCCTTCCATTGATACAAAAACAGGCTGGTTGTATTGGGGGGAAGTGGGTCCCGACGCGAACGAGGATAGCAGAACGACACGGATGGGAATGGATGAATTTAATCAGGCCCGGGGACCCGGTTATTTTGGATGGCCCTATTTTATTGGCGAAAATGTCGCCTATCCGATGTATAATTATCTGAATGATTCGGTTTCCCCTGGTAAGGATCCGACCAGGCCGACCAATTATTCCGTCAATAATACCGGGATTAACGAATTGCCGCCGGCACAACCTGCATTTATTTCTTATCCATACCGGAACTCAGAAAAATTTCCACTGGTAGGTTCAGGGGCACGATGTGCAGTCGGAGGACCTATTTATCATCAGTCCAATTTCAAAAATTCGAAACGCCCGTTTCCCGGTTACTATGAAGGAAAATGGCTCGCAGCAGACCTCTCCCGCGGATGGATTATGGCCATCAGTATGAAGGAAAACGGGGACTATAAATCTATGGAACGTTTTCTTCCTTCCTACCAACCAATAGAACCCATTGACATCAAGTTTGGCCCGAACGGCGACTTGTATGTATTGGAATATGGTAGCAACTGGTTCAGGAAAAGTGATAACTCGAAACTCGTACGCATTGAATACAACCCCGGCGGCCGCACGCCGATGGTGCATGCAACAGCCAATGTAAAAGGTGGCGCTGTTCCTTTAAACGTGAAGCTTTCCTCTGCCGGCAGCAAAGATTTTGATGGCGACTCACTGAAATATGAATGGACAATTTCGGCTGACAGTGGAAAAACAAACAAAACGTATACTGAATCCGATCCGGCTATTAGCCTGGATCAGCCGGGATCTTATACTGCAAAATTAACAGTAACGAGTCGGGCGGGATTGAAAAACAGTCAGGCAATAAAAATCATTGCAGGGAACGATCCGCCTGTCGTGAATGTGGATATCGCCGGAAATAAAACCTTCTTTTTCCCGGGTAAACCATTTGCATACGATATTAAAGTATCGGATAAAGAAGACGGAAAAGTGGATCCCCGCCAGGTGGCAGTGAGTATCGATTATACTTCAGAAGGATTTGATTTGGCAGAACTGACACAAGAGCAGCGAAGTGTAGATGCATCCACCCGTTTTGCCGTAGCGAGGGCCATGATCAACAACGTCGATTGTAATAATTGTCATCATTTGGATACCAAATCTGTCGGACCGGAATTCGTTGAGATTGCCGAAAAATATAAATCCAAATATGCCTGGGCAATGGATTCACTTCCGAATAAAATAAGATCCGGTGGATCGGGTGTCTGGGGAACAGTGAATATGCCGGCACATCCTTCGATTTCACTGAATGACGCAAGAACGATCGTAAATTATATACTCAGTTCTGAACAGAAAACGATCAGTACGCTTCCATTGAAAGGAACATATACGCCAAAAATTCCTGCGGGTGACAATGGAAAAGGTAAGTTGATTGTCCGGGCTGCTTATACTGATAAAAGTGCGAAAGGATCGGAGGCCATTACAACTGAAGAAGTAAAAACGTTGCGTAGTTCTGAATTAAGTCCGGGTACTGCGGACACCATGTACCGCGCGGAAGTAAATCTTCAGACCATGTTTGCTGTTTCACTCAACATTATTCCCAAGGCAAACGGATATATCGGATTTAAGCAAATAGACTTAACAGGTATACCACAACTGGAGATCAGTGCGATGGCATTAAAGATGATGGGATACCAGGGAGGAACTATAGAAGTAAGGCTGGATAATCCCGACGGTGAATTGCTGGGTCAGGTAACCATCGAATCTAAAAATCCAAATTTCGGTGGGAGTGCCGCCAATGCGGCGCAGAATTCCGGTGGTGCCAAGACAAAACCGTCAACCGTCAACCGTCAACCGTCAACCGTCAACCGTCCCGCACGTGCGGGATCAACCGTAATTGCTAATCCGTTCGCGATACCGGGAATAAAAACAGATATCAAACCGGTCAGCGGATTGCACGACCTGTATTTCGTTTTTAAAAATGAAAATGTAAAAGGTGATCAGCCATTAATGTCCGTTTCGAATATCAAATTCATTAGTAAAAAACAACCCTGATTTTTTCAATCCGTTGGAAAAGATCAGCCATCATATTTAATAATCGTTTCAAAATATCAACATGCATAACAGAAGAAATTTTATCAGGAACTCCAGTCTCATGGCTATGGGCGGATTATTGTTATCACGTCAGGGATACGCTTCATTACTGGAAAAATATGCGCTGCATCCGGTCGGATTACAGCTTTATACCCTCGGTGGCACCATCGACGATGATGTACCGGGCACCCTGAAAAAAGTAGCTGACATCGGGTACAGGGATGTTGAATCGGCATTCAGTGTGAAAGGCGGATACTACGGCATGACATCTAAGGAATTTGCGAAATTAACAAAGGACCTGGGGCTCTCCTGGGTTTCTCATCATACAATCGGAACACCTTTTAAAATACCTCCCGGCGGATTTAAAATGCCGGCCGGCATGGATACAACACGGCTCCATCAAATGAGAAATATGCCTCCGATGAAAAATCTGAGAGATGATTATCAGCAGGTCATTGATGAAGTGGCAGAAGGGGGACTGAAATATCTCGTATGTGCAACTATTCCGCTGAGTACGACCGAAGAAATCAATCAGGCGGTTGAAATATTAAGCAGGTCAGGAGAAGCCGCAAAGAAAGCCGGCGTTACTTTGTGTTACCACAATCATATGCATGAGTTTGAAAAAGTAGATGGAAATATTCCTTACGACCGGTTATTACAAATCAGCCCGGATATTTTGAAAATGGAACTGGACCTTGGCTGGGCATCGGCAGCCGGTATGGATCCGGTGGAAATGTTTAAAAAGAATCCCGGCCGTTATCCGCTCTGGCATGTAAAGGATATTGTGATGGCTCAGAAGTTGCCCACCGAAATCGGAAATGGTGGCGTTGATTTTAAAAGAATCTTTGCCGCCTCGAAGGAATCAGGTATGCAATACTTTTTTGTAGAGCAGGATGGTGCAACGCATCCGATTGAAAGTATTACTACCAGCTATAATTATCTGACATCAAAACTGATGGTTTAGTTCAACACTTCATTTCACCGTTCGACCCAAATTCTTAACTGGGTTATTTGATTTATTTTAAATTCGGGATGAAGCTCATGAGGCAGGGGGCAGGAGGCTGGAGGCTGGAGGCGCGAAGCAGGAAGCACGAATTTTGCATCCCGCCTCCTGCCTCATGCCCCCTGCCTTCGCCTTAGCCTTGAGCCTTTGCCTATTAAAACCAATCGAACTTGCTTAAGAATTATTTTAAAATGGCTTTCCGGAGCCTGAAACAGGATAAAACTTCCTCCCTCATCTGCATCAGCGGACTGGCAGTTGGCATGGCCTGCTGTATGCTGATACTGATCCATATAAAAGACGAACTCTCCTTTAATAAATTCAACGCAAGACTCGCACATATTTATCGCATCAACTGGAATTCGAAGGACAGCCGGGGCACCAGTACCGGCTCTTCCACGCCGATTCCTTTTTCCAATGGAATCAAACAAAGGATCCCGGGTATAGAAAGAGTAGCAAAATTGTATCAGCGGAGTGGGGAAATGCAGTCGATACAAAAAGATGCGGCAACAGTCAAAAGATTTCAGGAACAGGGTGCTTTTTTTACCGACGCTGATGTATTCGATATTTTTTCTATTCCTTTTATAGCTGGTAATAAACAAACGTCACTGACAGAACCAAACTCGATTGTGATCACGGATGAAATGTCGCGGAAATATTTCGGAACTGAAAATACCCTGGGGAGATCTTTATTATTTGAAAATAAGACCCCCCTGAAGATCATGGGCGTTGTAAAAAAAATGCCTCCCAATTCCGATATCAGGTTTGATTTCCTGATCTCGTTTGAAACATTGTATCAGGTGGAAGCACCCAATTTTGCAGATTTTATAAAGAACGACTGGACCTTCACACCATGCGATACCTGGATACTCATCAGCCCTGACCAGCGGGCATCGTCAGTTCAAAATGCCCTGAACAGGCATTTGCAGGTAAATGGCAAAGAACGGAATCATCAAATGAACAGTATCGTATTGCAACCGCTGAATGATATTCATTTATTTGCTTCCTCCGTGATTGGCAATGCAAGCAGCAGCGACATTTCCTACATATACATATTTGCCGGGATCGCTCTGCTGATTTTATTGATAGCGAATGTCAACTTCATCAATCTTTCGATCGCCCGTTCCATGAGCAAGGTAAAGGAAGTTGGTGTTCGAAAAGTATTGGGCGCGGGAAAATGGCAGCTGGTTCTTCAGTTCCTTTGCGATGGGTTACTGACCAGCATGATCGCTTTTCTGCTGGCAATTTTATTGACTGAATCCGCGTTGCCGGTTCTAAATCAGCTGACCAATAAAGAATTCAGTTGGGATTCTTGGATCAGCCTGCCTGTGTTGGCCAGCCTGGTGATTGGTTTTTTTATTGTCGGATTACTCGTGGGATTATATCCTTCGCTTTTTATAACCAGATTCAAAGTAACCCAGGCATTGAAAGGGAAATCCGGTGACGTCAGGACGAAGAACTGGGTGCGGCAGGGCTTGTTGTTGGGTCAGTTTACGATTTCAATCATGCTGATCGTCGGAGCCATTGTCATTTTCCTGCAAATGCAGTATTTAAGGAATAAACCACTCGGCTTTCAAAAACAACAAATGCTGGTGGTGCCCATATTCGGAACAGGCGCGTTTAGTTACGGTTCGGTTATCGATGCACACATGCGTAAGCGGATGAATTCATTCGCGGATGAATTGTCAAAATTCTCAAAAATCAAATCAGTCACCGCCTCTTCTGAAATGCCCGGACAGGGATTTCTGAGGGGAATTATTGTGCCGGAAGGAACCAGTGACAAGGATAATATTTTTGCCCCCTGGATATCGGTCGATTATAATTTTATTCAAACCCTGGGGATGCAGATCGTGGCGGGCAGGGATTTTTCAAAGGCAAGGGGCACCGATAATCAGAACGCTTTTATCATTAATGAATCGGCTGTTCTGTCTTTTGGATGGAAAACACCAGAGGCAGCCATCGGAAAAACATTCATCCGCGGTCAGATATCGGATGGGAAAAAAGGCCAGATCATTGGAGTGGTAAAAGATTTTGATTTTAATTCCCTGAACAATCCGATGGAGCCGATGGTAATGGATGTAAATGTGCCGCGGTTCACTGAATTTGCGATCAACATCCAGGCAGATCACGTAAACGAAACCATTGCCTATATAAATAAGACCTGGGATAAGATATTTCCGGAACGTGTTTTTGAATACAGTTTTCTGGATAAAAACATCGATGCCCAGTATAAGGACAAGGAGAATTTCAGCCGCATGATTGAATATTTTGCCGTGGTTGCCATTCTGCTTTCCTGCTCCGGGCTTTTCAGCCTGTCGCTTTTCATGGCGCTTAAGCGTGCCCGTGAGATCGGAATCAGAAAAGTATTGGGCGCGAATATTTCCAGAATTATACTGCTGTTAACCGGCGGGTTTATCAAAATTGTTCTGTTGGCTTCGTTGATTGCATCTCCGATTGCCTGGTGGCTCATGCATGAATGGCTGAATGGATTTGCCTATCACGTAAATATAGAATGGTGGGTTTTTATAATTGCCTGCCTGGTATCTGTGATCATTTCATTTGTCACGATTGGCTATCAGTCATTAAAAGCCGCACTGATGAATCCGGTCATCAGCCTGAAAAGCGAATAAGTGAATCAACCGCCAACCGCCAACCACCAACTGCCAACCCCGTAATGGTCCCACGTTCTGTTTTGTCCTTAAAATGAATAAATGCTCCCGCGGCTTTTACTCCGCATTCCAATCCACGG
>Ga0206913_1069_pt1 | contig 23889 bp, 20 predicted proteins | sample Alteio_BWOrgHeat_72_FD_152942 | JGI IMG/M metagenome (GOLD analysis project Ga0206913, IMG submission 152942) | Enriched cells from forest soil in Barre Woods Harvard Forest LTER site, Petersham, Massachusetts, United States -... | ecosystem: Environmental > Terrestrial > Soil > Temperate forest >... | reverse complement strand
TTCCACCATGGCATCATGTGATAAGTGGAGCACCGTATTTTCGTTAGCACCCGCGCGCCAGGGAGATTCTAATCCGATAGCGGATCCATTTTTGTCCCAACCGTAAGGAACAAGGTTTCCCCAAACCTCTCTCCCTCGCACCGAGGGCCGAGAGTAATGCACCGTTATGGTTGAAATGCCGACGGTTTGAGAAACACTTGCTGCGGGACTGGCTTCCCTTGGCAACCAGGGCTGCTGAGCCTGTATTATATAACTGCTACAAATAAACGCAATAAAATATCCTAGTCGGGTAAATGTTAGTCTGGCCATAAAATAATCGGTTTAAGTTAATCAATTCCTTAAGTTAAGAGAATGGATTGCGCAAACCCCGATTTATACCCGAGCGGCAAAAGAACGTTTTAAAAGGTCGGACAATATGGGTTAACCCTTTTTATTTAAATCCCGTATAAACCAATGCAGCCAGTACACCCCCGAGTATCGGCCCCAATACCGGTATCCAGGCATATCCCCAATCACCGTCTCTTTTATTTTTCATGGGTAACAGGGAATGCATGATACGGGGACCCAGATCTCGGGCGGGGTTAATCGCATACCCCGTAGTGCCACCGAGCGACAAGCCGATCGACCATACCAGTAGTGCTACCGGTAAGGCACCGATGGATCCCAACCCGATTTTTGATTTGGTTTCGATGATTTCACCGCCTGTTATAAAGAAAACTGTGAACACCAGCACAAATGTGCCGATCACTTCACTGATCAGGTTGGGCAGATTATCCCGAATGGCCGGCATGGTAGAAAATGCGCCGAGTTGCAGTGTGGCATCTACTGTTCTGTTAAAGTGATCGCGATATATAACCCACACAAGGAATGCGCCGACCATGGCACCGAGCATTTGTGCCACGATATATGGAACGACCGAAGACCAGGGCAGATTGCCAGCAGTTGCCATAGCAATCGTCACAGCGGGGTTGAGATGCGCGCCGCTAAACGGTGTTGCAATCACGACACCCACATAAACGGCCAGAGCCCAACCCGTCGTAATAACGATCCATCCGCCATTATTTCCCTTCGTACCCGTTAAAACAACATTCGCAACAACACCATTTCCTAATAGCACCAGAGTGCTGGTACCAATTAATTCTGCGAGAAAGGCTGTCATATGTTTTATTTTATTTTTTACTCCAGATTTGCGCCGCACTCACTGCCTGTTTCCATGATTCGATTCCTGATCGCATTTTTACGGATTGTTCACCTGGTTCAAACACTTTTTCCGCTTTCCACCATTTCGCAATTTCAGCAGTATCCTTCCAGAAACCAACAGCGAGTCCCGCCAGATAAGCGGCACCCAGCGCCGTAGTTTCTGTTATCTCGGGTCTGATCACTTTGCAATGGAGAAGATCTGCCTGGAATTGCATCAACAAGTTATTCGCAGTGGCACCTCCATCCACCCGTAATTCTTTTATTGAAGTTCCTGCATCCGCTTCCATTGCTTTCAGTACATCCATGGTTTGGTATGCGATGGATTCCAGGGCAGCCCGGGCAACGTGAGCCGCCTTGGTACCTCTTGTAATTCCCACCATGGTTCCCCTGGCATCCGGATTCCAGTACGGAGCCCCGAGACCTGCAAAAGCAGGCACAAAGGAAACTCCATCTGTATCCTCCACCTGCGTAGCGAGTGCCTCTATTTCCGATGAACTTCTGATAATTCCCAGTCCGTCACGTAACCACTGCACCACAGCACCCGCTATAAATATACTTCCTTCAAAAGCATACTGGATGCGACCATTTATTTTCCAGGCCACTGTAGTCAAAAGATTATTCTTTGATACTACAAATTGATCGCCGATGTTCATTAACATGAAACAGCCAGTACCATAGGTATTTTTAACCATTCCTTTTTCAAGACACATTTGTCCAAATAAAGCAGCATGCTGATCACCTGCAATTCCAGTAATCGGAATTCTTTCTGCAAAAATATTTTTATCCGTCTCCCCATACCATTCGCTGGATTCTTTTACAACCGGTAAAACGGATGCCGGAATATTCATTATCTGCAATAACTCTTCATCCCATTTTTGTTCGGTGATATTATATAACATCGTACGGGATGCATTTGTGATATCTGTTGCATGCACGGCACCGTGTGTCATTTTCCAGATAAGCCAGGAATCAACAGTGCCGAAAGCAAGTTTTCCGTCCATGGCTTTTTTTCTTGCATCTTTCACATTATCCAGTATCCAACGGATCTTGGATCCGGAAAAATAAGCGTCTATGACCAATCCGGTTTTTTGAACGGATTTTATCTGAAAGGCCTGATTGTTTCAATTCTTCGCAAAAACCGGCCGTTCGCCTGTCCTGCCAGACAATCGCATTATAAACGGGAACTCCGGTTTCGCGATCCCAAACAATGGTTGTCTCTCTTTGATTCGTAATCCCGATGGCGGCAATTTCTGAAGGATTAACTCCCAATTTTAGTCTTGCTTCCGACGCAACGCTGGCCTGGGAAGACCAGATTTCCATCGGATCATGTTCAACCCATCCGGGTTGCGGAAATATTTGAGTGAATTCTTTCTGCGCGATGGATTTGATTTGGCCTGTCTGGTCGAAGAGGATGGCACGTGAGCTGGTAGTACCCTGATCAAGCGCTAGAATGTACTTCTTCATAATTGTCAATTGTTAATTGTTAATTGTTAATTGATTATCCTAATTGACAATTAACAATTAACCATTAAGAATGTAGTTTTTCGCAATCGAGTTGAAAGATAACAATTGTTCTTTTTCCCAACGCTCGTCTTTGTTTAATTCTCCGGCCATTAAATGCGCCACGACGGGCGCCATCGCCATGGCAGCACGCGCATCCAGAAATAATGCCCGTGTCCGACGCGCAAGTACGTCTTCAATGCGGCGCGCCATTTCATTCCGGACAGCCCAGATTATTTCTGCACGGATATACGGCAGCCGCGGATCCAATGCTTCCTTCCAGGCAGGATTTTCCCTGGTCAGCGCCTTCACCGATATTGCATCGCTGCCATATACAAAAAACGAATCCTTCCAGTCTACAGATTCCCGGAACCCGTGTAAATACAAGGTTTTTGTCTTGCAAGGCCGTTTTGGTAATCCACCTGATTGAATGGCCAGATTTACCGTATCCTCAGCCATCTTACGATAGGTTGTCCATTTGCCACCGGTTATGGTAACAAGGCCGGAGGGTGATAACATGAGTTTATGCGATCTGGAAATTTCTTTCGTTTTTTGACTTTCTCCCTGCGGCGCAGCCAATGGCCTGAGGCCTGCGAAGACGCTCAACACATCTTTTCGAGTAGGGATCTTCGTTAGATATACAGCTGAAGTATCGAGTATAAATTGTATTTCCTCCTCCAGCGCCTTTGGTTCCATCTGATGCGCATCCAATGGAGTATCTGTCGTGCCAATCAAAGTTCTGTCGTGCCAGGGAATAGCAAACAATACTCTCCCGTCTTTGGTTTTTGGAATCATCAGGGCGTCATGGGAACCAAGAAATGATTTGTCAAATACAAGGTGAACACCCTGACTGGGACGAACCATCGGACCGGCCTCCGGGGCATCCATCACTAATATTTCATCAACAAAAACACCCGTGGCATTAATAACCGTTTTTGCTTTTAGATTGTAAGAAATGGATGTTTCCATATCCGTAACAGCGAGCCCATTTATTTTATCTCCCTGCTTGCTCAAAGAAGTAACCCGAAAGTAATTCAGTAAGGTGGCACCTTGTTCGATGGCTGTCAACGCGAGACTAACTGCCAGTCTCGCATCGTCAAATTGTCCGTCGTGATATAGGACACCTGCTTTCAATCCCTTCTGCTGAATATTCGGAATACGTTGTATCAATTCATGGTTTGAAATCAGGCGGGATCGGCCAAAACTTCTTTTGCCGGCGAGTAAATCGTATACCGACAATCCAACGGAATAAAAAACGGCATTCAGCCAGGAATAATTCGGAATAATAAAACTTTCATTCCTAACCAGGTGAGGGGCATTTCTCAGCAATATCCCTCTTTCGCGCAATGCTTCAACTACAAGACCAATATTTCCCTGAGCAAGATAACGTACACCGCCATGTACCAGTTTTGTACTTCGGGAAGAAGTTCCTTTTGCAAAATCCGATTGTTCCAGCAGTAAAGTTTTGAAACCTCTGGAAGCCGCGTCCACAGCCACACCCAGGCCAGTTGCGCCACCACCGATGATGATCAGATCCCAGATTGCTGAAGGATCAGAAATCTGATTTACCAGCGCCTCCCTTTTTATTTCCATCGATTCGATTTGCCTGAAATTATATCGTCTATTGTTCCACCAGGTTTTCGGGTATGTGGTATACTTCCATTCCGTTTATGACCGGCATTTGTTTTGCATCAAGAATACGAACTTCAATATACTTTATTTTTTTTGGGGGGAAAGTCAGGATTCTCTGATGGCCAATGGTTGTATATGTATTATCGTACAGCAGTCCAAAATTTTTATCATACAATTTAATTGAAAAGGATTTAATCTGTTGACCAGTTTGAATACTTTCATTCAGTCTGATGCAGTTAATAATTTGTTCATCATCGAAATGAATGCGCAGCCATTCACTTGTATAATTACTTCCGGGTTCAAAAATTATACTTTTAGCATCGATGGATGAATGATGATCTGCGGTCCCTTTATATATTTGAATCTGGTGTTTCCCCGTTAACAAAGAATGATCAAAACTTTCCTGCCGGAGTTTTGCAAACCCCATCAGTGCAGCAGAATCATAGGGAGATATCAACCCGCGCGGATCAGGAGGAACATTTAAAATTAAATTCGCACCGCGACCCACAGATTTTAAATAAATATCAAAAAGCTTCTCCGGAGATTTCACAAGACTATCTTCTTTTACGTGGTAAAACCATCCCGGGCGTATACTCACATCACATTCTGCCGGTATCCAGTTTCTGCCATTCATATTTCCCTGGTTCAGCGTATCGTTTGGTGGTGCCCCCAGTCCGCGACTGAACCCGGCGGTATCCAGCAGATTCCAATTGGTTGTTCCCGCGATTCCGTTTTCATTCCCGACCCAACGCATATCGGGACCGATATCACTAAATACCATTGTATTCGGGGCGATCCGGCGGATGGTGGATTCAAAACCATGCCAGTCATAAATCATCTTTTTCCCATTGGGCCCCTCACCGTTCGCACCATCCCACCAGAATTCATAGAACGGTCCGTAATTACGAACCACTTCTTCCATCATGTTCATAAAAACCTGATTGTATAATGCCGTTCCATAAGCCGGATGATTCCTGTCCCAGGGAGAAAGATAAACGCCCATGGACAAACCATATTCCCTGCAGGCGGCAGATAGTTCTTTCAATACATCGCCCTTCCCATTTCTTCAGGAGCTTTGCGCGACCGTATGTTTTGAGTATGCGCTGGGCCATAAACAAAAACCGTCATGATGTTTGGCTGTGATCACAATACCTGTCGCGCCTGCCGCTTTCGCGATCCGGCACCACTGACGGCAATCGAGCGCCACCGGATTAAAAACCTCTTCCTTTTCAGAACCCTTCCCCCACTCCAGATCGGTAAACGTATTCGGTCCAAAATGTATGAACAGATAAAATGGTTTGTTTTGCCAGCTCAGTTGTTTTGCATTGGGCAAAGGCTGCACGTATGTCTGGGTAAAACCAGCCATTTGGAAGCAGAGGCAGATGGAAGTAAATAATATTTTCATCTTACCGGTTTAAATGGATTCAGTTATGAAACTAAGAAATGAAAACCTAATTTTGCGGTATCAAAAAAGGTTATGTCGTTTTACACGAACAAGGTAGTGATCGTCACGGGTGGTACGGAAGGGATCGGCAGAGCCCTGATTGGCTTGCTGATTGAAGCAGGCGCCAAAGTCGCAACCTGTGGAAGGCAACACGATAAACTGTACGCCCTTCAGCTGGAATACTCGCAATTTATGTTGCATACGATGGTTTGTGATGTTAGTCATGAAGAAGAATGCAAACGCTTTATTCAATCGACCGTAGAAACCTTCGGCACTATCGATATACTGATAAATAATGCAGGTATCAGCATGCGTTCTCTTTTTGATGATGCCGACACTTTTGTGATCCGGCGCATGATGGATGTGAACTTTATGGGCGTTGTTTACTGTACAAAGGCAGCACTTCCCTTTATCATAGAACAAAAGGGCATTATTGTGGGTATTTCCTCAGTGGCCGGATATCGGGGACTACCGGGCAGAAGCGGTTATTCGGCATCCAAATTTGCGTTGCAGGGCTGGCTGGAATCACTCAGAACTGAACTCGTGGGTCTGGGAGTGCATGTTATGTGGGTATCTCCGGGCTTTACCACATCCAACATCCGCCATGCAGCATTGAACAGTCATGGAGAAGGATTGGGAGAAGGCACATTGGATGAATCCAAATTGATGAGTGCAGAAACCTGCGCGAAATATATCTTACACGCTATCGAAAAAAGGAAAAGGGTTCAGGTGCTTACATTCACTGGAAAGTTCACGGTTTTCTTAAATAAATTTTTCCCATCCCTGGCTGACAAGCTTGTACACCAGCATTATTTCAAGAATGGGGAACTGGTTAAGTAAGGGACGGGAATATTTAAAAATGAACGGATAACGATGGCGCTTATTACCCTTACTTCCGACTTCGGCCTGCAGGATTATATCGCCGGTGCGGTGAAAGGGCAACTGATGCAGATCGATCCTTCTTTCCAGGTTCATGATATTTCCCACCAGATTGCTCCTTTCAATTACCCTCAGGCTGCTTATGTATGCCGGAATGCGATCTGGCACTTCCCGGCAAATACCTACCATATCATTCTGGTGAACATGTTTGAGCAAAAACCGGAAAACATTCTGCTCGCCTGCCTGCGCGGGCAATATATCTTCTGCGCAGATAACGGGCTATTGGGCATGATCCTGCCAGAAAAGCCTGAAAAAATTATTGGGTTGCCTCTTGATAAAAATGAAATCAAAAATACGATGTATTGTACCGGCCAGATTGGCCGGGCTATCAAGTCAATAGAATCCGGAATCCCACCGGAGACCATGGGTGATCCTGAAATAAAATATATTCAGAAAAAAGATCTCCGCCCGCTGCTTGGAGAAAGTTATATTGAAGGACAGATCATATTTATCGACAAATTCGAAAACGTGGTTGTAAATATTACCCGGGATGAATTCGAGGCCCAGCGCCGGGGCCGGAGTTTCAGGATCGTTTTTAAAAGAAACGAGATCATCGACCGGATCAGTGAATCCTATGCAGACGTGCCTCAGGGCGAAAAGCTGGCTATTTTTAATTCAGCCAATTACCTGGAAGTCGCCATCAATAAGGGCAATGCAGCCGGGCTGTTCGGACTCCAGGATTTTACAGATCAAAGCCTCCAGCATCACTTGTTCTATCAGACAGTGAAAGTTTACTTTGAATAGTGTGGAAGTATGGAAGAATGGAAGTATGGAAGTGCAGTTTAACAGTTTATTTGCGAATTTCATCCCATATTACTTCCATACTTCCATTCTTCCATACTTCCATACTTGTATTTAGTCCGCCAGTCTCTATATATTTGTCACTCCTAAAAAATCGTAGACTATGAATTATAAGAAGGTGAATAACATTTCAGGCTGGGTTGTTTGTCTGATTGCCTGTATGGTATACGTCCTGACTATGGAAGCCACCGGCAGTTTCTGGGATTGCGGTGAATTTGTTTCCAGTGCCTATAAACTCCAGATCCCACATCCGCCCGGAGCACCGCTTTTTGTGATGATGGGTCGCTTTTTTATCATTCTGTTTGGGGACAATCCGATGTCCGCCGCCCGCGCCGTTAACTTCATGAGTGCCATTCTGAGTGGTTTCACCATTCTTTTTCTATTCTGGTCCATTACGCATTTTGCCCGGAAGATTATCCAGAAGAATGCCCTGGTATTGGATAGTCAGCAGATTTTTACCATCATGGCGGCAGGTACAATTGGCGCACTATGTTATACCTTCTGTGACTCATTCTGGTATAGCGCGGTGGAAGGTGAAGTCTATGGATCATCTTCCTTTTTTACCGCCCTGGTATTTTGGGCCATTCTGAAATGGGAAGACGAAGCAGAAAAACCGGAAGCCGACCGCTGGCTTATTTTCATATTTTATATGATGGGCCTTTCCATTGGTGTCCATCTGCTGAACCTGCTCACCATTCCGGCCATCGTGATGGTATATTATTATAAACGTTATACCCCCACTGCCTGGGGATCGGTATTCGCTTTTTTTATCGGTTGTGTTATCACCGGACTCGTTCAGAAGTTTGTAATCCAATATACCATCAAAGGAGCTGCCTGGTTTGATATTCTCTTTGTGAATAGCTTCAGCCTCCCCTTTTTCACGGGATTTGCCTTTTTCTTTATCCTGCTGGCGGCGATTCTCGTTTACGGTCTGCGATTCGCCATTCGAAAAAAATATTATCTATTAAAAATCGGTATCTGGAGCATTTCTTTTATGTTGATTGGCTACTCGACATATTTTACTACAATGATCCGTTCCAATGCAGATCCGGCCGTGGATATGTTCAATGTTGATAATCCGGTAACACTCGTCGGTTACCTCAGTCGCGATCAGTATGGCGACTGGCCGATTGTATATGGCCCGGATTTTACCGACCGTCCTGCACGTGTTGAGGGCAGTGACCAGTACATCAAGGGTAAGGATAAATACATTCTTTCCGGTAAGTCGGTCGGTCAGGATTGGAACAACACGCCTTCCTCCCATTTCTTTCCACGTATGTGGGATAATAGCAATGACCGTGGTCAGCAGGATGTTTATAAACAGTATGGCAACGTGGCTGAGGGAGATCCGCCGACCATGGGCAATAATATCCGGTATTTTATATCATACCAGACATACTGGATGTATCTGCGATATTTCTTTTGGAACTTCTCCGGTAAACAGAATGACCTGCAGGGTTTCGGAAATGTCAGGGATGGAAATGCGATTACCGGTATTCCGTTTATAGACAATTTTTTATATGGCGACCAGAGTAAAATGCCTGACAGTATTCACAAGAATAACAAGTCGTACAACCGGATGTACGCGTTGCCCTTTATTCTTGGAATGATCGGATTATTCTATCATTACAATAAAAACCGGCGGGATTTCATCATCAATATGCTTCTGTTCTTTTTCACTGGTATGGCCATAGTAATCTATCTGAATCAGGCAGGGCAGCAGCCCCGTGAAAGAGATTATGCTTATGTGGGTTCTTTTTATGCCTTTGCTATATGGGTAGGCCTGGGAGTACTTTGGGTAAAAGAGATGTTTGACAAGGTAATGACAGGACCCGTTGCAAATTATGTTTCCGCAGGACTTTGTTTACTGGCAGTGCCGGTTTTAATGGGTAACCAGGAATGGGATGATCACGACAGAAGCAAAAAAACTCTGGCACGTGACCTGGCAAAGGATTACCTGGAAAGCTGCCCGCCAAATGCCATGCTGTTCTCATTCGGCGATAATGATACTTATCCCTTGTGGTATGCCCAGGAAGTGGAGGGCATTCGTCCGGATGTACGCGTAGTAGTCAACAGCCTGCTGGGAACTGACTGGTACATGAACGAATTGCGCTATAAAATAAACAAGAGTGCGCCGTTCGATGTCATTTTTACACCTGACCAGATTCAGGGTAACAAAAGAGATATCACTTATATTACGCCGCTGCCGGGATTTGATCAGAAAAAATACTATGATCTCTATGACATATTAAAAAATGTGGTCGGTAGCGATGATCCAAAATATACGCAGACTCAGGATGAAGACGTACTCAACCTGATGCCTGTGAAAAAATTGACCGTTCCGGTAGACATGGAAGCCGTAAAAGCTGCCGGGCTGATCCATGCAGGTGACAGTGTTTTGAGTGAACTTAAAATTGATATACCCAATCGTTCTTATCTGCTTAAGAACGATTTAGCGATATATGCCATTATTGCGGCTAATCACTGGAAGCGCCCAATTTGCTTTACATCAACCCAGGAACTAAATGATCTGGGTCTGAATAAATATGTCCGCCTCAGGGGGCTCTCCTATCAACTGGTTCCTTTTGACAAAGGGGGTGTGGATTTAGATGCCGCATATCAAACGATCATGCATCATTTTGCATATGGATCGGCAGATAAGCCAGGTGTATATTATGATGAAGAAAACCGCCGTCATCTGAACAGTATCCGGATGGCGCATTCACAGGTTGCTTTTGGTCTTGCCGATGCAGGCAGAAAGGATTCAGCTAAAAATATTCTGGAACATTTCGATAAAGGTGTTCTGGAATCCAATTTCTCTTATGGCATGACGTCAAACCGGCAAAATCAGCAAGATGCTATTTCAACGGATTTCCTGCAGTCCTGTTATATTGCCGGTGACTTTGCACTGGCGAAAAAAGTGGAAGCCTCGTTAAAAAAAGATCTTCAGCAGCAGATGCGGTATTATAAATCCCTTGGCGATGAAAGCAGTGACGATCAGCTGGCTACAAACGCGTATATGATGTTGCAGGGTAAGGGCGGGCAGCTTTCTGACCGTCAGCAGGAATTTACCCAGGATATTTTCACCACTTACCGGATGCTATTACAGATCGATCAGATGAATAAGCAGTTTACAGCCAAACCTGCCATTGATAGTCTAAAGTTAAAATAGTATAATTCTTTGTAATGTTTGAGCCCCCTGTCTAATCAGGGGGCTTTTCTTTTTCAAAAGGGATCGATCCTTTTCAATTGTCAATTGTTAATTATTAATTGTTAATGAATTGCCGAAAGTTCCTGCATGTTTGGTGATAATTTTTGAACGGCTTTACAATTTTCGCTTTGTGCTTTAAACTTAAAATGTATTAACTTGATCATATGATCGGTTTTCAATTTGGAAAATATGACCCTAAAAAGGACGGCAAACCAAAATTTGACCAGCTCCTGGACATTTTCATGCAACTTCTTACCTATACCAATGGAGACGTAAGCGAAGCACTTCAATGGATGAATCAGCTGGACAAGGAATATGCCATGACCGAAGGAGAATATGGAATGGGTGATTTTATTGAGGACTTGAAGGACAAGGGATATATTGACGAAAACAAGCAGACAGGCACGATAAAGATCAGTCCAAAAACCGAGCAGGGTATTCGCAAAAGATCCCTGGAAGAAATCTTTGGCAAACTGAAAAAAACCAAGGCAGGAGATCATAATAGTTTTAAACCCGGAGGTGGAGATGAGATCAATCCGGAAACAAGGACCTTTCAGTTTGGCGACCAGCTGGAACATATTGATTTCACCGAATCCATCCGTAACGCGCAAATCAACCATGGGATCGAATCCTTCAATATGCAGGAAGATGATCTGAAAATCCGGGAAACAGATTATAAAACGCAGACTTCAACGGTGCTGATGATTGATATCTCACACTCCATGATTCTTTATGGGGAAGACCGGATCACACCTGCGAAAAAAGTGGCGATGGCGCTCAGTGAGCTGATTACCACCAAGTATCCGAAAGATACCCTGGATATCGTGGTATTCGGGAATGATGCATGGACGGTTGAGATAAAGGACCTTCCTTATTTGCAGGTCGGCCCTTATCATACAAACACGGTTGCCGGCCTTGAACTGGCAATGGATATTTTAAGAAGAAGGAGAAACCCGAACAAGCAGATCTTTATGATTACGGATGGAAAGCCAACCTGTCTGAAATCCGGAAAGAGATATTATAAAAACAGTTTTGGTCTCGACAGAAAAATTACAACCCGTTGTCTGAATCTGGCCGCGCAATGTAAAAAACTCAAAATCTCCATTACGACCTTTATGATTGCGAGTGATCCCTATTTACAGCGATTCGTAAATGAATTCACTGAAACCAATAACGGTAAGGCATTTTTTGCTTCGCTGGATCACCTGGGTGCTTTCATTTTCAGAGATTTTGAAAACGGGAAGAGAAAAACGGTTTATTAATTGTCAATTGTCAATTGTTAATTGTTAACTGTAAGTTGAAAATCCATCCCTTGTAAAGTATATGCGAAAAATTAATAGATAACAATTGACAACTAACAATTAACAATTGACAATTAACAACGGGTTTGTGGGTACACTAAAAAAAGATGATGAATATTGATAAAATAAAAACGCTGGGTGAGCTGAAGAAGGCAGGATATAAACACCGGTCAGTAAAAGAAGAAGTCAGAGAGAATTTATTAAAGAAGCTGAACAGGAAAGAAAACAGTTTTCCGGGTATTGTAGGATATGAAGATTCGGTTGTTCCGGATACGGAAAGAGCCCTGCTCTCCCGGCACAATATACTTTTTCTGGGACTGCGTGGTCAGGCCAAGACGAGAATGGCACGCCAGATGATTAACCTGCTGGATGAGTATATTCCTTATGTAACAGGTAGTGAAATCAACGATGACCCGTTTGCTCCTATTTCAAAATTTTCAAGGGAACTAATCAGAAAAAATGGTGACGAGACGCCCATTTCCTGGCTGAACCGAATAGATCGTTATAGCGAAAAACTGGCAACGCCGGATGTAAGTGTTGCTGATCTGATCGGTGATATTGATCCCATCAAAGCCGCCAACATGCGCCTGAATTTTGCGGATGAAGAAGTGATCCATTTCGGTATCATTCCAAAAAGTAACCGTGGCATTTTTGTAATCAATGAGATCCCGGATCTTCAGGCCCGCATACAGGTATCACTTTTTAATATCCTGGAAGAAGGAGATATCCAGATCCGGGGATTCAAGCTGCGCATGCCGCTGGACATCCTATTCGTATTCACTGCCAATCCCGAAGATTATACAAACCGCGGATCCATCGTAACGCCGTTAAAAGATCGCATAGAAAGCCAGATCCTGACACATTACCCAAAAAGTATCGATCATGCGCTGTTGATAACAGAACAGGAAGCGGACATTACGGAAGATCAGAAAGTGCGTGTGAAAGTCAGTGATATGGTAAAGCGCATTATTGAACAAGTGGCTTTTGAAGCAAGAATCAGTGAATTCGTTGACAAGAAAAGTGGTGTTTCAGCGCGACTTACGATTGCCGCTTATGAAAATGCGATCAGTGCCGCAGAGAGAAGGGCCCTGCTGAATAATGAAAAAGAAACACAGGTATGGATGAGCGACTTAGTCGGCATCATTCCTTCCATCACGGGTAAGATTGAACTCGTTTATGAAGGCGAGCAGGAAGGTCCTTACCAGGTTGCGTTTAATTTGCTCGAGAAGGCCTTCCGCACCCAGTTCATAAATTATTTTCCCAATCCTGAATTATTTAAAAAGAGAAAAGGCGGAGAAGAGAATCCCTATAAGCCCATCACCGGCTGGTTTGACAAGGGAAATCACCTGGACATATTCTTCAATTCAAAAGACGATGATAAAGTTCGTTTGCTTTATAAAGTCGACGGCCTGCATTCGTTTGTAAAAAAACATTTCCGAAATGCCAATGAAAAGGAAATGGCCCTGCTGATGGAGTTCGTGCTGCATGGACTTTCGTCTTACAGTATGATCAGTAAAAAAGTTGTGGAAGGAAAAATTGAATTCAAAGACCTGATCGGTTCCATGATGAATATGACACCGGATACGAGTTACGGGGCGGAAGAGGAAGACTTCGGGTAATTGTCAATTGTCAATTGTTAATTGTCAATTTTACTGATTGATTTTGTTGATTTAATTATACTGGTAAGTATTTTAATTATTTCTATAGCGTTCTGATTAATACTTTTAAATTCAATTTCGGCTAGATAATCTGTTGCCCTTAGTAGTTCCAACCAGTAAATTGTTTCATTTATTTCTTTTTGCGCTACACCCAGCTTATGTATGAAATCTGATCTGGATTCCGCCTGTTCAGCTTCACGAATCAAAGCGCCAACGCTTGTGCCGCAACGTAAAAGTTGTTTTGACATTACAAACTCTTTACGGTTATCACACAGATATTGATATAGTCTGACGATACGTATAGAGAAAGCAAAACTTTTTATCTTAATAACATTCTCCTTCACCTCAATTAACAATTGACAATTGACAATTAACAATTAAAATACGTTTACTTCTCTGTCGAGTTCTACACCGAATTTCTTGTAAACGGATTTTGAAATTTTTTCGCTGAGTTCGAAGATTTCACTGCCGGTTGCTTTTCCATAGTTCACTAATACGAGTGCCTGGTTTACATGTACACCGGCATCGCCCCTGCGATATCCTTTCCATCCACACTGCTCGATCAGCCAGCCGGCAGCAAGTTTGACAGATTGGTCTTCATGAGGATAAGCGGGTATTTCCGGATATTTTTCAGAGAGTGATAGAAATTTTGCCTGGTCCACAACCGGGTTTTTAAAGAAACTGCCCGCATTGCCAATGACGGCCGGATCGGGTAATTTGGACTGGCGGATTTTAATTACGGCCCGCGAAACGTCCTGAATGGTTGGAGATTTCACACCCATTATTTTCAGTTCTTCCCGGATAGCTCCATAATGTGTATTCAGAACCGGATTCTTATGAAGGATAAAAGTTACATTCAATATAATATACCTCCCCTTTCGTGCGGACTTGAAAATGCTATCGCGGTAACCAAACTGACAATCATTCACTCCAAACGTAAAAACTTTTTTCTCCTTTCGGTCGTATGCTTCCAGCTCGTAAAAAACATCTTTGAGTTCGACTCCATATGCGCCGATATTCTGGATAGGGGCTGCACCCACATCTCCCGGTATCAGTGAAAGATTTTCAAGACCACCCCAGTTTCTGTCCATTGTATACTGAACAAAGCCATGCCACGGCTCTCCCGCTCCCGCGCGAACATATATGTATGCATTGTCTTCCTTTACTTCCTCTATACCGCGAATCCCGATTTTCAGAACCAGTCCGTCAACCTTCCTTGTCAGCAATATATTACTGCCCCCGCCCAGTATGAGTTTGGGTTCCTGGGCATTCAGGTGATCTCTCAATTCTTCCCTCGTTTTCACAGATACAAATTCCGCTGCATTTACATCCAGATGAAAACTATTATAAGGAAGTAATGAAATGTTTTTTTGAACAGACATAAAATGATTTAAATCTAAACCGGATCAATGTCAGGCGTTACTGTTACAGATCTGAATTTCCGATCATTCTGCAAAATCGCCCGCTGTTGTTGTATCACCTGTTTCGCAAATGCAATTGTACTGCCATTTTTCGGGAGTTTGAGCATCAGCTCCATGATATATTGGTTCCTTATCCTTGCAACGACAGGTTCTCCCGGACCGGTCAGATAGGTTCCGAAATCCTTATGCAGGTGCAGAGCAAATACAGAGGCTGCATCATGCACGATGTCCTGGATTTTGTGTTTAAATGAAACCCGGATAATGCGGGAGAAGGGAGGATAGGAAAATTGCTGACGTGCTGTCAATTCCTGCGTATAAAAGGACTTAAAGTCGTGATTGATCACATACTGCAAAACGGGATGTTTTGTATTGGCGACCTGAATCAGCACTTTACCCTTCCCATCTTTTCGTCCCGCGCGGCCGCTCACCTGTTCCATCAGCTGAAATGCGCGTTCATTCACCCTAAATTCAGAAAAATTCAGAAGGCTGTCTGCATCGAGAATACCAACAAGGTCCACATGGTCAAAATCCAGGCCCTTCACAACCATTTGTGTGCCCACCAATATATCTACCCGCTGCTGTTCGAAAGATTTTATCAGCATGTCGTGAGCGGTTTTACCCCGAACGCTGTCCACATCCATCCGGGCAATATAGGCCTTGGGGAACAGGACCCCTAACTCCTCTTCTATTTTTTCTGTTCCGAAATTCCGCTGGATAAATTCGTGGTTGCCACATGCAGCACATGTATTCACGGGAGGATAGGAAGTTCCGCAATAGTGGCATAGCAATTTGTTGGTCAGTTTGTGAAACGTTAATGAGACATCGCAATTTTTACATTGGGGGATCCAACCACATATCTTACAAACCTGATAGGGAGAATACCCACGCCGGTTGCGAAAAAGAATCACTTGTTTTTTGTGGTCGAGGGAATCCTGGATCGCGTCCTGTAAAGCTGGGGTAATAATTATTTTAGATCCATCTTTCTGGAAAAACTTCTTGGTGTCGATGAGTTGTATAACAGGCATGGCTACCTGCCCGAATCTTTCCAGCAGTTCAGCCAATCCATATTTACCGGTGACTGAGTTATAATAACTCTCAACGGAAGGAGTGGCAGATCCCAGTAACGTTTTGGCTTTAAAAAGCGATGCGTAATAAATGGCTGTGTCTCTTGCGTGGTAACGCGGGGCCGGGTCCTGCTGTTTGTAGGAACTATCATGTTCTTCGTCAACGATAACCAGAGAAAGATCTGTGAAGGGAAGAAATAAGGCCGAGCGTGCACCTAATAAAATTTTGATTTCTCCTTTACGCACTTTATTCCAGATTTCGAATCGTTCGTTCTGGCTAAAGCGGCTGTGATAGATACCCAGGTAGCCACCAAAATGAGATTGCAAGCGCCGAACGATCTGGGATGTCAGCGCGATTTCCGGAACCAGGTATAGTACCTGTTTATTTTCAAGCAATTGCTCTTCGATGAGCTTTATATAAACCTGTGTTTTCCCGCTCGAGGTATAGCCATGCAGCAGGCAAACAGATTTCGTTTTGAAATTTTCCCGTATTATGGACAATGCCGATTCCTGCGCTGCTGATAAAGTAAACGGGATTTGAATGTTTCTTGGTAAAACGCGGAGGCGGTCCACTGATCGTTGTTCGGCAACCAGGATATTTTTTGTAATCAAAGCCTTGAGTTGCGCATCGGAAGCGCCGGATTTTTTCAGCAAAGCAGAACGGGAAACTTCCGGCTCTGTTTTTTGAATATGAAGAAATGAAAGCAACAATTCCATCTGCTTCTCAGCCCGCGACCATTTCTTATCCTCATTTAAAAGAGCTTCCAGTTTTTCTTCTGAAATATAATCCGGATGCAGACTGATATATGTTTCCGTCTTTGGCTTGTATAATTCCTTTAATGATTCATATATATAACAAACCGATTTATCAATCAGCCGCTTTACAACCGGATAAACTGCCGCTCCGTGCAAAATCTCCTGAACGGCCGGAATTTTTAATTCTTTACTAAGCAACAGGGTTTCCGCAACCAGATATTCATCGTGGTCAAGGGATGAGAAATCATCTCCAAATTCTTCATTAAAAACCAAAATGCTCTCGCTGCTTAGTTTAAAATGAGCGGGAAGCGAAGCCGCCATCACTTCTCCTTCCGAGCACATATAATACTGGGAAATCCATTCCCAGAGGGTCAGTTGTTTTTCATATATAAGAGGTTCAGCGTCCAGTACCGATTCGATTGGCCGGGGATCAAAGGCCTCCGGTTTGTCGGTCAAAAATTTTTTGACGATGCCGGCGTATTTCTTGTTTTTGAGAGTAACCTCCACACGGCAACCAGGTTTCAATCCTGGTAATAAATGGTCCGGCACCTGCCAGGTATAATTCCTTGGGAGCGCCAATGGTATGATGACTTCTGCGTACAATAGTTTTTCTCTTTATAATGATAAAACAACCCTTGGGCTCTTATGTTTATTCCGCCGGTGACTGAATCCAGGAAACCTGATAATCTTTCAGCTTGTTTTCCATAATGGTATAAACCTTTTGTTTAAAAAGTGAAATTTGCTTTAAGTTAAAGCCCTCGGGGCTGATTTCCTCCAGGAAAACCGCCCTTGACCGGCCGTGTTTTAAACCGAGCAATTCGCGATTATTTAATATGTTGTAATTATCCAGAAAAAGAACCGGTTTTATGGGTGTCTGGGTTTCAACCGCAATCCGGAATGCCCCGCCATAAAAGGATTTCAGGGCTTTGCCGGTTTCGTTGAAAGTACCCTCAGGAAAAATTCCGATGGAAATATGGTGCTTTAGAAGGGATTTCAGGGCCCTTACACTTCTGGCACGCCGCATCGTGTCTCCACGATCAACCATCACAGCCCCGCGACTATAAATAAACCCGAAAACAGGTATCTTTTTGATTTCTTCCTTTCCTAAAACACGAAAAGGTTGTTTCCGTATGGCCTTGAAAAGGCATGGAATGTCCATATAGGAGATATGATTAAAGAGGAAAATATAATTCCGGGAGGGATCATAAGAAGATTCAAAGATATTTTCATGGCGGATCCCCAATACGAAATACCAAATATCCGCCCAGATCCTGGCCATCGAACAGATCAGGTTACCTCCCCTGCGCCTTCCGAAAAATGAAAAAATAAGTACGAACGGGAAAGCCAGTAAAGTGAAGAAGGCGAACCAAAACAGAGCATAGATCGTGTATAATTGGCTGAGAAAACGCATCATAATTGTCAATTGTCAATTGTTAATTGTCAATTTTTAAAAGATTCTTTTGTAAAACAATGCTTTTTATTGGTCATATCGATAAAGTACAGAATTAACAATTAACAATTGACAATTGACAATTAGTTACAATGACAGCTCCATTCCACACCCAGCTCTATGCAGGTGATAATGATCAGTTTTGCATTTTCGGGAGCGACAATGATGCGCAAATGCTGTTGTTCTGCAGTATATCCCTCAACGGCATATTTCGGATCGGGCCGGCTGTCCGGTTCGCTTTTACCATAATTAATTATACCATTATCCAGCACTTCGTGAATTTCCACGGCTGTAATATGACGGCAGTCCATCCGGCATCGGGCATGCCGGGTAAAAACCAATTCCGCATGCCGGTCAAAAGGTTCATGATTTGTAACGCCATGATCCGAACCATTTGGATCTGGTAAGCGTGAGTGACAACCAAAAAATAAAGGGACAATCAGTAATAATCGCAATATCCGGCGCATATGCTAAAGTTACCGGCATAATTCGGGAAGATATTATCTTTGCGCCCCATGACAGGTCCGAAAACAGTTGCATTTCATACCCTGGGCTGCAAGCTCAATTTTTCTGAAACCTCTTCCATTTCCCGAATGATGGAGAAAGAGGGTTTTGAAAAGAAACCCTTTGATTCCATAGCTGATATTTATGTTATCAACACCTGTTCCGTAACGGAAAATGCTGATAAGGAATGTCGTTATCTGGTCCGCCAGATACAACGGAAATCTCCTCAAAGTTTTGTCGTGATAACAGGTTGTTATGCGCAGTTGAAACCCAATGAAATCGCTGATATTCCGGGCGTCGACCTGGTTTTGGGTGCCGCGGAAAAATTTAATATGGCCGTTCATATCCGGGAGCTCGTAAAAGGTGATTCCGCGAAAATCTGCAGCTGCGATATTGAACAGGTGCAGGGATTTCATGACAGTTATTCTCTGAACGACCGGACCCGCGCATTTTTGAAAGTTCAGGATGGCTGCGATTACCAATGCAGTTTTTGCACCATCCCCCTTGCCCGGGGCAAAAGCCGGAGTGATTCCTTATCCCATGTTTTGGAAAACGTGCGGAACCTCGCTGAGAAGGGAATTCAGGAGATCGTTTTAACCGGGGTAAACTTAGGGGACTTTGGGAATACCGAACCGGATGGAAAGAGAAAGACAGAAAATTTTTACGAACTGATTCTGGCTCTTGACCAGTTGAAAGTTATGCCCCGTTTCCGTATTTCATCGATCGAGCCTAACCTGCTCAACAACGATATTATAGATCTGGTAGCCGACAGCGATCACTTCATGCCTCATTTTCATATCCCTTTGCAAAGCGGCAGCAATAAAATATTGGCGCTGATGCGCCGCCGGTATCTTCGCGATTTGTATGCCGACCGTGTTGCACGCATAAAAACGCTGATGCCCCATGCTTCTATTGGTGCAGATGTCATTGTCGGTTTTCCGGGAGAAGCGGAAGAAGATTTTCGTGAGACCGTTCATTTCCTGCATGAACTGGATATTTCCTACCTCCATGTATTTACTTATTCTGAAAGAGAAAATACGCGTGCATTCGAAATGAAACCGTCGGTTCCTGTTGGTATTCGCAATGAAAGAAATAAAATCCTGCGCAATCTTTCTTTTCAAAAATCACAATTCTTCACCAATCTTCATGCAGGCCAAATCCGCAAAGTATTATTTGAACGCAGCCGCGACAAAACCCTGATGGAAGGATATACTGACAATTATATTAAGGTCACCGCTCCTTATCAGGAACAAAGGGTTAACAGGATTGTGGATTGGAGGATTTGATCGTTGACGGTTGACGGTTGATGGTTGACGGTTGATGGTTGACGTTTGATGGTTGACGGTTGACGGTTGACGGTTGACGGTTGATGGTTGACGGTTGACGGTTGACGGTTGACGGTTTTCAGGTAATGATAGGAAATGCCTTAGCCTTAAGCCTTCGCCTTATAAAGTTCCTGCTCATCCGTATAATATGTTTTCCGACCACCTTTCTCATCAACATGTATCGGATACCCCGTCGGGCTTTTATCTGTTCTCCTGTGGATTTTCAAAAATTCCTTTACTTCATCATTTACCCGACCCGGATAGGCCTTATCAATTTTCTCAGTAGCTTCCTTCAATACTTTGGGAATAGCTTTCACGAGTTCCCTGATTTTCTCATCGGGAATCGCAGAAGCAACAGAATAGGGCGAGATTCGGGTTTCCCATAGAATTTCGTCAGAGTAGCCGTTGCCGATACCACGGATCAGATCCTGGTCCAACATTATGTTTTTTATCGTTGTGTTTTTGTTCAATATTTTTTTCAAATATTTAAAATCAAGTTCCAGTGCGTCTACACCTTCCTTATCGACAGGATTTAATTTGAAATAAGCATTTCGCATCCGGTCAGTCAGCGCCAGGTTCCTGCCTCCTTCAAAATACAGTTCAACAATGGTGGAATGATGGTCATTCTTGCCTTCAAAGATGAATATATCACCGGTCAGCATCAGGTGTAATCCTGCCAGGGTTCCATCTGAAAATTCAAAACGCATCTCCTTACCTGAACGGTAAATTCTTTTAAGTTTTTTCCCTTCCAGATTTTTGGCCAGCTCGCGTGCAGTATCAGGCAGTTTTTTCCCATTGACCACTTTAATCTTCAGCAATTTCTTTCCTGCAAAAACCTTGTCCAGGTTTTTCGAAAATATTTCTACGTCAGGTAATTCAGGCATAGATTCAATTTTGTTTTAATCACTTTTAAAAGGAAATCCATGATCAGTTTTTCTTCGCCGTTTACTCGAGTTCAAGTGTAACGCGAGTAATGAATAATCTTTGATTACCCGGATAAAATACGCGGGTAGTTATTTTTCGCACAAATTTAGTTCTTACCAGGCATGAAATAGGCTTGAATGTTACTAAAGACTACAATATTCTCTTTCCGGAATGCCGTTGATAATAATGAGTGACTGCCCAGGTCAGGGTGACCATTTAATACTCCTTTTTTACTTTAACAAGTACAGTATCCGTCGGCAGCATCGTAACAAAGTAACTGCCTGAATCAATCTTCGTTTTTGGGAATGCATTTTGCATTTCGGTCCAATCCCTTCTATTGATATTTGTTTGATAGAGATATAAGGAGTGAAGTAATTTTAATTCCTTCAATTGCATAACACCCTGCAGGGTGACCTTTGTTCCGACCAGATTCAGATATTGGAGATTATGAAGTGCCTGAACCGCCCGAAGGCCGCGGTCAGAAATTTCAGTGTGTTCCAGATTTAACCTGGTGAGATTTCCCAGATGCGCAATCGCCGTCATATTTGTATCACTGATATTTGTATAACCAAGCTTCAGCCAAATTAATTGTTTTTGTATAGCGGAAAGTAATTGAAGATCTTCACTATTTATTATTGTATCGGTAACAAAATTAGCCTGCAGGTAGTGACTGTTTTTAGCAACAGGCAGAACGACGATACCCCGGTTTCTTATTTTCTCAATAACGGCGAGATCAGCCTCTTCAATTTTTGCTACAGGAATATCCATCGCTTCTTTTTCAACAACATTTGTTTTTTGTAAAGCGAACAACATCGGAACTATTTTATCAGGCTGTGCGACTTCCTTCACTTTCCGACCAAAGCCCGCACCCTGGCTGATCCACCATTCCAATAAGGCGATCTGGTTTTCCGAGGGCTGTGATTTTTCTTTGGGCGGCATATGATCCTCATTGTCGACGGGAAGTAAAAGTCTTTTGATCAGGTCGCTTTCGGTCGGATTGCCGGACCGGATCACTTTACCATCCTTACCTCCTTTCATCAGTAGCAGGGAATCATCCATTCGGAGTTTACCTTTTTGTTTATTTTCTCCATGACAGGAATAACATTTGGTTTGCAGGATGGGTTTAACGACGTCGCTGTAGACCCATGCTTCCTGAACATTCGGGATTGGCTTAATCACTGCATTGACGGTGCTATCTTTTCCGAATACATCTGCCAATGGTTTGGTGAGGTAATCCGATCCATGCGTTAATGAACCACCAAGATGGCCTGTCACAAGTATGAGAGTTAGTAGTATGAGAGCTAATAGTTTTCGGTTAATTCCGAACCTGGGATTTATCGTTTTTGCATATAGTAAGAGCGAAGTGAACGCAACCGAAATTCCCATCCACATATGCCAGCTGACAATCGTATGATCGTAGTCATCAGTCGTGGACAAAATCCATCCTGTGATGCAGGAGAGAAATGCAGCGATTACGCCCATCAGTAATACAACCGGTACAACGGAGGCATAGGATCTGTAACTGGCACGACCAGAAAGCCATTGTAAAAATAGCGCCGTCAGCAAAATGCCAATCGGAAGATGTACAAGCAGTGGATGAAAATGACCTATAAATTCCAGGATGGATAAAAACACGAAAAATATTTTAAGGCTGGTAAAAATTTCTGATCATTGGTAAAAACACGAAAAATATTAAGGCTGGTAACGGTTTCTTATCATTGGTAGAAACAAGAAAATTATTTTAAGGCTGATAACGATTCCTTATCATTTGCATCATGTGAACGTTAACAGCCCATTGATCAGCCAGCGGTTGGCGCGTATAAGGCAGCGTGGGCATATAATCCGGCGGACCGAACTCAGTCAAAATAGTCAATACATCTCCCTTCTGTTTTTTAAGTTCCACTACTTTATCCCACCAGGCCAGATGCGCTTTTACCGCATGATCCCATTCGGGTGCACGCGGATCATTCACCTGAGGCCCTTCGGCATGACCGACACGCGCGTGAATATGATCCACTCTTTGCAAACTCAGGTTCACGGTTTCCTGCTGATCTTCCAACAGGCTCTCATGCACATTACACCAGTGTGATACATCGAAAGTGATACGGAGCTCCGGAATGGTCTCCATATAATGTCTTGCCACCGGTGCAGCATATAATAACCTGGAGCGATGTGTTTCATGACAAATTTTTATACCGGTGGATTTGGCCAATGCTGATGTGTGGCTTATAAAAGTTTTACCTTCTTCATACGTAAAATAATCCCTGCCTGAATGGCAATTAATATATAATGGCCGCTGGATGGACTCATTAGCCGCTGCATCGATCATTTGTACAAACTGGTCAAAATGCTTCTTATAATTGCTGTCTGAACCCGCACATAAAAAACCGACTTCCAGTTCATGTTTTTTTAATAACGAAAACAATTGATCCTGACCCTTCTTTTCCAGCGGCCACCAGATTTCTATTCCATCATATCCGTCTTTTTTAACTTTGGTGCAGTATTCATCAAGCGTTCCATTGAAACCCCAGTTGGTAGCCAGCAGTTTCAGTTTGAAATTATTGTTCATGTGTATATTTGGCAGAATGGAGGAAGCGGCCGCTGTAGTTGAGAGTTGCACAGCTGTTGCTGCCGTACCAACCGTTTGCAAAAAATTTCTTCTATTCAATTGGATGTATAATTATAAAACATCAGGCAAGAATATCATCAATCACTTTTCCCCTTGTGTCCGTTAACCTGAATGGTCTTCCCTGAAACTG